>Ga0207657_10007085_pt1 | contig 11521 bp, 7 predicted proteins | sample KBSC33metaG_FD_184316 | JGI IMG/M metagenome (GOLD analysis project Ga0207657, IMG submission 184316) | Corn rhizosphere microbial communities from Kellogg Biological Station, Michigan, USA - KBS C3-3 metaG (SPAdes) (version 2) | ecosystem: Host-associated > Plants > Roots > Rhizosphere > Soil ...
GCCAACATCGCGGCCTGGAACAAGGAAGCCGAACGCGGCGGCCTCGACGCCATCCTGATCACGACTTCCGGCTGCGGCACAGTCATTAAAGACTACGGTTACATGCTGCGCGAAGACCGCCAGCATGCCGCGCTGGCGGCTAAAATCTCGAAGCTGGCGATGGACATCACCGAGTACGTCGCCGGTCTTGAATTGCCGCTGCCGGAGCGTCGCAGCGATCTCGTCGTGGCCTATCACTCGGCCTGTTCGCTACAGCATGGACAGAAAATCACACAGCTTCCGAAAGATTTGCTTTCCAAGAATGGATTCGTAGTCAAAGATATCCCCGAGAGTCATTTGTGTTGTGGCTCGGCGGGGACATACAACATCCTCCAGCCTGATATCGCGACGAAGCTACGCGATCGTAAGGTCGCTAACATCGCGACGGTCGAGCCGGAGATGATTGCAGCGGGCAACATCGGTTGCATGGTGCAGATTGCCAGCGGCACGTCGGTCCCTGTGGCGCACACGATTGAGCTTCTCGACTGGGCGACGGGCGGTCCTCGGCCAGGACTGAACTGACCGAGTGGATGGCCGGCGTAAACGCGGATTGCGTGGCGTGCGTCCGGCAAAAGTTGGTGCCGGTTTTGCGATGAGGATATGCGCAAGTTTTCGTTCGAGAGCAGGTTTTCGCTCTAGGGGATATCCTTACGGCTGAACCGGATTCCACTTAGCCGGAATCGTCTGGTGCATTGAGATGACGGCAACAGGAGAACGGCGATGGCGAAGGCCAAGAAAGCTAAGAAGTCGAAAGGCAAGAGCTCCAAGAAGAAGGCTCTGAAGACCAAGAAATCGGCAAAGAAGTCCTCAAAGAAGGCTGCGAAGAAGTCGGCCAAGAAATCGGCCAAGAAGGCCGGCCGCAAGGTCGCCAAGAAGGGTGCGAAGAAAGCCGCCAAGAAGGCTGCCGCGAAAAAATCGGCACCGAAGAAGGCTGCAAAGAAGAAACCGGCCGCCAAGCGGAAAAGTCCTGCGCGCAAGGCCGCGCCGAGACCCGCCATGTCGGCTCCGGCATCTGCTCCCCCGGCGCCCGCGTCTGGAGAATCCGAGGGAAGCGAATCCACCGGCGGTCCGGGCGGTTTGGGTTTCGCCGGAAACGCCTAGCGCTCCTTCAAGGGCGCTCGCGACGTGATCGAAGGGCCGCAACGGATTCGTTGCGGCCTTTCTTTTTGAGCCGCCGCATCCTTGTTGGTGCTTCATTTTGGCTTGGTCGCATCAAGTGTTCGGCTTGGGATCTGGCTATGTTGAAGCCGGTTCAGCCGGAAGACCTTGCAGCGCGGCCTGACACTGTTGTCCGCAAGCAACATTCGGCTGCTGATTTCATGGCAAGCAGCCCGAACGCCTAAGAAGGCGGCAATTGCATTCCTTTGTTGCTTTCCGCCAGCCGTGCCCGGTCGCAAATTGGCGTCACGGCGAACAAATTCGTGGCAGGCCCCAAGCTGAACCATAATCTCTTGGGCCGAACCTTAATCTGATGGGGATCAACGTGAAGAACCTTATGCTCTCCTCTGCAGTCTTACTCGCGATCGGCGCGACCTCGGCGATGGCCGCCGACCTGCCGGCCAAGGTCTACACCAAGGCGCCCCCGGTGGTCGCGGCGTTCGATCCTTGGGATGTCGCCTTCGGCGCCGGCATCACCAACAACTACGTCTTCCGCGGCGTGACCCAGTCGAATCGCGAGGCTTCGGTCACCGCTTACTTCGAGCCACGCTATAACGTGACCAAGGACCTGCAGCTCTACGCCGGCGTCGCCGGAAACAGCATCTCTTTCACCAACCGCGCTGCGGCTGAGGTGGACGTCTACGCCGGCATCCGTCCGACGTTCGGTCCGGTGACATTCGACTTCGGTGTCTGGGGTTATCTGTATCCCGGCGGGCAGTGCATCGACGGCAACGCCGGCGGTGTCGCCGCAGGCCTTTGTCCGGCAGGTGCAGCGTTCCTTCCCAATGGCAACTTCATGAAGGCCGACGTCAGCTTCTATGAATTCTACGGCAAGGTAAATTACACCTTCAACGACAACTTCTCGCTGGGCGCCAATGTGTTCTACACCCCGAACTTCCTGAATTCGGGTGCCGATGGAACCTATGCGTCGATCGTCGGCAAGGTGACTGCCCCGACCGCATGGTTCGGCGCCAGCGGCGTTGGCGCCTATCTGTCGGGCGAATTCGGACGTCAGTGGCTGGGCACATCCGATGCGTTCTACGGCAACGTGAAGTACGCCGATTACAACACCTGGAATGTCGGCTTCGGCTTCACCTACAAGGTGTTCACGCTCGACTTCCGCTATTCCGACACCGACCTGACGCCCGCCGATTGCAACCTCTTCACCAGCGACTTCACCGCGACCGCGGCTGGTTCGAAGTGGTGCGGTGCCGCCGGCATCGTCAAGCTCTCGGCCGATCTGACGGCGATGACGAACCTGAAGTAACCTGGACCCACCAGACCGAAGGGCGGCAGAGCGATCTGCCGCCCTTCTTGTTTGGCTGTTCGATTGGCTGGGTTCTCTCCGGAGAAACCTGCCTGCGGGTCCTATAGCTCGTAGGTGCTGGCCGGCGTGCCGGTGGGCTTCAGCGCCACTTCCTTCTGATGGAAGGCCGCGAGGGTGTTGCGATGGCCGATCGACACGATCGTCGTTGCCGGCAGCCTCTCTGCAAGCAAGCCGTAGAGTTTCGCTTCCGCGGGCTCATCGAGCGAAGCCGTCGCTTCATCGAGGAAGAGGTACTGCGGCGCGTGGAGTAGCGCGCGGGCGATGCCGATACGCTGCTGTTCGCCGAGCGACAGCATCCGGTTCCAGTGCGCGTCCTCATCGAGCCGTTCGACCATCGCCGGCAATCCCACCGCGGTCAGCACCTCGCGCATTTTGTCCGCGCTGAAGCTGTCGGCTTCGGCCGGATAGGCGATGGCGCCCTTGAGCGTCCCGACAGGGAAGTAAGGCCGCTGCGGCAACGTCATCAGGGTGGCATTGGCCGGGACAGTGATCGAGCCGCTGCCGAATGGCCAGATCCCGGCGATCGCCCGGAACAGCGTCGACTTGCCGGATCCCGACGGTCCCTTGAGCAAGGTGCGCTCGCCGCCCTTGAACGAAAAACGGTTGGCCGTGACCAGAGGCGTTCCGTTCGGCAGGCGAAGCAACAGGTCGTCGAGCGCGATGTCCGATCCGGTCGGCGAGGGTGATAGCTTGATGAGGTCCTTGCGTTGGCGGAAGGCATCGGCGTTTGCGATTGCCGCCTCGAATCCCTCGAGCCGCATGACGATGGAGCGCCACATCGCCAACTGCCGATAGGCCGATACAAAGAACGACAGCGCGCCCTGCACGCTGGAGAACGCCGATGCGGTCTGCATCATGCCACCAAGCTGGATCTTTCCGGCGAAGTAGGCGGGCGCCACCATGATGAATGGAAATACGACCGAAGCTTGGGAGTAGCTGGCGGTCAGGGCGGTCACCTTCTTGGTGCGGATCATGATCGCCATCCAGTTGCTGATGACGTCGCCGAATCGGCTAAGCAACCGTCCGCGCTCGGCGCTCTCGCCATGCAGCAGCGCGATCTGTTCGGCATTTTCGCGCGTCCGCACCAGATTGAAGCGGAAGTCGGCTTCGTACTGCTGCTGGCGAAAATCAAGGCCGACCAGCGGTTTGCCGATCAGGTGCGTCAGCAGCGTGCCAATGATCGCGTAGATCAATGCGCCCCAGACCAGATAACCCGGAATGTCGTACTGCAGGCCGAAGACGTGCAAGGGTGCGGCAGCAGACAGCCCCCACAGGATGATGACGAACGAGCCCAGTGTGACGACGGAATTGAGGAAGCCGATGCCGATGCTGAGGGTCTGTTCGACGAACAGCCTGACGTCGTCGGCAATACGCTGGTCGGGGTTGTCGGCGGCATCGCCGAGCAACTGCATCCGATAGTGGTTGGCGTCATGAAGCCAGCCTTCGAGATAGCGTCGCGTCATCCAGGTACGCCACCGGATCTGCAGCCACTGGTTCAGATAAAGCTGATAGACCGCGAACGCGATATAGACCGCGGCAAGAACCGAGAAGTACTTCAATTCGTAAACGAAAACGTCCCAGTTGCGCTCCTGCAAGGCATTGTAGAAGCGGCTATTCCACTGGTTCAGCAGAACATTGATCGCGACGGTCGCAAGCTCGATTCCGATCACTGTCGCTAGCAGCACGAGGCCAGCCAATTTGTCCTCGGAACGAAAGTACGGCACGGCGATCCGCCAAACCGTCGCAAGTGTCTTGCCGAGATTCTTCACAATAAATTATCTCCGACGAAGATGTTGATTTGTCTGTCGAATTTTGGCCGATGCGGGGCGACGCATATGAGATGCGTGACAATTCATCGCTGCGTTCACTTGTCGCAGAACTGTGTTTGCTCCTAGCATAGGTATTTGGGAACGGAACGTCCGCCGATTCCTGAACGCCGGGGGTGAGCGTTATCTGGACGGATGCCGGAGCGCAATCTCTCACAAATCAACAAGCCGTTAGGCCGATCGGAAACGAATCGGCCGATGCGGGGATCTCGGCAGAGAATGCCGGAGGGCTCAGGGGGAGCAACAAGCGATGTGGGATCAACATTACAATCCGTTGAACAACGCGGCATTGTCTACGATCGCCGCGGCTATACCGGTCATTACCCTGCTTGCCATGATCGCAAGCGGCAAGTTCAAGGCACATGTCGCGGCCATCACGGCACTGATCGTCGCCAACCTCATCGCGATCTTCGTCTTCACCATGCCGGCCGGCATGTCGATTCGGGCTTCCGCGTTGGGTATCGTCGTCGGCTTCTTCCCGATCGGCTGGATCGTCCTCAACGTCATCTTCATGTACCAGCTCACCGTGGCGTCGGGACGCTTTGAGACGCTGCAACGCGCCATCGGCGGCGTGACCACCGACAGGCGCATTCAGCTGCTGCTGATCGCGTTTTCGTTCGGTGCGTTTTTCGAAGGCGCATCCGGCTTCGGCACGCCGGTGGCTATCACCGGCGCGATCCTGATCGGCCTCGGCTTCTCGCCGCTCGCCGCATCCGGCCTGTCGCTGATCGCCAACACCGCGCCGGTCGCTTACGGCGCGCTGGGCACGCCGATCCAGGGCCTCGCCTCGGTCACCGGGCTCGATCCTTATCTGCTCGGCGCGATGGTCGGCCGGCAACTGCCGGTCTTCTCGCTTATCGTGCCGTTCTGGGTGGTCTGGGCGTTCGCCGGATGGAAGGGGATGAAGGAAGTCTGGCCTGCGATCCTGGTCACCGGCGTTTCGTTCGCGGTCCCGCAGTTCCTGATCTCGAACTACATCAACCCGTGGATCGTCGATATCGGCGCCTCGCTGATTTCGATGGGTACGTTGATCCTGTTCCTGAAGGTTTGGCAGCCCAAGACATTGTGGACGTCGCCGGCGTTGCGCAGCCACGATGTCTCGGCCGATCTCGCCAAGCCCGACAAGAGCACCACGCTGCCGCGGCTGACGCAGGCGGAAGTCTGGTCGTCGGTGCTGCCGTGGATCATCGTCTGCGCCGTGCTGCTGATCTGGGGCACCGGCTGGTTCAAGGCCGCGGTGAACCCGATCTTCACCTGGAATTACGCCGTTCCCGATCTGCACAACATGATCAACAAGGTGGCGCCGATCGTTGCCAAGCCGACGCCGGAATCCGCGGTGTTCTCGTTCCAGTACCTGTCGTTCACGGGTACCGGCATGCTGATCGCCGCGGTCATTTCCGGCCTGGTGATGGGCTTCAACCCTGGCAAGATCATTTCGATCTATGGCCGCACCATCAGGATCTGCGCGGTTTCGCTGATCACGATTTCGGCGATGCTGGCGATCGGCACGCTGACCCGGCTGTCGGGAATCGATGCGACCCTCGGTCTCGCCTTTGCCGCGACCGGCGTGTTGTATCCGTTCTTCGGCACGTTGCTGGGCTGGCTCGGCGTCGCCCTGACGGGATCGGACACGGCGTCGAACGTGTTGTTCGGCAACTTGCAGAAGATCACGTCTGAACAACTGGGCCTGCCGTCGATCCTGATGGCGGCCGCCAACTCCTCCGGCGGCGTCATGGGCAAGATGATCGATGCGCAATCGATCGTCGTCGCGTCCACGGCGACCAACTGGTACGGACACGAAGGCACCATCCTGCGCTTCGTGTTCAAGCATTCGATCACGCTGGCCTGCATGGTTGGCGTGCTCGTGATGCTGCAGGCCTATGTCCATCCGTTCACCTTGATGGTCGTGAAATAGGTCGCCGTTTTAAAACCAACCGAGATCCCCGCGGTGAAAGTCGCGGGGATTTCTTTTTGGATGGCGTCGATCTATTCCGCGGTCGGCCGGGCGATCGCCATATTTCGCGGGCAAAGCCACGCGCATGCGTGTCGAAATCAAATATCCGAGAGGTGGAATGCTTGCTCCGTTCCTGAGATTCGCCATCGTCGCCACGGCAATGTTCTGCGCTGCCCTCAGTGTGACAGGAGCGAAGGCCGCCGAGGAATTTCCATTCGGCCTTGAGATGACGCTGGATGCAGCGCCGCAGCCGGGCTCGAAGCGTATTCCGAATCTCGAGATCGGGGACCGTGGCGAAGTCCGCCTGGAGTTGTGGTGCAAGGGCGGTGCGGGCCAGTTCTCCGTGGCCGGCAATACCGTGGTGTTCGTCGCCGGCGCAATGCAGGATCGTGCGTGCTCGCCGGCACAGACCGAAGCCGACGATGCGCTGCTGGCGGCATTGGGGGCGGCCACGAACTGGACGCGACGCGGCGACTTCGTCACGTTTACCGGCAGCACGACGCTTCGCTTTCATCTCAACACGAATTGAGCGAGCCGGCGCTTTGGAGCCGTCCCGGTTCTCAATCAGAACCGAAACGCATTTACGTCACGCAGATCGATATTCATTTCGCTCGAAAGCGCTCTCGCCTTCGGCCAGAATCATATCGGCACAGGTTGCTCCGGCCTGGATCGCGCCGGTATAGCCGCCATGGCCTGCATAGGCCGACGCGAGATACAATCCGGCGACCGACGTGCGCGGCGAGTGACCAGGCGCAGGGGCAAATCCATAGACCGCACCGTGCGGCGCGTTGAGATATTGCTGAACCGACAGCGCCGTGTTGAACGACGACGCCACGACGGCTTTCGCCAAGCCGCGATAATGACGATCAAGATGGCTGACGAGCGCGGCCTGCCAGCGGCTGCGTTTGTCGCGATAGCCGTCGGGATCGGATTGGGTCCAGTTGGATACATGATCCGGGCCGACCACCGAAAGCGCGTAAGGCGGCGCTGGAATGGCCGAGGCTATGGCGTCGTAGTCGACGATCGCGAGCGGCGGCATGCGCTCGGTCGGTTCCGCGTTCATCAGCCGGGTGCCTTGTGCATAATCGGCCAGTGACGTCATCCACGCCGGCAGCAATTGCGTCGAATAGCTCGAGATGCCGAATTCGCGGGGCGGTCTGGCCAGGCCGAGCGTAAGCGCAAACAACGAGATCGAGGGGTGTTGCTGCGCGTAGGCGTCCGTCAGCCTGCGCGCAGTCGCGGCAGGCAGCATCTGCGTCAGTACGGCAGGTGCGGCATTGCTGACGACGCGCTGACAGGTCACGACCTTTGCATCGCTGCCATCGCGCGCCGTATGCGTGACACGCTCGACGCCGCCGTTCGCATCGATGGCGACCTTACTGACGACGCGTCGCAGCAGCACCTGACCGCCTGCCGTTCTGATCGCCCGCGCCAGCGCGCTTGAAAGCCGCTGCGATCCGCCCTCGACAAAACGACCGCCGCTCAAAAGATAGCTGCCTTGTGCGGCGGCGAACGTCGCCCACGGCAAGGTCGCCGGGTCGTCGTGATAGTAGGACAGGTTGGCGGCCAGCGCGCATTTGACGGCTTCGTGATTGCCAAACGCCTGATCGAATTTCTCCGCAAGCGACAGCGCGGGGCTCGTGTCCGCGATAGTGCAGCCGGCCACGCCCGCCGCGGTTGCGATGCGCTGCATCTCTGCGAGGATCAGTTCGATGCCTGCGCGACATTCGGGAAAGCGTTGCGTCAACGTGTGGCGGGCGCCTTCGAAACTATCGGGCAGCACCAGCGGGGTGTGCAATGGTCCACCGCGGACCTCATAAAAGGCTCCGGCTGGAATCCATTTCACTGTATCGAGCACGCCAGCGCGGCTGAGCGCTCGATGTTTCGGATCGCGCGGGTCGTGCGGATTGCTGGTCTCGTGCAGCGAGCCTTCGACGAACAGATCGCCGACCTTGTAGCTTGACGCCGCCCCGCCGACCGAGTTGCTGCGTTCGATGACCAGCACCTTGCGCCCGGAACGCGCGAGAATTGTCGCAGCGGTAAGGCCCCCAAGGCCGGCGCCAATAACCACAACATCGTAACGTATCATCGCAATGGCAGCCTTGGGCAGCCTTGCAACTTCCGCTCACGATCGATGCGACGATTGCCGCCGGCATCCGACGCGTGGCATTTGGCGCGCCACACATTGCGCGGCCGTGATGATGGGCGGAGCAACGATGCTACTTCCACGCTGATTTCTCGATATCCCAGCGCTGCCCTTTGAATTCCTTGGCAAGGGCGTCGACGATTCCGTAGTCGTCGCCCTGATCGCTCTCGTCGTCGTCCGCCGAATTATCGACCAGCTTGAGCTTGGTGCCAGCCGACTCGTCGGCCGTCGTAATCGATGGATTGCCGATCCAGACCATCAGATGATCGGACCCGGACGGCTTGTCCGCGGCGACCAGCGCGCTGACCTCGATGACGTCGGTCAGTCCGAGCGTTGGAAAGGTGTCGCTCGGCCGCTTGAGAACCAGCGTCAGCTTGCCGGTCTCGGCGCTCCATTGCGACGATGCAGGTTTCGCGGCCAGCGCATTGGCAACGACGGAAGCGATCGTCGCGGCCAGCTTGTCCCGGTTCAGGTTGCCGCCGTCGCGCCAGCCCGATGCTGCAAAGCGGATAGTCCGGTCCATGTCGATGAGGCCGCTGGTCCAGCCGGCACTGACAACTCCGGGAAGCGACTTTGCCTTTGCGATCAGCGTGGCGGCGCGATCGGGATCGGTGCTGAGGTTGACGGTCATCTGGCCGGTGCGTAGCGCCTCGCAGGAGACCGTCAGGCTGCCGAGGGTCACCTCGACGTCCTGGCCTTTCAGGAAGTTGAGAAAGTCGGCGGCGCTGTCGAGCTTCACCTTGACCGCAACAGCCTCCGGGGAGACCTCGGTGAAATCCTTCGGTGCGGCTGAGATGCCGTCGTCGGTGACCTGGTTTTCCTGAAATTCCTTTTCGCTGAGATCGGAATTGTCGGTGGAAACCACATTGGTCACGGTCTGGCCGACGCGGATCTGGCCCTTGAACTCGACGGTGTCGCCGGTCGGCTTGCGCGTCAGGTTGATGGAAACCGGCAGCTTGTCGCCGATGCTTTGTGTCGTGCCGGTCATGCTCTGGCCGCTGACCGCCAGGTTTGCGACGAAACGGTCCTTGCGGTCGGAACCCTTGGCAGCGGGATAGCAGACATCCAGCACGGCGGAGGTGACGGTCTTGCCTTGATAGGTTTCCTTCAGCACGACGTCGGCGTTGCCGTCCATCAGGCCGTCGATGGATGTGAAATAGCGGATCTCATTGCCCGGCGCGGGAAGCTTTGCCGTGTTTTTCTGGGCAAAGGCCTCGGGCGACGCCGCAATCAAACCGATCAGGCAGACGAAAAGTGCGCGCATTGGAATTTCTCTCGCCGAATAACGACTGGACCGTGATGACCTTGGGTCGGAGCAATCCAGAACCACGACCGGGATCGATTCTTACAGCTTAGAGCAGGATGTTGTCCGAAAACCGCTTCGCAGTTTTCGGCATGGTGTCCGGCCGATCAAGCGGGATCGAGGAAGCAGAAACGGGTTCCAAAAGCAAGAAGGCCGCCCAAAGGCGGCCTTCCGACAATCGATGATGCAACAGCGGCGGGATCAGAATCCCATGCCGCCCATGCCTCCCATACCGCCGCCGCCCGGCATCGGCGGTGCCGGCTCCTTCGGCAGTTCGGCGACCATGGCTTCCGTGGTCACCAGCAGGCCGGCGACCGAGGCCGCATCCTGCAGCGCCGTGCGGACCACCTTGGCGGGATCGATGATGCCCTTGGCGACCATGTCGACGTACTCTTCGTTCTGGGCGTCAAAACCGAAGGTCTCCGACTTGTTCTCCAGCAGCTTGCCGACAACGATCGAGCCTTCGACGCCAGCGTTCTCTGCGATCTGGCGGATCGGAGCCTCAAGCGCCTTCAGCACGATGTTGATGCCGGCCTGGACGTCGGAGTTGTCGTTGTTGATGCGGCCGACCGCCTTCTTGGCGCGCAGCAGCGCGGTGCCGCCACCGGGAACGATGCCTTCCTGAACCGCGGCGCGGGTCGCGTTGAGCGCGTCTTCGACGCGATCCTTCTTCTCCTTGACCTCGATTTCGGTGGCACCGCCAACGCGGATCACCGCAACGCCACCGGCGAGCTTGGCCAGACGCTCCTGCAGCTTCTCGCGGTCGTAGTCCGAGGTGGTTTCCTCGATCTGCGCCTTGATCTGGCCGACACGGGCCTCGATGTCCTTCTTCTTGCCGGCGCCGTTGACGATGGTGGTGTTTTCCTTGTCGATCACCACCTTCTTGGCGCGGCCGAGCATGTTGATGGTGACGCTCTCGAGCTTCATGCCGAGTTCGTCGGAGATCAACTGGCCGCCGGTCAGGATGGCGATGTCTTCCAGCATGGCCTTGCGGCGATCACCGAAGCCCGGAGCCTTGACGGCTGCGACCTTCAGGCCACCACGCAGGCGGTTCACCACCAGCGTTGCGAGGGCTTCGCCTTCGACGTCTTCCGCGATGATCAGCAGCGGCTTGCCCGACTGCACGACGGCTTCGAGCACCGGCAGCATCGCCTGCAGGCCCGACAGCTTCTTTTCATGGAGCAGGACATAGACGTCCTCGAGCTCGGCGGTCATCTTCTCGGCGTTGGTCACGAAGTAGGGCGACAGGTAGCCGCGATCGAACTTCATGCCCTCGACGATGTCGACTTCGGTTTCGAGCGACTTGTTCTCTTCGACGGTGATGACGCCCTCGTTGCCGACCTTCTGCATCGCCTGCGCGATCATCTTGCCGATGGCGGTGTCGCCGTTCGACGAGATGGTGCCGACCTGCGCCACTTCCGCGGACGAAGCAACCGGCTTGGCGCGCTTCTCGATGTCCTTGATGACGGCGGCGACGGCGATGTCGATGCCGCGCTTGAGGTCCATCGGGTTCATGCCGGCCGCAACCGACTTGGCACCTTCGCGCACGATGGCCTGCGCCAGAACGGTCGCCGTGGTGGTGCCGTCACCAGCGGTGTCGTTGGTCTTGGAGGCGACTTCGCGCACCATCTGGGCGCCCATGTTCTCGAACTTGTCCTCAAGCTCGATTTCCTTGGCGACGGTGACGCCGTCCTTGGTGATGCGCGGTGCGCCGAAGCTCTTGTCGATGACGACGTTGCGGCCCTTGGGGCCGAGCGTCACCTTGACG
>Ga0207657_10007091_pt1 | contig 11517 bp, 10 predicted proteins | sample KBSC33metaG_FD_184316 | JGI IMG/M metagenome (GOLD analysis project Ga0207657, IMG submission 184316) | Corn rhizosphere microbial communities from Kellogg Biological Station, Michigan, USA - KBS C3-3 metaG (SPAdes) (version 2) | ecosystem: Host-associated > Plants > Roots > Rhizosphere > Soil ...
GGAAATTTATAAGCAATATCAAAGGGCTTCGTCGGATCGGCGAGGCCCTTTTGATTAACCATTGTCCACCTGCTCTTAACCAAAGGGCTATTTTTCGCCACACTCCCTAGGCTAGGTTCGCGTTCTCAATCCGAACTGAGGGTAAATCTCGATTAACCCTCCTGCTTTAAGGCTTGTTATCCTCTTTCGCCGCAATGGGGTTGCGAGAGAGTCCTCGACTGATTGTCCTCTGGGTGGGCTCATTCGTGCTGGTTGGTTTCGCACGTCTTTTGAAAGCATTGTCGTTGCCGCGGGCCGGATATCGGATGGGCCTGACGTCACTGCTGTTGCTGGCGGGCGCGGGATCGGTCCATGACGCGACCGCGCTGGGCGAAACCCGCACCCTGTCATTCCACCACACCCACTCCGGCGAAGACCTCACCGTCACCTTCAAGCGTGACGGGCGCTATGACGACGCGGCCCTGAAGAACCTGAACTACTTCCTGCGCGACTGGCGCACCCAGCAACAGACCACGATGGACCGCCATCTGTTCGATATCCTCTGGGAAGTCTATCGCGACGTCGACGCCAAGCAGCCGATCCAGATCATCTCCTCCTATCGTTCGCCCGCCACCAACGCCATGCTCCGCCGCCGCTCCGCTCACACCGGAGTCGCGCGCTTCAGCCAGCACATGCTCGGCCACGCCATGGATTTCTTCATTCCGGGCGTGCCCCTCGAGAAGATCCGTTTCGCCGGTCTTCGTCTGCAACGCGGTGGCGTCGGCTTCTACCCGACCTCCGGTTCGCCCTTCGTGCACCTCGACACCGGCCGCGTTCGTCACTGGCCGCGCATGAGCCACGATCAACTTGCCCGCGTCTTCCCCAACGGCCGCACCGTGCATGTGCCGTCTGACGGCAAGCCGTTGGCGGGTTATCAGTTGGCGATGGCCGATATCGAGAAGCGTGGCAACGGTGACGATGCTTCGCCGAGCTTCGGCAAGTCCAAGAACCTGTTTGCCGCGCTGTTCAAGCGTCCGTCGGATGACGAAGACGATGATACGCCGGCGAAGAGCGCACCGGCCGACGCGAAGATAACCCCGGCGGCCTTGATGGCCTCGGCCGCGCCCGCAGCCCCCGCCGAAGCCGTGCCGCTGCCGCGCGCCAAGCCCGCCGCCGCAGCCTATCAGGTGGCCTCGGCGGATTCGTATGTCGCTGCCGCACCGAAACAGGCGAAAACCGAAACAGCCAGCACCGAGCCTCGCCCGCAAACGCCGGCTGACATCATCAACGCACGCGGTTTCTGGGGCGATACGCCCGCCAAGCCGAAGCAGGCGACACCGGCGCAAGTCGCAACCCTCAACGCGCGCAAGGCGCTCGCCGCGGCCACCGCTTCGGCCGATCCGCAATCGACCGCCAGCATCTCGCACGCCTTCGAGGCCCTCGCTTACGCGCCCGTCGCCTCGCCGATCGACCGCGCCCATATCGTCGCCGCCAGCGCCCCGATCCCGCGCAGCATGCGGCCCGGCGCGGTAACCCGCAATCCGATGGCTCTCAACGAGGTGACCACCGTGGTCGCCAAGGGGCATCAGGGGCGAGCCGGCCGGGTCACCATTTCGACGCGGCTTGCCGCAGCCGGAAAGAACAGCGACGTGTGGATGCGCGCCATGATTTTGGCGCCGAGCGCCAGCACATCGATGTCGTCATCCGTGTTTGGCGAACCCGACATGCCCTCGATGCGGGTGCACTTCGTCAAGCCAAACACGACGGTGGCGATGAGCTTCTCGGGCGATCCGCAGCCCGGAATGGTCTGCGACCGCTTCACCGGCTCCGCCGTGTCCAACCTGCCGACAATGTCGTTCCAGACCGCCTCGCTGCGCTGAGCGCGGCACTTCCCGCACGTTCTCTCGTGACAATGCAGTCAAACGCAGATGCCCGGCACGAGGCCGGGCATGATCAATCAAGCATGTTCCATCAAAGCGATCCACTCGCTTGAAAGACGAGATCACAGCATCCCGAGCGCCTGCATATAAGTCTCCAGGATCGTCTCCTGTTCGGCACGCTCGTTGGCATCCTGCTTGCGCATGCGCACGATGGACCGCAGCGCCTTGACGTCGTAGCCGTTGCCCTTGGCTTCCGCATAAACGTCGCGAATGTCGTCCGATATGGTCTTCTTCTCTTCTTCAAGCCGCTCGATGCGTTCGATGATGGCCTTGAGCTGATCCTTGGCGAATCTGGTCGCGGGTTCTTCCTTGACGGCGGCAGCGGTGGCCATCCTGTACTCCTGGGTGCACTCTTGTTGGCTGGGAAGCAGCCCGCCTTTGCGCGTGCCACATCTCAGCCGACACTCAAGAGTGGCGCGTGTTTCGTCAAGCCAACATCCGGCTCATCCACAGCGACCCCACAGGAGAAACGCGATAATTTCAGATAGCGCTTGCCAGGCGCACGGGCGCCGACATGGCAGCCGACCCGGAATCAGTGTCCGCTGCTCTTGGCCATTGCCGCAAGCTGTTCAGGACTGGCCGCGCCCTGATGCAGCGACTTCCAGGTCTCGTAGGGCATGCCGTAGACGGCCTCGCGGCTGTCGTCCTTGCTCATAGCGACGCCCTTGGCGTCGGCGGCATCCTTCATCCAGTTGGACAGGCAGTTGCGGCAGAAGCCCGCCAGATTCATCAGATCGATGTTCTGAACGTCGGTTCGTTCCTGCAGGTGCGCAACGAGACGGCGGAACACCGCGGCTTCCAATTCTGTTCTGGTTTTGTCGTCGATTGCCATGGCCGTCACTCTTGCTGCTACGTGTCAGGTTAACCCAAAATGGGGGCTATCACAGATTTTTCCATATCGCTGTGCGAAATGGCCACGGCAAGCATCGACACAACTCCCCTCCGCGTTCAACATCCGTTGAGAGCGTGGAGCGTTGCACGCGAAATCCGTAATGATTTGCTATAGCTTCGCCGTATGACCACTGCCGATTCTCCGTACCGCCCCACGATGTCGCAACGCGCCGCAGCCACCACAACGATGGCAGCGCTGGTGTTCGGCGCGATATGTGTCTCGACGGTGCCGGCGGCGGCGGATTTTCGCCTCTGCAACAACACGTCGAGCCGGGTCGGCATTGCGCTCGGCTACAAGGACGCCGAGGGCTGGACCACCGAGGGCTGGTGGAACGTCTCCTCGCGCAGTTGCGAGACCTTGCTGCGCGGGACGCTGGTGGCGCGCTACTATTACATCTACGCACTCGATTACGATCGCGGCGGCGAATGGTCCGGGCAGGCCTTCATGTGTTCGCGCGACAAGGAATTCACCATCCGCGGCACCGAGAACTGCCTGGCGCGCGGGTTCGACCGCACCGGCTTTTTCGAGGTCGATACCGGCGAGCAGCGTTCATGGACCGTGCAACTGACCGAAACAAACCAGCAGAACCCGAAAGGCCTGCCGGGACTTCCCGCGCCGGGCGGCCTTCCGGGCCTGCCAAACGCACCGGGCGTGTCCGGCGTCCCGTCAGCCCCGCCGCCCGGGAACAAACAATGAGACGCCTGCGCCGTATCAAGATCCTCGCAACGCTCGGCCCAGCCTCTTCCGACAGTGCCATGATCCGGCGGCTGTTCGAGGCCGGCGCCGACGTGTTCCGCATCAACATGAGTCACACGCCGCACGACAAGATGCGCGAGCTGGTGAGCACGATCCGCAACGTCGAGAGCAGCTACGGCCGCCCGATCGGCATCCTGGTCGATCTGCAGGGGCCGAAGCTGCGGCTGGGTGCGTTCGCCGGCGGCTCGATCCAGCTCAACAACGGTGCGCGCTTCGTACTCGACTCCAGCAAGGAGCCGGGAGACGCCACGCGCGTCCAGCTACCGCATCCGGAAATCCTCGCAGCGCTCAAGCCGGGCCACGCATTGCTGCTCGACGACGGCAAGGTGCGGCTGATCGCCGAGGAAACCTCGCCGGACCGCGCCATCACCCGCGTTGTGATCGGCGGCAAGATGTCGGATCGCAAGGGCGTCAGCCTGCCCGACACCGATCTGCCGATGTCGGCGATGACACCCAAGGACCGCCTCGATCTCGAGGCCGCGCTGGTTACGGGCATCGATTGGGTGGCGCTGTCATTCGTGCAGCGCGCCGACGATGTCCATGAAGCGAGGAAGCTGATCCGTGGCCGCGCTGCGGTGATGGCGAAAATCGAGAAGCCGCAGGCGATCGACCGTCTCGCCGAGATCATGGAGGCATCCGACGCGCTGATGGTGGCGCGCGGCGATCTCGGCGTCGAACTGCCGGTCGAGCGCGTACCGAGTTTACAGAAACAAATGACGCGCATGGCGCGCAAAGCCGGCAAGCCGGTGGTGATCGCGACCCAGATGCTGGAATCGATGATCCAGAGTCCGGTGCCGACGCGTGCCGAAGTCTCCGACGTCGCGACCGCAGTCTATGAGGGCGCCGACGCCATCATGCTCTCGGCCGAATCCGCCGCCGGCAAATTCCCGATCGAGGCCGTCTCCACCATGAATCGCATCGGCGAAGAAGTGGAACGTGACCCCACCTATCGCGGCGTCCTGATGGCGCAGCGCCCCGAACCGGAAGCAACCGCCGGCGACGCCATCGCCGATGCTGCCCGGCAGATCGCCGAAACGCTCGACCTCTCCGCCATCATCTGCTGGACCAGTTCGGGATCGACCGCACTGCGCGTGGCGCGCGAACGGCCGCGACCGCCGGTGGTGGCAATCTCGCCCAACGTGGCCACCGGCCGCAAGCTCTCGCTGGTCTGGGGCGTGCACTGCGTCGTCGCCGAAGACGCCCACGATCAGGACGACATGGTCGACCGTGCCGGCAGCATTGCCTTCCGCGACGGCTTCGCCAAGGCCGGCCAGCGCGTCATCATCGTCGCCGGCGTACCGCTCGGCACCCCGGGCGCCACCAACATGGTGCGCATCGCCTATGTGGGGCCGAACGGCGACGCCGACATCTGACAGCCGCGCGCGGCAGATCGATTCAGACGATCTGATCTCGCGCTTGCAGGCGATGATATATTCGTACATTCTAATGTTTCTCTAAGCGACTTCGAACGCTGGCTTCCTGCCCGGATGTCAGCGCCGGAGTTTGAAGGCAAAGCCGAGCCAGCAAGATTCGGATCGCCAACATGGACTGCGCGTCCAACAAGGAGAAACGCCATGATCGACAGACGTCGTCTGCTCGCGGGATCGGCCGCGACGATTGCAACGCTCGGCTCTGGATCCATCTTCAGTTCAATTAGCGCCTTTGCCGAAACCGTCACCCTGCCATTCGATAATGGCGAGCGACCGTTGGTGAAATATCCGCAGAAGCGCTTGATGATCGGGCAGACCAGCCGTCCGCCGCAACTCGAAACACCCTTCTCGGTTTACAATGAAGGCGTTATCACACCGAACGACGCGTTCTTTGTCCGCTATCATCTCGCCGACATCCCACTCGAAATCGACCCCGCCAAATTTTCCGTCGATGTGAAGGGCAAGGTCGACAAACCGTTGAAACTCTCGCTGGCTGACATCAAGAAGATGCCGGCCATGGAGATCGTCGCGGTCACACAGTGCTCCGGCAACAGCCGTGGTTTTTCCAATCCGCGCGTCGCCGGCGGACAATCCGGCAACGGCGCCATGGGCAATGCGCGCTGGAAGGGCGTGCCGCTGAAGGCCGTGCTCGACAAGGCCGGTGTGCAGGCCGGCGCCAAACAGGTGGTGTTCGGCGGCATGGACGGACCGGTCAGCGACAAGACGCCTGATTTTGCCAAGGCGCTCGACCTCGATCATGCCCGCGATGGCGAGGTGATGCTCGCCTATTCAATGAACGGCGAGAACCTGCCGATGCTGAACGGCTTCCCGCTGCGCCTCGTCGTGCCGGGCTACTACGGCACTTACTGGGTCAAGCATCTCAACGAGATCACCGTGATCGACAGCGTCTACGATAATTTCTGGATGAAGACCGCCTATCGGATTCCGGACAACGACTGCAACTGCGTCGAACCCGGCACGCCACCGAAGGCGACGATCCCGATCAACCGCTTCACCGTGCGCTCATTCGTCACCAATCTGCGCGACGGTGCCAAGGTCAAGGCAGGCGCCGAGACACGTCTGAAAGGTATCGCCTTTGACGGCGGCAAGGGCATCAAGGAGGTCGCAGTCTCCATCGACGGCGGCAAGACCTGGCTGCCCACCAAGCTCGGCAAGGATCTCGGCAAATACTCGTTCCGCGAATGGCATACCGCCGTGAAGCTTCCCGCCGGAGCGCATGACATCAAGGTTCGTGCCACCAGCAACGACGGCAAGACGCAGCCGATGGAGGCCAAGTGGAATCCCGCCGGCTATCTGCGCAACGTCGTTGAAACCGTCCACGTCACGGCAGCTTGAGGAGAGCGATGATGAACCGATCCATGCTGCTCGCCGCTTCCGTGGTTGTCGCGCTCGCCGGTGCGAGCTTCGCCGCTGCGCAGGCCAAGCCGGTGAAATATACGCTGCCGGAAGAAACCGCGACGTTCAAACCGGGGACCAACCGCGATGTCGTGATGAACAACTGCACGGCATGTCATTCGTCGGACTACGTGCAAACGCAACCGCGCGGGCCGAAATTCAAGAAGGATTTCTGGCAGGCCGAAGTGACCAAGATGATCAAAGTCTACGGTGCGCCGATCGACGATGCGGACGTCGGCAAGATCGTCGAGTACCTGACGGAGAACTACTAGAGTATCCGTTGTCATGGCCGGGCTTGACCCGGCCATGACAACGTCAACGAATGCAGCTACCTCACGCCAGCTTGGCGTCCAGCGTGATCTTGGTGTTGAGAAGCTTCGACACCGGGCAACCGGCTTTCGCCATCCCGGTCAGCTTCTCGAATGTCGCCTGGTCAGCACCGGGAATTTTCGCCTTCAGCGTCAGATGCACCGAGGTGATGGCGAAGCCGTCGCCCTGCTTCTCCAGCGTCACATCGGCATTGGTTTCCATCTGCTCGGCGGTGAGCTTGGCCTCGCCGAGGATCAGCGACAACGCCATCGTGAAGCAGGCCGCGTGCGCCGCGCCGATCAGTTCCTCAGGGTTGGAGCCGGGCTTGCCTTCGAACCGGCTGGCAAAGCCGTAGGGATAATCCTTCAACGCGCCGCTCTTGGTCGAGATCGCGCCCTTGCCGTCCTTGATGCCGCCTTGCCATTTGGCCGAACCGGAAGTGGTGGTCATGTGCATCCTCCTGCAGTGGAAAGGGAAAGCCGATCGCGCCAGTAAACACCCGCGGGCGAATTGCGCCAATGCCGGTCAGCGCATTGCTGCCTTCGGCATGGCGTCCAAATTCGAGCTCATCGATTCAATTTCACGCACCACGATATCGGGCGCCGCGTTCTGCACCATGTGGCCGACGCCCGGCAGCACGATCAATTTCGCGCCAGCAATGACATCCGCCAGCGGCCTTGTGTGAATGCCGGTCCAAACCGTAGTGTCGGCGTCACCGGCGATCAACACGGTAGGCGCTGTGATCGCGGCGTAGCGCGGCGACTGCTCGAGGACCGCCGCTTTCAGCGTGATCAGATCCCAGGCATTGGCGAGAAACTCGCGCGGACGCAGCAACAACCGGACCGCAGCGTTCCGGACGTAATCGTCCGGCATGGTCTGCGGCAGGAATACGCTGCGCGTACCCGGCCCCGTCAACAACAAACCGAGCGGCAAGGTAATCGTATAGGCCAGCAGCGGCCCGATCACCGGCGTCGTGACGATCTTGTTGTACGGCCCCACACCACCGCGCCACGGATACGCGACGGGCGCCAGCATCACGAGGCCAGCCACGCGCTGCGGATGATCCAGCGCCAGGCGCAGACCGAGCGCGCCGGCCCACGAATGCACCACGACAATGGCGCGCGGTATGCCGAGCTTTTGCAGCGACTCATCGATCATCCGACCCTGGATCGCCGGCGTGGAATCCGCCAGGCGTTCGCGCGTGCTCCAGCCATGTCCCGGACGGTCGATCAGAATCACGCGGTGGTCGCGGGCCAGTAAATTGCCGAGCGGATGCCGCATGGTTTCCAGGTTCGAACTCGCGCCGTGGATCATGACAATCGGCATGCCGCCATCGTCCGGCCCGATGTCGACGATGTTGAGTTGCGCTCCCGCAACCTCGACCACTCGCCCCGGACGCGGCGAGAGCCGCTCGAGCGCGACAACGCCGGCTTGCGTGATCAGCGCCAGAACAACCAGCGCTATCACCAGCCCCGCTACGATCATCGACAACATCCGGATTGTTTTTTGCACGCGTGAGCTACGATCTTGCGCGAAATTGGTTTCGGCCGCAACTCACGGGCGTTCAGGTAATTGCTATCCGGCGGCCCTACGTGCCGCAGGCGGCGCTTCGATCTCTGCGGCACTCACCGGCGCCTGCAAGAAGACAGTCTGATTGTTAGTGGCGATTTCGATGCCTTCGTCCTGGAAGCGCAGCTTCATGCGCCGGTTGAACTCGCGCTGCACAGGCCAGCGGCCGCCATGCGTACAGCGAATCTGCCCGACGATGGTGGCCATCGTGCCATCCACCTTGTCGACACCCCACAGTTCGAGATCGCTGCGGATCAGCGGGCGATACTCCGCCTCCTGCCGCATCTGGGTGACGATGTCCTTGAGGATCTGACCGACGTGATCGGTATCTTCCTTGTAGGAGACGCTGACATTCACCGCCGCGTTGCCCGCACCACGGCTGGCATTGGTGACGCTGGTCACCGCGCTGAACGGCACGATATGCACCGCGCCGTCGCTGGCGCGCAGCCGGATGGTACGGATCGAAACATTCTCGACGGTCCCCGTCAGGCCCGAGACGGTAACAGTGTCGCCTACCTGCACGACGTTTTCCAACAGGAGGAACAGCCCGGTGATCAAATCCTGCACCAGCTTCTGCGAGCCGAAGCCGATGGCGATGCCGACGATGCCGGCGCCCGCCAGCAGCGGCGCAACATTGACGCCGATTTCGCTGAGTGCCGTCAGCGCCACCACCGCAAGGATGACGCCGAGCAGCGCCGTGCGCAGCATCGGCTGGAAGGTGCGCAAGCGTGCGGCGCGCGCCGTCTGCCCTTCCCGCGTCAGCGTCGCCAGCTTGTGATCCATCAGCGCGTTGCTGGCCTCCCAGATCGCAGCGGCGATGACCGTCGCGATGCCGATCGTCACGACGGCCGAGACGAGACGGCTGCCGATCTGTCCGCCGTAGAACCAGACGATGGCGTCAACACCCCAGACTTGCAGCAGCGCCACGACAGCGATCACCGCAATGACGCCGGACGCTACCTGCCGCAGCAGCGGCAAGTAGCGATTGGCGCGCGTCTCCAGGCCGGGGAAGCGCTGCAGGATGTCGGCATTGATGCGGAAGCCGCGGTCGATCAAGCTGAGCACCACCATGGAAACAACGCGTGCAATCAACAGCACGGCAATGGTGCCGACGAAGTATTGCAGCAGCAACGAATAGCCGTTGCGGATGTTGAGCGCCCATACCAGCCAAAGCGCCATCACCACGGCGATGGCAAGATAGTGCCATAACCCGGCACTGCGATTGCGGATGGAAGCCAGCGCGCCCTGGCTGCCATGCGGCGCGCGGATCATATGCGCCACCGGGCGGCGGCATTGCAGGATGATGACCACGACGAGCAGATGAACCGCCAGCATGACCAGTCGCATCACTGCCAGATAGCCGCCGCGATGCAATCCGAGCAGCAACGCGACGTTTGCGAATGTGACACCGGCAACACCGACGGCGACCACCCGCCGCGTCCAGATCTCGACATACGCGGCCGTTTCCTCGCTGGTGGAGAAAACGCCAAGCGGGCCGATCAGCGCCCGCACGCCGCAGATCAGACCGCGGGACAATGCATAAGCGTTCATGATCGCGAGGATCACCAGCTTCGTTGTCACGACGTCGCCAAGCTGGGTGCCGAGGATCAGCGTCCCGACCGCGACGAAGGCCAACACCGGCAGCAATTCGAGCGCCAGTCGCGCCAGCACGAACGGCAGCCGCAGCATCGATTGCCAGGCGCGCGTCAGGTTCAGCCGTCGCTTCTGCAATTCGGGCTCGGCAGCCAGATCATCCGCCGACGACGGCGGGTCGGATACGGTCACCATGCACGCCGGAGCGCGAGCCGCGCGTGGAATGCGCGCCTCGAGCGCTTGCAACGGCCGGCGCAGCGCGCGCCATACCAGCCACTCGACCGCAAATGCACCGCCGAACACCAGAACGAATTTCCAGGCGATGTCGAGCAGCAGATTGTAATAGACCGGATCGGTCGTGGTCCGCACCACCCAATGCCATAACGCCGGGAAGTGCGTCACGCTGCGCGCCGCCCATGTGACTTCGCGCGAGGCGTCGGCGACCCATTCGGAGACCGTCAGCAACAATTGCGCGCCGAGACTGTCGGCCGTGAGCGCCGGGACCTTCGGCTGTTCCGGCGCCGGTGCCGCCGCTGGCGACGATTGCGACTGCGGCACCTGGGCCTGCGGTGTATTCGCGATGGTCCGCAGGGTGTCGATCAACTGCGCGCGCTTGGCGTCATCCTGCAAGGTATCGAGCGCACGGCGCGCCTGATCCGCTGTCACCGCATTCGCAGCCGGCGCAGCCTTTGCCGCCGGCGCGACCGCGCTCTGGACTGCGGTCTGCGCGACGGCGGGCCCCGCCAGCAGCAAGATGGCAAGTGCGATCAGCGATAGCGACTTATGCAACACGAAGCCCTCTTTTGATAACGCTTGGCACGCTGTTTCGCAGCTTTCCTGTGTCGGAAGTTTGCTGCTCGAGCGGCGATGTCTTGGCATTCACGCATGGTTAAAGGCAGTCACCCCGCGATCGAACGCAGGTCAGGTTGCCCGGATACACGATACTCAGAAACTGAACGTCAGATGTCGCGCCCCTCGACCTTTTCGGTCAAGGTCTTGACCAGTTCGGGGACTTTGTCGAGATGCGGATTGATGGCGAGCGCCTTGCGGAAGGCATCCAGCGCCCGCTTGTCGTCGCCGAGATCGCGCATGATCATGCCAAGCCCGGCCAACGCGCCGAAATGCCGTGGCTCGCGTGACAGCACCTGTTCGATGTCCTGGATCGCGTGCGGATAGTCATCCTGCAGGTAATAGATCGTCGCGCGCCGATTCCAGCCCTCGATATAATCCGGGCGCAGCTTGACCACCGCGTCGAGCAACTTGAGCGCCACATCCATCTGCTTGGCATCCACGGCAATCTTGGCGCGGGCCATCAGCAGCGCGGCGGTATCGCTGGGTGTGGCCATCCACTGCGCCCAAATGCGTGCTTCGACATGCTTGGCGCTGGCTTCATCGGGCGCGGCCTTGAGCGCACCAAACAGGAAATCAAGTCCGTGCGTGCGATCGGCGTTGACCTTCGGCAGCTTGGCGGGAGGCCCGGGCGGCTTGTCGAGTTGCTGGTCCAATCGCTTCGGCGGGGTCGGCCGCGGTGCGCCGTCTTGCTGGGCTTGCACGCCGACCGTCGTCATCGCCATCATCGCGGTGGCGAACAGTCCGAATCGAAACATGCCGGCGGCAGAGAATCTCAAGGCCA
>Ga0207657_10007092_pt1 | contig 11517 bp, 9 predicted proteins | sample KBSC33metaG_FD_184316 | JGI IMG/M metagenome (GOLD analysis project Ga0207657, IMG submission 184316) | Corn rhizosphere microbial communities from Kellogg Biological Station, Michigan, USA - KBS C3-3 metaG (SPAdes) (version 2) | ecosystem: Host-associated > Plants > Roots > Rhizosphere > Soil ...
ATTCCGACGCCGATGATCTTCCCACGCACGCCACCCAGCGCGCGCGCGACGCCGCCCCGACCTCGACCAACATCGTGACTGTCCATTGCGGCGAGCAGCGTGAGGTACGTGTGCGCATCGAACCGCGCGCGAAGCTTCTCACCTTGCCGAGACAGGTAACGCGCCACGGCGAATCCTCCGTCCTCGTGCTCGTCGCGCCCAAACCGATCGGCGAGCTCACCCGCTGTGCGGTAAGTCATCATCGCGATCATGCGTGCGATCTCCAGTCCGTCGTCACCGGCCGCGGCGATCGTACGACGCTGGATGTGACTCCACGCAATCGCCGACGCCGGGCTGCCAGCCGATGCGGTCACCGTCTACAATTCGGCCCACCCGATGGGCGATGCCGGGTTCCGGCTGACGCGCGAAGCATTGCGCGATCGGTCCGTCACGGCGATCATCTACTCGTCGATCCTGTTGCTGGTCGAAGCGCTTGAGGTGTGGTCCCCAGCCGAGCGGAACGGCAAACCGGTCGCGCTCGCCACCATGGACGACCAGCTCCGCCATATCGATCCGACCCGCATGCTGCCGCGGGTGACCTTCGTGCGCTCGTCGCTGCGCGAGGCCGGCACGGAACTCATCGCCGAGCTCGGGCGGCAATGCGATGCCAAGGAGAGCCCGCGCGGCACGATGATTCCGTCCTATTTCCAGGTCGTTCCCGGCTTCGATCCGCGCAGCATCGACGAGCCGCTGCCGATGGGCCGGCGCAGTATCATAGGGTGAGTGCCCAAGAAAAAGGGCCGGCCCTTCTGGACCGGCCCGAGCTTTTGGGAGGTCTAGTTTATTTCACCGAGCCCGCCAGCAAACCGCGCACGAAGTAGCGCTGCAGCGAGAAGAACACGATCAGCGGCACGACGATGGAGATAAAGGCCGCCGCGGTCAGCACTTCCCAATTGTTGCCGTACTGACCCAAAAGGTTTACCAGCCGGGCTGTCAGGACCTGCCGGTTGTCCTGTGCCCCCAGGAACACCAATGCGACCAGAAGGTCGTTCCAAATCCACAGAAACTGGAAGATGGCGAAGGAAGCGAGAGCCGGAAAACTCAGCGGCAACACCATGGTGGTGAAGGTCTTGAAGTGGCTTGCGCCGTCCATGCGCGCCGACTCCATGATTTCGCGCGGCAGCCCGGCCATGTAGTTGCGCAGCAGGTAGATCGCGAGCGGCAGGCCGAACGCGGTATGCGCCAGCCAGACGCCGAGATAGCTCTTGCTCTCGACGTGAAAGCCCGACGATCCGGGCAGCCATCCGAACACCGATGGCACAGTGCCGTTCAGCCAGTTGGCGACATGGTTGTAGATGGTGAGCAGCGGGATCAGCGACATCTGCAGCGGCACGACCAGCAGTCCGACGACCAGCGCGACGATGATGCCGCGGAACGGGAACTGCATCCACGCCAGCGCGTAGGCCGCAAAGGCCGCGATCATGATGGGGATCACGGTCGATGGAATGGCCACCGTGATCGAGTTGATGAAGCTCTGCGCCACGCCGGTGGAGTTGAGCACGGCCCAGTAGTTGTCGAGAGTAAAGCGCGGCGGGCTGCCGGCGACGTAGTAGATGCGCGGCGAGCCTTTGTAGGCCGGCTGCTGCGGAAAGGTCCAGACGTAGTCGCCATTGGCCTGCACCGTGATGCTGCCGCCGTCCTGCATGTCGAGCGGCTGGCCCGCCGGCGTCTTGCCGATGGTCGCGTTGGTCTGGCCGTAGGTCTCGATGTCCTGGCCGCCGGGCGACCCGAACAGATTGCCCTTGATTTCCCAGTGATCGCCAGCCTGTACTGCCTTGTCCGACGTTCCGGCGCGGGAAGCGTTCATCAGCGTCGAGGGGACCAACGCCGTCCACCAGCCGCTGAGGGCGAGCTGGTCCTTGTCGCGGACCGAGGAAATGAGCAAGCCGACCGTCGGGAAGGTCCACAGGACGACCAGGACGAGCAGCGCCAGGTGTGCCGCGATGCGGCCGATGCTGATCCGCGGCACGTGGATCGAGGGTGCTGCGGCGACCGGCGCGGTGGACGTAATGGTGGTCATCAGCGTGTCCCCTGCTCGGCGTTGGCGCGGCGGATGTTCCACACCATGATCGGGATCACGACCAGCATGATGATCACCGCGATGGTCGAGCCACGGCCGTAGTCGCCCGAAATGAACATCCAGCGGTACATGTAGTTGGCGAGCACCTGCGTCTGGAACTCGCCGTTGGTCATGGCGAAGACGATGTCGAACACCTTGAGCACGGTGATCGTGATTGTGGTCCACACCACGATGATGGTGCCCCAGATCTGCGGGATCATGATGTCGAAGAAGATGCGGAAGCCATTGGCGCCGTCGATGCGCGCCGCCTCGAGGGTTTCCTCCGGCACACCGCGCAGGGCGGCGCTGAGAATCACCATGGCGAATCCAGTCTGGATCCAGATCAGGATGATCATCAGCAGGAATGAATTGAGGAATGGAACGGTGATCCACGCCTGCGGCGGAAAACCGAGCCCGGTGACGATGGCGTTAAGGACGCCGATCTGCGCCATGCCGGGCCCCTTGTAGGCGTAGACGAACTTCCAAATCACCGACGCGCCCACGAAGCTGATGGCCATGGGCATGAACACCAGCGACTTGGCGATGCCGCCCCACCAGATGCGGTCCGCAAGGGTCGCGATCACGAGGCCGAACGCGGTCGAGAACAGCGGCACGATGATGAGCCAGCCGAGATTATTGAGCGCCGCCTGCCAGAAGCCGCCATCGGTCAGCGCCCAGGCATAGTTGTTGAAGCCGACGAAGGACTGCGCGTACTTGTCGAACAGCGACAGCCGCACCGTCTCGATCACCGGATAAACCAGGTAGATCACGAGGAACAGCAGCGCCGGCAGGATGAAGAGCCAGGGACGGATCGCCGAGCGCCGCAGGTCGCGGCGTGTCTCGACGTCCTCGTTCATTGCCGGCGAGGAGCTGAGCACCCGGTCGAGCAACCAGTTGCTGCCCCAGAAATAGGCAAAGCACGCGGCCAGCGCGATCGCCACGGCGGTGATGGCGTTGAGGATCTGATGCAGCGCGGTGGCGACAGCGCTGCCGAAGGCCGCGTCGATCACGTACGCATTGATGAGCCAGATCACGATGATCGCGGCGATGAGGGCCACCGCGAGGATGGATGTCCGCGACCACGATCGATCTCGTGCCGGCCCGCCTGCCACCGAATCGAGTGCCACCGTCGGTCTCCCCCTACCGTCTCGCGCAGCTAGTCTGTCGCATTACCGTGTGTCACGGCAAGGACCCGGCGCGAACGCCGGGTCCCGGATTGCGATGAGCGGTCAGCTCTTGGGCCAGGAGGCGTCGATCGCGGCCGTCACGTCGTCGGTGCTCTTGCCGTTCACGAAGTCGACCATGCCGCTCCAGAACGTACCGGTGCCGACAGCGCTGGGCATCAGGTCCGAACCGTCGAAGCGGAAGGTCGTGGCGTTGAGCAGGATGTCGCCGAACTTGCGCAGCACATCGCTCGAATAGACCTTGGTGTTGACGGTCTTCATGGCGCTCAGGAACGAGCTGTTGTTCTCGCCCATCCAGATCTCGTGCGCGATCGGCGTTTCGAGGAACTGGATGAAGGCTTCCGCCGCCGGCGAGTCCTTGGTGATGGTCACGAGGTTACCCGAACCTTCCACCGGATTGCCGAGTTCGGGATGCGCCTTCATCGGCGGGAAGTAGAAGAAGTCGTAGTCGACTCCCGCCTGGCTGTCCTTGGGGAAGAAGGACGTGATGAACGACGCCTGCTTGTGCAGGTAGCACTGCGGCGGAACCGTGAAGAGGCCTTTCGGGCTGTCGCCGAAGTTGGTCGACACGACCGCCTTGGTGCCGCCCGCGACGTTCTTGTCGTCCTTCACGATCGAACCGAAGAGGTCGAACACGGCCTTGATGCGCGGGTCGGAGAACTTCACCTTGCCGGCCACCCAGTCGTCATAGACCTGCGGCGGCTGCGTCAGCAGCAGCAGGTTCTCGATCCAGTCGGTCGCCGGCCAGCCGGTGGCGCCACCCGATTCGATGCCGACGCACCACGGCGTGCCGCCATCGGCCTTGATCTTGTCCTGCAGCGCCATCAGGTCTTCCCAGGTCTTGGGAACCTCGTAGCCCTTTTCCTTGAAGGCGTCGGGCGAGTACCAGACCAGCGACTTCACTTCCTGCTTGAACGGGAACGCGTACTGGTGCGACTTGCCGTCAGGGCCGGGATACTGGCCCAGCGTCGCCCAGGACGAACCGGCGGCGAAGTTATCGGTGATGAACTTGGTCGTCGCATCGCCCAGGTCGGTCAGCTTGCCCTGCTTGGCGAAGTCGGCCAGGAGGCCCGGCTGCGGCAGGATGGTGATGTTGGCGGGGCTGCCCGCCTGCACGTCGATACGGGCCTGCTCTTCGTAGTTCTTGGACGAGCCGTCCTGCACCGTGACGCCCGTGGCGTCGGTGAAGTAGGCGAGCACGGCCTCCCACTGGGTCTTGTCGCCCGGATCGTTCCAGGCATCCCAGATGGTCAGCGACTGGCCTTTCAGGTCCTTATGGGCGTCGGCGAATTTCTGCAGGGAATCCCAGTTGAAATCGCCCTGCCCCTTGGGGAACAGCAGGTCGGCCGCACTCGCCGTCGACGCCAGGCCGAGCACGAGCGCAGCGGCGGAAACTCCCGCCAGGAGTAGTTTGTGCATGAAGTCCTCCCATCGCACAGTTTGCGGCGCTCCCAGCGCCTCCGCGGTCCAGCGTTCCAAAACGTTTTGGTTCCAAAACGTTTTGGGCTCCAATTTCGGAGCCACGCATGGCGGTTAGCGGTGAGCTTAAGGTTGCATAAAGACTCTGCCTTGCCAAGACCGCTTCGCAATCGATTTCGGTGAGACTGAGCGGGCAGTCGAGCTCAAGTTCTGGCCCGCGGCGGCACTGGTTCGAGCCCCTCGATCCGCCGGGTCGACAGGATCGGGGAGCCGATCAGCCAGAGCACTGACAGGGCGCCGCCGATGGCCGCAACGAGCAGCGTATCGCGGGGGCCGATCCAGCCTCCGAGCAGGCCGCCGAGCACTGCACCGAGCGGCCGCACCCCGAAATTGACGGTGGAAAAGGCTCCGGTCACGCGGCTGCGCATGGTGTCGACGATGACGCTGGCCTGCAGCGACATGAGCGGCACGTCGAAGCACATCACGCAAAACGCGAAGACGAACTCGGCGCCGCCGAACTCGGCGGCCCTGAGCCACAACGGGCCATCGGCGAAAGCGACGATGGCGAGTGCCAACGGCATCACCACGCTCGCGATGGCGATCAGCGGACCGACGCCGATCCAGCCCGAGATGCGAGCTGCCTGCGTGGCGCCCAGCAGCCCGCCCGACGCACCGATGCCGAGCGCGAGGCCAATCGTTCCGGGAGAGAGGCCGAGATCGCGGCTCGCGAACAGGATCAGCAGGGTACTGCCGATGAAGGTGAAGAAATTGAGGGTCGTGGCACACAGCAGGGACGCGCGCAGATAGGGATGTTCGAGCAAATAGCGCATGCCACCACCCGCTCGCTGGAACAGCGATTCACCGGCAGCGTCGGGGACAATTTCCGTGACCTGCAGCCGGCTGACCTGCACGGCCGAGAACAGAAACGACAAGGCATCTGCGATGACGGCAACCGGCGCCGAGACGAACTGTACGAGGGCACCGCCTATCGCAGGCCCGATCATCGAGGAGAGCGAGCGGGTGCTGGAGAGCTTGGAGTTGGCCTCGAGGAACTGCTCGCGCGTCACCAGCCGCACGAAGAACGAGGAATAGGCCGTGTTGAACACGACCTGAGCGGTGCCGGCGAGAAAGGCGACGACATAGAGCTGGCCCAGCGACATCAGGCCGGACCAATAGGCGGTCGGCAGGGTCAGCAGGATCACGAGCCGTGCCAGGTCGGCGAAGATCATCAGCCGGCGCTTGTCGGGCCGCTGGTCCACCCAGCTCCCGATCATCAGCGAGACCAGGTTGGGCAGCCACACGGCCGCGGTGAGCAACCCGACCTGCTCGGGCGTCGCATTGAGGACGGTGACGGCGATCAGCGGCAGCGCCAGCTCGCTGATGCGGTCGCCCAATTCGGAGACCGTCTGGGCCGACCAGAAGGTCAGGAACCGGCGGTCCTGCCAGAGACCGGTAAAGACCGCCGAAACCTTCACCTGGTGTTGTGCAGCATGCCCTGGAACGAGCGATAGCTGCCCTTGGGCGTGCGCTTTTGCGTCGCATAGTCGACATGCACGATGCCGAAGCGCGACGAGTAGCCCTCGCCCCATTCGTAATTGTCGAGCAGCGACCAGGCAAAGAAGCCGCGTACGTCGGCGCCCTGCTTCTGCGCCTCCAGAACCGCCTTCAAATGGTCGTCGTAGAACTGCACGCGGCGCTCGTCGTTGGTTTCCGACATGCCGGTCTCGGTGATGTAAAGCGGCAGCTTGGTATAGTCGCGCGACACCCGGACCAACAGGTTCGTGAGGCCCTGCGGGTAGATCTCCCAGCCGAGATCGTTGGTCGCAAGCGGCCCCTTCACCTGCTTGATCGGCAGCGCGTAGTGCGCCGGGTCGTGGTCCATGGTGTAAAGGCCGCGCGAATAGTAGTTGATGCCGCCCCAATCGAGCGGCCGGTTCACCACTTCCATGTCCTTGTGCCAGTCCTTGGGCAGGAAAGGCTCGAGCAGATCGGTCAGCACCTTGGGATACTGGCCCTTATAGACGCCGCCGAGGAACCAACCGTTGAACAGCGCATCGCCGATCGCCAGCGCGCGCTGGTCTTCCTCGCTGTCGCTGGCCGCTTCCGAGGCCTCGAGGTTGGTGACGATGCCGACGTTCTTGACGCCGTTGGCGCGCAGCGCGTCGACGCCCATGCCGTGGGCATAGAGCACGTGGTGCATGGCGCGGGAGCCGGCGCGCAGGTCGCGATAGCCCGGGGCATGGCGGCCGAGGATGTGGCTCAGCACCGACACGCACCACGGCTCGTTGATGGTCGCGGTGGCGTGTAGCCGATCACCGAAATGGTGACCGACGAGCGCGGCGTAGTCGGCGAACCAGCCGCCGATGTCGCGGTTCATCCAGCCGCCCTTGTCCTGCAGCGGGCTCGGCAGGTCCCAGTGATAGAGCGTGGCGTAGGGCTTGAGGCCACGCTCCAGCATGCCGTCGATGAGCCGGTCGTAGAAGTCGATGCCAGCCTGGTTGACGGCGCCGGTGCCCTCGGGGATCAGCCGCGGCCAGGCGAGCGAGAAGCGGTAGGCCTCGAAGCCGCCGTCGCGGATCAGGTCGAGGTCGCCCGGCCAGCGATGATAGTGGTCGTCCGCCTCGTGGCCATCGTCGGCGCCCTTCACGTTGCCTGGGGTCGCCGCAAAGGTGTCCCAGATGCAGGGACCGCGGCCGTCGCCCTGCCCGCCCTCGATCTGATAGGCGGCGGTGGCCACGCCAAAGGTGAAATTCGGCCCGAACTGGCCGCGGTCAACCGAAAACATCGATCCTCCCAAGCAAGGCAGCCGGTTACCCCCCGGCGTTTGATGTAATCGATTACCTAGCAGCGGATACGACCGAAGTCACCCTCACGAGCGGAGCGACGGGGTCCGATCGAGAATTTCCCGGGCAATGGCGCGGAAGGCGCTCGCCTGCGGTCCGTCGGCGTTGGTCGCCATGACCGGCCTGCCGGCATCGGAGGTCTCGCGGATGGCCATATCGAGCGGCACTTCCCCCAGGAACGGCATGCCCATGCCGCCCGCTGCCGCCGCCGCCCCGCCATGGCCGAAGATATCGTAGCGCGTGCCGGTGTCGGGGGCCACGAAGTAGCTCATGTTCTCGATGAGTCCGAGCAGCGGGATGTTGAGCCGCCGCATCATGTCGACGGCCTTCTGCGCGTCGATCAGCGCCAAATCCTGCGGCGTCGAGACGATCACCGCGCCCGCGAGTTCGGCTTGCTGGAACAGCGAAATCTGGATGTCGCCCGTGCCGGGCGGCAGGTCGACCACCAGCAAATCGAGCCCGCCCCAGTCGGTCTCGCGCAGCAATTGCCGCAGCGCCGAGGTCGCCATCGGGCCGCGCCACACCACCGCCTGGCCCGGCGACAGCATCGAGCCGATCGAGATGGCGCTGAGGCCGTAGGCCCGATGCGGCGAGAAGATACCGTCCTCGCGCACCGCGGGCTTGCCTTCGATACCGAGCAGCTTGGGGATCGAGGGCCCGTAGAGGTCGGCGTCGAGGATACCGGTGCGCAACCCCTCAGCCGCAAAGGCAAGTGCGAGGTTGACCGCGACGGTCGATTTGCCGACGCCGCCCTTGCCGGAGCCAACGACGACGATGTGCTTGACCCCCGCCACCGGCGAGCGCGGCGGTGGCCCCGCCCTCCCCTGCGCGGCCGCCTGGCCGGTCGCCATCGCAGGGGCTTTGTCGGAGGTCACCGACACCATCACTTTGCGGCCATCCGCGACAGCTTCCGCCGCCTGTTGCGCGGCCACGCGAGCCGGACCGAACGCCGCCTCCATCCCGGGTCGTACCGAGATGGCCAGCGCCACGGCGCTCTTTGTGACGATGATTTCGGAGAGGCCGGAATAGCTGGCGAGCGTACCGCCGCCGGGGATCTCGACATGTGCCAGCGCCGCCTTCACGGCGCCGGCGATTTCGTTATCTGCCATAGATCAGAGGATCGACTGGCCGGTCGCCTTCCAGTCTTTCACGAACGCCTCGAGGCCGGACTTGGTCAGCGGGTGGTCGGCGAGCTTGTAGATCACCGCCGGCGGAATGGTCGCGACGTCGGCGCCCGCGAGCGCCACTTCCGTCACGTGGTTGGGCGTGCGGATCGAGGCGGCGAGAATCTGCGTGGTGAAGCTGTAATTGTCGTAGATCTGGCGGATCTGTTCGATCAGCTCGACGCCGTCGAGGTTGATGTCGTCGAGGCGACCGATGAAGGGCGAGATGTAGGTCGCGCCGCATTTGGCCGCGAGCAGCGCCTGGTTGGGCGAAAAGCACAGCGTGACGTTGGTTTTGATGCCTTCGGAACTGAGCGCCTTGCAGGCGCGCAGGCCGTCGACCGTCAGCGGCACCTTGACCACGACATTGTCGGCAAGCTTGGCGAGGACGTGGGCCTCTTTCATCATCGTGTCGTAGTCGACGCTCGCGACTTCGGCCGACACCGGGCCTGGCACCACGCCACAGATCTCCTTGATCACGTCCTTGAACTGGCGCCCGGATTTGGCGATCAGCGACGGATTGGTGGTGATGCCATCGAGCAGCCCCATTGCGTGCAGCTTCTTGATGTCTTCGATCTCGGCGGTATCAGCGAAAAATTGCATCGGTCCTCTCCCGGAAAGCCTGGAATTCTCTAGCCCTTAGATAGGCAATTTGGGGCGGCACCGAAAGGCCCGCCCCAGCGATTAACCCGCAGCGGCGATCAGATAGTCCGCGAGCTCCTCCACCCGGTCCTCGGGGATGCCCGCGACGTTGATGCGGCTGTCGTTGATCATATAGACCGCGTCGTCCTTCTTGAGCTTTTCGACCACGTCCTGCGGCAGGCCGAGCAGCGAGAACATGCCGGAATGGTCGGCGATGAAGTCGAAGTCCTTGCTATTGGACTTGCGCTTGATCGCCTCTGCCAGTTTGACGCGCAAACGCTGCATGCGTTCCCGCATCTGGTTGAGCTCGTCTTCCCACTCCTTGCGGAGCGCGGGGTCCTCGAGGATGACGCGGACGATCTCGGCGCCATGATCCGGGGTCTGCGAGATGGTGCCGCGGATGATGTTCTGCATCTGGCTCGAGACCACGTCGGCGGTCGCCGAATCCTTCGCGATGGCGATGGCGACGCCGGTGCGCTCACGGTAGAGCCCGAAGTTCTTGCTCGCCGAGAAGGCGATCATGCATTCGGGCAGGGTCGAGGCGATCTTGCGCACGCCGTAGGCGTCCTGCTCGAGCCCATCGCCGAAGCCGAGATAGGCAAGGTCGACCAGCGGGAAGGCCCCGGTCTTTTTGAGGCTCGCGGCCACGCGATCCCACTGCGCCGGCGTCAGGTTCGCGCCGGTCGGGTTATGGCAGCAGCCGTGCAGCAGCAGGATGTCGTCGGCCGTCAGGGTATCGACGACCCGCATCATCGCCTCGAAATCGACCGAGCGCGTCTTGGGGTCGAAGTACGGGTAGGTCCTGGGCACCAAATTGGCGTTCTCGGCGAGCGGCCAGTGGTTCGGCCAGCTCGGGTCGGAGATGTAGATGTTGCCCTTGGGCCGGGCGCGGCCGAGCACGAACATCAGGATCATCAGCGCGCCGGTACCGCCGGCGCCGTTGACGCAGCGGATACGCGAATTGTCGACCACGCCACCAAGCGCGAGCTGCACGACTGCCGAGGAGAATTCCTTGTTCCCGACCACGCCCTTGTAGGTCTTGGTGCTCGCCTTGTCGTGGATGCGCTGCTCGGCTTTGCGGACTGCCGACATGATCGGCGTGTTGTTCTTGTTGTCTTTGTATACCCCTACACCCAAATCGATCTTGTTGGTTCTCGGATCGGCGGCGTATTCGGCCATCAGCACGAAAATCTTGTCGAGCGTGGCCTTCTGCAGGGTTTCGAACATCTGTTAGGTCCGGTGGGAAAGCGCCGCCCGGGCGGCGGCATCTGGCCTATGACAATGCGGGATTGCGCCGTCAAGGGTTGACGGATTCGGCCGCAAACCGGCACATTGACGCTTTAGCCGAGAATGTGCAGATGCCCGTCATCAATCGTGTCGCCGAGTTCCAGCGCGAGATCGCTGAATGGCGGCAGGATTTCCACCGCAACCCCGAGCTTTTGTACGACGTCGAGCGCACCGCCGGCCGGGTCGCCGAACTGCTCGAGGGGTTTGGCGTCGATGAGGTGGTGACCGGCATTGGCCGGACCGGCGTAGTCGCCGTGATCAAGGGCCGCGATGGCGGGGAAGGCCGCGTGATCGGTCTCCGCGCCGACATGGATGCGCTGCCCATCACCGAGCGCACCGGCAAGCCTTATGCCTCGACCGTGCCGGGCAAGATGCATGCCTGCGGCCATGACGGGCACACCTCGATGCTGCTCGGGGCCGCCAAATATCTGAGCGAGACGCGCAATTTCGCCGGCACCGCGGTGCTCATTTTCCAGCCGGCCGAAGAAGGCGGCGCCGGTGGCCGCGCAATGCTGCAGGACGGGCTGGTCGAGCGCTTCGGGATCGAACAGTTCTACGGGCTCCACAACCTTCCAGGCCTGCCGGCCGGCACGTTCGGCATCCGGGAAGGCGGCATCATGGCCGCAACGGACGAGTTCCAGATCACCATCGAGGGCAAGGGCGGCCACGCCGCCATGCCGCACAAGGCCATCGATCCGGTAATGATCGCGGCGCAGCTCATTGTGGCGCTGCAGACGGTGGTGTCGCGGAATGTTGATCCGATGCGGCAGGCCGTGCTTTCCGTCACCATGGTAGAAGCCGGCACGGCGTTCAACGTGATCCCGCGCACGGTGAAGCTCACCGGCACGGTGCGGACGCTCGACGAAACGGTACGAAAATTC
>Ga0207657_10007094_pt1 | contig 11514 bp, 9 predicted proteins | sample KBSC33metaG_FD_184316 | JGI IMG/M metagenome (GOLD analysis project Ga0207657, IMG submission 184316) | Corn rhizosphere microbial communities from Kellogg Biological Station, Michigan, USA - KBS C3-3 metaG (SPAdes) (version 2) | ecosystem: Host-associated > Plants > Roots > Rhizosphere > Soil ...
GCGCCCAGCTCCGCTCTTGCGGCCGTTCAGGCCGTCCGCGAGACCAGCGTGGTCATCGCCGTGGTGGTCGCGCGGCTGCTCCTCAACGAGCGCGTGACCGGTAGGCGCATCGCCGGAGCGGTGGTCGTGGTGGCCGGCGTGGCGGCCATCGCGGCCGCCTAGCTCAACTGCGACAAAACGAAAAAGCCCTGGTTACGATCCCGGGCCATCAGGGCCGCGCTGGCAGGGGGCCGCCGCAGCCCACGCACAAGGGGAGACAAAAACAGAATGAGTTTTCGGGGTCTGGTCCGGGGCATCGGAATTCTTGTAATCGCGCTGGCGGTAGCCGGAGGCATCGTGGCGCTCACGCATGGGTCGTCGCCGCACAAGCGGGTTGGGCGGCTCGTGCACGCGTGTCCCAATGGGCAGGTCCGCGAGGCGGATGCTGGAGAGAGGCCACAGGCCACAGGCGACAGGCCACAGGCTGAGGGACGGGACCGCGACCGTGACAAGGGCGAGGGCGCTGATGCCGAGCGCAAGGGCTCGGCCATCGCCGAGGGCTGCGAGGCTCGTGTAAAGCCCGAGTCGTTCGGCGACCTGTCGCGCGCCAACTCCGCGCGGGCGAGCCAGAACACGGATCCCTTCACGACCGTCCGCAAGGGCGCGTACGAGCACGCGCTCGCGCAGCGCGCCGCGCTCACCGCGTCGGATGTGACGGGCACCGGCGGCTCCTGGACCCCCTACGGAACCGGCGCGGACGTGACCGACAACACCGACTTCGACCAGTCGAATGGCAGCACGCAGGAAGGGCTCGGCGCGGTGTCCGGCCGCATCAGCGACTTCGCGTACGACCCCAGCACGAGCACGCTCTACGCGGCGGCATCCAACGGCGGCATCTGGAAGACCACCGATATGGGCCAGCACTGGAGTTCCATCGCCGACAACCTGCCGACCCAGGTCGTGTCCGCCGTGGCCTATTCCCCGGCGGCGGGCGGCACGCTGCTCGTGCTCACGGGCGACGACGCCTTCGGCTTCGACTCCCTGGCCGGGCTCGGCGTCTACCGCTCCACCGACGGCGGCGCCACCTGGCAAAAGGGCACCGGCGTGCCCGACGGCGCCAACGGCTTCCGCATCGCGGTCGATCCAAGCAATCCGAGTGTGGCTTACGCCGCCACCGGCGCCGGCCTCTACCGGACCACCGACGACGGCGTGTCGTGGACCAACGTGAACCTTCCGACCGGCAACGGCGTGGCCTCCGGCCAGCCCGACTGCACCGGCACCTCGAGCGTCAGCGCCGGCTGCTTCCTCGCCAACCAGGTGACCGACGTAGTCGTTCAGGGCCCCCCCGCGCAGGGCATCACCGGCACGCCGGGCGCCGTGATGGCCGCGGTGGGCTGGCGGGCCGGCACCGCCACCGACGACGACGGCACCGTGCAGTCGCCGAACAACGGCATCTACGTGTCGAGCACCGGCGCGCCCGGCACGTTCTCGAAGACCGCTCCTGACGTGGGCGGCTCGGACCATGGGTTCTCCGACAAGGCCGAGACCGGGCGCATCGCGCTCGGCATCGCGAACGGGCCCGACCAGGACCACAAGATCGTCTACGCGCTGGTCGAGGACGCCGAGAAGTTCAACGGCGGCGTGACCGGCATCGACGCCGAGGCGCCCACCGCCGTGCCGTCGCCGACGGTGCTCAAGGGCGTGTACGTGTCCACCGACTTCGGCCAGACCTGGACCGAGATGGAGGACTCGCTCACTCTCTCGAACGACGGGACGAGCGGGTCCGCGCTCGTGGGCGGAGTGTGCGCCTCCCAGCTCTACTGCCCGGGCGTGCAGGCCTGGTACAACGAGTGGATCAAGCCGGACCCGACGCAGCAGGACTCGAGCGGCGTCCCGTCCCGGCTCAACCTGGGCCTCGAGGAGGTGTGGGAGGGCGACGGCGCTCCGCCGGCCGTCGCGGGCACGTCGCAGTTCCACGTGATCGGCCGCTACTTCGGCGGCACCACCTGCGCGTTCCTCAGCACGGGCCTGCCGGCGTGCCCGACCAACAACCCGCCGCAGCCGAGCACCACCACGCACCCCGACCAGCACGGGTCGATCTTCATCCCGGACGGGAACGGCGGCGTGACGCTCGTCGTCGGAAATGACGGCGGCGCGTACTCGCAGCACGCCGACTCCGGGGGCGACTTCGACAACACGCGCTGGGGCCGCGGCATCAACACCGATCTGCACACGCTCCAGCCGTACGACGCCGAGATGGCCAAGGACGGCACTGTTTACGCCGGCCTGCAGGACAACGGCGAGCTGAAGATCCAGCCGGACCAGAAGCAGTTCGCGATCTACGGGGGCGATGGCTTCTTCACAGCCGTGGATCCGGACAACTCGGACGTGGCGTACGAGGAGTACACGGCCGGGGCGATCAGCGTGACCAAGGACGGCGGCAAGAACTGGATGAGCATGGACCCGCAGCTCACCTCGGCGCAGTTCTCGAATCCGTTCATCATGGATCCGACCGACGCGAACCACCTGATCACGGCGGGCCGCGACGTGGAGGAGACCACGGCCGGGCCGGACACGGTCACTTGCGCCGATCCGACCTGCTCGCTGATCAACACGAACTGGAACAAGGTCTACGACCTCGGCACCCAGAAGCATCCGGGCGACGAGAGCGCGAGCTCGGCCGACGACGATCCCGACAACTCGATGTCGGCGATCGACCTGAACGGGGACAACTCGTACATCGGCTACTGCGGCTTCTGCGACGTGATCACGCAGGGCCGCCCGTTCGCCAACGGCATCGCCACCAACGTGGGCGGCTCGCAGCCGCCCAAGAGGAACACGTCGCAGGGCTGGCACATCGCCGCCGCGCACGGGCTGCCGACGCGCTACATCAGCTCGATCCGCATGGACCCGGGCGATCCGCGCACGGTCTACGTGACGCTCGGCGGCTACGGCCGCAAGTGGGCGCCGCCCGGCGCGGTCAAGGACGACGTGAGCAAGGTGGGCACGGGCCACGTGTTCAAGTCCACCGATGCCGGCGAGCACTTCACCGACATCACCGGTGACCTGCCGGACGTGCCGGCCAACTGGGTGATCGTGCGCGGCGGCCAGCTGGTCGTGGGCACGGACATCGGCGTGTTCGCCTCGAGCGACACGAACGGCTCGAGCTGGGGCGTGCTCGGCAGCGGCCTGCCGAACGTGCCGATCACGCATCTGTCGCTCAAGCCGGGTGATCCGAACACGCTCGTGGCGGCCACGTACGGGCGTGGCGTGTACCTGTACCACTTCGATGCGCCGCCGCCTCCGGCCGGCGGGAGCGGGGGAGTGGGCGGCATCCGCCAGGCGTGCACCGCGGGCGCGGGGTTCGCGCACTTCACGGCCAAGCCGCGCGGCCACGGACTGCGTGTGAACGCGATCGCCAGGCGCGGCGGTTCCACGCGCGTGAACGTGTACCGCTACTTCGTCGGCAGGCACACGCGGGCGCGCAGGCGCGTGAACACGTTCGCCAACCCCAGGCGGGCGATCTCGCTGAAGGCGCGCGGGCTGCACGACGGCTGGTACGCCGTGCAGGCCACGAGCAAGGAGCCGGGCGCCGCCGCGGTGGTGCGCTCTGACACCTTCCACCTCGTGCACGGCCGCTTCCTCCGCCGGGCCGACTTCTACGGCAAGGGAGGCTGCGGCGACCTGCGGGCGTTCCACCTGTCGAGCCCGGTGTTCGGCGGCGGGAGCAAGCGCTCGCTGGTGGCCAGCTACCGCGTGGGTCGCGCGGGCGCGGTGTCGGTCGTGCTGTTCCGCGGCCGCAAGGTGGTCAGGCGCTTCCGCACGGTGCGTGCCAAGACCGGCAGGAACTACCGCGTGCACATCTCGCCGCGGCACCTGAAGGTGGCCACCTACACGGTGCGCGTCAGGCTGGCACGGCCGGGCGGGGCGGTCACGCGCACATTGGTGTCCAGGCGGCTCTAGCGCCGCGGCTCGTCGAAGTCGTGCACGTCGGCGCCTGCTCCGTGGCCATTTTGCGGGGCGCGCCGACGCGCCTGTTTCGATCGCAGATGCGCCAGGAGTAGGGGCTGCACGGAGACGAGCACGAGCGCGCCGACCACGAAGACGATCGTGCCCGCGAGCTCGCTAAACGTGATTGCAATGCATAGTCCGGCCACACTGACGCCTATTCCGATCAGGCGCAGGGAGTTGCGTCGCGTATAGACAAATTCGACCATTTAGGCTCTGCAACGCCGGACGCTACCCGTTCAATCGCGTAGGATGAGCTGACCGATGCCCCTCAGGCAGACCGGGCTGCCATCTGGGACCGTCGAAATCCAGTCCATTGGCCCGCGGACCCGCGCGCCTGGTCATTTCGAGGAGCACGTAATTGAGGACGTTGCACGACATCACCGATCCCCGGTTGGTCAAGGCGCTGGCTCATCCCCTGCGCATCCAGATTCTCTCGATCCTCGAGGAGCGCGTAGCCAGCCCCTCCCAGATCGCCGAGGAGATCGATGCGCCTCTCGGGAACGTGAGCTATCACGTACGCCAGCTCGCCGATCTGGGGCTCATCTCGCTAGTGAAGACGCAACCCGTGCGCGGCACGCTCGAGCACTACTACCGGGCCGAGCTGCGCCCCCGGATCAGCGACCGTGCGTTCAGCACGGCGCCCAACCTCGTCAAGCAGGCCACGGTCGGCTCGACGCTCGGACAGATCGGTGATGCCGTCAATCGAGCGGCGGCCGGGGGAGGCTTCGGCCGTACCGATGCTCATCTGAGCCGTCTCCCGCTCGTCCTGGACGACGAGGGCTGGAAGCAGGTCGCCTCCGAGCTCGAGAGCTTCGTCGACCGCGTGGACAAGATCCAGCGCGCGAGTGGCAAGCGCCTGCTCAAGACCGATCACGAGGGAGAGCAGCGCGGCGAGCTCGTCACGATGCTGTTCGAGGCTGCCGAGGCCGCGAAGTCGGCTCGAGGCAAGTCTTCGGCCCGTGATGGGAAGCCCGCCCGCTCGCGCGCCTGATCGCACAGTCAGCACCTACTGGGCCATCCGTCCACATCCTTAGAAAACGTGCGTATAGTGAGCGGCGGCTGAGCATGCGCCTCTTCTATATTGGACGCGCTTGCTCGCTAGGTAGCCGATGCCCCAGTTCCTATGTCCAACCTGCGGCGCGCGGTTGTACAGCGCGTCTCCGCTGACCAAGTGCGCGTGGTGTGGCACGCCCCTGTCGAGCGACCAGGCTGAGGAACGCGAGCGGGCCGAGCAGGACGAGCAGCCCGAGGAAGAGGGCGAGTAGAACGACCGAAGCCCCCTGGGCGGGGGCTTCGGGTCGAGAGTCAGACGGAGCGGCGGAACAGCCGGCGGCGGCTGGGACGGCCTGCGTTGCGGGCGTCGGCGGCCGCACGGAGCTCGTCGCGAGTCTGAGCCTGAAGTGCGTAGTGGTAGATGAGCCCGTTCATTGCGTTCCTTGCTGCTAGGGGACACCGAAGAATTTAGGCCTGCGGGGCTGCCGCTCCTATCGGGGTGCCTCCCAGATTTGGGTGCGGGAAACACCCGCTTCCAGTTCCCAGTTCCCAGTTCCCAGTTCTCAGTTCCCAGTTCCCAGTTCCCAGTTCCCAGTTCCCAGTTCCCAGTTAGGTTGTGGCGACTGGTTCGGCTGCCTGCGGCTCTGGCGCCACTGGTGCCGCCCCCGTTCTGAGTGGCACTTCCTTCAGTGCCAGTGTGAGCAGGAAGGCCAGCGCTGACAGGAATGCGCCCCAGATGAAGACGGTGTGGAGTGCGTTGGAGAAGGCGTGGAGGAGCGGCTCGTGGACGGCGTTCGGCAGCCGCTTGATCGCCTCGGGGGAGCCGAGCAAGGAGTGCGAGTCGAGGCCGCGCAGGCCGCCGCCGGGGAAGACCTTCGCGATCTCGTCGGTGAGGCGCGCGGCGAAGATCGCGCCGAACACCGCGACGCCCACCGAGCCGCCGATCGAGCGGAAGAAGGTGGCGGTGGAGGTGGCCGCGCCGATGTCCCGCGGCGGCGCCGAGTTCTGAGCCACGAGCACCAGCACGGGCATGACCGTGCCGATCCCGATGCCGATGACGAGCATGTAGAGCGAGGACTGCACGCGCGTCGTGTCGACGTCGAGCAGGGACAGCAGGAACATGCCGAGCGTCATGGTCGCCGCGCCGACCACCGGGAAGACCTTGTAGCGCCCCATCCTCGTGATCAGGCGGCCGGAGACGATCGAGGCCGTCAGGAGCCCGCCCATCAGCGGGAGCATCAGGAGGCCGGAGCCGGTCGGACTGGCGCCGTCCACGATCTGGAGGAAGAGCGGCAGGAACGTGAGCGCGCCGAACATCGCCAGGCCGACTAGGAACGCGACGCCGTTCGTCACGCTGAACGGCCCGGAGCGGAACAGGCGCAGCGGGATCACGGGCTCGGCGGCGCGCCGCTCCTGCAGGAGGAACGCGCCGAGCATCAACACGCCGGCGATGCCGAGGCCGATGATCGTCGCCGAGTCCCACGCGTACTCGTTGCCGCCCCAGGTGGTGAGCAGGATGAGCGCGGTGGCGCCGCCCGCGAGCAGCGCCGCGCCCAGGTAGTCCACGCGGTGGTGGCTGCGTTCGCGCGCCGGGAGCCGGAGGCGCGTGGCGGTGACGACGAGCGCGACGGCGCCGAGCGGCAGGTTCACGTAGAAGACCCAGCGCCAGCTCAGCGTGTCCACGAAGAAGCCGCCGAGCAGCGGGCCAACAACGCTCGCGAATGCGAACACGGAGCCGATCAGGCCCATGTAGCGGCCGCGGTCGCGCGGCGGCACGAGGTCGCCGATGATGGCCTGCGCGCCCACCATCAGGCCGCCGGCGCCGAGGCCCTGGAGGCCGCGGAACAGCACGAGCTCGGTCATCGACTGCGAGGCGCCCGACAGCGCGGAGCCCGCCAGGAAGATCACGATCGCGATCTGGAAGAGCTTCTTGCGCCCGTACATGTCGCCGAGCTTTCCGTAGAGCGGCGTCGAGGTCGTGGAGGCCAGCAGGTAGCTCGTGACCACCCAGGAGAGGTGGTTCACGCCGCCCAGGTCGCCGACGATCGTGGGCAGAGCGGTGGACACGATCGTCTGGTCGAGCGCGGCCAGCAGCATGCCGAGCATCAGCGCGCCGAAGACCGGAAGCAGCGCGCGAGTATCGGGCGTGGTTGAGGCGGGCTCTGACATGACGGACCGTTCGCCGGGGAGCTACCCGACGGCCACACACTCTAAGGACGCGTTTCGTTCGGCTACTGAGCGGCTGCCGCGGCGGCGGGGTTCTTCTCCGCCCAGGCCACGATGTTCTTCGAGTCCGCCACCACCTCGCCGCTGTCTGAGACCAGCACCGGCACCGTGTATTTGCCGGTGAGCCGCTTGGCCTCCCGACGACCCTCGGTGGCGTTGAAGGGCCCGGGCAGGATCGCGAGGCCGTAGGACTTGATCACCTCGGGCTCGTAGCCGGCTTTCTTGAGCGCGTGATAGGCGTTCGCGCAGGGGTGACCCCCGGGCCGCGGGGTGGGGAACGTTCCCCAGCAGACGTAGAGCTTCATGCGTCAGGCAGCTTACGGGATGCGATCCAGTCGGCCGCGATCCGCCAGGCCACGCTCCGCGGATCGACGTGCGAGCGGTGCCCGCCGGGGCTCGGCTCGATCAGCGTCACGTCGTCTCCCGTTGCGCGCGCGGCCTCGGCGAAGCGGCGGCTGCGAAGCACCGGCACCGTGGCGTCGTCCGCGCCGTGCACAAGCAGGATCGGCACGCCCAGCGGCACGAGCTGGATCGGGTCGCACTGGGCGTAGCGCTCCGGCACCTCGGCGGGCGTGCCTCCCACCAGCTCGCGCGCCGCTCCGGCGGTCGTGAGCTCGCACACCGCGGCCTGTCCGCACACGCCGGCGACCGGCACGGCTCCGTTCTTGCGTGCCGCCGCCCACAGCGCCAGCTGGCCGCCGGCCGAGTGGCCGAACACTGTCACGCCCGCGTTCAGGTCGAGCCGCGGGTGCCGCAGCTCGGGCAGGTGGTCGATCGCGGCGGCGACGTCGTCGAACGTGTTGGGCCACTCGCCGCCGCGGCCGATGCGCCGGTACTCGATGTTCCACACCGCCACGCCCCGCCGGGTGAGGTCCACCGCCACCGGCTTCTCGAGCCGCTTGGTGTAGCGGGCCTGCCAGTAGCCGCCGTGGATCGCCACCGCCACCGGGAATGGGCCGTCGCCGCGCGGCAGGTACAGGTCGGCTCGCTGTTCGGGCCCAGGCCCGTAGCGATGGCGCTCTGGACGGGCGAACAGGAGGTCGCGGAGGACTCGAGCGGTTCCGGGGATGGCGGAACTGTAGGGGCGGCCCACATAATGGCTGGGTGCCTGCCCGCGTATCGAGCCCGACCTTTGTCGGCCGCGCCGCCGAGCTTGCCGCGCTGGAGGCGGCGCTCGCGCGTGCCGGCGATGGCACCTCCGGCGCCGTGCTCGTGGGGGGCGACGCCGGCATCGGCAAGAGCCGCCTGGTGGCCGAGTTCGAGCGCCGGGCGGGCGGATCGGGGGCACAGGTGCTGGTCGGCGAGTGCGTGGAGCTGGCGGAGGGCGAGCTTCCCTACGGGCCCCTGGTGGCGGCGCTGCGCCCGCTCATCGGGCAGATGGACAGCGGGCCGCTGGCGATCCTTCATCCGTCGGCGCGCACCGCGCTGGGCCGGCTGTGGCCCCAGCTCGCGGACGACGGCAACGGGGCGAACCCCGGGGAGTTCGCCCAGGGCCAGCTGTTCGAGGCCGTCCACCGGCTGATCGCCACGTCCGCGGCCGAGCGGCCGCTTGCGCTGGTTGTGGAGGACCTGCACTGGGCCGACCGCTCCACGCGCGACCTGCTGGCCTTCCTGATCCGCAACTCGCGCGGCGAGCGCGTGCTGTTCGTGGCCAGCTACCGCACCGACGAGGTGCACCGCCGCCATCCGCTCCACCCGTTCGTGTCCGAGCTCGAGCGCAGCGGCCGCGCGGAGCGGATCGCGCTGCCGCCGTTCGACGAGCCCGAGTTGCGCGAGCAGCTTGCCGGGATCCTGGGAGAGGAGCCCGAGCAGCGGCTGGTCCGGCGGCTGATGGAGCGCTCGGAGGGCAATCCCTTCTTCGTCGAGGAGCTGCTGGCCGCCGCCGACGCCGGCGTATTGCCGGACTCGCTGCTGGACGCCCTGCTCGCGCGCGTGGAGCGCCTGTCCGAGGATGCGCGGCGCACCCTCCAGGTGGCCGCGGCCGTGGGCAGGCCCGTGGAGCACCCGCTGCTGGCCGCGGTGAGCGAGCTGGACGAGGCCGCCCTCCGCGAGGCGCTGCGCGACGCCGCGTCCCAGCGCATCCTCGTGCCGACCGAGGACGGGACCGCGTACGTGTTCCGGCACGAGCTGCTGCGCGAGGCCGTCTACACGGACCTGCTCCCAGGCGAGCGCACAGCGCTGCACGCCGCGTTGGCCGAGGCGCTCGCCGAAGACGGCTCCGCGTCCGAGCTCGCGCATCACTGGCACGCTGCCGGCCGCTTCTCGCTCGCGTTCCGGGCATCGCTCGACGCTGCGGCCCAGGCCCAGGGAGTGCATGCGTACGCGGAGGCGCAGCGCCACTACGAGCGCGCGCTCGAGCTGTACGACCGCGCTCACGCCGAGGCCCCTGTCGAGGTGACCGCCACCGAGCTTGCGCGTACAGCCGCCGAAGCCGCGCGCCTGGCGGGCGATGTCCGCCGCGCGATCGCCCTGTCGCGCAAGGTGATCGGCGAGATCGACGCGACCGCGGACCCGGTGGAGGCGGGTCTCGAGCACGCGCGCCTGGCCCGGTCGCTGTGGTCGGACGGCCAGGGCGAGGAGGCGCTGGACCACTACGAGACGGCGCTTCGCCTCGTGCCGGAGGGCCCGTCCACCGAGCGGGCACAGGTACTGGCCAACCACGCCCACGCGCTGATGCTGATCGGCCGCTTCGCGGAGTCCGACGCCCGCTGCGCCGAGGCACTCGAGATCGCGCGCCAGGTTGGCGCTCGTGACGTCGAGGTGAACGTGACGATCACGTACGGGATCAGTCAGTTCAGCAGCGAGGGCCGGACCGCGGTGCCAGAGCAGCTCAGGACGGCGCGGCGGAGGGCCGAGGAGCTGGGCCTCGTGGAAGAGGTGGGGCGCAGCTACGTGAACGAGAGCCAGGTGCTCGAGGAGCTGGGCAGGCTCGAGGAGTCCGTGGCGGTGGCGGAGGAGGGCATCGCACGTGCGCGGGAGCTGGGCGTGGAGCGCTGGTGGGGGGATTACCTGGCCGCGGACGTGGCGATCCGGATGGCGGTACTGGGGGAGTGGGACCGCGCGGTGGCGCGCGCGATGGACGTGGTGGAGATGACCTCCGGCGCGCTCAACTCCGCGTCCGCGCACGGGGCCCTCAGCTACATCGCGGCCGAGCGCGGCGACTTCGACCAGGCGCTCGAACACGTGGCGCGCGGCGAGGAGCTGAGCCGCAACGCCGGCGGCGCGATGTGGCTGGCCCCGGACTACCAGGTGCGCGCCACGGTGGCGCTATGGCAGGGCGAGCCGGCCCGCGCGCTCGAGCTGATCGAGCACTGCCTCGAGCTGCTTGGCACAACGGAGATGACGCTCTTCACCTGGCCGCTGTTCACGGTCGGCATGCGGGCGGCGGCCGACGCGGCGGAGCGAGCCAGGGCACTGGGGCGAGATGACGAGCTGGCCGCCGCGGTCGCGTCCGCCGAGGACCTGCTGCGGCGCTTCGACAGTTCGGCGCGCAGCGGCAATTTGCCGGGCGAGCGCGCTTACGCGCTTGCATCGGCGGAGCTCGATCGCGCGCGCGGCGAGCACGACCCGGAGCCGTGGCGAGCGCTGGCCGCGGACCTCCGCGAGGCAAGCCATCCGTACGAAGCGGCTTACGCGGAGTGGCGCGCGGCGGAGGCGTTCGTGCGCTCGGGCGGCTCGGCCGAGGAGGCGGAGCGGCTGCTGAGGACCGCCGCCGAGACGGCGCGCTGGCTCGGCGCGCGGCCGCTGCTTGGCGAGCTGACCGCGCTCGCGCGCCGGGCGCGCCTCGACCTCGGCGGCGAACAGGCTCACGCCGCGGCTCGGGGGGACGACGCCCTCGGCCTGACCGACCGCGAGCGCGACGTGCTCGCGCTGCTGGCCGGCGGGCTCACCAACCGGCAGATCGGCGAGCAGCTCTTCATAAGCGAGAAGACCGCGAGCGTGCATGTCTCGCGGATCCTGGCCAAGCTGGGTGTGGCCAATCGCGCCGAGGCCGCCGGCGTGGCGCACACGCTGGGACTTGAGCCAGCGGGCGCCGGGCCCCCCGAAGGCCCGGCGCCCGGCTGACGCGCCCCTGTCACCCCCGCTTGACGCGCACCTTCGCGCGAGTTGAGAAGGACTGGCCGTGGGCGTCGCGCGCCGTAGCCATCACGGTGGCGCTGAAGCGGCGCAGCTTGCGCAGCTTGCGCGCCAGCGACACGGACACCTGCTTGGAGTGGCCCGGCTTGAGCGTGAACCGTGCGTGGCTCGCGCGCAGGGTCAGCACGCCCTTGCAGTAGCTCGCGGCCTGCGCCGGACAGCTCACCC
>Ga0207657_10007097_pt1 | contig 11508 bp, 9 predicted proteins | sample KBSC33metaG_FD_184316 | JGI IMG/M metagenome (GOLD analysis project Ga0207657, IMG submission 184316) | Corn rhizosphere microbial communities from Kellogg Biological Station, Michigan, USA - KBS C3-3 metaG (SPAdes) (version 2) | ecosystem: Host-associated > Plants > Roots > Rhizosphere > Soil ...
CCGAATTCACGTGTTGCCTGCGCAACCATCTCGCGCACTTCGGCCGGCGAGGCGATGTCGGCGCCGCTGATGGTAACGGCAACGGCATGCGAGGATCTGATCTCCGCACAGAGCGACGCGATTTCGCCTTTGTCGCCGAATCCGTTGAGCATGACATTCGATCCCGCTGCCGCAAGCGCGCGTGCGATCCCGAGCCCGATGCCACTTGTCGACCCGGTGACGATCGCGGATCGACCGGCGAGGCTTCGTCGTTCGTGCGTCATCGCATCACCTCGCGCCGTCTGCCTCGATGACGGCGCGCGCATGGCGGGCGATCATCAGCTCCTCGTTCGTGGGTAACACCCAGACCTCGACGCGGCTTGCGGGCGCACTTATGCTCGCGTCGGCGCGCGCGTTGGCCTCGCTGTCGAGCGCAACGCCAAGCCACGCCGCGTCGTTGCAGACGCGCTCGCGCAGCACCGCGCTGTTCTCCCCGATGCCTGCGGTGAACACGATTGCGTCGAGCCCGCCGAGTGCGGCGGCCAGCGACCCGAGCTCCCGGCCGATGCGGTAAATGAAAAGGTCCACGGCGGCCTTGGCGCGCGGAGCGTCGCTCGCAAGCAACGCGCGCATGTCGCTCGAGATGCCGGAGACACCGAGAAGGCCCGACTCCTGGTAGATGAGCTTCTCGATCGCCCGCGCGTCCATGCCGAGCGAATCGATGAGATACAGCACGACGCCGGGATCGAGATTGCCGCAGCGCGTACCCATCGGCAGGCCATCGGCCGCCGTGAAGCCCATCGTGGTCGCGACGCTGCGTCCCGCCGCCATTGCACACATGCTGGCGCCGTTGCCGAGGTGAAGCACGATGGTCTTGCCCTGCGCGGCGCGGTCGCTGTGTTCGTGCAGGACGCTCGCGATGTACTCGTACGAAAGGCCGTGGAACCCGTAGCGCAGCACGCCACGGTCGGTGATCGACCCGGGCAGCGCGAACGCCTGCGCGACCGGCGGCTGGGTCCGGTGAAACGACGTATCGAAGCACGCGACCTGCGCAAGCTCGGGCATTCGCGCGAGCAGTGCCTTGATCGGCGCAAGGTTGTGCGGCTGGTGCAGCGGCGCGAGCGGTATGTATTTCTCGAGCGCCGCGACGACCTGCCCGTCGACGCGCACCGACTTCACGTACTCGCGCCCGCCGTGCACGACGCGATGGCCCACGCCGATCAACCGGTGATGCGCGAGGCGCTCGCGCAGGAATGCCATCAGGTATTCGAGCGCGCCGTCATGGCCGAGCGCAGCCCCGGCCGGCCATCGCTTCTCGTCGAGCGATTCGCCGTTGCCGTCTCGGGCGACGAAGCGCGGCGACGTGTAGATGCCTTCCGCCTGTCCCCGCGCGACGAGGGTCGGCCGCCCCGCTTCCTCGGCGAAGAGCGAGAACTTGATGCTGGACGACCCGGCGTTCAGCACGCCAATCGCGTCGCCCATGTCAGTGGCGCCGGGCCGCCCCAGGCCACTGACTCGCCCCCTGGGGGGCAGCGAGCGGAGCGAGCGTGGGGGGATGTTGCATTCTAGTGGCGCCGGGCCGCCCCAAGCCCCTGGCCTGGCCCCTTCGGGGACAGCGAGCGTGGGAATCGTTTCATCTAGGCTACCGCCTTCCCGGCTGCTTCGCGGCGCGACTGCGCGACGAGCGCGGCGACGGCGCACGACGCGAGCCGCGTCATCACCGAATCGGCGCGGCTCGTCAGGATGATCGGCACGCGTGCACCAAGCACGATACCCGCGGCATCGGCGCTGGCGAGGAACGAAAGGCTCTTCGCAAGCATGTTTCCCGCCTCGAGATCGGGCACGATGAGCACGTTGGCGCGACCCGCCACCTCGGATTCGATCTTCTTGATCTTCACCGACTCGAGGCTGATCGCGTTGTCGAGCGCGAGCGGTCCGTCGACGATCGCGCCGGTGATCTGCCCGCGATCCGCCATCTTGCACAACGCGGCCGCCTCGATCGTCGACGCCACTTTCGGGTTGACCGTCTCCATCGCCGAAAGGATCGCGACGCGAACCTCCTTGAAGCGCAGTGCGTGCGCGAGGTCGATCGCGTTCTGGATGATGTCGACCTTGTCCTCCATGGTCGGCGCGATGTTGACCGCCGCGTCCGTGACGATCAGCGTCTCGGCGTACGACGGGACGTCCATCACGAAGCAGTGGCTGACGCGCCGCGACGTGCGCAGCCCCGTGTCGCGCTTGACCACCGCCGCCATCAGCTCGTCGGTGTGCAGGCTTCCCTTCATCAGCGCCTGCGCGCGGCCCTCGCGCACGAGCTCGACGGCACGCGTGGCCGACGCCTCGCTGTACGGCGCGTCGACGATCTCGAGGCGGCCGATGTCGACGTCGGCCTGGCGGGCGGCACCCTCGATGCGGGCGCGCGGGCCGACGAGGATCGGCTCGATCAATCCGAGCTTCGCCGCGTCGACGGCGCCGCGAACGGAGCTTTCGTCGCATGGATGCGCGACCGCCGTTGGCGTTGCCGGCAGCGTCTTGCAGAAATCGAGCAGCCGCTGATACTTTTCGTGCACGCGCTGTTGCATGGCCTCTAGCCTTTCGCCTTCTTCGTGGATCGCCGGTTCGCCACGCGCGCGGGGGCCACCTCGCGCGGAGCGTCTTTCGCGGACGCCGCGTCGCGCGCACCAGCGGCTTGCTTCGCCGGGGCCCGCTCGTCGACCAGCTCGCGCACGCGCGAGGCGTTCGGCACGCGCAACGTCTGGCCGACACGCTCGAGCATCGAAAGCTGCTCCGGCGACGGCTTCGCACGCCGGATCCGCGCGTCCGCAAGCAGCTTGCGCACGAGCGTCACGAGCCGCTGCCGGTCCGCCGGATCGACGAGGAGCTTCGGCAGCGTCGCGAGTGCCTGCTCGGGCTCGTAGCGGACGACGATTTCCTGCTCGCCACGGACCCGGCGCCACTCGTCGGACGGCGAAGAAGGCAGCAGATCCCCATAATCGGCCATCAGCTCCTGCTTGAGCGCAAGCGTCGCGAGCGGAAGCGGCTCGCCGGTTTTTGCGAGCATCGCCGCGACACGCGCGAGCGCCTCGGGATAGCCGCCGCGGTCGATCGACGCGAGCGCCTCGGCCACGAACGGCAGCTCGCGCGCCTCGAGCATCGGCTCGGCCGCCCTGGCTTCGCCGGCGCCCTGGTCGGCGAGGTACAGCGAGAACACGTTGCCGTAGGTCTGGAAGAACATCGCCTCGCTCGCCGCATCGCGCACCGCGCGGCAATATTCGAGCGACGCGCTGATCGCCTTCGATGCCGCCTTCTCCGTCTTCAGCACCACGTTGTCCTTGCTTGCCGGCTTGCGCTGCGCGCGCACGGCTTGCGCGGCGGGCTTCAGCCATGCGAGCCACGGATTGACGTCGGAGAATGCCCAGCGCTGGAAGCGCAATGGATGGAACTGGCGGCCGAGTTTTGCCGTGTATTCGTTGGACATCGCCCGCACGAGCGGCTGCGCGAAGAGCTCGTACGCGCGTTGATTGAACTGCGAGATCGCGTTCACCGCCTCGAACGGCTTCTCGTCGGCGCGTTCGAAGCGGTTCAAGCGCGCCGTGATCTCCTCGAGCGATCGCTCGGTGAAATCGACGTCGTAGCTGACGTTGCCGTCGGCATCCTTGCGCTCGTGGATCGCCATCGCGTAGAGACCCGGCCGCAGCGCCTCGACCGACTTCAGCACGGAGACGATCTGCGTGTATTCCTTGCGCGCCACCTTGCCGGACACGAAGATGCCGAGGTGGCCGACGTCCTCGTGCAGCAGGCCGACGATGACCTGTCCGCGCGCCTTGATCTCATCGGTGGAGCCGTAGACGTCGGTGACCCAGTTGAACGCCTGCTGCGGCGGCGTGATGTTGTCGCCCATCGACGCGAACAGGATGATCGGCGAGCGGATGTCGCGCAGGTCGAAGGGCTTGCCCCCGCCGCCCTGGGTGTCGCCGCCCCACAGCTTGTTGCCGACGAAGAGATTGCGCGTGATCCACTCGATCTCCTCGCGGTTCATCAGGTAGAAGCCGCCCCACCAGCGCTCGAAGTCGAGAAAGCGCGGCGGCTCCGTGTCGACGTTCGCGTACACCTGGTAATACTTGTCCCAGAACGTGTTGGCGAGGTTCAGGTTCTCGAAGTTCTGGACGAGGTGCGCACCGTCGAACACGCCGTTGCCGAGGTCCGAAACGAACGACGCGAGCCACGTGCCGCCGAGCATGCCGCCGGCGTAACGCATCGGATTGTCGCCCTCACCCTCCTGCCAGGCGCCGCCCCAGTACGACATCGGGGCGCCGTTGATGACGATCGGGCCGGCGTCCTCGGGGCTCGAGGCCGCCAGCATCATCGACGCCCAGCCTCCCTGGCAGTTGCCGACGATCGCGGGCTTCGGACTTTTCGGATGCAGCTCGCGCACTTTCTTCACGAACTGCCTTTCCGCCTCGCACACGTCGAGCAGCGTCTGCCCGGGCTCGGGGTCGCGGAAGAAGATGACGAAGTAAACGCAATGTCCTGCACGCAAGGCGACGCCGACCTGCGAGTCGTCCTTCATGCCGCCGATGCCCGGTCCGTGCCCCGCGCGCGGATCGATGATCACGTAGGGACGGCGCGCGGTGTCGATGTCGACGCCTTCGGGTGGCACGATCTTGACGAGCGCATAGTTGACGGGTCGCGCCAACGTGCGGCCGTCGACGACCGTTTCGTAATCGAAGTGCAGGACGGGAGGCAGGCCCTGCGCGCTGCGCTCGATGAATGCGTTGCCGCGCTCGCGCAGCGTGTCCCAGAACAGGATCGAGCGTTGCGTGCTGTCGGTGAGGTACTCCTGCCAATCGGTCAACGCGTTTTTCGAGGCCCCGCCTTTGCCGAGCGTCATCGGCTCGATGTTTTCGTCGTACGCGGCCTTGAGCGCTTCGGCATAACGTTCCCGGGCAAGCTCGAGGCGCTTTCGATAGACGAGCGCGAGCTTGTTGGAAGTGTCCTGCCCGCGCGCGAGCTGACTGCCGATATCCATTGGTCTCGCCTTTGTCGAAAGCGGAACGCGAAAAGCGAAGCCCGCGTGCGCGATGCCGCACCCCGTTCGCATGATGATTGGGTCGGCGACGCCTGATGTCCTCGCATTTCTCGACATGCCGCGCGCGTTCCTGCCGCGCGTTCCGGCCGGGCCCGGCCATGGGAGTCGGCGTTGCCTGACGAGAACTGTGAAGACGACCCCGCGTACGAAGCGCATCATCGGCACCTGACGAAGCGCGGGCGACGTCGCGCCGTCCATCATCTGCGAGCTCGTGAAAACACCGTTCATGCGGAACGCGAAACGATCGTGGTCAGCGCTCGTGCTTGCGATCGCGATCGTTGCCGCATCGCCGGCCGCGCCGGCGGCCGGGCGCCCGGACGGCGCAGTCGATGCGCCGGCCCTGCGCGCCGGGGACAAGTGGACCTATCGCATCGTCGAGGGCCATCGCCAGAAGACGACGTGGACCCAGACGCTCGAGGTCACGAGCGCGGCAGCCGATGCGATCACCGTTGCGGTGACGATCGACGGCCCGACGGGCCGGGATACGCGCGAGGAAGTGTGGAATGCGCCGGGGATCGTGCGCAGCGGCACGATTGCCGGATTCGGCACGAAGCGCTTCGAGCCGGCACTGATTCGCTATCGCTTCCCGCTCACGCGCGGTGAGGCCTGGTCGCAGCGGCTGCGCGACGTCGACAAGCCCGCGGGCCCGTACGGCGACGTCAGCTTCAAGGCGAACGTCGTCGGGCACGAAACGGTGTCGACGCCGGCCGGCAAGTTCGACGCGGTCAAGATCCGCTACGTCTACCAGCTCGACGACGAGTCGCTGTCGAACTATCCGACGCAGTGCGAGTACGTCGTCTGGTATGCGCCCGCCGTCGGGGCGGCCGTCAAGGAGCAGCGCCGCGCATGGTCGATGACGAAGGGCCGTTCGCCGGCGCGAACGCCGGCGGAAAACGCCGTGCATGAGTTGACGGCATTCACGCACGCGGGCTGAAAGTTCGAACCCTTGTCCCCTCCCCCTTCACATAGCGAGGCTCGATGATGGATTGGCAGCGGATCGTCGACACTGCAGGCGCCCAGCTCACCACGGTCGGGCTCAAGATCGCCGGCGCTATCGCCCTGTTCATCGTCGGCCGTTGGCTGATTCGCCTCGCCGTGGGCGTCATGTCCGCGGCGCTCGACCGCCAGCGCGTCGATCCCACGCTTCAGCGTTACATCGCCAACATCGTGGGCGTCGCGCTGAACATCATTCTCGTCGTCGCGATCCTCGGTTACTTCGGCGTGGAGACGACGTCGTTCGCGGCGCTCGTCGCAGCCGTCGGCATCGCGATCGGCGCCGCCTGGGGCGGTCTTCTCGCCAACTTCGCGGCCGGTGCATTCCTGATCGTGCTGCGGCCCTTCAAGGTCGGCGACTACGTCAAGGCTGCCGGCACGGAGGGGACCGTGAAGGAAATCGGTCTCTTCGCGACGACGATCGTCACCGGCGACGACGTGATGACCTTCGTCGGAAACAACAAGGTCTTCGGCGACACGATCCAGAATTTCTCGGCGAGCCCGTATCGCCGCGTCGACCGGCTGGCCCAGCTCGCGCACGGCGTCGACGTGAGCGATGCCATCCGTCGCCTGAAAGAGGCGCTCGTCGCGATTCCGAACATCGCGCGCGACCCCGCCCCCGACGTCGAGATCGTCGATTTCAACGAGCGCGGCGCCGTGCTGGCCGTGCGGCCTTACACTCACACCGACTACTACTGGCAGGTCTATTTCGATACGAATCGCGCGATCAGCGACACGTTCGGGGCCGCCGGGTACCCGGTGCCGGAGGCGTACGTTCGAATGCGGCAGGCGGCGCCGCACGACGTGACACCGCAGGATGCGCGAACCGCCGCGTTCGCGCGATAACAACCCATGCAAACGCGAGGATCGATCATGAAACGCATGCCGTTCGCACTTGCCATCGTCGCCTTCGTCATGCACGACGCGCTTGCGCAGTCCGGCGTGGATACGCTCGCCCGGATCAAGACGTCGCAAGCGATCAACGTTGCCTATTCGCCCGACTCGCTTCCGTTCTCGCTTGCGGGAGCCAACGGCGAACCGTCCGGGTATACGATCGAGCTTTGCAAGCGCGTGATCGCCCAGATCGGGCGCGCGGTCGGGAATCCGGCGCTCAAGGTGAACTGGATCGCGGGCTCGGTCGCCGAGCGCCTCGACATGGTGGCGTCCGGCCGGGCGCAACTCGAGTGCGCGAACACGACGCCGACCCAGTCGCGCCTCGCGAAGGTCGACTTCTCGAATCTCGTCTTCGTCGACGCCGGCGGCCTTCTGGTCAAGACCGCGTCCCCGATCCGTTCGACGAGCGATCTGTCCGGCAAGCGCATCGCCGTGCTCAAGGGCAGTACGATGGAGACGCGGTTGGGCGAATCGCTGCGCCGCCGTCTCATCGATGCGAAACTGGTGCCGATCGCCAACGCGGCCGACGGCATTGCGATGCTCGAGTCGGGCGCCGCCGACGCCTATGCCGGCGACAAGGTGAAGCTCGTCGGGTCGATGGCCACCGCGAAGGATCCGGCGGCATTCGCGCTGCTCGCCGAAGAGGTGTCGTTCGAGCCCTACGCGCTGGCGCTGCCGCGCGGCGATTCCGCGCTGCGCCTCGAGGTCAACAAGGCGCTTACGCACGTTTACATGAGCCCCGACATCGAAACGATCTTCATGCAGTGGATGGGCAAGCTCGGGCGGCCGAGCCCGGCGCTCGCGATGATGTACTTGCTGAATTCGATTCCCGAGTGAAGGCGAGCGCACCCGAATTGAAAGACGCGCAATCCTCTTCTACACTGTCATTCGTCGCGTAACGTCGTCGGGTGCCCGCGTGCAGGCGCCGACGTCCCGCAGGAGACGACCATGATCGCCTGGCCCTATCGAATGTTCGTTTGCGCCGCAACGGCTGTCTGCGTGTGGACCGCCGGTGCGAACGTTGCATACGCGGGCGGCGGCCACGGAGGTGGCCATGGCGGTGGCGGTGGTGGGTGGCATGGTGGTGGCGGCGGGCACGGCGGCGGGTGGCATGGAGGCGGCTGGCACGGCGGAGGCCACGTGCATGGAAGCGTGAGCATCTACGCCGGGCCATACTGGGGCTGGGGTTGGTACGGATATCCGTATTACTGGGGATACCCGTACTACGCGGGCTACCCGTATTACTCGGCCTACCCGTATTACGGTGGCTACGCTTATTCCCCGTACTACGCGCCTTACGCTGGCTATGCCCCCGCGGCGAGCGTCCCGTACGTCGAGCGCTCGCCCGCCACGCGGCCCGTGTATTGGTATTACTGCACGGCGCCGTCCGGGTATTACCCCTACGTCAAGAATTGCTCGAAGCAGTGGATGAGAGTGTTGCCGAGCGACGTGCCCGCCGCGCCGAACGCTTCCCCGCCCTCCGCGCCTTCGGGCGACATGGGATGATCATGAAACGGCATTCGATTGCGATCTCGGTCGGCGCGGCGATCCTGCTTGCAGGCTGCGTCCTGGTACCCACCGCACCGATGGTCACGGTGCTTCCGGGAACCGGCAAGCCCTTCGACCAGTTCCATGCCGACGACGCGAACTGCCGCGGCTACGCGTATTCGATGGTCGCCGGTCCCTCGCAGGCGGCAACGAATACGGCAGCCGCGAACGCGGCGGCCGCCACGGCAATCGGCGCCGCGGCGGGTGCGTTGATCGGTGGCGCAACCGGAAGCGCGGGAACCGGTGCGGCGATCGGCGCCGGAACGGGCCTGCTGTTCGGCAGCGCCGCGGGCGCCAATGCGTACGGATACTCGTATTACGATTTGCAGCGTCAGTACGACAGCGCGTACATCCAGTGCATGTACGCGCACGGCAATCGCGTCCCGGCGCGCGTTTACGGCCGCGCGTACTCGGCGCCGCCGGACACCGCACCCGCGCCGTCACAGGACGTTCCGCCCGACTACGTACCAAGAACGAGTCCCGGCGCCATTCCGCCACCCGATACGCCGCCGCCGCGCGGCGTATCGTAAGGCGAGCGCGGTCATGCGCTGGAGCACACGACTCAGGGTGCCGACGATCGTGCTGTTCGTCGCTCCGGCCACCGCGCTCGCCGTTGCCCGCGCGTTCTGGACCGAGTTGCCGGTCACCTACATGAACGAGCAGGATCGCAAGATCGCCATCGAGCGGATCAACGGCGCGCTCGACGGCGGCAACGACGGCGAGACGTATCGCTGGGAAAATCCGGCGACCGGCGCATCCGGCTCCGTCACGCCGAAGGGGTCGTTCACGCGCGACGGCGCCCGCTGCCGCAGCGCGGATTTCTCGACGACCGCCGGCGGCCGCAAGAACGCCAGCACGTGGAAGCTTTGCAAGGTCGGCGACGGCTGGAAGATCGTCGACTGACGATGCCTCCGATGACGCGCCTCGCGGTATAGCGTCGCGCGCGCAAGCCCTGGGCGGCAGTCGGCGTGCGGCGATGCCGGCGTCGACAGGACGGGCCCGAACCGGGCATCAGGAAAGGCGGCGGCCATCAGCATGGCCGTGCAAGCCTCGAGATGCCCATTCCGAAGCGCCGGCGCAAGTCGTCTTGGCACATTTCTTCGAACGGCATCGCAGGCACCGCGGCCGCTCCGCCAAATCGCGTTAACCTTGCAATTCGCGCGACAAGACGTGAAAAACCAGGACGCGCTACGGGGAGACGACGTGCGATTGGACGACAAGTGGCGATCGGCAGCGCGCAGTGCGCTGGCAGGTGTGCTGGCGCGTGTGCTGGCGCTTTTCCTCGCGCTGGGCGCCGGGACCGCGCTCGCTGAAAGCGCGGCTTCGCAGCCCGCGACGAAGCCGCCGCCGGTCCCGGAAACGCTGTCGAAGGAATCGGCGCGCGACCTCGTTTCCCGTCTCTCCGACGAGCAGGTGCGAAGCCTGCTGCTCGAGCAACTCGACCGCGCCGCTGCGGCCGGCCCGGCGGTGCCCGGAACACGAGGCACGCAAGCGATGATGGGCATGGCCGGCGTCGTCGACGCGCACGCACAATCGATGCGCGATCGATACGCGGAACTCGCCGCCGCGTTCTATGCGATGCCCGCGACGCTGTCGCAGGGCTGGACGCGCATCGCCGGAGCGCGAGGCATGGCGCTGCCGCCGTTGGCCGGGCTGCTCGCTTCCATGCTCGTCGCCGGTGCCGTCGCCGAAATCGTCTTTCGCCGTGCGTTGCGCGTCTATCGGCAAAAGGTGCACGACGCGCCCGCGTCCGGCTTCTCCACGCGCGCCGTTCAATTGACGATCGAGCTGATGCTCGACGTGGCTGCGCTCGCGATCTTCGTCGTCGTCGCCGTCAGCGTTTACTTCGCGCTGTTTCCGGCCGACGACGTGGCCCGCATCGTCCTTCTCGAGACGCTGCTCGTCGTCGCCGTCGTTCGCATCGTCGCGCTGCTCGCGCGCTTCCTGCTGGCTTCGACGCCGGGAAGGGCACGCCTGCTGCCGTTTTCCGACGTTGCCGCGCAAACGCTGCGCCGCTACATCGTCGCGCTCGCGTTCGTCTTCACCGTCGGCGTCGCCGCGCGGACCTCGATTGCCGCGGCCGGCGCAAGCGCGGCGAGCATCGACGTCGTCTCGCTCATGGGCTGGGCCGTCGGGCTCGTGGTCGCGCTCGCCGGCGTATGGCGCGTGCGCAGGCCGATCGCCGATCTGATCCGGCGCAGCAGCCGCAACGTCGTCGTGATCTGGGTCGCGGAGCTGTGGCCGCTCGCGGCAAGCGCCTATCTCGTTGCGCTGCTCCTGGGCGGCGTCTTCAACCTCCTCGCGGGCACGCCGGTTCCGACCGGCACCGGCTTCGGCAGCGTCCTGCTCGTGATCGCGCTGCCGATCGTCGACATGGCGCTCTGCGCCGCGGCCGCCGCTTTCATCGAGCATCGCGCGCAAACGGGCCAGGAGCCCGTGGCGAGGACGCTCGTCGCCTACGGGCCGATCTTCCGTCGCGTCATTCACATCGTCGTCAGCGTCGTCGGCTTGCTGCTGCTTGCGCAGTTGTGGGACCTCGATCTGTTCCAGTTCGCACGGCGCAGCCTCGGCGCGAGAATCGCGGGATCGCTGCTGACCGCCGGCATCGTCGTGCTCGGGACGTACATGCTGTGGGAAATCGTTCGCACGGCGATCGACCGGCGACTTTCCGCGGAGAACACGCCGACCGACGACGCACCGGCCTCGAGGCTGCGCACCGTATTGCCGATCCTGCGCGCGACGATCTTCGTGACGATCCTCGTGATGGCGGTGATGTCCGTGCTGGCAGGCCTCGGCGTCGACATCGTGCCGCTCATCGCGGGCGCAAGCGTCGTCGGGGTCGCGATCGGCTTCGGGTCGCAGACGCTGGTGCGCGACATCGTGTCGGGCGCTTTCTACCTGATGGACGACGCCTTCCGGCTCGGCGAATACATCGAGGTCGGCAACGCGAAGGGGCGCGTCGAGAAGATCAATCTGCGTTCCGTCTTCCTGCGCCACCACAGGGG
>Ga0207657_10007100_pt1 | contig 11507 bp, 10 predicted proteins | sample KBSC33metaG_FD_184316 | JGI IMG/M metagenome (GOLD analysis project Ga0207657, IMG submission 184316) | Corn rhizosphere microbial communities from Kellogg Biological Station, Michigan, USA - KBS C3-3 metaG (SPAdes) (version 2) | ecosystem: Host-associated > Plants > Roots > Rhizosphere > Soil ...
CATTTGTGTGAGCCCAAGGATTCCCTTCCTTCCCGGCGGCGCGTATTACATCCATGTAACTGCAATCAATACTCTAGCACATCACGAAATAACTCGCTTAGGACTGTTCCTTAATCGCACAGTGGTGGTGTAGCTAGCGCTTCGTCCGGAGCGCGTAACCGTGGCGGTAATTTTAACGGCCATGACTTGCTTCAATTGCGAAGCCGTAAGGGGCAAGCTTCCTCCCGACACCCAGCTGAACTTGCCGGCATTGTTGGTGGTGTCGTCCAAGTAATCGCTTACGTTGTAGCTGCTCGTTGAACTCAGACAGTATTGAAAATTGAGGGAGACAGTGCCACTTGCCAGCGCGGCAGAATTAACGCTCCCCCCCACCGGAAGAGTGCCGAGCGACTCGCTAAAATTCCCGCTTCCATCCACCGAGTAGGTGAAGTATTTAGTAACACCTACAATGCTTGTGTCGAGCGTGCAGCCAGTGCCAACGGTGCAGTTGCCGTAGTTCGGAACGCACACGCTGATCGATGAAGAGTTGGCACTCTGGACCGCAGCATCTACGGTGCCTCCACTTGTACACAATCCCGCCCTTCGAACCGATGTGGCAATGCGATTGACGATATCGGTCGCATCTTTTTGAAGCTGTGGAAACGCGACGGTGTTTGTATTGGTATTCGCAAGGTTGGTGAACGCAGAGATACCCAGAGTCAAAAGGAGCGCTAGGATGGCGGCTCCCGCAAGGAATTCAATAAGAGTTGTCGCCCGACGAGTTCTCATATTCCGGCCTTCACGAGAACCGTGCCCATTGTGTACATGACAGTATTGTCGGACACCCTGGCCACCGTCGTCACAATCGTACGGGTGGACTCCGTCGTCACCTTGTATGAGGTTCCCGCGCCCTTTGCCACGTTAGTGTCGCTCGTGACTCTGACAAGTTTGTAATAGGCGCTTGAGGGCGGTGCCGAAAGCAGGCTGGTGCCATAGCTTACAAAAGCACCTGCTTGGGTATAGAACTCCGAAACATAAGTGCTATTCGTTGTTGTTCCAGTGTAAGTTCCGGTGCCTCCAGAGAGCGCCCCTGTTGAGAGATTATCGAAACCCGTTGCCTTGGCCTTCTCGATATCGGTACGCGCCAGCTGCGCGCATATAACTTCTTCGCTTGTTCTCACAATTGAAGTTGTCGCGGCAGCCCAAACAGACAACGCCCCCGCGATGGTAACCGCGAAAACGAGCGAGGCGACCAGCAACTCGACCAGTGTAAAACCTCTCGCCGATTTAGGGTAGCGCATAGTCCCCCGTCCAAAGAACCGCTACACCGCCGTAGGCATCCGTGGAGTTGCCGATGCCCGGATCCCATACTATGTTGCAGTTCCCGTTAAAGTTGACCTGGTCGGCGATGAGCGCCCCGACAAAGTTGCACGACTGGCCCACGCCCTCAAAGGTAATGGTGGTTCCGGTGTTTCCGCCACTTATCGAGTAAAAGGCCCCTGCTACTTGATAGGTGCTGCCATTGGTGTTGTAGCCGGTTGCATTACTCGCAGTAAACTTCAGCGTCTGCTTATCGGTGGCGTAGAAGACGCGAAATGTCGATCGATCCGAAGAGTTCGTAAGCGAAATGGGGATCGAAATGGCATCCGCGTTACCGCCCGAGCTATTGCGGCCGATCCAGATCCGCACGGGAATCTTGTCCGGGTTGCCGTTCTTTGCACCGGTCACAGTGACGCCGCCGTTATCGATGATCAACTCTTTCGTGGAGTCTGTGAGATCGACGTTGCTGAAATAATAGTCGCCGGGCTGCAGAATGAGGCACTTTTTGCCTGTCGTGGGATCGTTGTTCACCACAGCGCCGCTCTTCGTCCAAAGCCCCGAATTGTCCAAAGTGGTTCCGGGCGGTTTGTTGGCGGTCGGAAATGCTAACGATACCGAGGTCGAACTCAGGGGCGTGGTGCTTGTTGCTGTCGAACTCCAGGTGTAAATTCGCGCCGACTCCGCGGAATTTAGACCAGCCCCAACGCCCTGAGGGGCACTCGAACTCGCGAAATTGGAATTCATGTAATCCCAAATCGTTTTGCTTTGGTTTCCGCTCTGGCCCTGCCAGGCAGCAAATCCCGAGTTGTAAGCGGCCTGCGCGAGACTCGGAACTGTGGGAAATGTCTTAAAAAAGTTAAACGAGTAAATGGTCCCGTTGGCCGACGTGAGCTGAGGGTGGTTCGTGCCCACGAAGTCCGTGTTGTAGTTGTAGCCAGCCGAACCAGAAAGGATCGTCAAGGTTCCGTTTCCACTCGATACAACACCGTTTGTGCCGACGTTGCCGTCGACCGTCACTACGGCGTTACCCGTGAGCTTCAATGCCGAGTTTGAACCTGAGAGGTCAGAGTTGTAAGCGAAGATCCCAAACAGATCAAAGATGCTGTAAGCGGAGCCCTGAATGACGACTTTCCGGCTTGCCCCTACGGTTGTGGCAGTGCAGGTGATGTAAAATTTTCCCGAACCGGACCACGTTCCTGTGCCATCCGCACTCGAGCTCACCCAGACTGAGTAGGTGCCCGTCACGCCCGCAACTGAGCCAGACCCTTTCGAAGTCGGAGTGTCCCACGCCGTGCTGCCGTTGTACTGCTGAACTGCGTCAGTGACTTTCTTCAACTCGACATTGATGCCGGCATCCGCGAGGAGCAGGGCGGTTTCGGAGTTCCCCTTCGCTCTTGCATTCAATCGAGCAGAGCCCGTGTAAAGCACGGCCGAGGTGACGACCATGGCCGTCACAAAAGACAAAATGAGCGCCGTCACCATGGCGGCTGCTCGCTGAGTTCGCTTTCCTTTCAAATTGCCCTCAAACCGGCGCGAGGCACTAGATCAATCAAATGCAGAATGCCCAGCAAGCGCTAAGGCTTGCTGGGCTAGGTCGGTGATTAGTTGCCGAGTTGAACGACGCTCAAGTCTGCCGAGTCGCAATTGGAACCAGCAGCGGGAGTGATCGTCCACTTCGTCCCGGCTGCAGTGATCGTGTAGTCGGTCGAGAGGCTGCTGCCGCCCGTGCACGGATTCTTCGGAATCGCTCCGCCCATGTCGGCGAGGAGATTCGTGTCAGCGCCGAGGGTGGCGCCATCGAACGTAGCGTAGCTAGTGCCGCCGGCTTTGACGTACTTCGTCTGCACCGCAGTGGCAACCATGCGAGCATTCGACATGGCTGTCGCAGCTCGGGAACCCTTAACGGAGCTCAGGTAAGCGGGGATCGCGATCGCCAGCAGAATGCCGAGGATCAACACGACGACGAGAAGCTCAATGAGCGTGAAGCCGCGACGGCGGCTGATGCGATTGTTCATAATTTCCAACTCCAAATCAGGTAGCGCCTTAGCGCTGCCAAACTAAATAGTCAACAAACGTGCCAATCTGGCTTCCTCTGCCAAAAACAAAACATCCTTGGAAGATCGGCTCTCCTTTTATCGACCTGTGACTATGATAACACCAAAGAGGCTCCTGACAGATGCTAGCATTTGTTGCCTCATAGATCTTGCGCACCTTTCCGCAAGAACCGCGATATCTCTAATCACTGGCGGGCTAGACAAGGTGACGAACCTAGGTTTCGCTCATCCGATTGGGCTAAGTCTTCGGACCCTGTTAAACAAAGCTTAAACGTGTAGCGCGTGCAGTGCTTTCTGGCGCAGCTGCTCCCGCAGAAAAAAAGATTAGTTCCCCAATTGGAGGGTCGACAGATCGGACGCATTGCAATTTGGCGCTGCGATAGGCGTTATTGTCCACTTCGTGGAGGCAGGTACGACCGTATAGTCTGCCGTCAAGCTGTTCCCACCTGAACAAGGATTCTTCGGGATGGCACCGCCGAGGTCGGCAAGTAATGATGAATCAGTGTTCAAAGTCGAACCCGTATAGCTCGTATAGGCCAGGCCGCCAGCGCGCACATACTTTGTCTGGAGAGCTGTCGCGATCATCCTCGCATTGCTCATGGCAGTGGCCGCACGAGAACTCTTGACGGAGGTCAGATAAGCCGGTACGGCGAGGGTGAGCAGAATGCCGAGAATCAGCACGACCACAAGAAGTTCGATAAGAGTAAAAGCTCCGCGATTTGAGCGACCAGTTTTCATATATTCCTCTCAGTCCAAGGCTGTCGATGCCGCTGGCCCGATGCCGGCGAGTTGAGCGTCTTGAAATGCCCGCGCAACAGATTAGCCCGGATTACCTGGTCCTTGCTTAATTTTGTTGCCTAAAAACCTAAAACCCACAACTATACGGATGCTAGCTTTACCGGCTCGCCGGCGTATTTACTTGCCCAAGACCGTCTTGCCCATGTTGAATACCGGCATATAGAGGGCAAGCAGAACGAAGAGGACTATGCCGCCAACGATGCCCGTCATGACGGGCTCGAGCAGCTTGGTCATCTTGTCGACGGCATAGCGGATGTCCTCGTCGTAATAGCGATTGACTTCGTCGAGCATTTGGTCAAGCGTTCCCGAAGTCTCGCCCGAACGAATCATCTGGGTGACCATGGGAGGGAATTGGCCGGTGCGCTCGAGTTCCTGGGCAAGGGGTTCGCCTTCCCGTACTTTGCTGATGGTGCCGGTAGCGGCTTCACGTATCACGGTGTTGCCCGATGTGCCGGCCGCGAGTTGCAAGGCGCGCAGTACTGGGACGCCGCCGCGAAGGCCAGTTGCCAGAGTCTGGGTGAATCGAGCAATGGCGACCTTGCGAAGAACGGGGCCGGCTGCGGGAATTTTGAGCGCAAGCGTATCGAAAAACCGCGCTCCGTTCTCTGTTTTGCGATAAAGGCCAGCGCCGTACCACGCCAAAGCAATGCCGGCCAACAGCGCCCACCAGTAACCAAGAACAAAGTCGCTCAATTTAATTAGGGCCAAGGTCGGAGTTGGTAGGGTTCCGTGGAATTGGTCGTACACCTGCTTAAAGACGGGAACCACCAATATCAACATCAACGCGATGGTTCCCGCCGCAGCGGCAACGACGATCTTCGGATACACCAACGCTGCTTTCACGCGACTTCTAAGATCTTCCTCTCGATCCAGCTGCTGCGCCGCGATCTCGAGAGACTGGTCCAATGTGCCGGTCACCTCGCCCGCTTCGACCAAAGAGACCGTTAGCGGACTAAAGATTCGGGAGTGCTTCTGCATCGTCGAGGACAAGGGCCGCCCCTCGACGACACCCTCCTGAAGCTGCCTCAGAGCCTGCTGCAACTGCGGCTTCTCCGCTTGCCGGTGAAGCGTAACGAGGCTGGTCGCAAGAGGCACGCCCGCTCGAACTAGCGTCGACATTTGGCGGATCAGCACGACAACGTCACGAGGCTTTGTTCGATTGAAAAGGGAGTTGGCAGGCTGCGCTTCCTCCACATTCTCCCGAAGGCTTGTCTGCCGAAACCGAGTGAGATACAGGTCATTGACCCGCAGAATGCGCCGAAGCTCTGCATGATCAGGCGCTTCGATCGAACCAGACGAGACGCGTCCAGAGGAATCACGTGCGGTGTACTTGAACTTGGGCATAGGTTAGAAGTTAGTCTTGCTCGGCGAAAACTCGAATGATTTCTTCCGCAGCGACATGATGATCAAGCACCTTTTGGAGGGCAGCTTCCGCCATCGTATGCAGCCCCTCACGCTTAGCCTGCTCGGCCAGTTCAGCACCTGAAGCGTTGGCCAGAATCATCTCCCGCAAAATGTCGGTGATAGGAAGAACTTCCATTACGGCTGTTCGTCCGCGAGATCCTCGATTGCCACATCGCTTACAACCGACGCCGTGCGCAAGCGTGGGAATTGGCTGATCGTCCGGAATTCCGATGGCTCGGCAAATCTCACGAGTCGGCTTGTAGGTCTTCTTGCAATGCGGGCAAACGGTTCGGAGCAGCCTTTGCGCGACTACGCCAACGACGGCGGAACTAATCAGGAAGGGCTCCACGCCCATGTTGTGCAACCGCACGACGGCACCGGCAGCGTCGTTCGTGTGCAGGGAACTCAGCACCAAGTGGCCCGTAAGCGCCGCCTGCACCGCCACCTCGGCGGTTTCCTTATCACGTATTTCGCCAACGAGAATGACGTCAGGGTCCTGGCGCACCAGGGTTCTCAGTCCGTTAGCGAATGTGACGCCAATCTTGGTGTTCACCTGCGTCTGGTTGATGCCGCGCAACTTGTACTCGACGGGATCCTCGATCGTGCTGATGTTGATGCCAGGATCGTTGATCTCCTGCAAGGCACCGTAGAGCGTCGTCGACTTTCCCGAACCCGTTGGGCCCGTCACGAGGATCAACCCGTGTGGCTTGCGGATGAACTTTTCGAACAACACCTGCTGCTCAGGCAGAAAGCCCAGCTTGTCGATGTGCGCAAGGGAGTTGTCCTTCTCCAGCAAGCGCATACAGGCTTTTTCTCCATAAACCGTGGGGATAATGCTGATGCGGACATCGTAGCCGCCGCCGCGCTCGTCCCGCGTCGCAAATCGGCCATCTTGAGGCCGTCGCCGCTCGGCGATGTCCAATAATGAGATGATCTTAAGCCGTGAAACGGCGGCGGGCAGATACGCCAAGGGGAAGGTCATCTGCTCTGCCAAGACGCCATCCACCCGGAAGCGCACTCGGACGGTGTCCTCTTGCGGTTCGATATGGATATCCGAGGCCCCCGCGTTTATGGCACTGCTCAGAATTTCTGAGACCAGACGGACGATCGGAGCGCCTTCAGCCTCTCCGGTGAGGCCGGCCTCATCGGCTCGCTCGGCGCCCTCTTCCGCTTCGCGCATGTCCTGGAGAAGGTCACGCGTTCGGCTCTTAACGTCGTATGCCCGATTGATCGCATCCTCGATGTCGCTACGAAGCGCGAGCAAAGGCTGGACCGGCATATCGAGCTTCACCCGAAGATCGTCGACGACGGACAAGTCAACGGGGTCGGCCATGGCGACCAATGCTCGGCCATCCTCGACTGCAAAGGGCAACACAAGCTTTGTGACAGCGTACTGCTCGGGAATTCGGTTCGCGCAATCCGGATCAGCATCGACCTCACTCAAGTCGACAAACTGAAATCCTGTCACTTCCTCCAGATAGGGCTTTAGCTCCGAAGGCGTGAGAAATCCTAGGGAAACCAGGTTTTCGCCGAGAAAACCACCGGAAACGGACTGCCGTTCCAAGGCGCGGCGGAGCTGATGGTCCGCAATAACGGCGTTGCTCATCAGGCTCTCGCCCAAGCGCAAGCGCCCATTCTTCGGCCGCCGCACAGCCGCAGGTGTTTCAATCATTCACAGGCCCCCTTTGCACAAACTCCTAACAAATCAAAAAACGCGCCAATCGTAGATGGCGAAAAGATTTTGCCGTGGCCACTGGCCCGTCCGCAAAATAGTTTACGCTCTATTAATCTACAAGTTCCGTTTCTTTTCAAAACATCATTTCTCGAGGCAGCGGCACAATCCCTGCTCGACAGCCGCATAAAACATGGTGCCGGACACACAAGGATTTCGGAATTCCGCCAGGTCGATTAGCCCACGGTCGCTACCAATTGCGCCGCAGTTCGACCCGACGGAAGAGGCGCAACTGGCGACACGCATTGCTGCGGTCAAGGTCCTCCTCGCCCTCCTAAATATCGGCGTCATTCTGGTGGATCGGACGGTGCCGACGAGCAACAGTCCAGTAGCGCTTTTTGGTTCCATGAAGATCGCAGCGGTCTTTCTGGGCTACATGGCAGTCAGTTACCTCGCCATTAGGTTTCGTTGGGTCTCCCTTCGCTCCTATCGAGTAGCCGTGCCGTTCTTGGACGTGATCTTCAGCTCTATGCTCGTCTTGGGCACTTCCGGATACCTCAGCCCCTTTAATCTATGGCTGATCATGGCCATTGTTTCGGCCAGCTTCAGTACCGATCAACGCATCGTTTTCTCCGCTACCGTCCTGGCCATTGTCCTTCAGGTCGGGGTTGCCTTGCTGCCTCAAATCAGCCCGCTTGACGTCCCCGGATTTATTGTTCGCACCGGCTTCATTGTCGCTGTAGGACTGGTGATCGGATACATCGGAAACAATCTTGCCCGAAAGTCAGCGCTTCTATCCGCAGTGGACTCCTACGGTCGGAGCGCAGCCATGACCGAATCCGCCGAGGAAGCGGCACACATTCTTTTGGGAACAATCGAAAGTTCTGTGGGAGCCGAGTATCTGCACCTCGAGCTTGATAGCGGAAGCAAGTACACCCGCGGCACCGACTACCCCAAAGCAAGGCACTACGAGTTCGACGTGAGCTCTGGATCTGCACAGATTGGAAGACTGCGGCTGGCAACGCACATCTTTCTTACAAGCGACGACCAGCGCCTGCTCCACACGCTCTTGGATCGGTTTGCCTCCACCTTGGGCCGACTGTCCAATCTCGACGAGCTTCGTCGGAGCGCCGCGCAAGAGGCGAGGCTGCGTCTCTCCGACGAACTGCACGACACCCATATTCAGACCCTCACAGCGATCGATTTCCAGGTCGAGAGCATGCTCTCCAAGCTGAGCTCCCAGAAGACCAGACCTGAAGACCTGCACACGATCCGCCGCCTCGCACGCGAGTCGATGGTGAGCTTGCGCGAGTTCATCTCGAAGGAGCCTTTGGACGCTACAGACGATCTGTCGGAGATCGTCCGCAGAGTCCGGGGGAACTGGAATGGCGAACTCGAATATGAAACGCAGCCAGATGTGGCACTCGCGCGCGGAGCGTGGGTCGCAATCGAAGTCCTGTTGAGGGAAGGACTTTCAAACGGAAAGCGGCACGGAAAGGCGAATTGGGCGAAATTCACACTACAAAGAAGCGATGGTCTGGTTATTGCTAAACTGCAAACAAATGGAACGAACCCGCCGCTCCCGCTAAAGAGCTACGGTTACGGCCTATCGAGGGTAGAAGCGGCAGTATCTGGCGCCGGAGGGAAAATGCATCTTTCGGACCGAGCCGGGGGCGGAGCCATCTTGACTGCAGTGTTTGCGGAGCGATACGAATGATTAAGGTGATTATCATCGACGACCATCAGGTCATTGTGGACGGGCTGAAGAGCGTGCTAATGGCCGATCCAGCTCTTCACGTCGTAGGTTCCGCACCTTCACTGGCGCGAGGCTTGGGCTTGGTGAGCGAACACCATCCAGACGTTATCTTGCTGGATATGAGGCTTGCCGATGTTAGCGGTGTCTCGGTCGTGGAAAGAACACGGCGAGCCGCGCCGCACGCGATCATCGTCGTCCTCACGGGCTTTGGCATGGGCTTGAGGGACGACTCAATGCAGGCTGGCGCGGACGCTTTCCTGAGCAAAGAATCCGCGAGTGACTCGATCGTCCGTACTATTCGTCAGCTTGTGGCTCTGCCCGATCGGGCGGAAGCAGGGCTCGTTCCTCTTTCGCAACGCGAGCGGGAGATTGCCGCTCTCGTCGCTGCCGGCAAGTCCAATCCGGAGATCGCGCAACTCTTGGACATCAGCATAAACACGGTGAAGACCCACCTCGCGAGCGTTATGTCGAAGATGAGCGTCGGCGGGAGAGTCGAACTGGCGCTCGAGTGGCAGAAGCGCGGCGACGGCTACGCCTAGAAGGCGAAGTGATTCTCCGGAACGGGCGGCCAAATGCCTTTCGGCGGAGCGTGCTTGTCGTACTGCGCGTGGCTCTGGAATAGCCGAGAGTCCATGCTTGTGCAGTGCCCGTCCAGGAACACGACATTGTATCTTCCCTGATCGCCGTCAGTTCGGTGGGGGGGAGCTGTCGTGAGGTTCCAAATGTCGGCGAACGTGTTTCCATCCGAGTCGTGTACGACGTGTCCCCTTCCCTTGCCGCCGCCATTGCCGTTCCCTCCCCCGTTTCCTCCACCATTACCATTGCCGTTCCCTCGTCCGTGCGGCATGTCGGCCACAGGATTGGCAGTTGCCCAACTCGCCTCATAGCGACCGTCGTAGAGCATGACCAAGGTTGCAGGAGTCGTCGCCTCCACCTGCGCACGGCCGCTAATCCAGCCGTTCATGATGTACGTTAGGGGCTCCTCGGCAGAATCCACGCCATCCGCCCATCCTTGATTGGCAGGGCACGTCCCGACTGTTTTAGATCGCGTATAGGGTGCGCTTTCGGCTGCCCAGTTGGGCTTTCTCGTGTGCCGCCAATTGTCGACGATCGCCCCACCACGCCCTTTCCCATTGTTGACCTGGACGTTGCCCTGGTCTTGATAGACGAACGTTGCGTCATTATCTTGGGCATACATCAGGACCGCTAAGCCGTTCTGATTTGCGGCGGAGGCACAGGATGTCTCGAGCGCATTTGCCCGCACGCTGGAGAGCACCGGAATAAGGATCGCTACGAGCAGCACGGCGACGGTCAGTGCTACCAGCACCTCCGTGAGTGTGAATCCCTTCGAAGCTCGCGACTTCACATTCATGCGACTACATCTAAGTATAGTTTTCGTCCTATCTGGTTCGGCTCCCTATAAGACTGTCCGACTTTTCATCCGTGACTCTCAAAACCTGTTAAGAATGCCAAGGCACGTGTATTTAGGTTTAGAGACACTTTCCGCATCCGTCTCACCCTGGTGGGTGAATTTTATTACATTTGCTACACATTCCACAGGAAGACCGTTAAACTCAAAGAAAGTTACCTGCGGAGCTTGGGAGAGTTGTCTCTGAAGGTTGGCTCGATTTCGTTGATGATGGGAGAGGGCTCCTTGACTTGCGGCCGGATGGGCTGCGTCTTGCCATTTCCTGCGTGCGACCCGTGGAGGGGTTTGGACAATCGTGAAACTAACATTTATGCCGAAACTGGTGGCTTTGGCTGCCACAGCAATGGCGCTGGCGGGCTCCGCACTCGCTTATACAGGCGCTATCTATACGACCTGGCCCGATGGAACTACAACCAACGGCAACGTCTACGACTCAAAAGACCATGTCTATCTGAATGGAGGTCCTCAGAACGCAAATGCAAACGGACTGCCTGACGGAATCTATTTCTTTCAGGTAACCGATCCCAGCGGCAAGACTTTGCTTTCGACGGACAGTGCCGTCAACCGACGGGTGATGGTCTTCGGCGGTGCCGTGTTCGGCGTCGGCGTTTACTACTCCACCTCGACGGGGAACACGAGTTATCTCGGTTCCACGCTCCCGCTGAGCGACCACCCTGAAGGCGCGTTCAACGCCTCGAACAATTCGATCGGCGTCAAGCTGATGCCGTACAACGACACCCCGAACGCCGGTGGCGAGTACAAGGCTTGGCTCATCCCAGTTGACAAGGCGACCGTCGGCAGCGACGGAGTGCAGCTCACGTTTGCCAACAACGACGCCAAGACTGACAACTTCAAGGTGAAGACTGGCGGTGGCGGCGGAGGCGGAGATCAGCCTTCGACCATCCAGATTCTGAAGTTCTATGACGCGAACGCAAACGGCCTCATGGATCCGGAAGATGTTCCGATCCCCGGTTTTAAGTTCCAAGCCACCTATACGGACAAAGATGGAAACGTCCACGCAGGCGAGATTGTCTACACCGACGCGAACGGACTCGTCACTCTGAGCACAAAGGCAAACACTCCATATTCGGCTCG
>Ga0207657_10007102_pt1 | contig 11503 bp, 8 predicted proteins | sample KBSC33metaG_FD_184316 | JGI IMG/M metagenome (GOLD analysis project Ga0207657, IMG submission 184316) | Corn rhizosphere microbial communities from Kellogg Biological Station, Michigan, USA - KBS C3-3 metaG (SPAdes) (version 2) | ecosystem: Host-associated > Plants > Roots > Rhizosphere > Soil ...
TGACCGCCATATAAATAAGCAATCACTTTTGGAGAGCCACCATCAACAGGCATCAAACGCAAATACACATGTTTATAAAACGGATGATCGGAAGGACTTATATCTTTATCAAAAGAAATAAATACTATCCATTTCCCGTCGGGTGAAATATGCGGGAACCAGTTGTTCCATTCATCATTTGTAAGTTGTTCCTGGTCGTTGCCATCCGGTTTCATACGATAGATTTGCATCGAACCTGAACGAACAGAATTGAAATAAATATATTTTCCATCGGGTGAATATTCGCAACCATCATCAAGTCCTTTTGTGGTTGTTAGTCTTACTTCTTCGCCGCCTGTTGCAGCAATTTTATAAATATCAAACTCATTATTTCGTTGACCGACAAACACAAGGCTCTTATCGTCCGTTGACCATCCATGCAAATAAGAAGGACCCGTTGGTGTGATCTTTTTTGGTTCGCCGCCGGTGATCGGAACTGTCCACACAAGTGAAGGTCCGTTATCAGTTTCGCTGCTGCTTATTCCAAGCATTTTTCCGTCCCATGAAATAACATGATCATTATTATTGTGCTTTACCGAACCTGTATTAAGAACTTCCGGAGTTGTTGTAGCAAGATCAAATTTGTAGATCAATCCATCGCTGTTGTAAATAAGATGTTCGCCATCATGCATGTAATTAGGCGCTTGTATAGATCGCGGTGATTGAAAAATAATTTTGCTGTTGCCTGTTGCCACATCAAGAATTTCCAATTGGCTGCCGAGATATTCTCTATAAGGAACAAGTGTTGAAGGAGCAGGAACAACAATGCGCACGTTGTGAAATACTACAGTTTCAGAAACACCTGCATTATGTGAACAAACAAATAAGCCTGCATAAACTTCATCCCCAAGATCAAGATCAATGGAATCGCTGATAAAAGTTTCACCGTTGCGTGCAACACGCATAATGATTGTCGTGCCTTTTCTTTCCAATTCCACTACATCCGCTTTTGTAAGTGACGATCTTTTTTCCTGAGTTGTATCACCCGTTGCCTTTCTGAATTGTAAAGAAGTTAATCCATCTCCATGCACCACAGCATTTGCATGAGCAGATGATGAATCAAGTGTAGCACGTATCATCCATCCCCACTTGCGATGCTCTTCAACTCCCTTGCCGATGAATGCCGCATTCGTTCTTAAAATAAAATCACCTTTCATTTTCTTCCACACAAAATGAAAATCGTCATGATTTGCCCAAATGTTTTGCCCGGATCCAACAATCGTATATTCCTGTGTCGCCGTATTGTATTTGCAACTTCCTTTCAAAGGAACATAACCAATATCAGTTTGATCATCAAAAATGCCAAGTGTATTTTTTTGCGCGTGTAATTGAAGTGCTGCAGTTAGTAAAATAAAAACGATGAAGAGATTTTTTTTCATGGTGCATGTTTTGGTGTGTGAGAAGCTATGTTCAGATAAATTTAAATCAATTTACAGTTGGAATATTCAATAACTTTTTTCTTAGTTTAATGAGTACGTCTAATAACCTGTTTGTTTTTTATGAGCCGGGCTTACGGTTCGAATCTCATCGTCCCTTGCGTCGCACACTTGAACACTATCACTTCATTCAACATTCATCATTTAATTTTACTTCTTCTCTCCATTAACTCTCTCCATGTAGTTAAAATAATATGTTCATCACTTAACGCTTTTTTAAACGCAGGATCCATCATTGCAAGCATGTCGCCTCTTCTTGTCGGACCTGAATCTGAAATATAAGGAAACACTTCTGTTGTTGCTGTGCAATGCATGATCATCATTGTTACACCGGGCTTTAAAGATTTTATTGCTTCAATATATTTCTGCGTTCTCCATGCCTGTAATTTTTTATCATTGCTCTTCACATCATCCGGAACACTCCATCCATAACTGAAGTTGTGAAGATCGTCAAGTACAGGCAATCCTGCATTCCACAACATTTTTCCAATATCTCTTATTTGTTGTATCTGAGCATCTGAAAAACCGGTTTGCTGTTGTATCAAAACATCATGACCCGCTGGCATCATTACAGGAATATGATTTTCCATTCCAAGCTTTACATACATCTGTATAAATGCGGGTGAAGCGAACAATGTTCCCATGTGGCTGTCGAGATGTGTTGGAACAAAACCCATCGTCTTTGCACGATCGAGTTGTGCTTTTATTTCCGTATAAACTTCATCTGCTGAAGCATGTTTCACCACGTCTTCAACTGATGACCAAAGATCACCTTCATTATCTACAAGTCCCGGCACGGCTTGTTTTCCGGCAAGCGGTCCCCAGCGATAATCTTTCCATTCTGATGTAAGCGTTAAATGTAAGCCCGCATCTGTTTGCGGATGTTCTTTCCAGTAATGAATATATCCCGGCACCCATCCACATGGCATCATCACGCTGCAGGAAGTGGCAGCACCTTTTGTCATGGCGTTGATAGCGCCTTCATTTGAATCATAGCTCATGCCTACATCATCAACATGAATGATCAAAACTTTTGCGCCGTTTGGATAACCAAGTTTTTCCGCGTAAGTTGAATCAACGGTTTGTGCTTTTGACAAGAAGAAAAAAATAAAAGCAGTCAGTGTGAAGAAAATTTTTTTCATACAGCAAATTGAAAAACTAAAATAATTAATGTTCTTATTCAAAGTTCAATAAAAGGGAAAGTCTATTTCTTTTCCCCCAGATTACACAGAAGATATTTTATAAAACACCTTGCATTGATCTGTGCCCTTTATAGTTTGAATTGCTGAAAAGAAATCATGCAGTACAAGTGTGCGACGCAACGAAGTTCATAGTAGTAATGCTGTTGGGTACAAAATATTTTATCGAAAATAAATATGCATAAATTAAATCAGCTTTTGTAATTTTCTTCATCAAACAAACTGTTATGAACAAAAACAAACTGCTTCTCTGGTCGGTAGTTGCTGCACTTGCGGGATTTATTTTTGGATTTGATACAGTTGTTATTTCAGGCGCCAATTTGCCGATAAAGGAGTTATGGCATACTTCACCTTTGTTTCACGGATTTTTTATTATGTCCATGGCGCTATGGGGAACTGTTGTTGGCGCTATGTTTGGCGGTTTGCCCACTGAAAAGTATGGACGTAAAAAGGTTTTGCTGTGGATAGGAATTTTGTTTAGCGTTTCAGCGATTGGTTCTGCACTTGCACCAAGTCCTTACATCTTTTCATTTTTTCGTTTCATCGGTGGTTTGGGTATTGGTGTTTCATCTGTTGCGGCCCCTACTTATATTTCGGAAATATCAACCGCTAAAACAAGAGGAAGGTTAGTGGGTCTTTATCAGTTCAATATTGTGTTTGGAATTTTGATCGCCTTCTTTTCAAATTATTTATTAAAAGGCGTTGGCGGTGCAAATGATTGGCGTTGGATGCTGGGTGTAATGACAATACCATCCCTTCTTTATACATTAATGGTGCTTAGTGTACCTGAAAGTCCGCGGTGGCTGATCACTATTAAAAATGATTTGAAACGTGCAAGAGAAATTCTTGGGATGATTGGTGAAGAAAATCCGGACAAAGAAATAAATGATATTCTTACTGCGAATGCAAGCATCAAAGCAAGCGGGAGCAATCAACATATTTTCAGTAAAAAATATAACAGGGTATTATGGCTTGCATTTTTTGTTGCATTCTTTAATCAATGGAGCGGCATCAATTTTATTTTATATTATGCTCCTGAAATCCTGGCGAGCGCCGGTCTCGGGGCAAAAGAATCATTATTCAATTCAATCGCCATCGGCGGCACCAATTTGATCTTCACATTTGTTGGTTTATATCTCATTGATCGCATTGGAAGAAAACAATTGCTTATCATCGGTTCTCTCGGATACATTGTAAGTCTTGCTGCAGTTGCATGGAGTTTTTATTCGCATGCAAGTAATTTATTTTTATTGTTTTCGTTAATGCTCTTTATTGCTTCGCATGCAATTGGTCAGGGCGCTGTAATCTGGGTGCTTATTTCAGAAATATTTCCCAACAATGTGCGTGCGCTTGGTCAATCGTTTGGCGCAAGTGTGCATTGGGTCTTCGCTGCATTTATTACTTTGATCACGCCTGTTTTTCTTGATAAAGACAAAGGAATTTTTGGATTAAACCCATGGCCCATCTTTGCATTTTTTTCTTTTATGATGGTGCTGCAATTAATTTGGGTGCTTACAAAAGTTCCTGAAACAAGAGGTGTTTCATTGGAAGATTTAGAGAAGAAGTTAATACATGGGTAAGAATTTTTTATGATACCGGCTTCAGCAAAATGGCATCGCCTGTTGCGTCGCAATTACTTTGAGGTTCCTCTTTCAATTGAACACCGGGCGAAGATTTTAAAATCTTTCTAAAAGATGTTTTTTAAATTTTATAAATTGCAACTAAAATTCAGTTGCATTAGTTTTATATTTAGTTAGCATGTCAAAAAAAGAAAAATTAAAAAAACGTTTTTTATCAAAACCCAGGGATTTTACATACGATGAATTAGTGACATTACTGACTGCATTAGGATATGAGGAAAGCAATAAAGGAAAAACATCAGGCTCACGTGTTTCTTTTATTCATAAAGTAACAAAACATATCATCAGTCTTCACAAGCCTCATCCATCAAACATTTTAAAAGCATACCAGGTGAGCCAGTTAATAGATGAACTTACTAAACAAGAATTACTATGAAAAAAGATTATTTGGAATATAAAGGTTTTATAGGCACTGTGCATTTTAGCACTGAAGACGAAATGTTCTTTGGTAAAATTGAGGGAATACCTGATCTTATTTCTTTTGAGGGGATGAGTGTTAAAGAATTAAAGAAAGCTTTTCAGGAAGCTGTAAACAGTTATATAGAATTATGTAAGGAGCATAATAAGCCGGTAGTGAAATCTTTGAAGGGAACATTTAATATTCGAATCAATCCGGAGTTACATCGTCGTGCCTATAATATTTCGTTGGCACGCGGAATTTCTCTGAATCAACTTGTACAAAAAGCGATAGAAAAAGAATTATCAGAATAAAATATCTGTTTCCGTGCGAGCGGGAAATTTTAGAATCATTCTTAAACTAACAATATGAAAAAACTGTTGACTTCGGTTTTTTGTTTTATTACATTTTATGCTTTCGCTCAGCCCAAACCAACATACACCGAACAATATCGGCCGCAGTTTCATTTTACTCCTGCAATTAATTGGACAAACGATCCCAATGGTCTTGTGTATGTAAACAGTACCTATCATTTGTTTTATCAATACAATCCTTTTGGAAATGTTTGGGGACACATGAGTTGGGGACATGCTATCAGTTATGATCTTGTTCACTGGCAACATTTGCCTGTTGCGATTCCCGAAGAAAATGGTGTAATGATATTTTCAGGAAGTTGTGTGTATGATAAAAACAACACAAGTGGCTTGGGCAAAAAAGGCAAAGAGCCAATGGTGGCGATTTATACAGGACACACAGAAACAAACCAATCGCAATACATTGCTTATAGTTTGGATGAAGGTAAAACATGGACAAATTATACGAAAAACCCTGTGCTCGATATTCACAAAAAAGATTTTCGCGACCCAAAAGTTTTCTGGCATGAGCCTACAAAAAAATGGGTTATGGCAGTAATGCTTCCCCCTGAACACAAAGTGCAATTCTATGGCTCAAAAAATTTATTGCAATGGAATTTGTTAAGCGAGTTTGGCCCCGCAGGTGACACAACCGGCATTTGGGAATGTCCCGATCTTTTCCAGGCAAACATTGAAGGATCACCGGATAAAAAATGGGTACTAACAATGAGCATCAGTTATGCCATGCAATATTTTGTTGGTGAGTTTGACGGCACAATTTTTCATAACGAAAATCCTGCAACAAAAATTTATCGCCCTGATTACGGCCCTGATTATTATGCAGCGATTTCATATAATAATTTACCGCTTGCTCAACAACCAACAATGATCGGTTGGTGCAATAACTGGAACTACGCAAATGATATTCCTACTTCTCCATGGAAGAGTGCATTTAGTTTACCGAGAAACATCAGTGTAAAAAAAGTAAATGATGAATGGATCATGTTGCAGCGTCCAATAAAAAATTTAGAGCAACTAAGATCAATGCTGCTTGTCCCACGAAACATAACAGTAAAAGATACTTCAAAACTTTCCCTACAAAGCAATCAGTTTGAAATGCATTTTAATTTTCATCCAATGCAAAATACCATTGCCGGTGTGCGACTGGCAGTTGGCAATGATCATTATTTTGAGATTGGTTATGATGCTGCCAATCAAAAATTATATGTTGACAGAAGTAAAACAGCCAATCAAAATTTCAATCCAAAATTTGCGCAACTCTCAAGATATGAAACATCGCTTGTTGCAAAAGGCAACAATCTTGACCTGCATATTTATTTTGACAATAGCATTGTTGAAATTTTTGCCAACGATGGCGAATGTGTTATGACAACCCAAATTTTTCCAATCCCTGATGAGAAAGGAATTGAGTTTTTCAGCAACAACGGTGCTTCAGCATTTTCTAATGTAACAGTTTGGGGAATGAGATCGGTATGGAAATAGTTTTAACGTTTGAGTGTTTGAATGTAAAGTTCAAAGTTGTTTCGCTTGCACATTTGCCCGTTACCTCATTTGCTGAATAACGTTCAAAACGTTGAAGTGAGTGACACAACAGGCGATGATAGCAATACTACAGTCGGCTACATAAAAATTATTCAACAAGAATATTCATGTTTCTTCACATGATGAAATGCGCGGCTTATAAAAAAACGATGCACAAATTCGGGCACCAACCTGCTTAAATGATAGGAAAATTTATTGATAAAACCAGGAATGATGCGCGGCTTTCCTTTCAGCATTTTATCAATAGCTTCCTTTGCAACTTGATGCGGTTGAAGAATGGAAACTTTTGCAAGACCTTTTAAATCATTATTGATGGCGGTGGTTTTTTCGTTACTGTCTGTTCCGCCGGGGCACAACACACTCACAGTTATTCCTGACGATGCAAGTTCCATGCGCAGCCCCTGACTGAATGCATACACAAAAGTTTTTGTGGCAGAATAAACGATCTTTTGCGGCAGCAAAAAAAATCCGCCCATGCTGCCAACATTCAAAATGTGCGAAGGCGTGTTTGTTTTCAAATCCTCTACAAACAATCGTGTAAGAATGCAGGTGGTCATTACATTCAAATGAATTTGCGTGTAATAAAAATCCGGTGACAGTTGTTCAAAGTTGCCCTTCGATCCCACACCCACATTATTGATAAGCACATTCACTTTATAATTATTTTCCTTCACCCAATTATAAACGGAAGTACTCGAACAATGTACGGAAAGATCAACCCCAAAACTGTGGCACTTTACATTACATTGCTGTCGTATTTGTTTTTCTAATGCATGAAGATCGTCACCGGGCAAGGCAACCAGCAAAACATTCATCCCTTTCGATGCACACTCCAATGCCAATGCTTTTCCTATACCGGAACTTGAGCCCGTAACGAGTGTGTACATATTGGATTTATTTTTTGGAGTGCGTGCTGTTGAATCTCCATTGAGCTTTGTTGTGTCACTCACTTCAACGCCTTGTTCTTCTGTCATCACATCATCCTTCAACGTTGCATACGAAATCTCAACGTTCTTTTCTTTAGTGGTTTGATCTATGAGCATATTGTGATTAATTGTTGTTTTGTTTTATCCAATCTATTGTTTGCTGCAACCCTTCTTCAAGCGGTCTGTAAGAATAGCCAAGTTCTTTTTGTGCTTTTTCACAACTTAGTGACCAATCGTAGAAATATTTTTTTATCCATGGCGGCGTAAGCAATGGTGGTTTGCCGGTAAGTTTTGAATAAAACATTATACAATGGCCTGCAATCATCATTAGTGGTACAGGAAATTTATACAAGTTAATTTTTTTACCATTCACTCTTGCAAGCGTATTAAAAAATTCATTGTAAGAAACATTAACGCCTGATAGAATGTAACGTTCACCGCTTTTGCCTTTTTCCATCGCAAGGATATGACCATTCACCACATCATCAACATGCACATAACTGCCTGTGCGCTTTCCGTCACCGGGCAAAATTTTCCATTTGCCTTTTACGTAAAGTTTCACAAGTCTTGTTACTGCATTGCTTTCGCTTTCAATGCCCGGCCCGTAAATGCGCGGGGGATTTACAATAACGATTCGCAAACCGTATTTGTTACAGTATTCTTTGCATAAATTTTCTGCTTGTGTTTTTGTGTCTTCATATTCATTGAAAACATTGCCATATCGCTGATCATCTTCTTTTACCGGTCTTCCGTTGGATGGACCGAGCACTCCTCCTGTTGAAGTGAACACAATATTTTTTACATCCAGTTTTTTTGCAACATCCAAAACATTTTTTGTTCCTTCAACATTGAGTTTATAAAACATCCCTGGATCTTTTGACCACACTCTTGCAAATGCTGCAAGATGATACACCTGTTCGCAATTCTTCATTCCATTTTCAATAGAAGCCACATTGTTAATATCACCTTCAAAGATTTTTATATTCGGATGCGAGAGTAAAGATTTTTTGTTTGCAGATCTGCAAATTGCATGAACAGTATGGCCTTCTGCGGCAAGACGATTTGCGAGATTGTTACCAACATATCCTGTAGCACCTGTAATAAATATATTCATGAAGCGGCAGAGATTTCGAATTGTGCAATGTAAGAAAATATGCAATACCGTGAAAGGTGAAATGTGAGACATGAGATTTTTGCAGGTTGTTTGTGTGTGGCATTTGTGTTTCGCACAGTTCTCACGTTTGTCGTCTCTCGTTTCACGAAAATTAAATCAGCGATCAGAAGTTAATGATTAGTATCCCGCTACACTATCATCCCCTCTTTTATCAGCAGCGGCTTCTATCTTTAAATCATTTGAAGAATTCCCATCCAAAACTTTTATAAGTTCCGTTCTTCCAATAGCGCCGGTTTCTACACATTTATATCCCATCTTTTCAAGTTGTGTTTTTGTTTCAGAAGAAAATCCTTTTTCGATCATCACTTCATCGGGCAACCACTGATGGTGAAACTTTGGTTTGTTCACGGCATCATCTGCGTTCATGTTGAAATCAATTACGTTCACTATCGTTTGAAACACTGACGTTGGAATAGTTGTGCCGCCGGGGGTTCCAACAACCATAAACGGCTTATTATTTTTCAGTACAAGCGTGGGCGCCATTGAACTCAACATTCTTTTGTTTGGTGCGATTGCATTTGCATCGCCTCCAATAGCACCATACATGTTAGGCACACCAGGCTTTATACTGAAATCATCCATTTCATCATTCAATAAAAATCCTGCGCCCCCAACAACGGTTCTGCTGCCGTAACCATTATTGAGGGTTGTGGTAACTGCCGCCATATTTCCATCTTCATCAATAATGCTGATGTGTGTGGTCTGTTCGCTTTCATGAATCACTCCGGCTTTTATGTCTTCACTTTTTGATGCATGATTGGGATCATAATCTTTCATTCGCTCTGCGAGATATGCATCACTCATCAAAGTTTGCTGAGGTACTTTCCAAAAATCAGGATCGCCCATGTGTTGCGCACGATCTGCATAAGCTCTTCTTTCTGCTTCGATCATCAACTGCACACTTTTCACCGTTTGAAATCCATAAGAACTCACCGGATATTTTTCAATCATCTTCAGCATTTGTGCAATTAAAATTCCACCACTGCTTGGTGGCGGAAAACTGATAACATGATAACCACGATAATCAAACTCGATCGGTTTGCGTTCTTTTGCAACATAATTCTTCAAATCATCATAAGTGATAAGACCATTCCCTCTTTGCATTTCTTCAACTATCAGCTTTGCCGTTTCACCTTCATAAAAACCTTTGGCGCCATTATCTCTGATGCGTTTTAGTGTTGTTGCAAGCTCCGGTTGTATCAATGTGTCACCTGCTTTCCATGGTTTGTCTTTTACAAATGCAGATGGCTTTGTGCTGTATTTTATAAAATCATTTTTTGTTGCGTTGAGTGATGCTGCTTCGCGTTCTGTAATTATAAAACCTTTTTCTGCAAGATCAATTGCAGGTTGTATCAATTCTTTGAAAGGAAGCTTTGCATATTTCATCGTTGCAAATAAACCCGCAACAGTTCCAGGAACACCGGAAGATAAATGCCCGTTCTCTGATAACTCATTTTGCGCATTACCATTTTTATCAAGATACATATCCCTTGATGCTTTTGAAGGAGCTTCTTCACGGTAATCCAAAGCGATAAACTCACCATCACTTTTTCTTCCGGTCAAAAAACCACCGCCTCCAATATTTCCTGCACCCGGATAAACAACTGCCAGCGTTAATTGTGTTGCTATAATTGCATCGAATGCATTGCCGCCACGTTTCATAATTGCAGCAGCAACTTCGCTTGCAAGCGGATGCGCACTTGCAACACATGCCTTGCTATATGTAACAAATTTTACCGAAGAGTAATGATAAGGATCAACTTCTTTTTCGAGACCGGCAATGCGTTGAGCGTTCAGATAAATATTATAAGATGACACAATAAGAAATAAGCTTAATTTTTTCATGAAGACAAATGTAGGGAAGTGAAAAGAAGAATCAAGATACAAGAATCAAGAACCAAGTCACAAAGAAACAAGCACCAAGAACCAAAAAAAATCAGAAACCAATATTATCTACTGATAATTTGAGAGGATTGCTGAATGAAGTTCGAAACATTTTTTTTAAGTTGTCCTCCTTAATTCTGTTTTCTTTCTGAAGTTATCATTATTAATTCTGTTTTTATTTTGAAGCAAGCGTGCTCCGTTTACGACTCTTTTAACTACTTCTGTTAATAGCTTCTTATACAAAATATAATCCCTGGTTAAAGCAGTTTTTTTGATAGGTTTCGGAATAAGCTTTGAATTATTTATTGCGTCTTAAGTTTTAAAGCGCTTTAAAAATTCAACAACTAAAATTTTATAACAATCAAAAACTATTAAAATGAAAGCCTCTGTAATAACAGCCGATCAAAGAGAAGCATATATTTTTACAATAACAGTTTTAATAACTGATCTTATTTTTTGCTCTCTTCTTTTCTTAACACATTAATGGTGTTTAGCTCAATTACAATAAATAAAGGGTTGAAACTTTTTAAAAGTTCTCAGCCCTTTTTCTTGTTGAATATTGAACCGAACGTACAAGTGAGTGACACAACAGGCGATGCCACATGCACCGCAGCTAAGCACAAAAAAACTTCTTTCTATTTTATCTGCAACCTAAAATGCCCTTCGGCATCGGGGCTTGTGTTTACTACATGCAGGAAACGCAGTGAAAGATCCCCGAACTCCGATGCAGAAATTGTTTTGCTTTCATCTTCATCTACCATGATAACAGTATTCCCGTTTAAAGCAGCATGTGCATTGGGTGCAAGAAAATAACCGAGCTTTGTTTTTCCTTTGCTGCTTACTATCAACTCATCATCTGCATAAAAACCGTGTTCCAGCACAAAATGATTTT
>Ga0207657_10007106_pt1 | contig 11500 bp, 8 predicted proteins | sample KBSC33metaG_FD_184316 | JGI IMG/M metagenome (GOLD analysis project Ga0207657, IMG submission 184316) | Corn rhizosphere microbial communities from Kellogg Biological Station, Michigan, USA - KBS C3-3 metaG (SPAdes) (version 2) | ecosystem: Host-associated > Plants > Roots > Rhizosphere > Soil ...
CGTTCGCCCGCGGACGCCTCGTTCTGGACTTGCGGCAGCGGCTGACCGCGGTCATCTGCGACGCGGCCGTCGTACTGGCGATTGCCCTCAGCGTATTCGTCGCCTCTGGAGATTTCTGGACGCCGCTCGCCATGGCGGCGCTCATCTATTATTCGGCCGGGATCCTGCTGCTCGGAAACACTCCCGGCGTCTGTTTGTCCGCGCAGACGCGCCAGAAGTCCGCCGCGGCCGCCACGCACGCCGTCGGCGAATTGTTGGCGTCACTCGCAGCATTTGCCGGACGCATCAACCGGACCGACTGGACGCGTGCCGTCTGGCGGACGTTCCGATCGCACGGATAGTCAGAACGGCCGCGGTAGACTTCGCCCGCGGACGGCTGGCCCGTGACATGCAACCGAGAACTGCGCATGGCACGCTCATCCATAGAACGTCGATCGCACTCGCGATCGATAGACGAACTCCGCCACGATCTTCGCGAAGCTGACGAACAGCGCTTCTACCTCGAATCGGCGCTGAACGGCGCCGCCAACGATTGGCTGCGCGCCTGCAATGCCCCGCCGTCTGTCCGCGCAACGCATCCAATTGCGACACATCCGCTCGCGAAGGTCGCGGCGCTGTGCGCTGTCGCCGGTTTGTTTCTGGCGGCTGGCGTGGCGTGGCCGCAGCTTCGTGCGCTCGACCATGACCGCTCCGCGCCCACGGTTCTGCCAAAGCCGCCGTCGACGCCAGCGACGCTCGGCCCGCTGCTCGCCGAGTCGCCCGTCTCGCTCCGCTCGCCGGCGCGATCGATACCGGAGACGGCGCACGTTCCTCCGTCGAAAGTGAAGCGGCCGCGGCCGAGGCCGGCCGTACGGCATGCTTCGCCACGGCGAGTCGCGCCGAGGCCGCTCAGTCCAGCCGAATTCGGCCGGCGCGCGTCGCGTGCGTCCTGAACCCATCATCAGTCCCGCCCGTTTCTTGCCGCGTCGTTGGTGAACCTTCGGCCAGGCGCCACCTTCTTTTTTCCACACGCGTGCGCCCTATAAGGCTGGGTTCACTGGACTTGGAGTAATCTCCTCCGTATGACGAGCGGATCGGCGCGGCGATGAACGACTACGGCATTTCTGTACTGCTCGGAGTGGTCGAGGGGTTGACCGAGTTCGTACCGGTGAGCTCGACCGCGCACTTACGGATCGCGGAGGCGCTGCTGCGCATCGACCTCGCCGATCCGTACTGGAAGATGTACACGATCGTGATCCAGCTCGGCGCCGTACTCTGTCTGCCGATCTACTTCGCGCCGCGCATCGCGAAGTTCCTGTCCACTTATCCCACCGGCGAACGCGGCGACCGTGGACTGCTGACACATCCGCTCGGCCTCGTCATCGTCGCGTTCGTCGTCACCGCGCTGCCCGCGTTCCTGCTCACCAAGATCATCGGCAAACATCTCGAGAGTCTGATCGTGATGGGCACGTCGCTGCTCGTGGGCGGCATCGTGATGTGGATGGTCGACGCAGCCAATGCCTCCGCGGAGCGATCGGGCCCGCACGGTCCCAAGACGCGGATCACGACGTGGCGGATGGAGTCGATGTCGCTCGCCCAGGCGATCTGGATCGGCGCCTGCCAGATTCTGTCCGCCGTATTTCCGGGCACGTCGCGATCGATGTCGACGATCGCGGCCGGCCAGGTGGCGGGCATGTCGCGCGCGGCCGCGCTCGAATTCTCCTTCTTTCTGTCGCTGCCGACGATGTTCGTGGCGACGGCGTACGATCTGCTGAAATCGATGAAGGGCAGCGGACCGAATCCTATCGGCGTGACCGGCATCGACGCGCACGGATGGCTGCTGCTCGCGATCGGCTTCATCGTCTCCTTCATCGTGGCGTATGGCTCTGTCGCCGGGCTCATGGCGTGGGTGCGACGCCGCGGCTTCGCCCCCTTCGCCGCGTACCGCATCGTCATCGGTGGGCTGGTCCTGGCATGGGCCTTGGGACTTCTGAGTCTGTGACGCGACGCCGTCGCGCAGCCGCCAAGCATCCTCCCGCAGACCTTCCGCGTTTCCGCCGGTTCTTCGCCGATCTCGGCCCCGGCCTCATCACCGGCGCGGCCGACGATGATCCCTCCGGCATCTCGACGTACTCGGTCGCCGGCGCGCGATTCGGCTACATGCCGCTGTGGACCGCGATTGTGTCGTTTCCCTTGATGGCCGCGGTGCAGCTGATGTGCGCCCGGCTGGGGATGGTCACCGGACTGGGACTGGCTGGCGTGATCCGCCGCCGCTACTCGCGCTGGGTGCTGTGGGGCGCGTGCGTGCTGCTCGTCGTCGCGAACGTGATCAACATCGCGGCGGATCTCGGGGGAATGGCAGAGGCCACGGCGATCATGACCGGTGCGCCGGTGGCGGCGTCGGTCCCGGTGTTCGGGATCGCGATGGTCGCGGCGCTGATGTGGTCGTCGTACCGCACGCTGGCGCGCGTCTTCAAGTGGCTGACGCTCGTCCTGCTCGCCTATGTCGCGACGGCGTTCGTGGCGCACGCCGACTGGCGCACGGCCGTCTCGATGACGATCGTCCCGCGCCTGGAATGGTCGCGATCGTTCTTCTCGGTGCTGGTCGCGATTCTCGGGACGACGATCTCACCGTACTTATTCTTCTGGCAGGCGGCGCAGGAAGTCGAGGAGGAGCGCGCGATGGGGCGCAATCTCGCGCATCGCCGAGGCGCCACGCCGGTCGAGCTCACTGCGTGCCGGACCGACGTGCTCACCGGCATGTTCGCGTCGAACGCGATCATGTACTTCATCATCCTCACCACGGCGGCCACGCTGCACGCGCACGGCCACACGAACATCTCCACGGCGCAGGAAGCGGCGGGAGCGCTGCGCCCGCTCGCCGGCGGCGGCGCGTACGCGCTCTTCACGTTGGGATTGATCGGCACCGGCATGCTCGCCGTGCCCGTGCTCGCGGGGTCGTGCGCGTATGCGATCGCGGAGGCGGCGGCCTGGCGCGGCTCGCTGAATCAGCGTCCGCACCGCGCGAAGAAGTTCTACATCGTGCTCGGCGTGGCCATGGCGCTGGGGATCGCGCTGACGTACACGGGGATGAACGCGATCGCCCTGCTGTTCGGCGCGGCGGTGATCAACGGCGTCCTCGCGCCGCCGCTGATCCTGATCGTCCTGCTGCTGACGCGCGATCGCGACGTGATGGGCGATAACATCAATTCCCGCGCGCTCGCCTGCTGCGGATGGGCGGCGTTCGCCGTCATGATCGTCGCCGCCGTCGGTCTGTTCGTCGCGCGCTAGATCACGAGGTTGAACGCCGAGTACGCAGAGCTCGCGGAGAACGGATTCCGAAGGAGCTCAGCGAAGCGTCACGCCCGCCCATGTGGCCACCGCGCCAAGCGTGGTCTGCGCCGCGTTCAGTCCGAGGCGGAAGTCCTTGTCCGAATAGGTCGCGAAAACGTCGGTCGGTTGATGCCACTGCGGATCCCAGCCGTTTCCAATCTGCGTGCCGCGCTCGTTCTCGCGCACACTGATCGCGGGAACGAGATCCTGGAACGGCCCGGAGTCGGTGTTCGTCATGTGACTGCCGACCGCCGCCGGATAATCGGTGGCGTATTTCTCGTTCGCCACCTCGAACGTCCACGCAAGGGCCTGCGCCTGCGCCGCGAACTTCGACGTCACCTGGAACTCGACATTGACGTCGGCTTCAGGCCGCTGCTCCGGGCTCATCGTCCCATCGGGTCGCGGCATGCCGTGATCGAACATCATCATGTCGTGCTGAATCATGGCGATCCACTTCGGCTCCGGATATTTTCCCGACCCCGGCGGATCCTCTTTCCCTTGCAGATCCTTCCGCTGCGCGATGTACGCGCGCGCGCCATTGGTGCCGGTCTCCTCGTTGTTCCACAGCACGAAGCGCACGGAATGATCGAGCGTCACGTCCGGGCCGCTCAGCACGCGGGCCAGTTCCATCACCAGCGCGGTACCCGACCCGTCGTCATTCGCCGCCTCGCCCCAGCCGTGTCCATCCATGTGGCCGCCGACGATGTACATCTCGTCGGGATGGGTGGCGCCCACGACGGTGCAGTAGACCTCTTCGCGCTCGCCCGGCGTGGTCGGTTCGGAGTCGAGCTCACGAATTTTCGGATCCGGCTGTTTCATCGGATCGGTATTGACGCCAGTCGGCATGCGCGTACCCCGCGGGCGTCCGCCGCCTTGCGCGAGACCGGTGTTGCCGCGGCCCGCGGGCGGACGCGGCGTCGCCGCGGGCGGCTGATACTCGTATTTGATCCGCGCGATGTTGGGACAGCCGTAGCTTTTGAGCTGCGCCTCGATCCAGTCCACCGCCGCTCTGTTGCGCGAGGTGCCCTGGCGGCGATCGCCGAACTGCGTCAGCCCCTTGACGGTCGCCTTGTAGCGATTCAAATCGAGGCGCGACACCAGCGTCGCCACCGGATCGTTGGTGCTCTGCTGCTGGGCCGCTGCGCCGGCGCGGAAAGGCGCACCCACCAATGCGAGGATCGTACACACGACACAAGTCCCGACCGCCCACGCACTCTGCGACATGTCACATCCTTGCGAAGCGTCCCTGACCGTCCGTCAGGGACGCCGTAGTGTAACCCGCAGCGCCGGCGGTTCTCCACGCCGGGTCCGAAGACTCCGGGTCCGAAGACTCCGGGTCTGAAGACCCGGCCTACAGTCCGTGGGGCGGGTCTTTGGGACCCGCTGAATTCCACCCTCAGAACGTCACGCCGACCTGCACCTGATACGAGCGCGGCGCCACGAAGTGTGTTCCGCTGAACGTCGACAGGAAGTTGAACAGCGCATCCCTGTTCGTGAGGTTGACGATGGTGAACCGCACCTTCAGCTTCGCCTTGCTGCTGTGCAGCAGATTGTCGGCGCCGAGTCCGAGATCGAAGAGATGGCGCGCGGCGATGCGCGCCGGGTTGTTCACGTCGTCTTCCGTGCCGTCGGCCGGGATCACGAGTCGCGTCGCGCCGCGGCTCGACGAGGCGCAGCTCGTGATCGGTGCGCCGAGCGTGGCCACCTGGCTGCCGCAGAAGAGACCGATCGCGGCCTGCTGATCGGCGGTCAGCGTCAGCGCGGTCGCGTAATCGGGCACCGAGCCGGCGACCAGGCCGGAATCGTATCGCCACACGAACGCCGCCCAGGCTTCGCGGCCATGATCGAAGGTGTACTGCAGGTTCGTCGTCTGCTGGAATTTCTGATCGTGATCGATGCGGAACTCGCCCGGCGGCGCCTCGAGCAGAATGCCGCCCGCCGCCGGCGGCGAGAAGATGGCGTTGGTGTGGCCGAGCACCGTGAAGGCGCTGAAGCCGCCGTGCTCCACCAGGTTGATACGTCCCGTGAAGCCGTTGATCCGTGAGTGATCCCAGGCCACTGGAAACACGATTGGCGTGTTGAACAGCACGTTGAAGTCGTAGCCGTCGGTCGTGCGCTTGTCGAAGTACCCGACGTCGATCACCAGCCATTTGCCGAACGCCTGCTGCGCGCCGATCTCGACCTGATTTCGCGTGCCCGGCTGCAGCGGCTGCCCGCTGCCGAACAGTCCGTTCAGTCCATAGCCGCTCGAGAGCAGCAGGTTCTCGTTGTACGGCGTCTCCATCGTGCGTCCGTAGGACGCGCGCAGGACGGTGCCGCTTCCCGGCACGGCATACGACACGCCCAGGCGCGGCTCGACGGCTGTTTTCGTCGTCAGGCCGTCGTAATGATCGACGCGGACGCCTGCTTTGATCGAGGCGTCGCCGACCTTCATGTCGTCCTGGATGTAGGCGGCCTGCTGCTTGATCGTCGCATGCTGGTCGTAGCGCAGCGGCGAGCCGCCGTTGGTCAGAACGAAGGGCGCGAACGCCGGATCGAGCGCGCCGTCAGCACCGGCGAACGAAGGATCGGTCGGATCCGTGATGCCCAGCGTGAAGTTCTCCGCGAGCCGGGTCGCGCTGGCCGTGCCGCCCAGCTTCACGTTGTGAGGGCCGGCGGTGTACGCCACGTCGGCTTTGAAGCCGAAGTTCGTCAGCGTTCGATCCTGACTGACACTCGCCGGCGTATCGGCGAACGGATCGGCGCTCGGCAGATACGTCAGGTGATCCTGCCGGACGAATCCGTTCGCGGTGAGCAGCGTCTTCGAGCCGATCACGCGCGAGTAGCCCGGCGCCACGTTGAACGTGGCGATGCGTTGATGCTGCGTCTGCGCGAGCTGATCGAACGTGTTCGGCACGTCGAAACCGGATCGCGCGGCTTGTACATTCAGATGCAGCGTGTCGAGATCGTTCGGATGGAAATCGACCCGGTCGAACAGCGCGGTGCTGCTGCCCGTGTCGTGGATCGCCTGCAGCTCGGGCGGATCCAGGAATCGATCCGTGCGCGTGCCGGTGAGCGACAGGAAATTCCCGAGCCGGTGTGAGCCGACGCCCATGTTGAGATCGGCGGTGGGCGTCTTGAACGACCCGTATCCCAATGAGAGCGTCCCGCTCGGCTTCGGCTGGTCGAGCCCCGACTTGGTCACGATGTGCACGACGAGGCTGCTCTTGTCGCCGTACTCGGCCGGCGCGACGCCAGTGATGATCTCCATCGACTGCACGGCGTCCTGTGAAATCTGGTTCGAGTACAAACGGCTTTGCTGGTCGGTGACCGGCTGGTTGTCGATCGAGAACTGCGTCTGCGCATGATCCCCGACCGGATGAAAGAAGCCATTCGAGTCGGCGACGACGCCCGGCGACGCGAGGGTGATCACCTGATTCAACCCCGACGAGGAGTCGAGCGGCAGCTTGGCGATCGCGCTCGAGTCGATGTCGGTGTGCGCGGTCGGATCGCGCTCGAGCAGATCCGCGTGGCCCACGACGTCCACGGACGTCGTCGCCCCTTCCAAGGCGAGGGTCAGATCCAGGTCGATGGGCACCGCGGAGCGCACGGTCACATCCTTGGCGAGCGGCTGGAATCCTTGCGCCGACACCGCGACGTGATACACGTTGGGCGGCAGATTTCTGAACACGAACTTCCCCGCCGCATCGGTGGTGGTGCTGCGTTTGAAGCCGCTCACCGGATTGGTGATGTCCACGGTCACCGCCACCATCACGCCGCCGGTCGGATCCTTCACCGTTCCCTGGACGGTGCCGGCACCGCCGAGCTCCTGCGCGTTGAGGAATCCGGCTCCCCAGAGCATGACGACCAATGACGCGGTGACGAGTACCTCCAGCCGCCTGAATCGGCGCGCACGCACCTGCATAACGCTCCTTGTCGCGAGTGGGACGTCACGTCCCGAGAGAAACGCTCGAAAGACGACCGTACCAACTCGGGCGCCGCGGCGGCGACTACAACCTCACGGGCGGTCGTATGATGTCAATGAACGGCTCACGATGACTGGTGAATGGGCCGTCGAATCCGGCCGCGATGCGGCAGGGGCGTGTGAGGCGATGCATTCACCGTTCGAGCGTCTGAACGGACCATTCAGTTGTCCCGTTCGACCACTCATCGGCTCGCGCTCACGGGCGCGGCGGCCTGGACGATAATCTTCGCGCGGAGATCGAAACAGCGACGTGAGCGAGCTTCTCAACCTCGTGGGTCTCAGCACCGGCGTCGCGCTTTACGCGATGCTGCTGGTGATGGTCGTGCGCGCCACGCGTGCACCGTCGGGGCGCCAGGTCCTCGACCCCGTACTGCTGGCCACCGCGCTGCTCGGGCTCGTGTGGAATCTGTGCGCGCTGCCCGCGTACGAGCTGCCTCAAGTCGGCATCCTCGGTCCGTTCCCCTGGCTGGTCGCGGTCGGATTCAGCGCGCTCGGATTTCTGCCGGCCGCCGTCGTGCATTCGATTCTGCGAGAGGGACCGCACGGTATCCGCGGATCGCTGCGGCGATCGCTGGCGACCATCGCGTACGGCGTGAGCGCGGCGGCGCTGTTGCTGCAGTTCCGCGCCGCGGCGGAAGGCGCGACGGTACCGTCGGTGCTCGCGATGCAGCTGCTCACCTACTCGTTCGTCGCCCTGGTCGTGCCGCTCGCCGCCGTTACCCGTGGACAACCGGGCGCGCGACGCGCGCTCTGGGTGGCGGCGCTGGCGATCTTCGCCGTGTCGGCGCTGCACCTCAGCCAGTTTCATCAGGGTGAGTCGTCGTGGCCGGTGGAACTGCTCGGCCATCACGCGTCGGTGCCGCTCGCCTTCGCGATGCTCTATCAGGACTACCCGTTCGCGCTCGCGGACCTGTTTCTCAAGCGCGCGCTCGCCTTGTTGATTCTCGTCGCGACGTCATTCGTCGCGATCGCGGCCTTCGGTGCGCTCTCGGCGGCCTTCGAACATTTCGTCCAGACGGATCCGCGTCAGGTCGGCGTGCTCGTCACGCTGTGGATCGCGACGGCGCTGCTGTATCCGGCATTGCGGCGCGCCACCGCCTGGTTCGTCGACGCTGTCGTGCTCCGGCGGCCCGACTATCCGTCGCTGCGCGCCTCGATCGCGCGCCAGGTGCAGGACAGCGAGTCGATTCCGGCGGTCCTGGCTGATGTCTGCGCCGCGCTCACGCCGGCCCTCAGCGCGCGCGCCGTCGTCTGGCGCGAGTCGTCTCTCGACGAAGAGGCGGCGATCGGCACGGCGGCGGTGCTCGTCGGATCGCGCGCCGCGGAAGCCGCCGACGCATGGTCCGGCGGGGCACGCCGCGACGTCTGGGCCGGAACTCCACGTCCGGCCGCCATCGTCGTCGTGCCCACGGCTGAAGCGCCCCGCTTTCTGCTCGCCGTCTGCGATCTGACCGGCGGCCGTCGCCTGCTGTCTGACGATGTGGCGACGCTCGAGACGGTGGGCCTCGTCGCCGCCCGCCGCATCGACACGATCCGCATCACGCACGAGCGCTACGAACGCGAGCGGCGCGAGCAGGAGATCGAACGACTCGCCTCCGAGGCCGAGCTGCGTGCGCTGCGCGCACAGATCAACCCGCACTTCCTGTTCAACGCGCTGACGACGATCGGCTACCTGATTCAGACGACGCCGTCGCGCGCGCTGGACACGCTGATGCGCCTCACGTCGCTGCTGCGCGGCGTGCTCCGCTCCGACGGCGAGCTCACGACGCTCGGACGCGAGCTCGAGATCGTCGAGGCGTACCTAGACATCGAGCATGCGCGATTCGAAGATCGGCTGCGCGTGCGCATCGACGTGGCGCCGGGGCTGCGCGATCTGCGCGTTCCGCCGCTGCTGCTGCAGCCGCTGGTCGAGAACGCGGTGAAGCACGGCATCGCGCCGCTGCGCGACGGGGGCGAGGTGACGGTGTCGGCGCACACCCGGCCGGCGGCGGCCGGATCCGCGGTCCTGACGCTCGTCGTGCACGACACCGGCGCGGGTGCGGCGCCGGAGGAGCTCGAACGCCGGCAGCGATCCGGCGTCGGACTGCGCAACGTGGAGCGCCGCCTCTCGTGCCAGTACGGCGACAAGGCGGCGCTGACGGCGACCACCGCACCCGGTCGCGGCACCACGGTCACGATCGTGCTGCCCGCCGATCGCGCCACGCGCGTTCGGCCGGTGAGGAGAGCCGTATGACGCCGCGCCTTCGCGTCGCCGTCGCCGACGACGAACGACCGGCACGCGCGTTTCTCGTCTCGCTGCTCCGCTCATTCGACGATGCCGTGGTCGTCGGCGAGGCCGCGTCCGGCCAGGAAGCCGTCACGCTCATCGAGCGGACGCAGCCGGACCTCGCCCTGCTCGATCTGCAGATGCCGGAGCTCGACGGCATCGGTGTCGTGCGGATGTTGAAGAAGCGGCGGATGCCGTTGGTGGCCTTCGTCACGGCATACGACGAATACGCCGTTCGCGCATTCGAGTTGAACGCCGTCGATTATCTGCTGAAACCCGTCGACAAACGCCGCTTGCGGGAGACGCTGAACCGCGCGAGGGAGCGCGTCGAGCATGTGGAGATCCTCGAGGAACAGAACGCCCGCGTCGGGTCGGCGATCGACGCGTACGAGTCGTCGGTGCGGGCGCCGTACCTCGAACGCATTCCGGTGCGGCGGCGCGACGAGATCGTGATCGTGCCGGTCGCGCAAATTGCGTCGATCGTCGCCGACGGCGCGCTGCTCCACCTCGTGACGATCCAGCGCGACAAGTTCACCATCACGTATCGACTGAAGGACCTGGAGCAGCGGCTCGATCCCGCGCGGTTCATCCGGCTCGGTCGCGGGACCGTCGCGAACATCGACGTGATTGCGAAGGTCGGCGTGATGCCCGGCGGGACGCACGTGGCGATCCTCACGAATGGACAGAAGCTTCCAGTCAGCCGCCTGCAGTCAAGAGTTCTCCGCGACCGGTTCCTCCGCCTCTGATCGGGTCGAGCGGCCCTGCCTCGCTGATTGCGTCGAGCGGTCGCGTTTCATGCCAAGCGCAGCCGGCGATCTCCCAACGGCAGAGGTTCCGCCGCCTGCGTGGAGACGTTCTTGCACCTCAGCGATACCATGAATCGGGCCCCGACGCTCTGCACGTTGCCACTCGTCATCGGCACCTTGCTCACCGGATGCGCACATCTCGAAGCGAACGACTCGCACACGCACTATGTCACCGAGGCCGAGCGGCGTGCCGACATCCGGCGTGCGCAAGTGTGGTCGCCGACCGACATTCCTTCGCTCGACATCACCGCCGGACCGCCGCGCCGCGATGGCTTCGCGCCCGGCCAGACGGTGACGTGCGACTATCGATCAGTAAAACTGGGCGGCAGGACCCCGAAGTTCGCCTGCGCCATCACGCCTGACGATGTGGTGAAGGTGAAGTATGGAAAGAACAACGGAGAAGTCTACGCGGGCGTGGCGGCGACGCGTCTGCTCTGGGCGCTCGGGTACGGCGCCGACGCGCTCTATCCAGTGCATGTGGTCTGCCGCGGCTGTCCGGTGGGCCTGGCCGAAGCCGGCGGCCTCGAGGAGGGCGCAGTACGGTTCGACGTGGCGGAGATCGAACGCAAGATGCCGGGCCGCGAAATCCAGTCGCACGCGATGAGCGGCTGGGCCTGGTCCGAGCTCGACATCGTCGATCCGGCGGAAGGCGGCGCCACGCGCGCGCAGCGCGACGCGCTGAAGCTGCTCGCCGTCTTCCTGCAGCACACCGATAACAAAGCGGATCAGCAGCGGCTACTGTGCGAGGACGGAAAAAAGAAATCCAAAGACGTTCACGGTTGCGCGAAGCCGTTCATGATGACGCACGACGTCGGCGTGACGTTCGGACGCGCAAATCTCTTCAACCGTGCGACGGTTGGGAGCGTCAACCTGCACGCGTGGGCCGGCACGCCGATCTGGAGGGATGCGGCGCACTGCGTGGGCAATCTCGCGCCGTCGCAGACGGGCACGCTCGCGAACCCCTCCATCTCGGAAGCGGGACGGAAGTTCCTCGCCGATCTGCTGCTTCAACTCAGCGACGACCAGGTGCGCGATCTGTTCGCCGTCGCGCGATTCGATTGCCACAACGAGTCGAGCCGCGGCAGATAGGCGGAGCGCGCGACATCGATGTTCGCCGTCGCTGCGTTCAACCGCTCGAGCGCGGCACGGACC
>Ga0207657_10007107_pt1 | contig 11500 bp, 12 predicted proteins | sample KBSC33metaG_FD_184316 | JGI IMG/M metagenome (GOLD analysis project Ga0207657, IMG submission 184316) | Corn rhizosphere microbial communities from Kellogg Biological Station, Michigan, USA - KBS C3-3 metaG (SPAdes) (version 2) | ecosystem: Host-associated > Plants > Roots > Rhizosphere > Soil ...
GCATGTAGGTCTTGGCGATGTGTTGCTTGAGGACGTCATTGATCATCGTGATGCTTTGCCCGTGGCTGAAGTAAACATTACTCGAAAAAACTACGGTTGCCAAAAATTTGAGCGGGTAAGTGTAAGTGAGCACCAAAAAAAGCAGGAATCCGTTCAGCGTCGTAGTCCAGGCATCGGTCAGGCCAAAACGCCGGAAGAATATGTTCTGGCTGTTCCAGATCAGGAAAAGAATGGCGAAGCAGGCGCCGAAGGCTGCAAAGCCTTTCATGGTTTCAAACAGCTCATCAAAGGTTTTCGGCACTTCAAGGGATACAATGATGAGTGTTACCGCGAACGCGAATACCGCATCGCTGAAGGTCTCCAGGCGGGTAGGCTCGTGGCTCCTCCAGCGGATGGTGTTTTTCTTAAGTGTGGCTGCTTTTTTTCTGAACATGTTTTTTGTATTTTATAACTATCAATTTCCCGTTCTTCCAGGTGTGATTATCTTGAAACCTTGGGTCGTTTCGCCAACGGCGCCATTGTTGAAGGGAGATATCGCTGTTTGCCGTATCCAAAAAGTCCCAATAATATACCCTTAAAGTTTTTGGGTCGATAGATAGCCAACATGAAGTAGCGAATCTATCGGCATGATCAGTTCCAACCTGGAAGCGATAGTTCTTTTGCTGCGAATCAGGCGGATCGATCATGATATCAAACTTATAATCCTTACCTGGTGGCCGGGCATAAAGATCTTTGATCTCAGGCAATGACTTTAATTTGGCTATCACCAGCCTTTCTTCTTTAGTCTTTGGCTTATATGCTGAAACCAGGTCTTGCGCGAAGCAAGATGCAGTAAAAAACAATGAAAGAATTAGAGTTAAAGGCTTCACTAATGGATTATTTAATGCCTATCTAAAGCTAATATTTTGCCTTGTTTATACAAAGCCTCTTCGTCCTTTATCTTTTGTCGTTGCTGTTTTGTCATTCGGCGCGTAATTAGCCTATCCAGATCGGGCTGACCCGCATCCACCCATGCCGAATACCAGAAGCTGCCGATCTCCAGTATCGACGACCGCATGCGCCGCTCCACCATGCCTTTCAGCGCCGTATGATAGGCTTTGGCATAAGCTTCGGAATAGTCCTGCGTAGTTTTGTTGTTCCGGCGGACAGCCTGGTATTTCTGCGTTTTAGAAAAGGATTTGCCGACTAATCGTTCAAACCGCAAGACCGAATCCACACATTTGAAAGAAGCCCGGCATATTTTAAAGGCCTCGTTCAATGGGTTTTCGATGTAGTGAGCCCTACCAACATAATAATTGTAATGATTGCTGAACAATTCGGGCAGGCGGCTCTCCCAAAGGGCATGAATACCATTCTGGTGGGTTAACTGCCCATCGTAGTTCATCGTTAAATGCAAAGGCACGTGCGCATCGGCTACGTAATGCCCCAGGTTGGCCGAGGTTTTTAAGATATCGGTTGTATCGTGCCTTTTGAACGCTTCCACCAGCCGGTAGTACTGATATTGAATTTCCCAGGGAACGGTCCCATATTTTTTGATGGTATCTTCCGAATACTTTTTAACCGCCTCTTTCCATTTCACCGGCAGCTTCATAAAGGGCCTTTTGCCATAATGATCGGCATCCATGAAATGCCGCGGCGCTTCCAGCGAGTCCACATAACGCTTTTTATCCGGGTCGACGGCGTGGTCGGTAATGAAATCGATATTCGCCTCGTAGAACGCTCCCATTGTCTTGGGCAGAGTGAAAACAGCAACGCGGTTGCTCCTTTTATGTGCGAAAAAGCCCCAGGAGGTGAGTGTGATGATTATTATTAAAGAAATGAAAAACCGTGCTAAGAGTTTCATTGGTTGTATTAGTTGTATTAGTTAGGATTTGCTACCCTTATTTGTAAGAAAAGTAATATAGCCATTGAGCATCCGATGGCATTCATTGTATTTGTTTCTTAAATCACTTAACTGTTGCTCCGTAATAAAGGCTTCGTCGCAGGCGCATATTAAATGATCCAACGTTTCATTTAATGATCCCCTGGGATTTCTGCAAAACTTAAGATTATCCTGGTAATGAAATCTTCCATGCCCTTCCGCGATATTTGCGGTTACCGATCTCGTGCACCTGATCAATTGATCTGTTAGCCTGTATCGTTCTTCAGTTGGAAATTGTTTGACTAATGCTGAAATGTCTTTTCTTAACTGTCGGCACTTTTGCCATGTCTCAAGGTCTTCAAAGCTATTCATAAGGTTTGGTTGTGTGGATTTTCTTAGCTAATTACATTACATATTTAGCAATATTCTGCTAAATCACCAACCACTTCAACCAATACAACTGCTACAACTAATATAACTATTCTGATGAATCCAACTTTTTTCCAAAACCATTGACAATAATAAAAATTCACCCTATATTTGCAGTCCGAAAAATAAAAGAAGAATTAGCTACAATGGCAAATCATAAATCGTCGATAAAAAGAATCAGGGCAAATGCTGCGAAGCGTCTGCGTAACCGTTACCAGGCTAAAACCACGCGTAACGCGATCAAAAAACTAAGAGATACCACCTCGAAGGCAGAAGCTGCACCGCTTTTAACTAAAGTGATTTCGATGCTCGACCGTTTGGCTAAGAAAAACGTGATCCACAAAAACAAGGCTTCGAACAACAAGTCAAAACTGACTAAGTTCGTTAACAACCTGAAATAATATAAAGATATTCTTTTTGAAATAGCGATGGGTTAAGGCTCATCGCTATTTTTTTTTTGAACAATTTTTTATCTTCTCACCGTCGTCTGTGTCCTCACAGGCGACCCTATGGCTTTTGATAACAGGTGCTGGTTGTCGTTTGTGAAGACACAAACGACGGAGTGAGCGATGGGTCAAGGCCCATCGCTATTTTTTTGAACACGATTACGGGATTCTATGGATTAAAGTGATGAAATTGGTCTATACGGTTAAAAATCATGGTTTACATGTTTATCGTCTTTTTTTGGTTAATTTATTGATAGTCAATGTTTTAATTCTAAAATACTCGAAATTATGTAAACCATGTAAACCATGTTTTGCTTGTTGGGAAGGCACCTGTGGTTTCAAATCCGGCACTTTTTTTGAACATAATTGCAGGATTTCAATGATTAAAGTGATATAATTGTTATCCTGTAAATCCTTTAATCACTAAATCGTGTTCAAACCTTACCACGAGAACAAGATCAGCATCAAAGCCTGGGCCGAGGAGGATCGCCCGCGTGAAAAGCTAAGCGCCCAGGGTCGCCGGGCGCTGACGGATGCTGAACTGATCGCCATCCTGATAAGTTCGGGTAATGACAGTGAATCCGCCGTCGAATTGAGCAAACGCATCCTGCACCATTATGATAACGACTTGAATAAGCTGGCCAAGGCTACCATTAACGAACTTTGCAATTTCAGGGGAATAGGTGAGGCCAAAGCGATTTCCATTATCGCCGCGCTGGAAGTGGGCAGGCGCAGAAGTGAAACGGAAGAAAAACCGGCCGAATTTATTCGTAGCAGTAAAGACGCCTGGAACCTCATGCGCCGCCATTTGGTCGACCTGAACCACGAGGAATTCTGGATGCTGCTGGTTGGTCGGTCAAGCAAAGTATTGGGTAAGGAACTGGTAAGCAAAGGCGGCTTGTCGAATACCATCGCCGACCCCAAGATTATTTTCGGGACGGCGCTGCAATACCAGGCCACAGGAATTATCCTCGTACATAACCACCCCTCCGGCAATTTAAAACCGAGCCAGTCGGATATCGAACTCACTAAAAAGCTTACCGCAGCCGGCCGCCTGCTCGAAATACAGGTGCTGGATCATCTCATCATCACCGATGGCGGTTATATGAGTTTTGCGGATGAAAGTCTTTTGTGAGGCGAAAGGCGGAAAGGATAAAGGCGAAAGGTTTTTATCCAAAGTCAGTTAGCCGATTCTGCTTCGATATTAGTTTGACCTGTGTTGTTGATTACAACGGGTTGTGTATCGAAAGATATCATTTGCTTTTGACTTTCAATATTTGTTCCTTTCAGGAAAGCATTATTATTGATGTAGACATCCCCGTTAAACGAGCAGTCGAAGAAATTGACAAAACCTGAAAAGGTGTTGCGCTTAATTGAAATTGAATGCCCAATTTGGTTGTGCCCACCTGCCTGAAAATCTAAGTCGTCATCAAATACACAGTTTTCAATTGTTAGCCCTTCGAGAAAGTAGGAAAAAGTAAATCGACATTTTTTAAAATGAGTATTTATAAACTTAACTGGTTTACCAAATTGGGTTATGGTGCCGTCAAAGAATTCTATAATGCAGTTTTTAAAGGTGATTTCCTTATCCCATTTGTCATTCCCAATAATTTGGATATATCCTTCAATATATGTATCAACTAACGGTAATCCTTCATTAATCAAGTCAATTGCTCTTGCTGATGATATATTACTATGTGGTTGGATAGCCATTATGCTAAACTACGTAGGTTGTCATAGATTAACAAATCAAAACCTTTCGCCTTTTACCTTTATCCTTTCACCTAATAACTTTCGGCTTTCAGCCTCAAATCCTATCTTTGCCGATTATCTTTTTGCTGTAATGAAGATCTCTTATAACTGGCTGAAGCAATTTATCGATACGGATAAAACCCCCGAACAACTGTCGCAGATACTGACGGGCATTGGCCTGGAAGTGGAAAGCCTCGATAAGGTGCAGCCTGTACCCGGCGGACTGGAAGGATTGATCATTGGACATGTTAAAGAATCCAAAGATCACCCAAATTCCGATCACCTGCATTTAACCAAAGTGGACGTGGGTACCGGTACCGACCTGCAAATTGTTTGCGGCGCCGCGAATGTCGCGGCCGGGCAAAAGGTAGTGGTGGCGGTTGTCGGCGCTACGGTACACCCGCTTGAGGGCGATCATTTCAAAATAAATAGATCTAAAATACGTGGCGAAGTATCGGAGGGGATGATATGCGCAGAGGATGAGATCAGCCTGGGTACTTCTCATGATGGCATTATGGTGCTGGATCCGGATGCGGTGACTGGAATGCTTGCCAGGGATTATTTTAAAATAAAAGACGATTACCTTTTCGAGATAGGCTTGACACCCAACCGTGCCGATGCGGCCTCGCATTTGGGCACGGCTAGGGACATCGCTGCATTTTTGAAAACTACGTTTATCAAACCTGATGTATCGGCATTTAAGGTCGACAATCACGATCGCAATATTGGGGTAACGGTTGAGAATACTGAAGCCTGCCCGCGATATTCCAGTTTAACCATATCGGGTATTGAAGTTAAGGACTCGCCGAAATGGTTAAAGGAAAAGTTGGGTGTGATCGGCATCCGTTCGATCAATAATGTGGTAGATGTGACCAACTATGTGTTGCATGGCCTTGGCCAGCCGCTGCATGCCTTTGATGCTGACGCGGTGAAAGGTAATAAAGTGATCGTAAAGACCTGCCCCGAGGGAACGATATTCAAAACACTGGATGAGGTAGAGCGCAAATTGTCAGCCGATGACCTGATGATCTGCAATGCGGAAGAACCGATGTGTATTGCCGGCGTGTTCGGCGGCGTTGGATCGGGCGTAAAAAGCACGACCAAAAATATCTTCCTCGAAAGCGCTTACTTCAACCCGGTTTGGGTGCGTAAAACATCGAAAAGGCACGGTCTTAAAACCGATGCTTCTTTCCGCTTTGAGCGCGGCACCGACCCGGACGTTACTGTCTTTGCGCTGAAATATGCGGCGCTTTTGATCAAAGAGGTTGCCGGCGGAACAATTTCGTCAGATATTTCGGATATCTACCCAAATCCCATAGCGCCGTTTGATGTAGATGTTACTTATAAGAATATCGACCGGCTGATCGGCAAGTCCATTCCGCATGATGAGATCAAAGCCATCATCGGCGCGCTGGATATACAAACCGTTAAAGAAACGGCAGAAGGCTTATCGCTGAAGGTTCCGCCTTACCGCGTTGACGTAACCCGCGATGTTGATGTGACTGAAGAAATACTGCGCATCTATGGATACAACAATATCGAGATCCCGACCCAGATCAGGGCATCGCTCAATAATTCGGTTCGCCCGGAAAAGGATGACGTGCAGAATGCGATCTCCGATCTGCTTACTGCCAATGGCTTCAACGAGATATTATCCAACTCGCTGACCAAATCTTCCTATTCGAACGATTTAGAACACGCGGTTAAGATACTTAATCCACTGAGCAACGACCTGGATGTGATGCGCCAGAGCATGGTGTTCTCGGGTTTGGAGGCCATTGCCTATAATCAAAACCGCAAAAATGCCGATCTGAAATTGTATGAGTTCGGCAAGGTATACAGTGTTAAGGACGAAAAATACATCGAGACGCAGCGTTTTGCGATCTTTATGACGGGAGCTGATAAAACAGAACAATGGAACCAAAAAGCCGGTGAAGTTTCCTTTTATAAGTTGAAAGCCGTGGTTGATGGCTTGCTGGATAAATTGCGCATAAAAGAAATATCTGTCGAGGATGCCACCTGCAGCAAATTGGCTTTTGGCCTGCAATATATGCTCAATGGCAAGCAGCTGGTCAAGTTTGGGCCGGTAGCTGCGGATGCGCTGAAGAAGACAGACGTCGGCCAGGAGGTTTTTTACGCCGACTTTAATTTCGATATGATCCTGAATGCGGTGCGGAAAAATAAGATCGTTTACCAGGAGGTATCGAAATTCCCGGCGGTAAGACGCGACCTTTCGATGCTGGTGGATAAGGCGGTTACTTTTGGAGCTTTGAAACAGATCGCGCAAAGGTCGGAAAAAAAGTTGCTGAAAGACGTCAATGTGTTCGACGTTTACCAGGGCGATAAGCTCCCCGCGGGTAAAAAATCGTATGCTTTAAGTTTTACTTTACAGGACGAAGAAAAAACTTTGACGGACAAGACCATAGATGCGATTATGCAAAAATTAATTCATAATTTCGGCAAAGAAGCAGGAGCCGAGATACGGAAATAGAGATCAGTGATAAGAGGTTAGTGATTAGTTGTTCAAATGAAATCATTTATGGACCTGGAAGTATGGAAGAAATCAAGAGCGCTTAGAAATAAAATTTCCGAGTTAGGTAAATCTTTTCCATCTGAAGAAAAATGCAGATTGACCGATCAAATCATTCGATCTTCAAGGTCAATAGGTAATAATATTGCAGAAGGACACGGTCGGTTTCATTATTTAGATGCTTCAAAATTTTTGATAAATGCCCGTGGTTCCGCAACTGAAACCATTGATCATTTGGTGATTGCTTTGGATGAAGGCTATATTACGATAGAAATATTTGATCAATTAAAGGAAGACTGTGAAGAGTGCCAAAAGATGGTAAATGGTTATATCAACTACTTGAGGAATCAATCAGGCTCCAAAAATTAATTGCGCGATGATCCTAATCTCTAATCAACTAACCTCTAATCTCTGATGACAACCGCTGAGCAATTAAACCAGGTTGTAGAAAAAACGCAGCGCTTATTAGCGCTTTGTTCGGCTTTGCAGGAGGAAAACGACCTGCTGAAGCTGGAGAACCAGTCGCTTTCTACCGCCCTGAATGCCAGCAAAGACAGGACAAAAGAGGCAGAAGAAAAGATGAGAGTTTTGAAGATGGCCAAGTCGTTTTCAGAGACCAATGAAAAAACTCTTGACATAAAGCAAAAAATTAACGAATTTGTGCAGGAAATTGATAAGTGTATTGTATTGCTGAAAAAGTAGTGCAAAAGTGAAATAGCTCAAATGGGAGAAATCTCAATAAAAATAAATATTGCTGACAGGGTTTACCCGCTAAAGGTAAACATGGAGGAGGAAGAAATAATACGCAGGGCGGCTAAACTGATCAACGATCGTATAAAAGAATACCAGGAAAATTATGCGGTCAGGGATAAACAGGATTTGCTTTCAATGGCGGTATTGCATTATGCAACATCATCGTTAAAAGCGGAGAAGAAAGTGGCGGTGGAAGATACCGACGTCGCGGATAAGGTTTACCAGTTAGATCATTTACTGTCTGATTTTTTCTCGAAGTAATAACGTTCTTACACATACAGAGCAAATTAAGATTTAACCGCAGTTAAATTTTGAGTTTCACTATTAAAAACTTAACGCTTCAATATCAGCGGATCACAAGGGAATTACCCCACGCCGGCAACGGCCTGGCAGAACCCGATCCCACTATCTGGTCTGAGGTTTTTCAATACATGACACTTAAAAATTAGTTGCGGTTTTTTTATTTTATAAACTTAAGAGATGAACGGATTATTATACACAATTATCGGCTTGCTGGTGGGCGTGCCCGCCGGTGTGACCATAGGCCGGTTCCTGCTGCGCAAACTTTTCAAAGATCAGGAAGCAGCGGCCCAGAACAAAGTAAAAAAGATACTGAAGGATGCTGAAAACGATGCCGAGATACTAAGGAAAAACAAACTTTTGGAAGCAAAAGAGAAGTTTTTACAGATGAAGGCAGAGCATGAGCAGGAGATCAATTCAAAAAACAATGCCATCAACCAGCGCGAGAACAGCGTAAAGCAAAAGGAGCAATCTTTTAATTCGCGCCTCGAACACATGTCGCGTAAGGAAGCTGAGATTGACGGGGTGCGCAAAAACCTGGAAAGGCAGACCGAAATTGCCATGAAAAAGCAGGAAGAAGTTGAGCACCTGAAACAGCAGCATGTTGAACAATTGGAAACCATCGCCGGATTATCTGCAGAGGATGCGAAAAACCAGCTGGTAGATACACTGAAAGAGGAAGCACGTACGCAGGCCATGATGCAGATCAAGGATATCGTGGATGAAGCCAAACTGACAGCGACCAAGGAAGCTAAAAAGATCGTTATCCAAACGATACAGCGTACCGCTACCGAGAGCGCGATTGAAAATACGGTATCCATCTTCAATATCGAAAATGACGAGATCAAGGGCCGCATCATCGGTCGCGAGGGTAGAAATATCCGCGCGCTGGAAGCGGCCACGGGTATCGAAATCATTGTGGACGATACACCGGAGGCGATCATCCTTTCGGGCTTTGACCCGGTAAGGCGCGAGATTGCCCGCCTGGCAATGCACCGTTTGGTTACTGACGGACGTATTCACCCGGCCCGTATTGAAGAGGTGGTTGCCAAAACCAAAAAACAGATAGAGGAAGAGATTGTAGAGATCGGCGAGCGTACTGTGATCGACCTGGGTATCCACGGGCTGCACCCGGAACTGATCCGCATGGTGGGCCGTATGCGTTACCGCTCGTCTTATGGGCAAAACCTGTTGCAGCACTCGCGCGAGGTCGCCAATTTCTGTGCTACCATGGCGGCTGAACTTGGCCTGAATGTTAAGATGGCCAAGCGTGCAGGTTTATTGCATGATATTGGCAAAGTGCCTGATGACAATCCTGAATTGCCGCACGCTATTTTAGGTATGCAGCTGGCTGAAAAATATAAGGAACACCCTGAAGTATGCAACGCCATCGGCGCTCACCATGACGAGATCGAGATGACCTCGATGCTGTCGCCGATCATACAGGCTTGCGACGCGATATCCGGCGCACGCCCCGGCGCACGCCGCGAAGTGGTGGAAAGCTATATCAAGCGTTTGAAGGAACTGGAAAGCCTGGCGCTATCCTATCCCGGTGTTGAGAAGACATTCGCTATACAGGCAGGCCGCGAATTGCGCGTAGTGGTTGAAAGCGAAAAGATATCAGACGCGCAATCGGAAGTGTTGGCTGCGGATATATCCAATCGTATCCAAACTGAAATGACTTACCCCGGCCAGATCAAGGTAACCGTGATCAGGGAAACCCGTTCGGTAGCGTTTGCGAAGTAAAATTAACCGAATTGTCATTTCGACGAGGTACGAGGAGGAATCTTATACGCTGTGCATAGTTCGCTTGCATGATGTTTAAGATTTCTCTCTTCGTTCGAAATGACATTTTTATTTGTTAGATGGCAAATCGAAAACTACAGAAAGCAAACGCACGTGTCGCCGCGAAGGTGCCCCAACGCCCTATTGACGTTTTGTTTGATCAATATTCCCTAAACCATCAGAACCCAACCAATAAGCTGATCCACTGGATATGCGTTCCGCTGATCGTCTTCAGTCTGATGGGACTGGTTTGGGCTATCCCATTTCCGTACCTGAAATTTCTCGGTTCCTATAATGGCTATTTCAACTGGGCCTCGTTCGTCATTGCGTTCAGCGTTTATTATTACTACAAGCTTTCGCCGATACTCTCTTATATCATGCTGCTGGCAGTTATGCTATTTGTTTACCTCATTACTTTGCTTGCCGGCTGGCAGCACAACGGCGGGCTTGCTTTGTGGGAGGTATGCGGGGCGATATTTGTGATTGCCTGGACAGGCCAGTTCATCGGCCACAAGATCGTAGGCAAGAAACCCTCATTCCTCACCGACCTCAAATTCCTGCTTATCGGCCCGATATGGCTGCTGCATTTTATCTTCAAGAGATTTTCATTGCGTTATTAAATCAAAGGAGGCTCCTATGGAGCCTATGATTTAATATTTTATATTCTACAAACAGGAAGTTCCTACGGAACTTTATATCGCTGAATAGACTCCGTAGGAGTTACCTGTTTATAGAAACATAAATACAAAGCCCCTGGCTCCATAGGAGCCTCCTCTATACACAAAGCCTCTCAAATACTATTGATCACGATGATCTCGATCGCATCGGTCACATTTTTGCATTTGTTAGCCGAAGCTTCGAGAGAGTATAGGATGTCCCGGTGCTTGATAAGCGTAATTGGGTCCTTTTCATTTGCGAACAGGTCGGCCAGGGCGTGGTTATAAATACTTTCCGACTGGTGTTCATATTCCTTTACCAGCCGGCAGGAAGCCAGCATAGATTCGGTATCCTCAATTTTTCTTAAAGAGCAAATCAGCTTTTGGAGTTCGGAACACGACTGTTTGATATAGCCGGCAATATCGCCTATGGCAGGCATGAAATAATCAATATTATATAGTTGCATCCTTCCCGCCGCTTCGTGCACATTATCGGCGACGTCGTCAATGGCGGAAGCAAGGATATGAATATCCTTGCGGTTAAATGGCGTAAAGAATACCTTATCGAGCCCGAGGTAGACTTTGTGCGTAATGTCATCGCCCGCCTCTTCTAAGGCATTGATCTGGCGGTAAAGCAGGTCGCGCTCTTCTGCCGAAGGGGCATCAATTACATTTGAAAGCATTTCTGACATGCGGACAATATTTCCACCGGCCTGGCTGAATAGATCGTAAAATAAAGCCCGGTGGGAAAAGAAGTCGTGGAATAGATTACGCATGGCCCTGATTTAGAAGGGCTAAAAGTACTCCGGCAATATTAAGTGAATATTAAACCGCCATGATAAAATTTTTTGCCGCTGCTGTTTTATCGACAATTGTTAGTCAAAATATCAATTGGCTGATAATCAATACGTTATTTGTATTAACTAATAATTAGCAGATTTAACCAAGGCCCGTTGCCGGTCATTAATGCCTTTAATGTTCCCCTAAA
>Ga0207657_10007109_pt1 | contig 11497 bp, 9 predicted proteins | sample KBSC33metaG_FD_184316 | JGI IMG/M metagenome (GOLD analysis project Ga0207657, IMG submission 184316) | Corn rhizosphere microbial communities from Kellogg Biological Station, Michigan, USA - KBS C3-3 metaG (SPAdes) (version 2) | ecosystem: Host-associated > Plants > Roots > Rhizosphere > Soil ...
ACGACAGGCGAGATGACGGACTTCCAGTTCAACTTCTTCGCCACGGACGGGTCGTTTTTCGAATCCCTGGCAGTGCCGGTCGCCCAGATGTTCGAGGGCGGGAGCTTCGACTTTCGGCTGGATGATCTGGTGCTGGGGGACGCGCCCGGCGAACATGTTGCTGCGGGCATAGGCGGCATCCACACGGCCGGCTTCTCCTATGTCGCGTCGGATGCAGGTGGGACGATCTTTCCGGCGCCGGGCTTTCCGGTGGGTATCACGTCGACCGTCGAACTCATGCAGGTATCGGTTGCACCGACAGTGCCTGGCATTCCGGAGCCTCCGGCCGCCGCGTTGATCGCCTCTGCCGTGGGCGTTCTCGCGTGGCGTCTCAAAGTGCGCAACTCGCTTGGGCAGCACCCGCCGGGTGCCGGTCCGCAACTCGTTTGAAGCGTGCCGATGCGTACTTCCGCAGCCTGCATGCTTCTGGCGGCACTGGCCTTTCCCATGGCGGCCCATTGCGGCTCCGACGCGTCGACGATGGCGGCACACGAGGACGCCAGGCCCGATTCCAAGGCCGTGAGCCATGCCAAAGCCGAGGCGGCCGCTTCGGCCGCCGTTTCGAACTCCAATTCGAAGTCGGGGCTGAAGATGGAAAAGACGGGCACCCGGTCCGCGAAGAAGGAACACAAGGTCCAGGCCGAGACGCGGGCGGTGGCCCCCGGCAGCGCGCCGCACGACCAGAGCGTCTGTGACCTGTCGCCGCATCCCAGCTGGTGCGACCAGTGAAGGCGGAGGACATCAAGGCCTGGTCGGAGCTGGTCTCGGCCTGGGTGACCACCGTCGCGTTGATCGCCGGGGGCTGCTTCGGCCTCGTCGAATATGCGCACAAGAACCGGTCGGAGGAGATCAAGGCGACGCTGGACTTCCTGGATCGCTACGACAAGTCGCCCTACCTGGAGGCGCGCCAGCACGTGTTCGCGCTCTGGCACGCGAACGACTACATGGACGGGGTGCGCATCGAGGCCGCGAAGAAGAACGACGACGAGTTGGCGGCCATGCTGCTGAAGAACGTGGCGGATCACAAGTTCGCGGTCGACATCGACCGGCTGGTCGAGTTCTACGACGCGCTCGACGCCTGCACCTGCGGCCGCGCGTGCGAGGCAGAGGCGGTGATGCGCCTGTTCCACCGGCAGGCGTCCGACATCAACGCCAATGCGTTTCCCTACATCCTCGAGCAGCGCAGGAAGTTCAACGATGCGCACATCGGCGCGGCGCTGCACGCGATCGCGCTGGCCAGATCGGAAGATGACTTGATGAAGCGCTGCGAAAAGGGCTGAGCAACCCAGCCGTTGCGCATGGCGCCGCCCGTTCGCCTTCGGCGCGGGCGCTGCAAGGTCCGCGCCTTGCTTGCTTCAGGCATGGACATCGACGACGCCGCCGAAGATTGCAAGATCCTGGTCGTGGACGACAACGTCGACGCGGCCGACACGCTGGTCTCGCTGCTGGACCTGCTGGGCTTCAAGGCCTATGCGGTCTACGGCGGCGAGGAGGCCGTGCTGGCAGCCGAGGCGCTCCATCCCAAGCTGGTGCTGCTCGACATCGACATGCCTGGCCTGGACGGCTACGAGACAGCCAGCTGCATCCGCCACTCGGAAGAGGAGCGCGAGGTCGAACTGGTCGCGCTGACTGCGCGCAACTCGCCGGCGGACCGCGTCATGAGCTCGAGCGTCGGCTTCGACCTGCATGTGCAAAAGCCGATCGGCAGCAAGCAGCTGTGCCAGCTGGCGCGCAAGGCCTGCGGCCGCAAGTGACCGGCACCTCTGCCGCGCGCGGCAGGGAAGGCTCGCCTAGCCTCGGAGTCGAGCGGACAGCGGCGGCGTTGCGCCGCGGCGAACCCCGCCGGGCCGTTGCTGGGGAGGGAAACCCCGACTCGACGCTGTATTCGCGCGGCAGGGGCCTCGTTAACATGGGCGGTGCCGGGGCATTGACCCCCGCATCGCCGTCTTCCCCCGGCTTCGCCGGCCCGGCCGTTCGCCTGCATACGTCCAGCTCACGCGTCGTCCATGCCCCTTCGAGTCCGCTTCCGATCCTCCACGCTGCGCCTGGGCGTGCGAGGGTGGGTGCTGGGGCTGGTCGTCGGGCTGATCGCCTGCACCGGCGTCCGCGCCGGGGCGCCGGAAGCGCCGTCGCCGCCGAATTCGGCCGCGCCGGCTGCCGCGGCCAGCCCGGCCGCATCGTCCACGCCGGGCAACCGGGCACTGCCCGATTGCTCGCGGCCGTTTTCGCTCGGCCTGCACGAACACGGCCTGCTGTACACGGCGCAGACGGGCGAGGGAATCGACAAGGACATCGCCGACGAGATGGTGCGCCGCACGCGCTGCCATCTCACGCTGACCGTGCTGCCGCGCGCGCGCATCTGGCAGCTGGTCGAGACCGGCGCGCTCGATTTCACGCTGTCGGGCATCTCGAACCCCCAGCGCGAGAAGTTCGCCGCCTTCTCGTGGTACCTGTCGAACAAGTATTACCTGCTGGTGCGCCGCGATGCCGATGTGCACAGCGTGGCCGAGTTCCGCCGCAAACGCGGGCTGCACGTGGGCCTGATCCGCAGCTTCCGCTATGGCGAGCGGGCCAACGAGTTCGTCGACGCGCTCGAGAGCGAGTCGCGTGTCACCTATGCCGGCAGCCTCGACCCGCTCTACACCATCCTGCTGGCCGACGACATCCAGGCGATGATCATCGAGCCGTTCGATTTCCCCATGATCGCCGGCGCCCAGCTGAAGGCGCAGACGCTCATCCTGGAATTCGCTGACCCGCCCGTGCCGCACGGGCTGGTGATGTCGCGCAAGTCCCTGCCGCCGGCGCAACTGCAGGCCTGGAACGAGGTGATCCAGTCGATGCGGGCCGACGGCACGATGCGACGCATCTTCGAGAAGTACTTTCCCGCCGACTTGGCCAGGCAGATGACGCAGTTCTGAGCATGCGCCGCGTCCTGCCCACTTTGCCAGCGCTCTTCGTCGGCGCCATCACGCTCGCGTTCACGGTCGGACTGTGCGTCCACGAGCGCAACAACGAGCAGGGGCGCCTGCGGGCGGTGTTCGACGCCAACGCGCGCCAGGCCGCCGGCCGTGTGGAGCAGCGCATCGCCAACTACGAGCAGATGCTGCGCGGCGTGCAGGGGCTGCTGTCGGCCGACCAGGGGATCGACCGCCTGGCGTTCGAGGCCTATGTGGATACCGTGATGTCGGGGCCCGACGCCGCCGGCCTGCAGAGCATCGCGTTCTCGGCGCTCGTGCTGCCGGGGCAGCTGGCCGACCACATCGGCCATCAGCGCATGACGGGCCAGTCGGACTACAGCGTGCGCCCGCCGGGCGTGCGCGACCTGTACGCGCCCATCGTGCTGGTTGCACCCGACAGCGCCGCGAACCGGCGCGTGCTCGGTTATGACCCGCTGTCGGACGCCAACCGGCGCAGCTCGATGCTGCAGGCGCGCGACTCGGGCAACGCGACACTGTCACCGATGGTGCAGCTGAGCGTCGATGCCGGCGCCCCGCCGAAGCCGGGTTGCGTCATCTACCTGCCGGTCTACCGCAAGGGGGCCGACGTCGGGACGGTGGCCCAGCGGCGCGAGAACTCGATCGGCTGGGTGCGCGGGGCGTTCCGCGTCGCCGACCTGATGTCCACGCTGTATGGCGAACAGAGCCCGGGCCTCGTCGTGCGCGTGCACGATGGCACGGACGTGAGCGACGCGACGCTGATGTACCGCTCCGACGCGCCTTCCGAGCCGGGCGCGGATCCGGACCAGGCCGTCCGGCAGGCGCGCTTCCGGGCGCAGGAATACGTGACCCTGGCCAGCCACACGTGGACGGTGCAACTGAGCTCGCTGCCCGAGTTCGAGCGCGTGCATGGGCGCAACGCCTCCAGCGTGATCCTCGTGGCCGGCATGTTGCTGAGCCTGCTGCTGGGCGTGATCACGCACCAGCTCGTCACGGGCCGCGCGCGCGCCAACGCGGTGGCCCAGGCGATGACGCGCGAGCTGCGCGAGAGCGAGGAGCGCTATCGGCGCATCGTCGACACCGCCAGCGAAGGCATCTGGCTGCTCGACGCCTCCAATCATCTCGCCTTCGTCAATCCGCGCATCGCGCAGTGGCTGGGTGTCGGCGAGGAGGCGATGCGCGGCAGGCCGGTCGACGACTTCATGGACCCCGAGGAAGCCGAGCGCTGCCGGGCGGCGCTGGCCGCGCAGCGCACCGGCGACGGCGAGGACCGCACCAGCACGATCGAGCTGCGGTTGCGGCGCGCGGACGGCTCGCCGATGTGGGTGTCGCTGTCGACGCGCACCATCGTCGACGACGCCGGCCGTCCGGCGGGGGCGCTGGGCATGCTCACCGACATCAACGAGCGCCGGCTGGCGGAGGAGCGTCGCGCTGCGCTCGAGACGCAGCTGCGCGACGCCCAGAAGATGGAGGCCATCGGCACGCTCGCAGGCGGCATCGCGCACGACTTCAACAACATCCTGGCCGCGATCATCGGCAACGTGTCCGCGGCGCGGCACGACGCCGCGCTGGGCCAGGCCAACGATGCCAGCCTGGCGCAGATCGAGCGCGCGGCGGTGCGTGCGCGCAGCCTCGTGCAGCAGATCCTCACGTTCAGCCGCATGCAGGCGCAGGAGCTGCGCACGCTGGCGCTGCAGCCGGTCATCGACGAGTCGCTGGACCTGCTGCGCGCCACGCTTCCCGCGCAAGTGGAACTGCGCGTGAGACGCCAGGACGCGCCCGTCTACGTGCGGGCGGACGCGACCCAGATCCAGCAGATCGTGATGAACCTGTGCACCAACGCCTGGCATGCGTTGCCGAACGGGCGCGGGCGCATCGAGATCGGCCTGCTCGCGGAGGACGCCTTGTCGGCCTCGCAGGCCGACGCGTCGCGCACCTGGCCGCCGGCCTTGCTCGGCGGGCCGCGCGCCCATCTCTGGATCGCCGACAACGGCTCCGGCATGGACGAGGCGACGCGCGCTCGCGTGTTCGAGCCCTTCTTCACGACCAAGCAGGTCGGACACGGCACCGGCCTGGGGCTGGCGGTGGTGCACGGCATCGTCAGCGCGCACGGCGGTGCGATCCACGTCGAAAGCTCCCCGGGCGTGGGCAGCCGCTTCGATCTGTGGTTTCCGCTGCAGGACGAGCCCACCGAGTTCGTCGAGTCGCAGCATGGGGCGCTGGCCGCGCCGCCGGGCATGGGCGAACACGTGCTGTGCGTCGACGACGATCCGGCGATGGTGCTGATGGTGGACGGCCTGCTGCGTCGCGCCGGCTACAGGGTGACCACTTTCGAGCAGCCCGCCGCGGCGCTCGCGCTCGTCCAGGCCGATCCCGACGCGTTCGACATCGTCGTCACCGACTTCAACATGCCCGAGATGAACGGCATGGAGCTCGCCGCCGCGATCGCGCGCGCGGCGCCGCGCCTGCCCATCGTCGTCACGTCCGGCTTCATTTCCGACGACATGCGCCAGCGCGCCGCCGAGCTGCACATCGGCGCACTGCTGCAGAAGGAATACACGCTCGAGCGCCTGGCCGGCATCGTGCATGCCGTGCTCGAGCAGCATCGACAATGACGGCTTCGCCGCATCCAATTCTTCCGACCGCCATGAACGCGCCTGTCACCGCCCCTTGCGGCACCTGGTCGTCTCCCATCACCGCCGCCCGCGTGGCCGCCGGCGTGCGGCCGGTCTCGGCGCCGCGCATCGTCGGCGAGCGGGTGCTGTGGCTGCAAAGCCTGCCGGAGGAGGGCGGCCGCACGGCCGTCGCGCAGGCGGGCGCCGTCCTCACGCCGGCGCCGTCCAGCGTGCGCACCCGTGTGCACGAGTACGGCGGCGGGGCCTATGCGGCGGCCGGCGACATGCTCTGGTTCTCCAACTACGCCGACAACCTGGTGTACGCGCAGCAAGCCGGTGCGGCGCCGGTCGCGATCACGGCCGACGGGTCGCAGCGGCACGCCGACCTGGAGCTCGATGTGCGCCACCGGCGCCTGATCGCGGTCCGCGAACAGCATGGCGGCGGCGGCGAGCCGCGCAATTCGATCGTCGCGCTCGCGCTCGATGGCAGCGGCTCGGTGACGCTGGCCGAGGGCGCGGACTTCTATGCCTCGGCACGCGTGTCGCCCGAAGGCCGGCGGCTCGCCTGGCTCAGCTGGAACCACCCGAACATGCCCTGGCAAGGCACCGAGCTGTGGCTCGCGGCGTTCGCGGACGACGGCTCCCTGATCCACTCGCGCCGCGTCGCGGGCGGCCCGGCCGAATCGCTGTGCCAGCCGGTATGGGCGCCGGATGGGCGGCTCTACGTCGTGTCCGATCGCAGCGGCTTCTGGAACCTGTATCGGCTCGAGGTCAGCGGGCTGGTGCCGGTCTGTCCGATGGACGCCGAATTCGGCGCGCCCCAGTGGGTGTTCGCGCAGTCCTCGTACGGCTTCGCCGGCCCGCACGAGATCATCGCCGCCTGCCGCGACAACGCGATCAGCCGGCTCGTGCGCATCGACGTGCGCAGCGGCCGTGCGACGACCCTCGCCACGCCGTTCGAGGACATCACCGAGCTGCGCGTGGGCCATGGCCTGGCCGTCGTCGAGGCGGGATCTCCGATGAGTCCGCCGTGCATCGCGGCGATCTCCCTGGCCGACGGCAGCGTCGACGTGCTCGCCCGCAGCGCGGACGACCTGCCCGATGCCGCCGTGCTGTCGGTGCCGCGTGCGATCAGCTTTCCCAGCGGCGGCGGGCGCACGGCCCACGCGTTCCACTATGCGCCGCGCAACGCCGGCTACCGCATGCCCGCTGGCGAGCGCCCGCCGCTGATCGTCATCAGCCACGGCGGCCCGACGGCCCTGGCCACCAACACGCTCAAGCTCGCGACGCAGTTCTGGACCAGCCGCGGCTTCGCCGTGCTAGACGTCAATTACGGCGGCAGCACCGGCTTCGGCCGCGCCTACCGGCAACTGCTCAGCGGACAGTGGGGCATCGTCGACGTGGAAGACTGCATCGCCGGGGCGCGCCACCTCGTCGAGCAGGGCCTGGCCGACGGCGAGCGCCTGGCGATCCGCGGCGGCAGCGCGGGCGGCTACACGACGCTGGCGGCGCTCGCGTTCCACGACGTGTTCAAGGCCGGTGCGAGCTATTACGGCGTGGGCGACCTGCGCGCGCTGGACGCCGACACGCACAAGTTCGAGTCGCGCTACACCGACGACCTGCTTGCGCCCATGCCGGAGCGCGAGCGGCTCTACTTGGAGCGCTCGCCGATCCACGCGGCCGATCGGCTGTCGTGCCCGGTGATCTTCTTCCAGGGCCTGGACGACAAGGTGGTGCCACCGGCGCAGGCCGCGATGATGGTGGCGGCCCTGCGCGCGCGAGGCATCGCGGTGGCCCATCTCGAATTCGAGGGCGAGGGGCACGGCTTTCGCAGGAAGGAGACGATACAGCGCACGCTGGAGGCGGAGCTGTCGTTCTATGCCCAGGTGTTCGGCTTCGAGCCGGCGGGTGAGATGGGGCGTGTGACGCTGTCGTAGCGGATTTCGAGCGAAAGCGGCGCCAGGCACCGTCTCCCATCGCGATCCGCGTTTCGGTCTCCGGGGTGCGTCTCGGCGCGATCGGAGACCATGCCAGGCACCTCGCCTCGGGGCCGGTGCCGCGCCGCGGCCGGAGGTGTCTGGCACCGTCTCGAATCGCGCCACGACTTCGAACGCGAGCACGATGGCCGCCGCGATTCGGGAGGGTGCCTGACGCCGATCCGCGGTGAAGGCGGCGCCAAAAAAGAATTGCGTATCGGTGCCATGGTGTATTACAGTAGTGATACACAAAGACAGGATGCGCTCCGTCGTGACCGATCTCTCCCATTTCTCAGTCGTCGCGGGCTCCCCGGAGCCCATCTACCGGCAGCTCGTCGCGCAGGTGCGACGCTGCGTCGCCGGCGGGCAGCTGAAGGCCGGTGACGAGCTGCCGTCCGTGCGCGAGCTGGCGCAGTCGCTGGCCGTCAACCCGATGACGGTCTCAAAGGCCTTCGGCCTGCTGGAGGCCGAAGGCCTGGTGACACGGCGGCGCGGCCTGGCGATGGTGATCGCCGAGCAGCACCGGCACGCACAGCCGGCGGCCGAGCGCATCGACCTGCTGCGTCCGACGCTCGAACGGGCGGCGCAGGAGGCGCGCCAGCTGCAGCTGCCGGCTGCGCAGGCGCTGTCTCTCTTCAAGACGATCCTGAACGAACAGGAAGGGCAATGACATGAGCTCCCCCCGCAACGACACGCCGTGCCTCGCGCAAGGACTGACGGTGGCCTTCGGCGCCCAGCGCGTGCTGGACGACCTGGCCTGGGCGCTGCCCGCGGGCCGGGTCGTCGGCCTGCTGGGGCGCAACGGCGCCGGCAAGACGACCTTGATCGAGACGCTGCTGGGACTGCGCGAACCCACGGCCGGCCACGCATCGCTGTTCGGCCAGCCCTCGATGACGCTCGACGACGATGCCCGCGCCCGCGTCGGCTACGTGCCGCAGCGCTCCGACCTGTTCGAGTGGATGACGGCCGACCAGCTGCTGGCCTACTTCGGCAGCTTCTATCCGCGCTGGAACACGGCCAAGGTCGACGGCCTGATGTCGCGCTGGGACGTGGCGCGCGACAAGCCGATCGGCAGGCTCTCGGGCGGCCAGCAGCAGCGACTGTCCATCATCCGCGCCCTGGCGCACGAGCCCGAGCTGCTGGTGCTCGACGAACCCGTGGCGAGCCTGGACCCCGCGGCCCGGCGCGACTTCCTCGGCGAACTGGTGGACCAGGTGATGGATCGCAGCACCACCATCGTCTTCTCCACCCACATCCTGTCGGATCTCGAACGCGTGGCGCTGGACGTGGCGTTTCTGAGCGGCGGCAAGATCGCGCTGCACGCGCCGCTGGATGAACTGCTCGATTCGAGCGTGCGCCTGGGCGGCGTGCCCGCCGACATCCGGCGCTTCGTCGGCGAGCACGGCCTGCAGCCGATCTCGCACGACGCCGGCGGCCCGGTGATCGCGCGCGGCCGCGACGCCGCGGCGATGCCGCCGGCCACGCCGACGGTCAGCGTCGATCGAGCGACGCTGGAAGACCTGTTCCTGGCCCTGACGGCTTGAGGAGACCCTCGTGAGCCAACCTCATCCGCAGTCGGTCGCCCGTATCCTCGCGGCGCCGTGGCACCAGCGGCGCAACGCAGGCAGCCTGTGGGGTGTCGCGCTCGTGATGGCGCTGTGTTTCGCAGCGCCGGTCGGCTTGCTTGCATGGCACTGGCTGGTCGCAGCGGGTCGCTCCGACGACCCCTTGCTGGCGGGCGCCTTCCGCAGCTTCTGGATCGGCGTCGCCGCGTTGCTGGTGGCAGGCTGGGCCATGCTGGTGGGCAACGTGCTACAACAGAACCACCCGACGATCACGCGCCTGGTCCCGCACCACGCCGGCCAGCTGCGCCTGGCGTTGCTGGTGGCCTGGGCGTTGGCGAGTCTGGCCGCCGCGGCGCTGCCGGGCTTCGCGTTCGACGCTCCACTGGCCTGGGCCTGCGGCGTCGCTGCCACGCTGGCCTTGCTGGCCGCATGCCTGCGCTGGCCGCTGCTGCTGCTGGGTGGCATCGTGTCACCGTTCGTGGTCAGCTGGCTGACGACGCGCTATGGGCCTGCAACCTTCATCGACGCGGTCTGGCAGCTTTGGGCGGACCACCGCGCGCTGGCCACGGGCATCGTGGTCACGGCGGGCGCGGCGATCCTGGTGGCGACCGTGCGCGGCGGCGACGCGCGGCACCTGGCCGCCTACGACAGCCGCCAGCGCCTTCGTCAAGGCGTGATGACGCCGCGACCCGGCGACGGTCACGTCTCGGCATGCTCGCGGTACGGTGGGATCGGCGGGCTGGCGGTGCACGGACGTCCCTACGCCTGGTGGATGGCGCGCATCCTGGCGCGCCGCGATGCGTCGGTCGCGAGCCGGCTGCTGCTGGGGTTCGGCCCGGCGACCCACTGGGTCACGCGCATCCACGAGAGCGTCTTGTTCGTGATCGTGAGCAGCGGGATCTGCGCCGCGATCGTCGTGCTGGCTGCGTTCCTGGGGCAGGACCTCCGGGGGGTCCTGCCCTGGCTGTCCTTCAGCCTGCTGACCGGCGCCAGCACCCCGGCGCTGCAGGCCGCCGCCCAGCTTCACCGGACAAGGAGCGAGCAGGCATTGCTGGTCCTGCTGCCGGGCGTGCCGCGCGGCGCACGGCTCAATCGCTGGCTGGCGTGGCAGATGAGTGCGACATTCATCGTCGCGGCAATGGGGGGCTTCGCGCTCGCCGGCGCACTCGATGTCTTTGCGGAAACGCTCACCCCGGGCGTGGTCGAGAGCGCGGCCGGCGGCATGACGGCGGGCATCGCCGTCGCGCTGCTGCCGCAGGTGGCATGGCAGTGGCGCAACTGGTCGCGCCTGCGTGGCGGCTCGGGCAAGGAATTCCTGCCGTCGTTCGCGCCGTTCGCACTCGGCGGGACGGCCATGCTGCTGCACTTGTGGGCCGGCGTCGGCTACATGCCGATCGGACTCGCCCTGTCGGCCGCGTCGGCAGGATTCTGCGCCTGGCGTTGGTGGCGCATGGGCAGCGAGCCGACCGCCTTGCCGATCGGCCGCTGGGCCTGACTCGTCAGGCCGCCGGCACCGGCGTCCCGCGCGGCAGCCGCAGTCGTTCGGGCGCCAGGTAGTGTTGGCGGTAGACCTCGAACGGCATCGTGTCGGCGGCCTCGATGCGCGCCTGTTCGGCCAGCGACTCGGTGGCCAGCTCGGCCAGGTGCGATGCCACGTTCGCGGGCAGCGGCAGTTCGAGCATGTGCGCGCGCGTGCGCAGCGACTGCGCGCGCACGAACGCGTCGTGCGAGCCCCCATGCTGTTCGCGCATCGCGGCCAGCACGCGCGCCGAGGGCAGGGTGTCGGGCGCCAGCACCGCGGCGCGTGCCGCCGCCAGCGCCTGCGAGTGCGCGTCGGTGCCTTCGTGGGCATCGAGCCAGCTGGCGATCGGCCCGCATTCGGTCAGGATCTCGTTGAGCCAGTCCGACATCAGCACCTCGACGCCGCCGCGCTCGAGCTTCAGGCCCGGCTCGCGGCCGCGCGCCGCGACGCGCTGCTGGTTGCGTCCGAGCTCGGCGATCTCGTAGGGCGAGTCGAGCGGCGCTTCGTCCAGCAGGCAGTGCAGCAGGAAGATGTCGATCATGCGCATGGTGGCTGGCGCGATGCCGGCGGGCACGAACGGGTCGAGGTCCATGCAGCGCACCTCGATGTACTCGACGCCGCGCTCGCGCAGCGCGTGCAACGGCCGCTCGCCCGGGAAGATCACGCGCTTCGGACGGATCGTGCCGTAGAACTCGTTCTCGATCTGCAGCAGGCTGTCGCTCAGCTGGTTGTAGCTGCCGTCGGCCGCGCGGATGCCCAGCTTCTCGTAGGCCGGCCAGGGGCGCACGAGCGCGTCGGCCAGCGACGCCGCGTAGCTGTCCAGGCTGTTGTAGCTGACGCAAAG
>Ga0207657_10007113_pt1 | contig 11495 bp, 7 predicted proteins | sample KBSC33metaG_FD_184316 | JGI IMG/M metagenome (GOLD analysis project Ga0207657, IMG submission 184316) | Corn rhizosphere microbial communities from Kellogg Biological Station, Michigan, USA - KBS C3-3 metaG (SPAdes) (version 2) | ecosystem: Host-associated > Plants > Roots > Rhizosphere > Soil ...
ACCCAACCCTTGCATGAGGCTATCAAGCCTAATGAGACTGGACGCCTGGTCAATTTCTTTGACGTACGTGCATTGACGGACGAGATATGTGATCTGCTGGATCAACCAGAGGAGCGGGCTCGACTGAGCACCAATGCTCGTGAGTTTGCGAAAGCCAACTACGATCTCGAAACAGTATGTTTGCCCAAGCAACTGGCATGGGTGCGCGAGTTGGCTCAGGGGTAAAGCGTGTGACCAAATTTTTTGGTTGCTGGCAAATAAATTGAGCACAATTGAAATGTATTTGCAGTAGCGACAACCGGGTATGCATGCAAGGTAAAATCGGCTTCTTTTCAAACAAATTGTGAGGCGATAATTCAAATGCTCACTTCCCGCATGTGTACTCAGGCTTCCCTTGTTTCACCTCAAATGCAGGAATGGCATATCAGGTTCAAGGAGCGCCCCATCCATCTGCATCGCAAGATCTGGGAGTGGTGTTTCATTAGTGAAGCATTGGCGGAGCGCGCAATGCTTCGGCCAGGTATGTGTGGTCTTGGATTTGCGGTCGGACAAGAGCCGCTTACCGCCATGTTTGCGCGCATGGGCGCGACGATTACGGCAACCGATCTTTATGCGGACAAAGCTGCGGCAGCCGGGTGGGTCGATACCGGGCAGCATGCGAGCGGTGAAGTTGCGCTCAACTCGAAAGGCTTGTGTGATCCGACGGAATTTTCGCGTCTGGTCAAATTCCGCTTTGCGGATATGAACGATATAGGCCACGACTTTGATGATCAATATGATTTTCTGTGGTCTTCCTGTGCGCTGGAACACCTTGGCGACTTGGAAAAAGGCATGCAGTTCATCTACAACGCGATGCGTTGTCTGAAACCGGGTGGCATCGCGGTGCACACGACGGAATTCAATGTTTCATCGAACGAAGATACGGTGACAAGCGGTCCTACGGTGCTTTATCGAAAAAAAGATATCGAGCAAGTGATGGCGACCTTACGTTCTCAGGGGCATACAGTGGACGTCGATTGGGAAAGCGGACAGGGTTACGCGGATCAAACCGTTGATCTTCCTCCGTACAAGCAGGAAGTGCATCTGCGGGTGCAAATAGAGAAGTACGTTGTCACGTCATTTGGATTGATTGTTCAAAAGGCGGGGAGCGGTGGTGGCAGCACGCGGCCTGAGTCTGGTTTGAGCCAGCGGTTACTTTCTATATTTAACAAGCGAGGCTGACGGTTGATGCCCTTGTTACGCCAGATTTTCAGCTTTTGATGTCATCTCGATGAGGGCGGACCATTTCCATGGATATTAGAAATGGGATTTCCGCCTTCGCAAGAGTGACTCATTGAATGTGCAACTTTAAATAAACGATATTGCGGGCTGATGCCGATTTTCACAGAATGCGGTTTGTGAAAAATGCAATAAAAATCCCGTTCTCTTCCTGTCATTCAGCCTGTTGAAGCGGTTGAATCGACCAATCTGTTGCTTTCCGCCCTCTTCTTTAAAAATTCTGGCAGGCAAGCTTGCGCTATGGTAAGCTTCGCCGAAATGTGATTTGCATCACATTTTATGCCTCTGGCATGGCTTTTCGCGAGCGATTCAAGGAGTCATTCCTGTAGCGATTGTCGCCCTAGCTGGCCAGATGCCCGATGTGCCACCAAGTCGCATATTACTTTTTCATGGGCGTGCACTTTACCGTGCAAAAAATCAGATGAAACCCAAATTCCAAGTTCCAAATAACGAAATTGTGCAGGCTCTTGCCAGCTTTAAAAGCGCATTTCGCACCGTCGGTATCTTCAGCGCGATCATCAATTTGCTGATGCTCATCCCGTCACTGTACATGATGCAAGTCTATGACCGTGTGTTGGGAAGCCGAAATGAAATCACGCTGCTGATGCTAACCTTGATGATGCTGGGTGGTTATCTTTTTATGAGTGCGCTGGAGCTGATTCGCTCCTTCGTGCTGGTGCGAGTCGGTGCGAAACTCGATATGCAGTTGAACAAGCGCGTGTACACCGCTGCGTTTGAACAGAATCTGAAACGAGGCGGGGGCAATGCCGGACAGGCACTGCAGGATCTGACCGCTATCCGCCAATTCCTGACCGGGAACGCGCTGTTCGCTTTCTTCGATGCACCCTGGTTCCCGTTCTATCTTCTGGTGATCTTCCTGTTCGAGCCGACGCTTGGCATTTTTGCGACCGTTTGTACGGTGATTCTGGTTACGCTGGCTTACATTAACGAAAAAGTGTCCAAGAAACCGCTGGCTGAAGCGAGCACGATGGCAATTACGTCATCGACTTTGGCTACCAACAATCTGCGTAATGCAGAAGTCATCGAATCAATGGGCATGCTGCCGAACTTGATTAACCGTTGGTTCAAGTTGCATGGGCGTTTTCTTCAGTTGCAAGGAGAGGCCAGCGAAAAGGCCGGCATCGTCGGTGCTGCAACCAAGTTCGTGCAGGTTTCGGTGCAATCGCTGGTACTGGGATTGGGGGCGTTGCTCGCTATCGAGGGCAAGATTTCTCCAGGGATGATGATTGCTTCGTCTATTTTGCTTGGCAAGGCATTGGGGCCGGTGCAGTTGGTAATCAGCGTGTGGAAGAGTTGGGCCAGCACTCGCAGCGCGTATGGACGCCTGGTTGATCTGCTAGCAAACAATCCTCCGCGTCAATCCGGCATGTCACTGCCGAAGCCGAATGGCGTTATTACCGTGGAATCCGTGATGGCTGCTCCTCCTGGTGCGCAGATAGCCGTGCTCAAGGGGTTGAGCTTTGCGATCCAGCCCGGTGACGCACTGGGCATCATCGGACCGAGCGGTTCCGGCAAATCCACGTTGGCGCGTTTATTGGTGGGGGTGTGGCCTGCTGCTGCCGGCAAGGTTCGCCTGGATGGTGCAGACATTTACCAATGGAACAAGGATGAACTTGGTCCGCATATCGGATATTTGCCGCAAGACATTGAATTGTTCGGTGGGTCAGTTAGCGAAAACATTGCCCGTTTCGGCGAGATTGACTCCGATAAGGTGGTAGAGGCTGCGAAGCGTGCAGGCGTGCATGACATGATTCTGCACTTCCCGAAAGGCTATGACACTTTGTTGGGTGACGGTGGGGCCGGCTTGTCGGGAGGTCAGAAGCAGCGTCTTGGCTTGGCGCGTGCAATGTATGGCGATCCTTCATTGATTGTGCTCGACGAACCGAATTCCAATTTGGATGACGTCGGTGAACAGGCGCTGGTGGCGGCCATTCTCGACTTGCGCCGTCGTGGCAAGACAATCGTCCTGATTACCCACCGTACCAGCATCATTGGTGCTACCAACAAGCTGCTGCTGGTGCGTGATGGTGTAGCGCAAATGTTTGGTCCGACCAATCAAGTATTGAATGGAATCGCGCAGGCGAATCAGCAAGCGCTGCAGGCGCAGCAAGCCCAACTGCCACAACAGCAGACAACTGCTGTTGCCCAGGTGTAGCCGGTAACCAGCAATCAGGCCGGAGTAACGGAACAGGAATGATGATGCGTAAGCTCTTTAATAACCATGAGATTGCTACCGATGTGGTGGCACAAGATCAGGCTCTGCAAGCGATTAATACGGATGCCACCACACATACCCGACTCGGATGGTGGATCGTGCTGGCAGGTGTGGGCGGCTTTTTGCTGTGGGCGACGTTGGCGCCGTTGGATAAGGGGGTTCCGGTCACCGGCACCGTTGCGGTGGCAACCAATCGCAAGGCTATTCAGCACCAGACCGGCGGCACCATCGAGGATATCCTGGTCAAGGAGGGCGATATCGTGAAGGTTGGTCAGCCACTGGTACGGATGAATGACGTGCAGGCGAGATCTAATGCGGAAATGGCGCGCGCCCAGTATTTCACGGGCTTGGCTGTGGAAGCCCGATTGATCGCAGAGCGTGATGGAAAGAAGAATATTGTCTTCCCGGAGACATTGGAAAAAGCGAAGGACGATCCACGCGTGGTGAATGCGATCAACCTGCAGACGCAATTATTCATGTCTCGTCAGTCTTCGCTGCAAAACGAATTGGCGGGTATCGATGAAACGATCGCAGGCTTGAAATCGCAGGTGCGCGGCTTGCAGGATTCGTTAGATAGCCAGAAACAGCAGCAGCAAATCCTGAAGGAGCAGTTGGACGGCATGCGTGATCTGGCAAAAGAGGGCTACGTTGCACGTAATCGTTTGCTGGATCTGGAGCGTACTTATGCGCAGCTTAATGGCAGTATCTCAGAGAACATTGGCAACATTGGCCGCACGCAGCGTCAGATTGCAGAGCTGACTTTGCGTCGTGCTCAACGCCAACAGGACTATCAGAAGGAAGTACGCTCCCAATTGTCTGATGTGCAAAAGGAAGCGGAGGCGTTGAAGAGCCGGTTGAAGAGCCTGGATTTCGATCTTTCCAATATTGTGGTGAAGGCGCCGGTTGACGGTACTGTGGTCGGATTGAATGTGTTTACTCGTGGTGGAGTGATCTCTCCCGGCTTTCGGATGATGGATATTGTGCCAAGCGACGATCCGCTGATCGTCGAAGGCCGGGTGCCGGTCAACCTGATCGACAAGGTGCATAAGGATTTGCCGGTTGAATTGAATTTTGAGGCATTCAATCGAAACAAAACGCCTCACATACCGGGAGTGATAACGCAGGTATCGGCCGACCGTCTGCTCGACGAGAAAACAGGGCAGCCGTTCTACAAGATAGAAGCGCAAGTCACGCCTGAGGGTAAGAAGATCCTGGCACATCTGCAGGTCCGTCCTGGCATGCCGGTGGAAGCATTCATCAAAACCGGCGAACGCACGATGATGAGCTACCTCCTGAAGCCTGTGTTTGATCGCGCCAAGAGCGCATTGACCGAGGAGTGAGCGTGAGGGCTATTTTCAAAAGGCGGGCACTGACATCTGCATTGCTGGTTGCATGCGTGATGCAAGCCAATTACGCATCTGCTTTGAGCCTGGTGCAGGCGTATGATGCGGCGCTGCAAAATGATCCCACCTACCGCTCGGCCGTGCATGACAATGAGGCGGGCCAGCAATACAAGGCGCTGGGTCGCTCTAGCTTGCTGCCAAACGTGGCAATGAATTATTCGGCCAACAAGAACCGGGCGGATTTTACGGCGCCGAATTTTCTGGGACAGCTTAGTACCACGCATCCGGAATACCAAAGCAAATCCGGCGTCGTGCAGTTGCGGCAGCCACTGTTGAATCTGGATGGGGTGGCGCGGTACCGGCAAGGCCTTGCACAAGCGAATTACAGTGATGCGCAATTTTCCGGACGGGCGAAAGATCTCTTGCTGCGGCTGGTGGGGGCGTACTCTGATGCAAAGTTTGCGGAGGATCAGTTGGAACTGGCTACAGTTCAGCGTGATGCCTTTATTGAGCAGAAACGGGTTAATGAACGCATGTTCCAGAAGGGCGAGGGTACCAAGACCGATATGGTCGAGACCCAAGCCAAGCTCGATCTGGCTGAAGCGCAGTTGCTGGAAGCACGAGATAACCTGACAACGGCTCGCAACAGTTTGGCAGCCATTGTCGGCAGCGAGGTGACCGGGCTAGATGCATTGACTGACGATTTTCGCGTCATGCCGATGCAGCCGGCAAGTTTCGAAGAATGGAAAGCGCTGGCACTGGAACGCAATTCGGAAATCTCTGCGCAGCGTTACGCAGTGGAGGCTGCTGAGCAGGAAATCAACAAGAACAAGGCGGGCCATGCGCCGCGGGTTGATTTTATTGCAGCCTACAGCAAGGGAAAGTCGGAAACGCTTACCACAGTGAATCAGGATTCCACGGTACGCAGCATTGGCGTGCAGGTGAACATTCCCTTGTATTCAGGCGGGGCGGTGTCGGCATCTACCACGCAGGCTGTTGCTGGCTACGAGAAAGCCAAGTCCGATCTGGATGCCAAGACCAATCAGGTATTGGTGGAATTGCGCAAGCAATATAACTTGGTATTGAGCAGCGCGGCACGTATTGATGCGTTGGTCAAATCGGTAAATTCGGCGCGCTTGCTGGTTCAGGCAACGCAGCAGAGCGTCAAGGGAGGTATGCGCATCAATCTCGACGTGCTGAACGCACAGCAGCAGTTGTACTCGGCACTGCGCGATCTGGCGCAGGCACGCTATGGTTATATACTTAGCTACCTGCGGCTGCGTAACGCAGCAGGTACGCTGAATGCGGAAGATCTGCATGCGGTTGCCGGTTATTTTGTCAGCGATTCCAGTAATACGGCTACATCGATGAATACCGAGCCGCAGACGAAACCCATTACTGCAGGAGTGACAGGCTTGTTTTCAGAGGCTGCACAAAAAACGGCAGCCAATTGACAATGTTGCATATGAGAGTTGCTGACGTTTGTTATTAAGGTCGGGCAAGAAAGCATATCCATTGAATTTGTGGGGGCTCATTTCCCCCTGGGTCATCTTCCGATATGTGGTAGTGACTTAGCATGGCCACATCTTTAGGACTTACGCAAAACCGCCCCAGCGGCGTTGCGCCGCCTTGCCGTACAACTTGTACTGTCTGCGTCGGCGCGCCTTGCTGGGATAATTTTGCGTAAGTCCTAATCTTTTTCTTGTACGAGCATATCGGAGGAAATGTGAACGAGAGGCAGGCTCAAGACGTTGTGACCGGCATCGGTAAAGTAATCTTTGCCGATCAGTTGCGCGCGGTAGCAGCGCTTTGTGTTTTGATCGTGCATTTGCTGGGCATGTACTGGCATGGCCGTTCAGTGGTTGCCAGTCACATCTTTGCACCAGTGCTGGAAGGCCCATCGGCCAAAAGCCTGGCACTGATCTCGCCCAAGTATTTCAACTTCGGCCCATTCGGGGTCGCATTGTTTTTCCTGATCAGCGGCTTTGTCATTCCATTCTCTCTAGCTAAGGCGCGCAGGGTTCGCTTTCTCGTCGCGCGGGTGCTGCGCATTTATCCCACTTATGCCGCTTGCCTTGCCCTGGGCCTCTTTATCGTGTGGCTGTCATCCAGGTTTTGGAATGTGCCATTCGGCTGGGGACTGACGCAGATTCTACATAACGTCTTGCTGGCAAACAGTATCACCGGTATTGATAGCATTGATATGGTGAACTGGAGTCTGGCGATCGAGATCAAGTTCTATCTTATTGCAGCTATGCTGGCTTCATCCATCGCACATGGCCGACTTTTTCCACTGGTCGGCGTTTCTCTTGGCGTGGCGATGATAGTTGCCTGGGTTGCCTATGTAATGCCTGCGGGTAGTAATAGTGTCAATCTGCATTTCACGCTTGTGCATTTCAACCTGCTTGCACACGATCTGCTGTTCATTCCATTCATGTTTGTCGGCACAGTGTTTTTCTACAGGTTCCGTGGCTTGATATCGCGCGTGCAGTTGTTTTCTTTCGTTGCAGTGTTTTTCGGAATCTTTATCGCGAGCTGGCCGCATACCATACTGAAAGACTACTTTCCTCTGGTGCCCTTAAATTATTTTTATGCATTGATGGTGTTTGGCACCGCTTACGCATTGCGCGCATATTTTCGCTCATGCAGGCCATTGGATTGGTTGGCATCGATCAGCTATCCGCTATATGCGCTGCATTCTCTGATTGGATATGCAATGATCCGATTTCTTGGGGCAATCGGCATCACTTATTATTTGGCATTCGTACTTGCTACCGCAGGAATAATGGCACTGGCCTATGCCATACACAGAGTTGTTGAGATGCCGACTCAGGATCTCGGGAAGCGAATTCTGAGGGGGCGCGTGCTTACGGATGGAATCGGCCGGCAGGGGAATGTTGCGTAAATGACTACTGAGAACTGGCTGTATTGAAGCCGGAACATAAAATCAGTCATGTATCTAATTAACGACCACACTACTCGAATCGTAGCGTTTTCATTTGCGCGTACCGGGCAGCGGCTCCCGAGCAAAGTACGCTGCCGCTTTTTAGCACATCTCGCTCCATACAGGCTTCGGCGAGATCCTTGCTCAGTTTCGTCACTTCGGCCTTCCAACTCTGCCACGGTGCGGCTGCCTGGGACTGCTCCTGCAGGCGCGCCACGCTTGGCTACGGCTACCCAGTTGGCTAACGTGCCCTTGGGAACCGCAAGACGTTGACTGGCCTTCATGCATCTGAACGTTCTTGCGGTGTCACTTTCTTGCAATGCGGGCACGATTCTCCCGGCACGTAATACGGCGAAAGCTGTTCGCGTGGTGTCACCACAGCTCTACACGCAAAGCATTGCTTCGTATCCGTCGCTTCCAGCTTCGGATTCAACGCAGTTCGGTAATCGAACACGAAGCAGTCGCCGGTGTAGTGCGCGCCGCCCACTTCCTCGAAGTACTTCAAGATGCCGCCTTCGAGCTGGTACACGTTCTTATAGCCGACGTTCTGCATATGGATCGCGGCTTTCTCGCAGCGGATGCCGCCCGTGCAGAAGGTAACGACGGTCTTGCCTTCGAGTTCGTCCTTGTGTTTCGCCACCACCTCCGGGAATTCGCTGAACTTCGTGATGCGGTAGTCAAGGGTGTTGTCGAAGGTGCCGACGTCCACCTCGAACGCATTGCGCGTATCCATCATCACCACCGGCTGGCCTTTGTCGTCATGGCCCTGGTCGAGCCAGCGCTTGAGCGTCTTTGCATCGACTGCGGGCGCGCGGCCTTCCTCCGGTTTGATCAAGGGATTCTTCATCGTGATGATTTCGCGCTTCAACTTCACCAGCATTTTGGTGAAGGGCTGGCGGTCGGACAGACTTTCCTTGGCTTCGATGTCGGCAAAGCGTGTATCCGAGCGCAACCAGGCGAGGAAAGCGTCGATCGATTCGCGCAGGCCGGCGAGGAAGAGGTTGATGCCTTCTGGACTGAGCAGGATGGTGCCTTTCAGGCCGAGTTCTTCGCAAATCGCATGAAACTGCGGACGCTTTTCCACTGTGTCGTTGAAGGTGACGAATTTGTAAGCAGAGATGTTGACGATCGTGTTGCTAGATGACATGGAAATAACCGTGAAGTCAGGCGCATCGGAAGGCGGAATCGTTGCGTTTTGTTACGCGCTCCGAAGGCAGGATGGTAAGTCTTTGATTTCACGCAATTATAAACTTTGATGGGTTAAAACACTTGGCCTGGAAGGGTTTTTTGCGAAGGTATTACCTCTTGGAAGCAGTCTTTGCCGGAGTAAAATACTCCGATGACATCTCCCAAATTCACCCATCTCCGACTCCATACCGAATACTCGATCGTCGACGGCCTGATCCGTGTCGACGATGTTGTCAAGGCCGCTGCCAAGGACGGTCAGCCGGCGCTGGCGATCACCGATCTTGCCAATCTGTTTGGCATGGTGAAGTTCTACAAGGCGGCGCGCGGCAAGGGCGTCAAGCCTATCGCCGGGTGTGACGCCTGGATTACCAACGACGACGACCGCGAAAAACCTTCCCGCCTGTTGCTGCTGGTAAAGAACAAGACCGGCTATTTGAATCTGTGCGAACTGTTGAGCCGTGCTTGGCTGACGAACCTGTATCGCGGCCGTGCCGAGATCCGTGCCGAATGGTTGGAGGAGGGGGCGGCAGAGGGATTGATCGCGTTGTCGGGGGCGCATTCCGGCGATGTCGGGATGGCAATCGATAACGGCAATGTTGCTACGGCGGAACGTTGTGCTCAGCGCTGGACGAGCATTTTTCCTAACCATTTCTACATTGAGGTGCAGCGCTATGGTCAGCCCAACATGGAAAACCATGTGCGGCAGGCTGTGGCGCTTGCTGCGAAGCTCAAGCTGCCGGTGGTAGCGACGCATCCGGCCCAGTTCCTCAAGCAGGAGGAGTTCATTGCGCATGAGGCGCGCACTTGTATCGCTGAAGGCGAGATTCTTGCTAATCCGCGCCGCGTGAAACGCTTCAACGAGCAGCAATGCTTCAAGTCGCAGGAAGAAATGGCGACATTGTTCGCCGATATGCCGGCGGCGTTGCAGAACTCCATCGAAATCGCCAAGCGCTGCAATTTGACGCTGGAGCTTGGCAAGCCCAAGCTGCCGCTGTTCCCGACGCCGGACGGTATGTCGCTCGACGACTATCTCGTGCTGCAGGCGAAGGAGGGGCTGGAGGAGCGGCTAGTGCAGCTCTTCCCCGACGAAGAGAAGCGCGAAGCCAAGCGCGCGCGTTATGAAGAGCGTCTGAAGTTCGAGACCGACACCATCATCAAGATGGGCTTCCCGGGCTACTTCCTGATCGTGGCGGACTTTATCCAATGGGGGAAAAACAATGGCGTGCCCGTGGGCCCCGGCCGGGGTTCGGGTGCCGGCTCGCTGGTGGCGTATGCGCTGAAGATCACCGACCTCGATCCGCTCGAATACAACCTGCTGTTCGAACGCTTCCTTAACCCGGAGCGGGTGTCGATGCCCGACTTCGATATCGACTTCTGTCAGGAAGGCCGCGACCGCGTCATTCAATACGTGAAGGATCGTTACGGCCGCGATGCTGTGTCGCAGATCGCGACCTTCGGCACGATGGCGGCCAAGGGCGCGGTGCGCGACGTGGGGCGTGTGCTCGACATGAGCTATACCTTCTGCGATGGCATCTCCAAGCTGATTCCCTTCAAGCCGGGCAAGCTGGTGACGATTGCCGATGCGCTCGAAGAAGAGCCGCTCTTGAAGGAGCGCATGGAGAAGGAGGAAGAGGTCAAGCAGTTGCTCGATCTGGCGCAGCAAGTGGAGGGCATCACCCGCAGCATCGGTATGCACGCGGGCGGTGTGTTGATCGCGCCCGGCAAGTTGACCGATTTCTGTCCGCTCTACACGCAGGGCGGCGATGCCGGTGTGGTGTCGCAGTATGACAAGGACGACGTGGAGGCGGTCGGCTTGGTGAAGTTCGACTTTCTTGGTCTTACCACGCTGACCATCCTCAACCTCGCGGTGAATTACATCAAGCGGCTCGATTCGGCGTTGACCGATTTCGATCTGGCGAAGCTGCCGCTCAATGACCGTGCTTCTTACGAGCTGTTGACCAAGGCCAAGACGGTCGCCGTGTTCCAGCTTGAAAGTCGCGGCATGCAGGGCATGCTGAAGGACGCAAGGCCTGACCGCTTCGAGGACATCATCGCGCTGGTGGCGTTGTATCGTCCCGGCCCGATGGACCTGATTCCCGACTTCTGCCGACGCAAACACGGCGAAAAATTCGATTATCCCGATCCGCGTACCGAAAGCATCCTCTCCGAAACCTACGGTATCATGGTGTATCAGGAGCAGGTGATGCAGATGGCGCAGGTGATCGGCGGCTACTCGCTCGGCGGCGCGGATTTGCTGCGGCGCGCGATGGGTAAGAAGAAGCCGGAAGAGATGGCGCAGCATCGCTTGCTCTTCCGCGAAGGCGCGGCGAAGAACGGGCTGTCGCAGGAGAAGGCCGACGAAATCTTCGACTTGATGGAGAAGTTCGCAGGCTACGGCTTCAACAAATCGCACGCGGCCGCTTACGCGCTCTTGTCCTATCACACCGCTTACCTCAAGGCGCATCATCCCGCCGCGTTCATGGCAGCCAACTTGTCGCTCGCCATG
>Ga0207657_10007114_pt1 | contig 11493 bp, 9 predicted proteins | sample KBSC33metaG_FD_184316 | JGI IMG/M metagenome (GOLD analysis project Ga0207657, IMG submission 184316) | Corn rhizosphere microbial communities from Kellogg Biological Station, Michigan, USA - KBS C3-3 metaG (SPAdes) (version 2) | ecosystem: Host-associated > Plants > Roots > Rhizosphere > Soil ...
AGGATCGTATCGGCGTAGAGGCGAACCGCGCCTGCTCCCGCCTCGGCAGCCGCTGCTGCAGCCAATGCCGCCGCTCCAGGCATTTGGCCGGACAGGATCGAGACGAGGCCCCGGCTGTACTTGTTCTCGTCCGGCTCCAAAGCGGGCAGCGCCGGTTGCCCGATCTCATGCCAGGATGCGTCCGCTTCGATGCCGATGTCGGCAAGCACCACGCGTCCGCATTTGTGCATCGCCGGATAGAGCCGATGCGCCGGCTTGAGCGCGCCGAAGGTGACGGTCAGGTCAAATGTCGGCACGAGGCTGAGCTCGGCGCCGGTGTCGGTTTCGACACCGCTGGGAAGGTCGCACCCCACCTTGATAATCGAGGCGTCACACAATCTCGAAAGTTGTTTTGCAACAGCACCTTCAAGCCCGCGCTTGAGGTCGATACCGAACAGCGCATCGATGACCAGCGGCTCGCCTCGGGTGCTTTCGGACAGCTGTTCGACGGATCCGGCCCACTGCGAGCGCGCCCATTTCGCGGCTTCGCTTCGCGGCTCGCTGAGTGCCGCGAGGCGCACCTCGACGCCGCGCTGGGCAAGGTGGCGGGCAGCGACATAACCGTCGCCGCCGTTGTTGCCCGGCCCGCACACGACCAGGGCCGGCACCGGACCCGCGAACCGGTAGGCCGCCTCGGCCAGCGCGGCCCCTGCCCGCTCCATCAGTTCCTCGACGGTGGTGCCGCCATCGATCGCGCGCCGCTCGGCAGCGCGCATGGCTTCGGCGGTCAGGATCGGGCGCCCGGTCATCGGGCCAAGCCCCTAGCGCAGGAAGGTCGCGAGGCGCCACCATTCGCGCGGCACGTTGTCGGCGGCGAAGTCGCGCGCCGCCTCGCTCTCGAACAAGGCAAAGCACGTCGCTCCGGACCCTGACATCCGCGCAACCTCGGCTCCGGGCTGCACCGACAGCCACGCGAGCACGGTCTCGATCTGCGGGACCAGCGCCTTGGCCGGTGCCTCGAGGTCGTTCCGCCCCTGGCGCCAGTCGCCGAGCGGCCCGCGATCGGCTCCGTCCCAGGCGGCGAAGACCGCCGCCGTCGACAACTCCACACGCGGGTTGATGAGCAGGACCGGCGTTCCTGAAAGGTCGGGCAATTGGATCGGCGTCAGCTGGTCCCCCGCCCCGGCCCCGCGCGCCGGCAGGCTCAGCAGGCAGGCTGGCACGTCGCTGCCGAGTTTCGGCGCCACCGCCGCGGCACCCTTGGGATCGATCCGCCACAATGACGTCAGCGCGCGCAGGGCGGCGGCCGCATCCGCGGAGCCGCCGCCAATCCCCGATGCGACCGGCAGTCTCTTGTCGAGGTGCAGCGCGGCGCCCTCGACGACTCCCCCTTCGTCCCGCAACGCGAGCGCCGCGCGAAGCACGAGATTGTCGCCGCTCGCCGGGAGCGCGTCCGCGAACGGACCGGACGCGGTCAGAGTGACGTCGGCGGCGGGCTCGGCCGTCAGCCGGTCGCCATCGGTGCAGAAAGCGAAGATCGTCTCGATCGCGTGGCGCCCGTCGGGCAGCTTGCCGCGGACGTGCAGCGCCAGGTTGAGCTTGGCCGGCGCGATGTCGCTGTGGGTCAAGGCGCTGCGTTGGCGGGCGTCAGCCCGGTCGCGAGCTTGGCCTTCACCCGCGTTTCGACCTCGTCCTCGGCGGTGACCAGCGAGGCTGCCCAGGCGAACCGCGCCTCGTAGCGCCGGCCCGATTTGAACAGCGCATCCCCGAGATGCTCCTGGATCTCGGCCTGGTCGGAATCTTTCTCCGCCGCGCGCTGCAGCGTCGAGATCGCCTCGGCGACCTTGCCCCGCTTGAACTGCGCCCAGCCGAGCGAATCGGTGATCGAGGCGTCGTCCGGCGCGAGCTCGCTCGCCTTGCGGATCATCGCCTCGGCATTGTCGACATCCTCGCCGCGCTCGAGCTTGGCATAGCCCATGAAGTTGAGCAGCAGCGGCTGCTGCGGTGCGATTGCCAGCCCCTGCTCGAGCGCGACCCGCGCCTCGGGCCAGCGCTTGCCCTGCTCCAGCGCGCTCGCCTGAAGCAGCAGCAGCGGCCAGACTTCTTCTTTCAGCCCCTGCGCGCGGGCGAGAGCGATCGCCTTGCCGTAGGCCGCGGCGCTGTCGTCGTAGCGCTTCATCGAATGATAGACGTCACCGAGCCGCGAGAGGTCGCCGACCGTCGCGTCGGACGCGAACGCCGGCCCCGCGGCAATGTTGTAAGCGTCGGTGAGGCGTTTCTCGTCGGTTAGGATGCGCACCTGAATGTCGCGGACCTGCGCGATCAGCCCATCGGCCGGGTTCACGGTCTGGAGCACGCCCAGCGCCTGGTCCGACTGGCCGTTGCCGTCGAGCAGCAGGGCGAGCAGCACCGCGGCGCTGCTGTTTTGCGGATTGGCGTAGCGCGCGACCTGCACCAGGCCGATCGGCGCGGGGGCGCGGTCGATCCGGGCGACGTCCGCGGCAAAGGCCGTCAGAACCTCACTCAGCGCCTTGGCCGAAGTGTCGATCGCCTGTCCGCTGGCTTTGCGCGACTGGACGCGCTGGCGCGCCGGCCCCTCTTCCGTGCCTAGGCCATCGAGCACCGCCAGCGCTCGCGTCGGATCGCCCGCGGCGAGGTAGCCGTCCGAGAAGGCGAGCCGCAGGCGCGTCTCACGCGCTCCGGCGGTGGCCAGCGCCTGCTCGACGAACGGCTGCGCTTCGGCGGCCTTGCGGACCTTGAGCAGGATCAGCGCATGTTCCTCGGCCTTGAGCGGGCCGAGCAGGCTGTTCGGCGGGATCGCGTCCACGGTGGCCAGCGCCGTCTTGAGATCGCCGCGGTCGGCACTTGCCCACGCGGTCAGCAAGGGCGCGAGGAAATCGAGCCCCCCGGTCGGCGCGTGGACCGCGAGCCACGGCAGCGCGCGGTCGGTCCGGTTGCGCCGCAGCTCGTCGGTTGCGAGGAGCAGCCGTGCGTCGCTCGACAATTGCGCCTGTGGGATTTGCCGCGCCAGCTGCAGCGCAAGATCGATCTGCCCGGCGGTGATCGCCTCGCTCAGCGCCTTGCGGGCGATATCAACCTCGCTCGGCTGCGCCTCGGCAAGCGAGGCAAGCAGCGTCGCCGACCGCGCATGGTCGCCGGACATCGAAGCCGCGCGCGCCTGCAGATAGATGAGGGCCGGGTCGTTGGGGGCTGGCTTGAGCCGCGCCGCGGCGGGCGTCGCTCCGAGCACCAGCGCAGCAAAGGCAGCGCCGGCAAGCCACTTACATGTTCGGGTAATTGGGTCCTCCTCCGCCTTCCGGCGTGACCCAGTTGATGTTCTGGGTTGGGTCCTTGATGTCGCACGTCTTGCAGTGGACGCAGTTCTGGGCGTTGATCTGCAGGCGCGGCTCGCCATCATTTTCCTCGACAAATTCGTACACCCCGGCGGGGCAGTAACGCTGCTCGGGTCCGGCATAGACCGGCAGGTTGATCGCCGTAGGTATGTCCCGGTCCTTGAGCGTCAGATGAACCGGCTGGTCTTCCTCATGGTTGGTGTTGGAGATGAACACCGAGGTCAGACGGTCGAAGGTGAGGGTTCCGTCGGGCTTGGGATAGTCGATCGGCTTTGCTTCGGACTTCTTGCGCAGGGTCGTGTTGTCGGCCTTGTGTCGCAGCGTCCAGGGAACACCAATCTTTAGGTAATTCAACCACATGTCGAGCCCGGCGTAGAGCGTTCCTAAAGTTCCGCCCCAATGCGCGACCGCCGGCTGGACGTTGCGCACGCCCTTCAGTTCCTTGACGATCCAGCTGCGGTGCAGCGCTGCCGGATAGGCTTCGAGCACGTCGCCCGAACGGTCGGCCGACAGCGCCTCGAACGCCGCCTCGGCGGCCAGCATCGCCGATTTCATCGCGGTGTGCGTGCCCTTGATCCGCGGCACGTTCACGAATCCGGCCGAACAGCCGATCAATGCGCCGCCCGGAAACACCAGCTTCGGGATGGCCTGGTAGCCACCCTCGTTGATGGCCCGAGCGCCATACGACACCCGCCGCCCGCCCTCGATCTCGGCGCGGATCGCCGGATGGGTCTTCCAGCGCTGGAATTCCTCGAACGGCGACAAATAAGGGTTCGAATAATCGAGCGCGACCACGAACCCCAGGGCAACCTGGCTGTTCTCCTGGTGGTAGAGGAAGCCCCCGCCCCACGCCTCGCTGAGCGGCCAGCCCTGGGTGTGGATCACTCGGCCAGGCTTGTGCCGGTCCGCAGGAATATCCCACAATTCCTTGATTCCAAGCCCGAAAACCTGTGGACCACTTTCCTCACGAAGCTTGAAGATCTCGCTCAGCCGCTTGGTCAGATGCCCGCGCGCGCCCTCCGCGAAGAAAGTGTATTTCGCGTGCAGCTCCATCCCCGGCTGGTAGTCGGCCCGATGGCTGCCGTCGCGGGCGATGCCCATGTCGCCGGTCGCGACGCCTTTGACCGACCCGTCGTCGTTGTAGAGGATCTCGGCAGCCGGGAATCCCGGGAAAATCTCGACCCCCAGCTCTTCCGCCTGCCCGGCGAGCCAGCGGCAGAGATTGCCGAGGCTCAGCGTGTAGGTGCCCTTATTGTGCATGAAGGGGGGCAGCAGGAAGTGCGGGATCGCGAGCTTGCCGCTCTTCCCGAGGACCCAATGGTGGTTCTCGCTCACCGGAACCGTCAGCGGCGAGTCCTTGTCCTTCCAGTCGGGGATCAGCTCGTTGAGCGCGATCGGGTCGATCACCGCGCCCGACAGAATGTGGGCCCCCACCTCGCTGCCCTTCTCGAGGATGCAGACCGAGACGTCGCGCCCCTTTCCGGCTGCGAGCTGCTTCAGGCGGATTGCTGCGGAGAGGCCCGCCGGGCCGCCCCCGACGATGACCACGTCATATTGCATGGATTCGCGTTCGCTCATGCTCGCCTCTCTTCGCCGCGTTACCCACACAATTCGACTCGACCGCCCTGCCAATTCCTTGACCGCTGCGTCAATGGCGCGAAGGAAAGAGACGTGGGCGGGGACTTGGATACGATCGGCATCGCCGAAGCACGCAGCGCATTGGCCTGGTGGCTCGAGGCCGGGGTCGATCTCGCCGTGCAGGAGGAGCCGCGCGACTGGCTGACGCCGGTGCGCAAGCGCCCACCGACGGAGCAAGCGCCTGCCCCAGTCGCAAATATCGCCGAACCCACCCACGAGACCCTGGCGGAGCTCCGCACTTGGCTCGAAACCAGCGCGCAGCTTCCGCTCGCCTCGGCGACTGCCCGCCGGATCCTGCCGCATGGTCCGGAAGATGCAGCCGTCATGCTGCTCAGCGACGCTCCGGCGCTCGAGGATTTCGCGGCGGGTCAGCCGATCGGAGGCGAAGCCTGGACCCTCGCCGGGCGGATGCTCGCCGCCATCGGAATGTCCGCGGATGAAGCGTACAGCGCGTCCTTGTCCTGCTTCAACACGCCCGGCGCTAGGATGAGCGACAAGGATCGCGAGGCCTGCGCCGAGATTGCCCGGCAGCACATCCGGCTGGTCCGGCCGAGGCGCCTGATCCTGTTCGGCGACGGCCCGAGCATCGCACTCCTCGGCAAGCGCCTGGTCGAGGCTCGCGGCCATGTTCACAAGGTCGAGGGCATCCGCACCATCGCGACCTTCCATCCCCGCCATCTGATTAAGCGGCCGTTAGACAAGTCCTTGGCATGGCGGGATTTGCTGCTTTTGACGGAGGATGAATCTTGAAGGCTGGGCTGCTCGCGTTCGGAGTGTTGATCTCGTCCGCGCCGCTTGCCGCACAGTCGGCAAGCGACCCGCTGGCGCCGTTGCCGTCGGGAACGTACCAGCTGACTCCGCCGCCCCCGCCCACCCAGTCGGCCCAGCAGCCAACCCCCCAGCCACAGGCCGCCCAGGTGCAACCGGCGGTCGTCAACGTCCAGGTGCCGAAGGACTGGCGCGGCGTGTTCGACGCGATCGACGCCGGTAATTGGGTATCGGCGCGGGCCGGAATCGCGATGCTTCCCCCAAGCATCCTGACTCCGGTCGCGAAGGCCGAGCTCTACACGGCGAAGGGTTCGCCGCCGGTCGACCTCGCCTCGCTCCAGGCGCTGCTCGCCGAAGCGCCCGAATTGCCTCAGGCCAACCAGCTCGCGGTAATGGCGGTGAAGCGCGGCGCGCTGGTGCCGCTGCAGATCATTCCCGAGAAGCCGACCTACAATCTCGGCTCGGCCCCGGTCCGCTATCGCGCCAAGCCCGTTCAGGGCGAGCCCTATGCCGACGCGCTCCGCGCGATCCTCGATCCTCTGGTCAAGGCGGACGACGCAGCCGGCGCCGAAGCGCAGCTGCTGACCTATGCGCCGCAGCTCTCGGCCGAAGCGCGCGCGGAAGCCGCGACACGGGTTGCCTTCGTCTATTATGTGCTCGGTCTCGACATGGATGCGCGGCGGGTCGCCGAGACCTGGCGTCCCGGAGCGACCGGGGAGTGGGCGTCGCAGGCCGCGTGGGTCTCGGGCCTCGCCTCGTGGCGCCTCAACGACTGCAATGCCGCGGCGACAGCGTTCCAGCAGGTTACCCAGCTGGCCCAGCAGCGCGAGCTTCGCGCCGGCGGCTATTATTGGGCCGCGCGCGCGCAGCAGGCGTGCCGCCGTCCGTCGGCAGTCACCCCGCTGCTCAAGGCTGCAGCCACAACCGACGAATCCCCGGAGAGCTTCTACGGCCTGCTCGCGCGCGAGACGCTCGGCATGCCGACCCAGCTGCCCGCGGACCGGTTCGCCGGCTACGATCCGCCGGTCGAGCAATATCCCAACGTCAGGCGCGCCATCGAGCTCGCCCGGATCGGGGAACCCGTTCTCGCCGAAGAGATGCTCCGCCACCAGGCGAAGATCGGACTCCCGGCCGAGCACCACGCACTGATCCAGGTCGCCAAGCGGCTCGACCTTCCCGCGGCGCAGCTGTGGCTCGCCAACAACGGCCAGTGGGGCGCGCGGTCCGATGCGACCGACCGTTACCCCAATCCGCGCTGGAGCCCGCTACGGGGCTGGCGGGTCGATCCCGCCCTCGCCTTCGGCCACGTGGTCCAGGAATCCGCGTTCCGCCGCACCGCCGTCAGCACCGCCGGCGCGGTCGGATTGATGCAGGTGCTGCCGGTCACGGCCGAGCTCGTCTCGCGCAACCGCGGCGTGCCCTTTTCGCGCGCTGCGCTCACCGACCCGACCTACAATCTCGAATACGGCCAGAGCTTCCTTGAGATGATGCGCGGCGACCCCGGCACCGCCGGCCAGCTTCCCCGCGTGATCGCTTCGTACAACGCCGGTCCAATGCCGGTCGCGCGCTGGGCGGCGATCAACGACCACGGCGATCCGCTGCTGTGGATCGAGTCGATCCCCTATTGGGAGACGCGCTATTACGTGCCCTCGGTGCTGCGCAACATGTGGGTATACCAGGGCCTCAACCGCGAGAAGACGAGCACGCTCCAGGCGATGGCCGAACATCGCTGGCCGGCGTTCCCGACCAGCATGACCCGCCTATCCCACTAAAGGAAGCTCCCGGGCGCTGACCCGGGAGCTCCTCGATCAGCCGCGCTCGCCGCTGTTGGCGGGCGGCGGCGGAGGTGGCGGCGGCGGCTCGGGGCAGCTGCTCGTCGCCAGGATCACCGATCCGTCGGAGCAGGTCTGCGTCGCCGGTGCTGCCGGTGGCGGCGGAGGTGGTGGCGGGGGCGGAGGCGGCGGCGGTGCTGCCTCGGCGGTCGAGTTGAAGTTGTAGACCAGGCTCGCAAGCACGCTGTGCGAGGCGTAATGGCCCTTCGCTTCGGTGGTGAACGGCGTCGTCCCGGCCGTGAAGCCGTCGTTGAAGTCGAGGTTGCCGGTGCGGAAATAGCGGTATTTGACCCCCGCATCGACGTTCGGGGTCAGTGCGTAGCGCAGTCCGGCAATGCCCTGGTACGCCCAGGCATTGTCCTTGTCGCCCGCCATCGACGCCCAGGCCCGCCCGGCGCCGCCGCCGATATAGCCACCGAACCCGCCGCCGAAATTGCCGTCGAGCAGGGCGTTGGCCATCAGGCTTGCGATCCCGATGTGGTTGCCGACGCTGAAGTCGGCGGCGGTCGCGGTCGTGCCCGACGCGGTGTTGACGTCCGTGATCAGCGGCGTGCTGACCCCGAGGCTCTTCACCTTTGCCCGCTTGTACGCGCCTTCGGCCTCGAGCCGCACAGGCCCGAGCTTGTAGCCGGCGATCGCGTCGACGTCGTAGCCGTTCTTGTAGTCGACCTTGTAGCCGTCGTTGTACGTCGTCGTGTTGTTTAGGATCACGTCGAGGTCGGAGTTCTGCGGCAAGGTGATGCCGCCTTCGACCCCGACATAGGGCCCCGGTGCGCCGGCTAGAGCCGGTGCAGCGAGCGCAACCGAGGCCGTCGCTGCCATCAGTAGATTTCGCATGTTCATTCCCTTTTGGCTGTTGGCCCCTGTTGCGCGCGTCTGTCGGGCCGCGAACTTGGCTGCCCGGTGAATGGGAAATTACATTTCGATGGAGAGATTCTGACCTGAGTGTTCTTGTTATGTTCTTTTTATTGGCGTAAGCCGCTCAGATGCCGGTTGAATCGAGTCACGGACGCGGGGCGACCCGCAACGCAACCTCGACCAGATTTAATCTTCAGGAGCGCGTCGCCGAGGGCGAATGGCTCGACCAGGTCGAAGCGCTGGACGGCGTCCCGAAGCGCCGGACGACCGTCACCATCGAGCACCCGAAAGCGATTCTGACCCGCAACAGCTCGCCCGACATCGGCTTCGACCGCTCGATCAACGCCTACCGCGGCTGCGAGCACGGCTGCATCTACTGCTTCGCCCGGCCGACCCACGCCTATCACGATCTGTCGCCGGGCGTGGATTTCGAATCGCGCCTGTTCGTGAAGCCGAACGCTGCGCAGTTGCTTCACGCCGCGCTGTCACGGCCGGGCTACGAGTGCCGCCCGATCGCAATGGGCACCAACACCGACCCCTATCAGCCGATCGAGGAGCGCTGGCGGATCACCCGCTCGGTGATCGAGCTGCTGGTCGAAACGCGCCACCCGTTCACCATCACCACCAAGTCCGACCGGGTCGTGCGCGACCTCGACCTGCTGAAGCAGGCCGCGGACCTGCGCATCGCCTCGGTCGCGTTGTCGGTGACCTCGCTCGACCCGAAGATCGCGCGGACCCTCGAGCCGCGCGCCCCGCAACCGCGCAAGCGCCTCGCGGCGATGAAGGCGCTGAACGACGCCGGTGTACCCTGCTACGTCGCGATCGCGCCGGTGGTGCCGCAGATTACCGATCACGAGCTTGAGCATATCGTCGAAGCCGCGGTCGCGGCCGGGGCGCCCGGCGGTTTCTACCTCCCGGTGCGCCTGCCGCACGAGGTCGCGCCCTTGTTCCGCGCCTGGCTCGACGAACATTTCCCCGACCGCGCGGCCAAGGTAATGGCGACCATCCGCGCGCTTCGCGGCGGGCGCGACAACGACCCTAATTTCTTCAGCCGGATGCGCGGGCAAGGCCCATGGGCCGAACTGCTCAGGACCCGGTTCGAGATCGCTGCGAAGAAATACGGCCTGCGCCAGGCCAAGTTCGCGCTCCGGACCGATTTGTTCGAGCCGCCCGAGGGCGACCAGATGCGCCTGCTTTGATCGATCAGCGGTCAAATTTAATCGACCGGGGATCGTGACTCCTTTCCCTCCGCTGCCCTAGGCTTTTCGGATGAAATCTCATCTTCTCGCCCCGCTGCTGCTGGCCTCCGCTACGCCCGCCCTCGCCCAGACCTCGATCGCCACGCTGCCCCCGCCCGTCGTCGCAGACCCGAAAGTCGCGGCGCTGCGCGACAATGCGCTCGAGAACGACCATTATGCGTGGGACATCGTCGAAGGGCTGACGACCGAGGTCGGCCAGCGCCTCGCCGCCACCGAAGCCGAGGCGCGCGCCCGCGACTGGGCGGTGAAGCGCCTGACCGCGATGGGTTTCGTCAACGTCCACGTCGAGCCGTTCGACATGCCGGTGTGGGTCCGCGGCACCGAAAGCGCGGAGATCGTCTCGCCCTTCCCGCAGAAGCTGGTCATCGCCGCCCTCGGCTACAGCGGCTCGACTCCGCCCGAAGGCGTCACCGGCGAGATCGCCTATTTCGACAGCGTCGATGCGCTGCGCCTCGCCCCCGACAGCGCGGTCAAGGGCAAGATCGTGTTCATCGACCATCACATGATGCCCGCCCAAGACGGCTCAGGCTACGGCCAGTTCGGAGCGCCGCGGCGCCAGGGCCCGACGATCGCTTCGAAGAAGGGCGCGCTTGCGATCGTCATCCGCTCGATCGGCACCGACCATCACCGCAACCCGCACACCGGCGTGCAATATTTCACCGACGGCGCGACCCCGATCCCCGCGGGCGCGCTGACCGTGCCCGATTCGGAGCAGCTCATCCGGATCCTCAAGCGCGGCAAGCCGGTCGTCATGCGCCTGACCCTGGTCAGCCAGAAGAGCGAAGGCGGCCATTCGGGCAACGTCGTCGCCGAAGTCCCGGGCCGCGATCCCAAGGCACCGATCCTGCTGGTCGGCGGCCATCTCGACAGCTGGGACCAGGGCACCGGCGCAATCGACGACGCCGCCGGCGTCGCGATCACCACCGCCGCGGCCAAGCACATCATGGACGCGGGCCGTCCCCTCCGCACCATCCGCGTCGTCTGGTTCGGCGCCGAGGAGCCGGGCGGATTCGGCGGCGCGGCGCTTGCCAAGGCTCATGCGGCCGACCGCTACGCCATCGCCGGCGAGAGCGACTTCGGCGCCGATCGCATCTGGCGCTTCAGCTCGCAGGTCATGAAGAGCGATCCGGCGGCTTACGGCCAGCTCACGGCCGCGCTCGCGCCGCTCGGCATCACCCGCAACGACAAGGGCGAAGGCGACGGCACCGACGTCGACCCGACCATCCAGGCCGGCGCCCCGTGGATCTCGCTCAACCAGGACGGGACACGCTACTTCGACTATCATCACACGCCCGACGACACGCTCGACAAGATTGACCCGGTTCAGCTGCGCCAGAACGTCGCCGCCTGGACCGCGGCGCTCGCCGTCCTATCGGGCGGAATCGAATCGGAGCCGAAACGCCGCTCGCGGCGTTGAGGCCGAAAAGAGGGAGGACCCAATGCGCATCCTGCTTGCCATTCCGCTGCTTCTGGTCGGCGCCTGCAACGTGTCGAAGGACAGTGCCAACAACACCGTCAGCCTGACCGTCAACGAGGAACAGGCCGCCAACGCCGCGAGCAATGCCGGCGACACCATTCAGAACATCGCCAAGGACGTCGGCAACGAAGCGTCGAACCTCGGCGACAAGGTCCAGAACACCAGCGTCAAGGTCGACACCAACGTGAAGACCGGCAACGCGGCCGAGAACAAGACGAAATAGGCTTCACCGTCGGCCGATGGTCGGGGAGACAGGATTCGAACCTGCGACCCTCTGCTCCCAAAGCAGATGCGCTACCAGACTGCGCTACTCCCCGACGTCGGCTGAC
>Ga0207657_10007118_pt1 | contig 11486 bp, 8 predicted proteins | sample KBSC33metaG_FD_184316 | JGI IMG/M metagenome (GOLD analysis project Ga0207657, IMG submission 184316) | Corn rhizosphere microbial communities from Kellogg Biological Station, Michigan, USA - KBS C3-3 metaG (SPAdes) (version 2) | ecosystem: Host-associated > Plants > Roots > Rhizosphere > Soil ...
GAAGCGCCGCTTCGTGTTCGTCGGCTTCGGCGGTGACAATCCGGATAAGTACGAGGGCACCCCGCTTCGCCAGCTCGTCGGCGAGAGCGGCACCGCGAACGCGCCGTACTTCTGCGGCATCTGCGATCGCGAGCACCGCGACAACCAGCTGCTGTCCGGCAAGGCGACCTACTTCCTCGGAACGAAGTCGCTCGGCACGCACAACCTCGTTGGTGGTATCGAGCAGTACAAAGAGTTCCGCCTTTCGAACAACTTCCAGTCGGCGTCGAACTTCCAGTCGGCCTCGAACGGTTCGGAGCAGTCCGCCCACCAGGCGTCCACCCCGAACCGGGCGTACCCGTCGTTGATGTGCTTCCAGTCCAGTCGGCGAGCCGCGGCGGAGAACGCGTTGTAGGTGGAACCATCCCCGAGCAGGAAGCCGTGCTCTCGCATCTCCGCCTGGTTGGGCCCGTCATTGTGCATGTTTGGCCAGACGGAGACCATCAGTCGCGCGTTGAGACGGTGCAGGTCCGTGCAGAGCTGACCGGGGTCGGGATAGCGTGCCGGGTCGAAGGTCTTCTGCCCCCACAGTCCGTCGGGCCAGGTCATCCAGTCCTGCACGACACAGTCGATGGGGATGCCGCGGCGGCGGTGTTCCTGGACGACCTCAATGAGCTCCTGCTGCGTGCGGTAGCGCTCCTTGGACTGGAAGTACCCGAGTGCCCACCGGGGCAGAAGCGGTACCCGGCCGGTCAACGTCCGGACGTGCCCGATGATCTGGTCGAGTTCCGGGCCGTAGATGAAGTAGTAATCCATCTCGTCATCGACATCGGTCCAGAAGCGAGCGCCGTGCGGGTCCTCGCCGAAGAAGGACAGGGAGCAGCTGTCCCACAGCATCGCGTAGCCGCGGGTGGAGAGGATGACGGGTGCGGGCGCCTTCAGGTTGTGCTGGTAGAGGTATTGCTGGTGGCGCCGGTAGTTGAGGATGCCGTCCTCGTGCTGGCCGAGCCCGTAGATGGCTTCTCCATCGGAGAACTCCAGGCGCAGGGTGGTGGAGTAGCCGACGCGGTCCACGACGCGCGGCTGGGCGTCAACCACTGCCCTGGGCCCGTCCGCGCCGACGACATTCGCGACCGGCGCCACGGCCGCCGCCAGCGGACGGGGAACCTCGGTCTCGTCGAGAATCTTGGTGTCCGCGCCGTCGTGTGGCTCGCGGACGAGGAGACGACCCTCAGCATCGGTCCAGGTAAAGGCGCCAGAATGGCCGTCGATCCTCAGCCGGACAGCTGTCGTCGACGCCAGCAGCCCGTCAGCAGTGTCGGTCACTACCAGGGGTGCCGCCAGCGATTGTGGAAGAACCATCAGGCTTTCGGCAGTACCGAACTCTTGCCGGGCGGTGTACACCACCCGGATGATCTCGGGACCCAATGCCTGGAGTCTGAGCATTCCCTGACTGGTTTGGACGATGAGCGTGTCGGACTCAAGGCGGTAGCCCTTGACGTACATGGCGGTCCTTCTCCCTCGTGCTACTCGCCTGCGACGGGACTGCTCCTCGCCTGCGAGCGGAATCCCGCCCGTAAGGCGCCGAGAGTCTGCGTCGGACCCTTCGTGCTGATCCTCAGCGCCGGGCAACATCTAGCGCCGGCCCGCCGGTTCTGGTGCGGCGAGTATCCGGGTGACGGACGCCGATGCGGCGAACGGCCCGGGCACAACCTCACCTCGGAGGATCCCACAGAGGTCGGCGCTCAGGTCCAGGTCAGTCCCGTCCGGGTTGGTGTAGCCCATCTCGGCTTGGTAGCTGGTCCCGAGGCGCTCGGTGGTCACCGGGGCGACCACGTGGGTGCCGCCCGGGTAGGTCACCTCGACGCGAAGGGTGCCGGCTGCGGTGTCGAGCACCTCGACTCGCACGGGTGATGCGCCTGTGATGATGGCCGTGGGTTCCGCGCGGAACGGCTCGGCGCCCTCCGCGTAGAGGTTGCCCTCGATCCAGACCGGGAGGCGCGGCCCGGCCAGCGCGCTGCCGTGCTCGTTCGGGTACTCCTGCGCCGCCGGGTAGGCGTCGTACTGCGAGGTGCCCACCGGGGTGGGCACGAAGGTGGCCTGCCCGGGCACGCCGTCCATGTCGATCGCGCCGGACCAGAAGCTCGCGAGCGTCGGCTCCGACTGCGGTTCGGTGTGCTCGGCGCGCGCGCGGTCGCCGACGAAGACGTTGTTGTAGAACCGGTTGTCTCCACCGAGGATGTTCGAGACTCCGTAGACGGCCGTGGAGTGCGGGAGGTGGTACGGGGTGTACCGCTGATGCTCGGTGCAGTTCGCGATGCGACCGGCGATGTAGTTGTGCACGTAGGCGCCGCCGGTGGACATGTCCTTGACGGCCCACGGTGACAGGAACAGGTTCGAGTCCACGAGGTAGGGGCCGTGGCAGACCTCGACCATGAAGTCTTCGGCGGTGGAGGCGTAGAAGACGTTGCGCCGCACCAGGGTGCCCTGGGCCTGCCAGTCGAGCCACAGGGCACGGTGCGTGTGATGGATGGTGTTCCCGCTGATCACGGTGTCGATGGCGGCATGCAGCTTGATGCCGGCCACCTCGGCGCCGTGCCACTGACGCTTCACGTGGATGCGGGAGATGTGGTTGTCGCTGATGGTCGAGAACGCCGCCCCCAGGTGCCCGACGATGCCGGCCTGTTCGCAGTCCCGGATCGTGTTGCGGCGTACCGTGTGGGAGCCGACGTGGTCCCGGTGCCACGGGTGCGGCTCGCCGGCGTCAGGCCCGCGCAGGGCGAGCGCCCGCTGGATCACCTCGCGCTCGCGCTGGGTGCCGCCCTTGGCTCCCTTCGGGCCCGCGGCGGCCTCGTTCTGCCCGGTGCTGGCCTCTTTGCCCAGCGAGACGCCGACGTTCTTCGAGTCGGTGATCGTGTTGTCCTCGATCACCCAGCCCTTCGACCAGTGCGGGCCGATCAGGCCCTCTTGCAGCGCCGTGGGCGGGGCCCACTGCGTGGCGGCCTTCGTCAGGGTGAACCCGCGCACCGTAATGTGGTCGATGCCCGTGGCGGCGGGCCAGAAGACGAACGTGCGCGCGTTGATCTCGATCTGGTGCTCCGCCGGGTCGGCGCCCCCGAAGTTCGCCCAGATCGTGGTGACGTCGTCGCCCACCTCGCAGTACCAGGTCAGCAGCGAGCCCGCCTGGTCGAACGAGTCCACGGTGACCTCGGGGTGCTCGACGCCGGCCATGGTCAGCGACTCGTACAACGACTTGCCGTCGAGATACACCTCGCCCGTGTGCCAGGTGTTGACCTGGTCGAAGAACCAGTCCCCACCGATGCGCTCGAGGTACGGGTTGCGCGACCCGAACAGGGAGTTCGGCACGGTCGCCACCCAGACCCGGCCCGCCGAGCCCGCGTGCGGATGCCAGTCGGCGATCACCTCAGCACCCGAGATCGTCACCGTCTCGAACAGGCCGTCCGCGCCCAGCGCAGCCTGGTAGGTGATCGGCGCAGCAGCCGTACCGCCGCGCGGCGGGTTCACCCACTCGCGGTACACGCCTTCGTGCACGACGACGGTGTCCCCCGGCTGAGCCAGCGCCGCGGCAGCACCGATCGTGAGCAGGGGGGCCTCCGCGGTTCCGGCCGCGGTGTCGGAACCAGACTTCGCGACGTGCAGCTCCATGCCGGTAACCTCAGCCTCAGGGACGGGGAAAGTAAGAGCGCTGCTGACCATTGATGACCTTAATTTCTAGAGTTTCTATCGATACCTAGATGTCTGCGTCTGAGTGCGATTACCTTGCGAGACGATGGCGAGTCCAATGACGCCAACGACTTTCTGGGATCCGTGAGAAACGTACGGCTCACTGTGAAGTGCTCGCAGAGCGCCTAACGATCAGAAACTGCCATCGCCACCCCACCTGGTGCACCACTCGTTCTGCATTTGGAGCCCACCTGGGGGCCGCGGCACCCGACTGCGAAGTTGCGGGGCCAACCGTACGGCAGCCGGCGCGGATCGGGATTCCCGGCATATCTCACTCGATCTGCGTGAGCACCAATGCCGCGGCAGAGAACGGCTCATCCACCTCCACGGCTACTAGTTCCTCGGTCAGCCTGACCACGATCTCGCGGTGGGAGTAGAGGTCGCTGACCTCGTACCTCCCCGGTGGCAAAGGAACCTCGATCGGAGTTCGCTCAGCGGCTCCGAACCGGTGGGCGACGACCAGGATCTGGGCGCCGTCGTTGGACAATCGCCGGACTGCCTGCCACCCTTCGGGGTGCCGATAGCTGCTCACCTTCGGTCCGAACCGGTGACTGACCCCGTTCTTGATCACCGGGACCGCCGCCCTGTAGAAGGAGATTGCCCGGGAGACCACAGCCCACTGCTCGTCACTGAGTTCGTGGATCTCGCCCGATAGGCACATCCGGCCGAGCATGGTCGCGGCGAGCGAGTACGCAAGCCGCTGTGGGGAGTCCTGCGTGCGCAGCACTGCCCAGATCTGGCTCTGCCGCGGGAGCAGTGCGCGTTGCACGTTGGCGGCGATGATGGGGATCTCCGCGCACTCGTGGGCGTCCGAGAATGACGACATGCTTGTGAGGGCCAGCATCGAGGGCTCCAGCCGGTGGCCGCCGGACGCGCAGTTCTCAATCACGAGCTCCGGCATCTCCTCACGGATCATCCGGAAGAAGCCCTGGACTGCGGCCATCTGCTGTCGCAACCCCTCACCGAGGGACTCTGCTCCGTCGCACCCGATTCCGATGCTGTTGTTGTAGTCGACTTTGAGATAGCCGAAGCCGTTGGCCTTGAGGAAGTCGATCACCCGGTCTTTGAGGTACCCGATCACGAACGGATCGCGGAAGTCCCAGAAGCGCCGGCCGCCTACGGTGACGGGGACGCCGTCGCGCTTGAGCAGGTGGTCGGTCAGCGTGAATGACGTGGCCCGGGAGCCGACCGTCTCGAACTCGAACCAGATGCCGGGGATCATCCCGGCGGACCGCACGTGATCAAGCGTCTCGGTCAGCCCGTCGGGGAACGTTCGGCGGTCCAGTTCCCAGTCGCCGTGACCGTTGAACCATTCGCTGCCCTCGGCCTTGTACCAGCCGCTGTCGATGACGAGGTATCGGATCCCTTTGTCCGCAAGGCGGTCGACGATCGCCCGAAGGTTCTGCGGCGACGGCGAACCCCAGGTGGTGCAGTATTCGTTGAAGATGACGGGCAGAGCCTCTTCGACCGCGGGCACATCCAGGAAGAGCTGGTGGCGAGCCGTCAACCGGTGGGCGGCGTCGTCCACTCCGCCCTGCGTGACCGTCAGGTACGCGACGGGGGTACGGAACTCCTCCCCGGGAGCCACGCTCTTCGTCCAGTGGCCCAGCTCACGGTCCGCTAGCCCGCCCGACAGGTTGAGGGCGGCGTCCGTCCGGCCTAGCTCGATCTGCCACGAGGCCGGGTGGGCAATCTGCACGCCCCAGCAGACGCCAGCGCGGCTGTCCTCGACGAACGCCGTCGGGAAGAACCCGTGCACCGGCCAAGATCCGACCTGACCGAAGCGCAGGCACCGCTCCCAGCTGGCCCAGGCTGGCTCCAGGCTCAGGTCCTCGACGTGCTCAGACACCAGACGCCCCTCACCCGACCAGGCGCTGCGCAGCCTGTGCAGGATCAGATCGCCGGGAGCTTCGTCGCCGGCGAAGGGTGTCAGACCAGTGAGCGAGAACGACGAGAGCAGCTCTAGCGTCACCGTGTCCGGTCCCTCGTTGCGAAGGACAGCAAATGAGTCCAGCGCGGCCTCGCCCGATTGCCACCGCAGATGGTGTTCGACGAGGCACCCTTGGTGCGTGCGCAAAAGCGTCACGACCGTGACACCGGCGTCGGTCGTGTGCTCGCGCTGCGACTCGAGGGTGAGCGTCGCGACAGTGCCTCCGTTCCGCAACGAACGACCGGCCGAACCGCCCGGGTATGTGTCACCGACGGTCTTGATCTGGACGAGCGAGTCGATGGCAGACGACTTCTCGGCGATCTGGCCCGCCATTGCGGCCGGGAAGAGCATCATTCCCACCGGCCCGCCCGGACCAGGCTGCATGTAGCGGGCGATCGTGTCCCCGAGGACGTAGTCCTTCAGGACCTCCACAACTACTCCTTTCAAAGACCGTGTCGACGTAGCACAGCGGTGGCCGCGATTGAGCGCACGAAGGCCAACGACGGACTGCCGCACGGCTGTCCGCGCCTACGGTTACCCCTTGACGGAGCCGAGCATCACTCCCGACACGAAGTGCCGCTGCACGAACGGGTAGATGAACAGGATCGGGATGATCGCCAGGATCATCGTCACGGCCTGGATGTTGGGGGAGATGATGGCAGAGGTCGTGCCGACGGCAGCGGCGCTCTCGGCGGTGGTGGTCGACGCGCCCGCGATGAGGTTGCGCAGGAAGAGCGACAGCGGGAAGAGGTTGTTGTTGTCGAGGTAGAGGAATGCAGTGAACCAGTCATTCCAGTAGCTGACCGCGTAGAACAGGATCATCGTCGCCAAGACGGCCTTCGACAGCGGCAGCACGATCCGGACGAAGATGCCGAACCAGCCGAGCCCGTCGATCTGAGCGGCCTCCTCGAGCTCGCGCGGCAGGCTCTCGAAGAACGACTTCGGCGGCGTGGACCCGCGGTGATCGGCGGTCCACGCCACTGACCGACATCGCCGGGCATGCTCAGCCTTGACGGAGCCTCACCCCGAGACAACTCAGGTCCACGGCTGGAGAGCGTCAGACCTCCGCCTCCTTCGGCTCCAGTTGCACGTACCCCCGGGCGACGAAGAACCGCTCGAGCAGGTAGCACCACCACAGGAGGATCAGGCCGGGCGCCACGAACACCGCGGGCATGAAGTTCCAGATGGCGACGCCCCCGAGGACCACGGCGATCCCGAGCAGGAACGTCAGGCTGGGCGTCGTCAGCCCCAACGTGAGCCCGTTGAGCACCTGGCGCCAGGTGGGGTTGGTGAAGCGGGCTGCGAGGGGGAGGCACCAGAAGACCAGGAGCAGGAGGAAAAGTCCGACGACAATGAGCGGCACCCAGACCTCGGCCAGCCCGAGAGTGGGCAGGTAGGAGAGCGTGAGGATGCCGACGGCCGCGACCGGGACGGCCAGCAGGCCGATGACGGTCGCCTGCCTCCAGCTCTGCCGCAAGGCCTTCGTGGCGATGGCCCAGGGGCCTGCGTCCTTGCCCAGGACGTACCGGCGGCAAACCTCGTAGGCGACCACCGTTCCCGCTCCCGCCGTCACGACAAGGCCGAGGCTCACGAGCCAGAACAGGCTGATCACGATGACCGAGCCGAGCGAGTCCAGGATGCGCCACAGTCGCGACGCGGGGTTGTAACGGAAGATGGTCGGGGCCTTTCAGTGTGCGGAGTTGCGGGTCCTGAGGACGGGGTCGGCCTCCCGCGGTGGGCGGGAGGCCGACGCCATCAGCCCTTCACGGAGCCGATCGTGAGACCGGACACGAAGTGCTTCTGCAGGAACGGGTAGACGAACAGGATGGGGACGGCCGCCACCATGGTGATCGCCGACCGCAGCGCGATCGGTGTGGTGACCTGCCCGCCAGAGGCCGCGCTGCCCGTGGCGGCCACGGAGTTCATGCCGGCGTTCATCGAGCTCGCCAGCAGCTTCTGCAACTCGTACTGCAGGGTGGACAACGCCGGATCGCCCGAGTTGTAGAGCAGGGTGTCCAGCCAGGAGTTCCAGCTGCCCACGGCCACGAACAGACCCACCACGGCCAGCGCGGGCTTGCACAGCGGCATCACGATCTGCCACCACGTGCGGAACTCGCCCGCGCCGTCGGCCCGTGCCGACTCGATGATCTCGTCGGGGATCGATTTCATGTACGTGCGCAGGACGATCAGGTTGAACGCGCTGATGATCGTCGGCACCCAGTAGGCCTGGAAGCTGTTCAGCATGCCCAGGTCCTTGATGAGCAGGTAGTTGGGGATCAGCCCGGCGTCGAAGTACATCGTCAGCACGAAGATCAGGGTGATCGAGCGGCGGAAGATGAACTCTTTGCGGCTGAGCGCGTAGGCGAGCATCGAGGTGAAGAACAGGTTTGTCGCCACCACCACGACCGTCTTCAGGACGCTCATGAAGAACGCCTGGTAGATCGTGTGCATGTTGAACACGACGTTGTAGTTCTGCAGCGAGAAGACCCGAGGCCAGATGCCGATCCCGCCACGGACGGCGTCGTTGCCGTCGTTCAGGGAGATGGCGAGCGTGTTCAGCAGCGGGTAGATCATGAGCGCCGCGAGGGCCAGCAGGAAGGTCGTGTTGAGCGTCGTGAAGATGATCTGCTCGACCGTCCACTTGCGACGCGGTGACCCGCCTCGTGATGCGCGCCGCGCCAGAGGCTTCGCGACAGTGGTGCTTGACATGAAGTCCTCCTAGACCAGCGTCTCTTGGTTGAGGCGCTTGGCCGCTAGGTTCGCCGAGCCCACCAGGATGACGGCGACGATGGTCTTGAAGATGCCCGCGACGACGGCGAGGCTGTAGTTGCCCAGCTGGTAGCCATAGCGCAGCACGAAGACGTCGATGGTCTCGGACTTGTCGGACACCAGGCCGTTGCCGAGGAAGTACGGCAGCTCGAAGTTCGTGGACAGGATCCAGCCGCTGTTGATGATGAGCAGCACGACGATCGTGGGCCTGATGCTCGGGAGCGTGATGCTGAACATCTTGCGATAGCGGCCTGCTCCGTCGACCTCGGCGGCCTCGTACAGGCCCGGGTCGATCGCAGTGATCGCGGCCAGGTAGAGGATCGTGTTCCAGCCCAGCTCCTTCCACAGGTTCGTCCCGGCGACGATCCCCCAGAAGTAGTTCGGCTGGGTCAGGAACAGGACCGGATGGTCGACGAGGTGCAGGCTCATGAGGCCCTGGTTGATGAACCCGCCGGAGGAGGGCAGCGAGAGCGCCACCGATGCCAGGCTCGCCACGATCACCCAGCTGAGGAAGTGGGGCATGTACGTGATGTTCTGCAGGATCCGCTTGAACGGCAGGTTCTTGACCTCGTTCAGCAGCAGCGCCAGGACGATGGCCCCGAAGGTCCCGACGATCAGGGTCAGGACCGACTGTCCCATCGTGTTGACCACGACCCGGCGGAACCGCTCACCGTTGACACCGGTGAACAGGTTGTGGAAGTTCTGGAGGCCCACCCACTTCTGGTTCCAGATGCTGCCGCGACCCGGCTTGTAGTGCTGGAAGGCGATCGCCCAGCCGTAGACCGGGACGTACTTGAACAGGATCTGGTACATCAGCAGCGGGACGGACATCGCGAGCAGGGCTCGCTGCGCCCAGACCCTGTCCCAGGTGATCTTGCGCTTGGGATCCTTCGCTGCATTCTTTCGGGCCTTGCGGTTCTGGGCACGCGAGCTGCCCGCGGGCTCCAGGGCCGGTTCGAGCCCGGTGGCGGTCACAAGGGTGCTGACCGGGGTCACAAGGGTGCTGACCGGGTCCGTCATCTGTCCAACCTCGTCGTCAGGAGCAGTGGGTGGTAATCGAGAACGCGTCGTGGTGGGAGGCGCACGCCGCCCACCACGACTGCTCGCAGACTGTTACCAGTTGGCCAGACGGTCCTTGATGCCAGCGTTGACTGCGTCCTCGTACACCTTGACGTCGACCTTGTGGATGGCGTCGACGTAGGCCTGCCAGTTCTTGTCGAAGTCGGCGGGCTTGCCGGCGATGATCTTCGGCAGGTTCTGCACGCTGGTGTCGGTCAGCTGCTGGTTGACCTGGTTGGCGTCGTCGGAGAGCTTGATGTTCCACGCCGGGTAGTACTTAGGGTTCTGCGGCGCCTTGTTCACGAAGTCAGTCCAGGTCTTCTTGTTGCCGTACTTCGCCATGAAGTTCTTGTCGTAGTCGCTCAGCGTCGCGTAGAACTCGGCGGGCTGGTCGTCGGGGCTGTAGGCGTTGCCGTCGGAGAACTTGCCGTTGTGCTTGGGCAGCATGTCGAGCAGCGCGTCGAGACGGTTCGAGGCACGCCAGGTGACGTCCTTGTAGTTCTTCCGCTGCTGGTCCGTGCGGGAGAAGACGCCGTCGGCGCCGACCTGGTAGTCCTCGCCCGCGACGCCCCAGGAGAGCGTCTTCTGCCATTCCTCGCTGAGCATGGTGTCGAGGAACTTCAGTGCCTTCTTCGGCTGCTTGCTGGAGACCGAGACGCCGAACCCCTGGTTGATGTTCATGACGGCGCGGTCCTGGTACCAGGGCTTCACCCCGGGGTAGACGGGCATGAGGGGCACGTAGGTGTACTCGTCCTTGTGGGCGCTCTGCAGCGACTGGGTGGCGGTCCCGAAGTCCCAGCCCTGGTCGTGCATGCCGAGGACGGTGCCGGTGGCCAGCTTCGCGGTGTACTGGTCGAGTGTCAGGGTGAAGGACTCGGGGTCGACGAGACCCGAGCTGTACTGCTGGTTGATGACCTTGTAGAAGTTCTTCGCGATGTCCTTGTCGGCGTAGATCGACGCGTGGTTGTTGCTGTCTACGATGACGCCACCGTTGTTCGGGGAGCCTGCCAGCAGCGCCGGCGGGTTGGTCATGCCCCACTCACGGCCCTTGGACGCCAGAATCTCGAAGCCGACGGTCGGGGCGCCGTTGGTCTGGGGGTGCTTCGCCTTGTAGTCCGAGATGAGCTGGAAGTAGCGGTCGAGCGTCATGTTGCTGAGGTCCGGGTAGCCGGCGTCCGCGAGCACACGCTTCTGGATCCAGAACGCGGGACCGTAGTAGACGCCGCCCGTGACGTCGCCGTAGAAGCGGTTGTAGTTCGGGAAGATGTACAGGCCCTTGTCCACCTGGTCGCCCGAGTAGCTCATCTTCTTGATGTCGTCCTTGACGTGCGCGGCGAGGTTGGGGTAGGCCCCCGTCTTCAGCATGTCGTCCAGGCGCAGGAGAGCGCCGCCCTCCAGGAAACGCTGCTTCAGGTCGCCGGTGCCGATGAGGTCGGGGTACTGACCGCCCGCGAGCGTGACACCGATCTTCTGGTCCTCGTTGTCCGGCGTGACGATCTCGTACTTGAGGGTGACACCGAGCTTGTCCTTGAGCAGCTTGGTGATCTTGTTGTCGGGTGCCGGGGCCTGCTGGGCCGTCGTGATCCAGACCGAGAGCGTCGTCGGGTTGCTGGGGTTCAGCGTATCCGAGTTGTTCTTGTCCGCGCTGTTGTCCGGCGAGCAGGCAGGCAGGGCGATCAGTGCCATGGCCGTGGCGGCCACGGTGAGCCGCCGCCCGGTCCCGCGCAGGACGCCGAGTCTGAGGTCGCGCTTCATGTATCTCCTTACTGAGAACTGTCCGGAGGTCTCTCCTTGGACGTTGGAGAAACTGTCCGGGCGATGTTGACCGGAAGCTGTGCGCTGCGGACCGGAAGTCGGGCCTCGCGTCCTCATCCCGTCGCGATTTTAGCGATAAAGTAGAGACGCGATCGGGTTCCGTCAAGCCCCGTGCACGCATCGAGACTTCCGACGTCTCGGTCCACACGCAAGGAGCCGCATGCGCCACACCCTCCAGGACGACGTCCCC
>Ga0207657_10007122_pt1 | contig 11483 bp, 12 predicted proteins | sample KBSC33metaG_FD_184316 | JGI IMG/M metagenome (GOLD analysis project Ga0207657, IMG submission 184316) | Corn rhizosphere microbial communities from Kellogg Biological Station, Michigan, USA - KBS C3-3 metaG (SPAdes) (version 2) | ecosystem: Host-associated > Plants > Roots > Rhizosphere > Soil ...
ACGAACGTGTGCAGGCCGACGCCGGACGGCTGGTCGAGGTGGCAGCGCAAGTCAGCGGCAGCGCCGCCGAAGTGGCGAGCCTGGGCGAGGCCTTCGGCTTTGCCGTGCAGCTGTTCTCGGAGTCCAATGACAAGCTCACCGCGCACCTGGATCGCATCGACGGCGCACTCAACGCGCAGATGGCGCGCAGCGACGAGCAGCTGGCGTACTACGTGGCGCAGGCGCGCGAGGTGATCGACCTGAGCATCCTGTCCCAGAAGCAGATCATCGAGGAACTGCAACGCCTGGCGGGCCGCCAGGCCGCGGAGGCGCTGGCGTGAGCGCCGCCCGGCCGCCCGAAGGCGCTCGCCCCGCAGCCGCCAGGCGGAGGGCCGCCTGATGATTTCCGACGACATCGACGCGGACGGCGCCGTCGAGACCTCGGCCCCGGTGTGGGCGGTGTTCGGCGACCTGATGGCCGGGCTGCTGGGCGCGTTCGTGCTGATCCTGCTGTTCGCGCTGGCCTCGCAGCTGGAGCTGGTGACGCGCTTGCAGGACGAGATCAGGCAGCACCAGCTCGAACAGGAGCGTCGCGCAGAGCTCGAACGCGCGCTGGCCGTGCCGCTGGCGGCAGGGCGCGTCACGCTGGATCATGGCCGCATCGACATCAACGGCGCCGTGCTGTTCGCTTTCAACTCCGCCGAGCTGCAGCCCGATGGCCGCGCGCTGCTCAAGACGCTGGCCGCGCCCATCACCACCTACCTGAAGGCGCGCGACGAGATCCTGATGGTCAGCGGCTTCACCGACGACCGCCAGGTGCGCGGCGGCAACCACCAGTTCGCCGACAACTGGGAGCTCTCGGCCCAGCGTTCGCTGACCGTCACGCGGGCACTGATCGAGGACGGCGTGCCCTCGTCCGACATCTTCGCGGCCGCCTTCGGCGCCGAGCAACCGGTGGCCGACAACGCCGACGCGCAGGGGCGCTCGAAGAACCGCCGCGTGGAGATGGCGCCCACGCCGCGCACGGCGCGCGCCAGCCTGCCCAGGCCCGCCGCGAGCGCGCCGCATGCCTGAGACGCCGTCCTTCGCCGCCGCCGTGCGCGCGCGCTTCGCGCAGGCGCTCGCGCGCCGCGCTGGCGCGCGCGAGGGCGCGGCGCGGCGCATGCTGGAGGCGAGGCTGGCCGCCCTGGCGCCGACGACGTCCGCGCCGCAGGATGCGCGATCCTCGGACGCCGCCCCGTCGCAACGCGGCGCGCTGGCCGAACTCGTCGCGCATGCCGCGCGGCAGAAGACGGCACCGGTGCTGGGCATGCCGAATCGGCCGCGCGAAGCCTCACCGGACAAGGCGGCCACGCCCGACACCTGCACAGTGCAGTTCTTCAAGCGTACCTGGTCGCGCCTGAGCGCCGACCAGCGCCTGGCGCAATCGCGCGCCTCACTGCCCGACAACGCCGGGCCGCTGAACTCGCACCACCTCGTGCACCGCTCGCTCACGCTGATGCGCGAGCTGTCGCCCGACTACCTGGAGCGCTTCGTCGGCTATGTCGACGCGCTGCAGTGGCTGGAACAGGCCAACGAGGCCGCGGCGCAGGATCCGCGCCCGGCCGCGGCGAAAAAAAGCATGGCCGCGCGCCGCTGACTTGCGGTCTCGCAAAGTCGCCCGGCGGCACCCTTGCGGCCGCAGGCATCGTGCTAGTGTGCTGCCGGGCGCTTGCCTGAATCTGCCACGACCAGGGCCAGGATCTGCTGCACGAGTTTCAGCGGCCGCAGCGGCTTGGCGCAGTGCGCATCGAACCCGCACGACAGCGCCAGCTCGCGGTCCTGCTCGCGGCTGAACGACGTCAGTGCGATGGCCGCGATCCGGGAGCGACCGTTGGTCTGCTTCGGCAGCGATGACTCCTTGTGGCGAACTTCGCGGATCAAGTCATAGCCGTCCTTGCCGGGCATGCCGATGTCGCTGATCAGGACGTCGGGCCGAAGCTCCTCCAGCATCGAGAGGGCCTCTTGCGCGGTCGATGCGCAGCGAACGGCGGCGCCCCGGTCGCCGAGGATGATCTTGAGCATCGCGCTGGCCTCCCGATCGTCATCGACGACCACAAGGTCCAGCCCCGCCAATGGCAACTCCGAGGTCTGTACGGAATCCAGCTCGACCAGGCCGTCGGATCCCGCGTCCATGCTGCTCGCGCGCCCTTGCTCGGTCGGCAGCCAGAACGTGAAGGTCGATCCAGTGCCCAAGCCGTCGCTCTGCACCGAGATCGCGCCGCCATGCGCCTCCACGAGTTGCTTGACGATGGCCAGGCCCAGGCCGAGCCCGCCCCGATGCCGGTTGCTCGGCGCATCGCTTTGTGCGAAGCGGTCGAACACGAACGGCAGGAAGCCCGCCTCGATGCCGGTTCCCATGTCGGTGATCGACACGCGAAGTCGCGCGTCCGCTTCGACCAGGCGAACGTGGATGGTGCTGCCTTTCGGAGAGAACTTGATCGCGTTGCTGAGCAGGTTCCAGGTCACCTGCTGCAGCCGGGAGGCGTCCGCTTCGATGCGACGGTAGTCGGGCTGCAGTTGCAGGTCGACCGTGATCGACTTCTCGTCCAGCGACGGTTGCATCGCGCTGATGGCCGATGAGATCTCTTCGGCGGGATCGATGAACGACAAGGCCAGCGGCAGCTTGCCCAGGTTCAGGCGCGACATGTCGAGCAGGTCCGAGATCATGCGCGCCTGGGTCTTGCCATTGCGCTCGATGGCCGCCAGCCCCCGCATGGCCTCGTCGGTGCCGCCGCGCATGCGCAGGACGTGGGCCCAGCTGAGGATCGCGTTCAAAGGGGTGCGCAGCTCGTGCGACAGGATGGCGATGAAGTCGTCCTTGAGCCGGCTCACCTGTTCGGCTTCGACTCGCGCGACGCGCTCGCGCTCCAGCCATTGAAGCCTGCGCTGCTCCAGGTCGCGGCGCTCGGACACGTCCGTCGCGACGACCATCGAGACGCCGGGCTCGATCTTCGAGGCGACGCTGCATTCGAGGTAGATCGTGTCACCGTTTTGCCGGCGCATCGGCACGTCCTGGCCCCTCGACGGAATGTCCGTCTGCGCGAACAGTCCGTCGATCCGCCCGTCCCATTGGGGGGACACGAAGCTGCTGAGGGTCTGCCCGAGCACCTGGTCGATGTCCCTCATGAGCATGGCCAGCATCGCCGGGTTGGCACCGACGACGATGCCCTCGCCGTCCAACAGCACGATGCCGCTGGGGGCCTGGGCGTAGATGGTGCGGAACTTCGATTCGCTGAGCTGGGACGCCTGGCGCAGTTGCTCGGCCTGGTCGTCGAGTTCGGCGTACAGGGCGACCACGCCTCGATTCGTCTCCTCCAGTTCTTCCTGCAGCAGCAGGCGCAGCTGGGTCTGGTCTTCCAGCGCGTCGCAGACGCGCTTGAATTCTTGCGCGGAGTTGTTCGGTTCGGTACTCATGCTCAAGCTCGCTTCACCACCACGACAGTGACGTCATCGCGTCCGCGTGTGTGTTCGCGAACGAGCCAACCGGCGATCACGGCCGGGTCGCATTGCAGCAGGCCGCTCGCGTCCTTCAGGTTCCAGCGCGTGAGCAGGCCGTCGGAGTGCAGCACGATCAGCGAGTGGTCGGGCCAGGGGTAGCTGGCGTCCTGCAGCTTGCGGATCTGCAGGCCGAGCGTGCCGTGCTGCGACATCAGCGACCGGTCCTCAATGCCCGAGATGATGCGGCCGCTGATGTTGCCGGCGCCGGCATAGGTCACGGTGCCCGCGATCGCATCGATCTGCGCGATCGCGACCGCCGCACCGCGCGTGCTGCGCATCAAGGGGTGCGCGCGTTCGAGGATGGCGCTGGGCGAGCCGGTGGCCGTCGCGAAGACGCGCATCGCCTCGGCCGCTGCCTCGGCCGCCTGCGGACCGTGGCCGAGCCCGTCGGCCACCATCAGGGTGGCGCCGCCGTCGCAGATGCGGATCTCCCAGTCGTCGCCGCTGACCATCTCGCCTGGCGCGGCCAGGCAGATGCCTGCATGCGCGATGCTCACGCGCGCGGACGGCGGGGCCGCGCCCGCCGGCGACGGCACCCACGTGCGCGACAGGATCACCGTGCCCCTGTCCGCCAGCGAGAACGCGGAGAAGTCGGTCGACAGCCGGCGCACGGCGCCGAGCCCGGTGCCCGGCGTGCCGCCGCTCGAGTAGCCGTCGCGCAGGCAGCGCGCGACGTCCATCCCCGGGCCGCTGTCGATGGCGATGACCTCGAGCTGGCAGCCTGCGACACTGCCGCGGCAGCCGATCAGCAAGCGGCCCTTTGTCGCGTGGCGCCACAGGTTGTTGCCCAGCTCGGTGACGACGATCGCGACGCGACCGACGGCAGTCTCGTCGAGACCGTGAATGGTGGCCAGCCGCGATGCGGCGCGCCGCGCCTCGCCGACCTGCGACGGCTCGGAGACGGCGATGTCCAGGTGCGGGATCACGCGCTACTTCCAGCGCGTGACGGTGACGCAGGTGCCTTCGCCCACGGCCGTGCGGATCTCGAACTCGTTGACGAGCCGCTTGCTGCCGGACAGGCCCACCCCCATGCCGGTGCCCGACGTCCAGCCGTCGGTGAGCGCGAGGTCGACGTCAGGGATGCCGGGACCCTTGTCCTCGAACCAGAGCCGCAAGCCGGTCTTGATGCCCTGCGAGACGATCTGCCAGCGCATTTCGCCGCCGCCGCCATAGACGACCGTGTTGCGCGACAGCTCGCTGGCCGCGGTGATCATCTTGGTCTGGTCGACCAGCGTGAACTTGATCTGCTGCGTCAGCTTGCGCACCATCTGGCGGCACATGACGATGTCGCGCTCGCCCAGCAGTGGCGTCGACCCGAGGAGCGGCTCAGTCGTCAATTCGATTCCGATCGTCGGCGGCCAGCATCGCCATTCCGCGCTCGACGTTGAGCGCGGTCCGCACGCCTTCGAGCGACAGGCCCAGCTCGACGAGCGTGATGGCCACGGCAGGCTGCATGCCCACGACCACGCTGGTCGCGTCCAGCACGTTGGCGATGCCCGAGATGCTGGCCAGCATGCGGCCGACGAACGAGTCGACGATCTCGAGCGCGGAGATGTCGATCAGCACGCCGCTGGCGCCGGTCTTGTCGATCTGCGCCGACAGGTCGTCCTGCAGCGCGAGCGCCACCTGGTCCTGCAGGTCGACCTGGATGGTCACCAGCAGCACCTTGCCCATCTTGAGGATCGGGATGCGCTCCATGTCAGGCCGCGGCGCGCGTGACGACGAAGCCGGCCTTCTTCATGGCGATCTGCAGCGCATCGGCCAGCGTCGCCTTGGTGGTGATGCCCTGCAGGTCGATGCCCAGGTGAACGATGGTCTGGGCGATCTGCGGCCGGATGCCGCTGATGATGCAGTCGGCCCCCATCAGGCGGATCGCCGTGACGGTCTTGAGCAGATGCTGCGCCACCAGCGTGTCGACGGTGGGTACGCCGGTGATGTCGATGATCGCGAGCTCCGAGCCGGTCTCGACGATGCGCGTCAGCAGCGCTTCCATCACCAGCTGCGTGCGGCTCGAATCCAGCGTGCCGATCATGGGCACGGCCAGCACGCCCTCCCACAGCTTGACGACCGGCGTCGACAGCTCGAGCAGTTCCTGCTGCTGGCGCTGGATGACGTCCTCGCGCGAGCGCTGGTAGGTCGTGGCGGTCCATTGCGCCATGCGGTCGATCAGGGTCGAGGCCGCCCACAATGCGTCGAATGCGCGCTGCGGGCTCGCCGCGAGTGCCTCCCGCAGTCCTGCGAACAGCGGCTTCTTGATGGCCAGCACGAAGTAGCTCGTCTCTCCGGCGCTCGCGCCCTGGGCAGCACGTGACTGGGACAGCTCCGACAGCACGGCCCGCGTGCGACCCCACGCCGCATCATCGAAGCGGGTCAGGTCTGCATCCGCGCGCAAGGCCTCCTGCAGCGAGCTCATGACCTCCCTGGCATCGTGCGTCGCCGTCTTCGCCAGCGAGGCGCTTTCGCCCGACTGCTCCGCTTCGGACAACCAGGACCTGAGGAAGTCTTCAGGCGCGGCCTTCAAGACGTCGTCGAAGAGGGCGTTTTCTTGCTTCATGCGGATCCTGTGGCTTCGAGGAAGGTCCTCGTCGGATCTTCAGGAAGCGGGCGTTCGGGAATCCGAACGCTGGTGGACAGCCGTTCGGCGACGTCCTGTATCCGCTAGGTGCACGGTCGAGTTCGAGCAAAGGCTCGACTACAGATGGACTGATGGTACATCGGACGCGAATGGCGACTGCTTCGGCCGCTTTCCCAGACGTCGGCCGTGGCCATCGTCATCTTTCGACTTCGCGCAGAATGACGGCCATGACCGACGACGCCCGCCCCGCCATCCACGACAACGTGGCCGCCCATCGCTTCGAGATGATCGTCGACCGCCATGCCGCGGTCGCCACCTACGCCATCGACGGCAACACCATCACCTTCATCCACACCGTGGTGCCCGAGGCCTTGCGCGGGCGCGGGATCGCGCGCGAGCTGGTCGAATTCGCGCTGGCGTCGGCGCGCGAGCGTGGCCTGAAGGTGATGCCGCGATGCGAGGTGTTCGAGGCCTACATGCGCAAGCATCCCGAGACGCACGACCTGCTGGCCGACCCGGCGCTGTTCGACGGGCCGCCCCGCGCCCGCTGAGCCGGCAACTCCTGTTCCGGCAACCTGCATGCCCTCGAATGCGGGCGCGCTGAATGCCCGCAGCCGGACGCGCCACTGTCGGCGTGAAGGAGTCCGGGCATGTCCAATCCCGCATCGAATCCAGGCCAGGCTGCCCAGACCGAGAAGTCCGGCAGCCGGCCGCTCACCGTGATCGAGCTCACCGTCGTGCTCGAGGAGCTCGATCGTGTCGTCGCCGAACTGGAAGAGTCGCTGACCGAGCTGGCGCTGCCGTTCGACGACGCGTCGCGCTGCGTCGCGCGCGAGGCCATCGCCGCCGCGCGGCGCCAGGTCTGATCGGCCGCCGGCCCGTCAGGCCAGTGCTTCGATCGGACGCAGCGCCAGCGCCTGGCGCACGTGGCGCCATGCGGCCAGCGCCGTGACGAGGATCGTCGCGAGCAGCGCCGCGCAGAGCGTGGCCGCCAGTGCGGGTCCGGGTGCGACGCGATCCTGGAAACCCTGCAGGTAGAGCCAGCCCAGCCAGGCCGCCGGCGGCAGCGCGAACGCCGCGGCCGCCATCAACGGCAGCGCGAATTCCACCCCCACCTGACGCGCGATCGCCGCGTCGCCCGCGCCATGCAGGCGGTGCAGCACCAGCTCGGTGCGGCGCCGCCTCAGCGTGTCGGCCACCATGGCGTAGGCGCCGACCATGGCGACGGCCACCGCCAGCAGCGCCATCGTCGCGACCGTCGCCGTCATCTGCGCCTCCTGGCGATAGACGTCGGCGCGCAGGTCGTCGGCCCACTTGATCTCGTAAGGCACGGACAGGCCGTGGGCGCGCCAGGCGCCGTCCAGGGCGTTCCACAACGACTTCGGGTCTGGCCCGCTGACCGTCAGGTTCCACTGCGGCTTGTCGGTGAGCAGGAAGGCGTGCGGCAGTACGGCGTCGCGTGCGGATTCGAGCGCGGCATCGCGCACCACCGCAACCACGCGGCGAACCTCGGTGCCCGGCTGAAGGTAGGCACCGCCGCCGCGCAACAGCGCGCCGACGGCCGCCTGCGGCGTGGCGAATCCGAGCAGCCGCGACGTCGTCGCATCGATCACGAGGTGCGCCTCGCCCGGCGAGAATTGCGGGGTGCCGCCGAGCACCGTCATGCCGTAGGTGTCGAAGAACCCGGGCGAGACCAGGGTCAGGCGCGTGTCCGCGACGTGGCCGTCCGGGCTGGTCTGCAGCTCGCGCTGGCCCCGCGTGCCGGCGGCCAGCTGCTCGGCGCTGAAGGCCCAGCGGGCGACGGCCGGATCGTGCGACAGCGCGTCGGTGAAGGGGGCCAGGCTCGGGATCCGGTCGGGATCGGTCTCCATCGAGAGCACGAGCCGGCCGTGCGTCTGCACGCCGCGGTCCACGTGCAGGAGATGGTATTGCTGAAGCGCCAGCACGCCCGTGACGGACAGCAGCAACAGCACGCCGGACAGTTGCGATGCCAGCAGGATCTGGCGCGCGCGCCGTCCCCACGGCCCTTCGCTGGCGGTGCGGCCCTGCAGCGCCGCGGCGGGCGCTCGTCGCAGCGCGGCGCGGGCGGGCAGGGCGATCGTGAGCAGCAGCAGGGCGACCACCACCGCGCCGAGGCCGGCGAGCGCGCGCAGCGGCAGCGGGTCGGCGATCGGCAGGTCGGGCGGCAGATCTAGCCAGTTGGCCACGGTCGGGACCAGCCACCAGGCGAGCAGCAGCGCCGCGCCGGCGGCGGCGGCCAGCGGCACCAGGGCCTCGAGCGCCCAGAGCTCCAACAGGTGCGAGCTGCTGGCGCCAAGGCTGCGCCGCAGCGCCGTCTCGCGCTGGCGTTGCAGCATCTGCGCGGCCTGCAGGCTCATCGCGTTGAACGTCGCCAGCAGCAGCAGCAGCGCGCAGGCGCCGCCGACTGCGGCGATGGCCTGCCAGCGCAAGGCCGCGGCCGGGCCGTCGAACGGCACGTCGGCCAGGGCGACGCCGCGGAAGTACGCGGCCTCGCGATGGGTGCGCCAGGCGGGCGGCAGCTCGGCGTACTTGGGACTCGTCACGAACGCGTCATGCATCCAGCCCGCCACCTGGTCGACCGTCGTGCCGGGTCGCAGCCGCGCGAACACGCGCCCGGTCATCATGAAGATGGCATCGAGGTCGCCGGCTGGCGCCGAGCTCGCGCGCGTGTCGAAGCCGGCCATCACCAGCGCGCGGCCCACCAGCGGATTGGCGCCGAACAGGGGGCTGCGCGGATCGGTGTCGGGCAGCACGGCGGTCACCGTGTAGGTGTGGTTGCGCGATTGCACGTGGCGGCCCAGGGCCTGCGCCGGAGGCAGGTCGCCCCACAGCTTGTGCAGCAGGTCGGCGGAGATCGCGATCGTGTCGTGGCCCTGCAGCGTGGCGCGCAGGTCGCCGGCGAGGCTGCGCAGGCTCAGCACCTCGGCGAGATCGGGATCGGCCGCCAGCACCAGCGCCGGAATCCAGCGCGCACCCTCATGCAGCTCCACGCCGCCCCAGGCGGCGCGGCTGATCAGGTCCAGCGGCGCGTGCCTGGCCTTGAGCAGTGGCCCGAACGCCACCGGCACCGCGCCGAACCACGGGCTGGGTTCGCCGGGCGGGTTGCCCTTGAAGTCCAGCATGATCGTGCGCTCGGGGTCGCGCACGTCCGGATCGGGCGCGGCCAGGGCCAGTGCGAACAGGGCGACCAGCAGGCAGGCCGCCAGTGCGATGGCCAGGCCGCCGGCGGCCACCGCTGTCGCGCGGGCGCGGCTGCGGACGTTGCGCAGCGCATCGGGCAGCAAGGCCTTCACGCCAGGTGCTCCGCATGCGCGTCGACCAGCACGCGGCCATCGAGCAGCCGCACCGTGCGCGAGGCGAGCGCCGCGTGTTCCGCGCTGTGCGTCACCATCACCAGCGTCGTGCCCTCGTCGTTGAGCTCGCGCAGCAGGCGCATCACCTCCTGGCCGTGCGCGCTGTCCAGGTTGCCGGTGGGCTCGTCGGCAAGCAGCAGCGCGGGGCGCGCGGCGATCGCGCGCGCGATCGCCACGCGCTGCTGCTGGCCGCCGCTGAGCTGGCTGGGATGATGCTGCGCGCGGTGCGCCAGGCCCAGTCGGTCGAGCACCTCGGCCACGCGCGCGCGCTGCGCCTTCCCGGTCTGCCCGCCGTAGCGCAGCGCGAGCAGCACGTTGTCCTGCACCGTCATCTCGTCGACCAGGTTGAAGCTCTGGAACACGAAGCCGATGCGCCCGCGCCGCAGCGCGGCCAGCTCGCGCTCGCTCCTGGCCGCCACGTCTTCGCCCTGCAGCAGGTAGCGGCCCGAGGTGGGGCGATCGAGCAGCCCCAGCAGGCCCAGAAGCGTGGACTTGCCGCAGCCCGAAGGCCCGCTGATCGCCACGTATTCGCCGGCCTCGATGCGCAGGTCGATCGCGTCGAGCGCGGTGGTCTCGACGTCGCCGGCGCGGTGGCGCTTGGTCAGTTGCTGCAGTTCGATCATGGCAGGGCGAGTCTTTCGCTGTCGGCAGGCGGTTGGGAAATCAGGACGTCGTCTCCGGGCTGCAGGCCGGCCAGGATCTCGACCAGGCCGGACGCGCGGCGCCCCAGGCGCACGCTGCGTCGCCGCAGCTCGTGTCCGTCGCGCACGTAGAGCGCGGGCTGCACGCCGGGGCCTTCGGGCAGCAGCAGCGCCGGCGCCGGCGGGCTCAGCTGCAGCCGGACGTCGACGGCCTGGCCGGGCCGCAGCGCGGCGGGCGATTTTCCCTCGGGCCAGCGCAGCAGCACGCGCACCTTGCCGCCCTGCACCTGCGGCAGCGCCTGCGCGAGCACCAGGTCGCCGGCCTCGCTGGTGGCGGCCTGGCCCGTCTGCAGGCGGGGCAGCCAGTACTCGTCGACATCGGCCACCAGCTGCACGCCGCCGGCGGGGTCGTCGATGCGTCCCAGGCGATCGCCGGGCCGCACGCTGGCTCCGACCTGCAGCGCGAAGCCGCTCAGTTGTCCGGCCATGGCCGCGCGCTGCAGCAGGCGTTCGCGCGAGCGCTGCAGCAGCTCGAGGCCGCGTTGCAGGCCCTGCACGGCGCGCGCCATCTCGGCGATGGACTGGTCGCGGATGGCGGCCTCCGCCTGCTGGTCGGCCTGGGCCTGCGTCAACAGGCGATCGGCCAGCGCGCGCGCACGGCTGGCCTGCTCCAGTGCGGCGGGCGACACGAATCCCGCGGTGGCCAGCTGGGACTGGCGGCGCCACTGCGCCTCGGCCTGCTGCTGCGCCGCCTGCAACTGCGCCAGCTCGCGCCGGTTCTGCGCCAGGCTGGCGGCCTGCGCGGTGCGTTGCACCGACACGTTGGCCATCTGCTGCGCGACCTCTGCGCCGCGCTGCATCAGGAGCTGCTCCTGCTCCGCGCTGTGCAGGCGGTACAGCGGCGCGCCGGCGGCCACGCGGTCGCCGTCGTGGGCGAGCACCTCCTCGACCCGCCCCGCCTCGGCCGCATCGAGCTGCACCGAGCGCAGCGGCTCGACGCGCGCGCGCAGCGCCACCTCGTCGCGGAAGGTGCCGGCGCGCACCGCCGCGAGCTGCGGCGACGCGACCGCCTGCAGGCGCGGCGCGCGTTGCCAGGCCAGCAGCGCGGAGCCGACGAGCGCGGCGGCCACAGCGGCCGGCGCGAGCCAGCGCCGGCGGCGCGTCGGCAGCCTGCGGTCCATGGCGGCGCCGCTGGGAGCGGCTGGAAGTGCGGTCATCACGCTGCGCACTGTGGCGGCGCGGGCCGCCGCGGCAAAGAGGGCTGTCCGCATCCGGACACACCCCTGCCTCGCGCGCCCGCGAGGCTGCGACACTGGCGTCCGTGCCCGAAGCCTCCATCCTCGTTCTCGACGACGACCCCGACGTCGGCCTGGC
>Ga0207657_10007123_pt1 | contig 11482 bp, 10 predicted proteins | sample KBSC33metaG_FD_184316 | JGI IMG/M metagenome (GOLD analysis project Ga0207657, IMG submission 184316) | Corn rhizosphere microbial communities from Kellogg Biological Station, Michigan, USA - KBS C3-3 metaG (SPAdes) (version 2) | ecosystem: Host-associated > Plants > Roots > Rhizosphere > Soil ...
GGCACCTCCACGGGCGGATCCATGGCCAGGATCGTGATGATCGCGGGCACCGCGTTGATCCAGGTGATCTGCCGGGCCCCGATCAGCTCCCAGAAGCCGCGCCGGCTGAACTTGCGGTCGACCACGAGGCAGGCTCCGGCGGCCAGGGTGCCGAGCAGCCCGACCACCTCGGCGTTGATGTGGAACAGCGGCAGGCAGCAGTAACCACGGTCGGCCGGGGTCAGCCGGTGATGCGCGGCCACGGACCGGGCCACGTGCATCAGCTGGTCCTCGCGCAGCAGGATGCCCTTCGGCGTCCCGGTGGTCCCGCTGGTGCACAGGAAGATCCCGCCACGCCCGGTCCCGGAGGGCGCCGGATCGCTGACCGCCTGGCCACGATCCCCGGGCTCAGGCAGGCCGAGCAGGGGGAGCCCGGACTCGAGGTCATCGCCCACCAGGGCCCACGGCTGCGCCACCTTCAGCATCCGCGCCACATCACCGGCCGGGGCGCCCGGGTCGAGCGGCACGGCCACCCGGCCCGCCGCGAGGATGCCGACCAGCGCCGCGGCGTAGCCGAACACATCCGGCAGCCGGACCGCCACCCGGGCGCCGGGAGGTATCCCGGCTTCGTCCAGGTGACGGGCCCAGGCTCGCGCCGAGTGCTGCAGCCCGGCGTAGGTCAGCGTGGCGGTGCCGGACGCATCCTCGAGGTAGGGGGCGTCGCCCCGGCTGGCCGCCGCCTCGTCGATCCGCTCTGTCAGCACAGTCACGTTCCGTTCTGATCGGTCGTGGTGCCCGCCAGCGCGGCCGGCACCGGCTCGGGCGATGGCGCCGGCGCCGGCACCGGCTCGGGCGCCGGCGCTCGCCGCGGCAGCAGGGTCCGCCAGGGTTCCTGCTTGCGCCCGGTCAGCGGCACGGCCAGCGGCGTGCGGGCCAGCAGGGCGGTGAGCAGGATGCCGCCGAAGTAAGCGATCGCCACGGTCAGCGGGAGCCACACCCAGAAGGGCGCCCGGACCACGAAGGTCGTCCAGCCCAATGCACCCAGTGAGGTGATGAAGATCATCTGGGCCAGGTAGATGCCGTACGCGTTGTCCGAGCCGATGCGCACCGCGGCCTTGATCCGCCGCGACCGCCAGGGCCGCACCAGGTAGATCCCGGCCAGGTACCCGAGGGCGATCACGCACACGTTGAACGGGATCACGCTGGGCTGGAACGGGTCGCTGCCGTAGCCGAGTATGTGGGTGAACCCTTCCCGGGACAGGAAGTACACGGCTTCGGCGAAGACGGCCGAGGCCACGGTCAGGAACACGACCAGGGGCGCGTTCCTGACCACCCAGTCGTGCACGTCGCTCAGGTGGAAGGCGACGATGGCACCGCCGAGCAGGTAGAGGACGTAGCACGCGGCGTTCTCCTGGCCGTACGCGACCACCACGTCGGGGAGCAGCTTCCAGTGCATCCCGATCGCCATCGCGAACTGCGCCGCCACCGCGGCCGCGAGGACCAGGCCGTGGTGCCCCTTCGTCCGCCGCAGCAGCCAGAGGACCAGCGGGAACAGCAGGTAGAACTCCATGATCACGATCAGGAAGTACAGCTGGTTGTAGCCGACCTCGAGCAGGTGGCCGAAGTGCGCCAGCGCCATGGACGGGGTCGCGGTGTAGGTGGCGTTATGCAGCACGTAGGGGAACCAGAGGAAGTAGATGAGGTTCCAGCACAGGTAGGGGACCCCGACCGAGACGAACCGGCGCCAGTAGAACGTGCCCCATCCGGCCCGCTGCAGCCCGGCGTAGGCGTACGTCAGCATGCACGCGGAGATGAAGAAGAACACCTCGCGCGACACGTGCAGCAGAAGCAGCGTGGCGTTGGAGAGCACGGCCGCCCCGGCCGGCGCGAACGTGATGATCGTGTGCGTGCTGACGACGCCGACCTGCTTGAGCGGCCGCATGGCGTCGACTTGGTCGAGCCGCCGCCGGCCGGCCATCAGTACATCATCCGCGGATCACGGTAATGCTTGAACTCCAGCAGGTTCCCCGACGGGTCGAGCAGCACGAACGTGTGGTGCTCCTCCACCAGGCCCTCGAACCGGGTGGAGACCTCCTGGTAGAACGCGATCTTGCGGAGAACCGCGCACGCGTGCAGGGCCTCGAAGTCGGCCTCGTCGCGGAACGTGACGCCGAAGTGCCGCGGGTACAGGCTGGGCGGCCTCTCCGCGCTCATCCCCTCGGTGAGATGGCAGACCAGCTGGTCGCCGAAGAAGTCCACGGTGATCCGGTCCGGGTAGCGCCGGGCCAGCTTGCAGCCGAGCATGCTCACGTAGAACTGCTGGGCCGCGTCCAGGTCGTGGACGGGGATGGCCAAATGGAACACGTCATGGGTGGTTCGCATCGATGTCCCCTACTCGAAAGCTGCCAGCGTATCGGCGCGGAGCCCCAATCGGAGGGTTTCTAGTCCGATGACGCCGGGCGCCGGGACGTTCCCGAGGTTCACGTCCGGCCCGAGCCTGGTGACGAAGTACGCCTGCAGCGTGGTGGACGGGGCCTCGAACAGCAGGCTGTCCTGGTTCAGTCCGGAGGCGAGCACGTCCTCGACCAGCCCGAACCGCAGCGCGCCGTCCGGCCGGCAGATCCCGGACCGGCCGCTCTCCCTGGCCTCCAGCGTGACCAGCGACGCCCCCGCGGCGAGGTCCTCGGCGATGTACTCGGCCCAGATCCTCGGCGGCAGCTGCTCGGACCGGCCCGGGTCCTTGTAGCCCACCTCGGAGATCACGGTGAAGTCGCCGGTCAGCTTGCGGATGTAGCTCGCCTTCTCCGAGTTGGACAGCGTGATCGTCCCGTTGGAGACCTCGACGTGCCGGCAGGACCAGGCGTCGCAGAACTTCCGGTAGTCGTCGAACCGGCCCTGCAGCACGTACTTCTCAAACAGCGTCCCGCCGAAGTAGAACCCGATCTCGTGCGCGGCCAGCACGTCGATCTTCGCCTGCAGCCCGGCGGTCACCACCGCTGTTCCCCAGCCGAACTTGACGAAGTCGATGTACTCAGCGGCCGACGAGACGAGGTCGGCGAAGTGCGCCACACCGATCCCGCCGTCAATGACCATCGTCAGGCCGTTCCGGCGCGGCTTGGCGGCCCGCGACGGCAAACGCAAAGCGGTCGGATTCATCGTTACTCCTTCTCATCTGGATCGGGGACATCTGGATCTGGCTCATCTGGATCTGAGCTAGCAACGCGGTGCGGCCAGTCCGCAGGCGACCGCAGGATGCACCCGTTGCTGAGCGGCTCCCACCGCATCCGCTCGACCGGGATACCGCGCAGGTAGGCGTTCATCACCCGGAGCGTGCCGCCATGGGCCACGACGGCGATCTCCCCGGCCCGTTCGGCCCCCATGGCACGGCACCGGGTCGCGAGCTCGTCGGCGAACCCGGCCACCCGCCGGTAGAACTCGCGCAGGGACTCCCCGCCGGCGGGCCGCGCGTCGGGCTCGACCACCGCCTCTCCGCACAGCCCGTTGGCCGCCGGGCCGATGGCCGCGGTGGCGGCGCCCTCCAGCACGCCCAGGCACCGCTCGCGCAGCCTGGTGTCACGGTGCACGGACAGCCCGGTCACCTCGGCGAGCGGTGCGGCGGTCTCCAGGGCACGGCGCAGGTCGCTGGCATACAGCGCGGCCACCGGCCGGTCCCGCAGCTGGGCCGCGACGGCCCAGGCCTGGCGCTGGCCCAGCCGGGTCAGCCGGGCCTGATCGCAGTGCCCCTGGGCGAGGCCGAGGGTGTTCCACGTGCTTTCGCCATGCCGGACGAGCCAGAGGACCTGTGTGCTCTGGATCATGACCGGCAAGAGTGCCGGCTCTTTGTGAAAGACCAGTTAAATTACAGGCGCGTGTGGCAAGCTTCCAGCATCTTCTCAGCATGATTTGATTCGGTAACAGGAATGAAGGCCGAACGTGCCGGGCAAGACATTGCCCCCGCGCTGCGCGGCGAGCGGCTCCTGGTCGTGGACGACGACCCGGATGTCCGGGCTTCGCTGGAGCGCGCGCTGCGCTGCGCCGGATACGCCGTGACCACCGCGGTCCATGGCGCGGACGCGCTCGACGCGCTGGCCCGCACGCCGGCGGACCTGATCGTCATGGACGTGCTGATGCCCATGGTCGACGGGTTCGACGCGTGCCGCAGGCTCCGTGCGCGCGGAGACGCCACCCCCATCCTGGTGCTCACCGCCCGGGACGCCGTGGACGACCGGGTGGCCGGGCTCGCCGCCGGGGCCGACGACTACCTGGTCAAGCCCTTTGCCCTGGCTGAGCTGCTGGCCCGGGTTCAGGCCCTGCTCCGGCGCAGCCGGATCGGCCGGGACGTGCTCGGGTACGCCGACCTGACCCTCGACGTCACCGCCCGCAGGCTGACTCGCGGCGACCGGGTGATCGAGCTGACCAGGACCGAGTTCGGCCTGCTTGAGCTGCTGCTGCGCAACGCCGAGCAGGTGATCAGCTACGACGTGATCCGGGAGAGGGTGTGGGGCTACGGCGAGGCGCCCGCGTCCAACGCGCTGCAGGTGTTCGTCGGCTTCCTGCGGCGCAAGCTCGAGGACGGGGGCGGCCCCCGGCTGCTGCACAACGTGCGCGGCGTGGGCTACGTGATCAGGACCGCCCCGTGACCCGCCGGCTGAGCCGGCTGCGGCCGCGCCGCCCGCTCCGGCCGCTGATGCTGCGCACCCGGTTCACCCTGGCCGCGGCGGGCGCGGTCGCCGCGGTCACGCTGGCGGTGACCGCGGTGGCCTTCCTGGTGCTCCGCTCCGACCTGCAGGACCAGGTGCAGCAGCAGCTGCGGCAGCAGAGCGACGTGGTGTTCCGGGTGGCCCGGCATTACCACGGGCACATACCGGCCGGATGGGTCCCGCCGCACTCCGACCGGTTCGGGGCATCCAGCCCGTACGCACAGGTCGTGACCGCCCGGGGTGCCGTCTGGGCGCCGCCGGACGAGGGCCGGCTGCTGGCCGCGGATACCGCCGCGAAACAGGTCGCGGCCGGCCGGCACGGGTCCTACTACGCCGTGAGCAAGCTGGACGGGGTCCGTGCCATGGTGTACACCACGCCGCTGGCGCCGGGTCTGGCCGTGCAGCTGGCCGTGCCGCTCGCCACCGTGGACCAGGAGGTGACCAGCGTCGGCACCACGCTGGCTCTGCTCAGCGTGATCGGGGTCGGGCTGGCCGCGCTGGCCGGCTGGGCGGTGGCGCGGGCCGGGCTGGCGCCCGTCGGACGGCTGGCGGCGGTCGCCGAGGACGTGTCGGCGACCGGGGATCCCGATCGCCGGGTGGAGGTGCACCGGGACGACGAGCTCGGCCGGCTGGCCGCGTCGTTCAACACCATGCTCGGCGCGCTGCAGCGGTCGCTGTCCGCGCAGCGGCAGCTGGTCAGCGACGCCAGCCACGAGCTGCGCACCCCGCTGACCAGCCTGCGCCTCAACGCCGAGCTGCTCGCCGCCGAACCCGGCCTGGCCGAGCCCGAGCGCCGGGAGGTGCTCGACCGGGTGGTCGCCCAAGTCGCCGAATTGGGCCAGCTGGTCGCCAGCGTCACCGAGCTGGCCCGGGACGAGTCGCAGCCCGGCCCGCTCGGCCAGCTGGAGCTGCACAGGGTCGTCGAGGCCAGCCTGGCGGGCGCCCGGCGGGACTGGGCCCAGACCGTCTTCACGGCGGAGCTCGAGCCGTGGCTGGTGACCGGCAGCACCGACAGCCTGCAGGTCGCGGTCAGGAACCTGCTGGACAACGCGGCCAAGTTCGGCCCGCCCGGCGCGCGGGTCGAGGTGTGCCTGCGGTCCGGCGAGCTCACCGTGCGCGACCACGGCCCGGGCATCGCCCAGGCCGACCTGCCCCATGTCTTCGACCGTTTCTACCGGGCGCCGTCGGCCCGCGGCGTCCCCGGCTCCGGCCTCGGGCTGTCCATCGTCCGTCAGGTGGCCGGGCGCCACGGCGGGACGGTCCAGGCCGAAGCCGCCCCCGGAGGGGGAACGCTCATCCGACTCTGGCTACCGGGACAGGCAGGAGGCTGGGCGAATCCAGTGCCGGACGCCACCCTGGCCGGTTCAGCTCCCTGACCGGCGGGCTCTGCGGCCGTACCGCGATGGTGCACAGGGCAGGGTCGAGCCCGGCCGGGGCGGGACGCAGCCCGTACTGCTGCAAGACCCCCGCCACCTTGTTGGCGATCCACATGTCGCCCTGGGGTGAGGGGTGGAAGCCGTCCCGCGCGCGCGGGAACTGCCATCCCTCCGCGAGCGGGTCCATGATGATCACCCCGGGGTCCGCGGCGTAGGCCCCGGCTACGATCGCCTGGTCGATGCGGTACAGGGCGGGCCTGTGCTTGCGCCCGGCGAACACCGTCACCAGGGCGATCTGCGCCGCTGGCGCCTGGGCCCTGATCATGGCCACCGTCTGCTCGACCCGGATCAGCTCCTGGTCCGGCGGTACCGACATGTCGTCGTGGCCGGCCTGCACGATGATCAGCGAGGGCTGGAGCGCGCCCAGGTGGACCCGGGTGACCTCGGCGGAGACCGGGCCCTTCCGGCCGAGGCCGGGGTGTACGTAGCCGGCTCCGGGCACCCCGTACACGAAGGCGTTCCAGTGCAGCTGGCGGGCCAGCAGCACGGCCCACGCCCCGGCCGGATCCTCCGCCCCGACCCCGGCGGTGAACGACGCGCCGACGATCGCGACGGTCGGCACGCCGGGCCGCCGGCCGGGCAGAAGCTGCTGTTCACACCCGGTGAGCAACGCGGCCTCGCGCCCCTGACCTTGGGCCGGGCCCTTCGGGCCGGCCGCGTGGGGCGGCAGCGAGCCACGGGTCGGCGTTTCGGGCGACGGGCCGCCGATGGCCTGGGCCGAGGTGACCACCAGCAGAACGAGAAAGCTGACTGCGGCGGCGGCTGCCAGCCGCCGGAAACCTCGCCAGGCCACGGCCAAGTGTCGGCGCTGCCGCTAGCCGTGTCAAACAGCCGGGTGACAGGCTTTTCCGCGGACCCGTCGTGTATCAGACCGAGACGTAGCGGTGCCGCGCCGGCACGCCCGATCGCGGTACGGACCGCTACCCTGTGTCCATTCACACCGGGGAAAGGATTACCGTGGCCGACTCTCTTCAGTTGCGTGAGCGCACGCTTGTCGTGCTGAAGCCGGATGCCGTGGTCCGCGGCCTGGCCGGACGCATCATCGCGCGGTTCGAGGATGCGGCGCTCAAGGTCATCGGCATGAAGATGCGCGAGATCGACGCCGACTTCGCCCGTAAGCACTATTTCGACCTGGAAGAACGGCACGGGGCGGCGGTCTACAACACGACCGCGGCGTTCATGCAGCGCGGCCCGGTCATCGCCTTCGTGCTCGAGGGCGACGACGCGGTAGCCACCGTCCGCAAGATCGTCGGCACCACCTACCCGAACGAGGCCCAGCCCGGCTCGATCCGCGGCGACTTCGCGCACCAGTCCAAGGCCGTCGCCGGCGCTACCGGCAAGGCCGTCGCCAACCTCGTGCACGCCTCCGGCAACAAGGAGGAAGCGGCGTACGAGGTGAACCTGTGGTTCGACAAGACCGAGCTGTTCGAGTACAAGACCATCGCCGAAGCCTTCGACTGGTAGCCCGGCCCCGGCCTACTGCTGGGAGAGGTTCGGCGCGCTCTTTCGCAGCACGTACTTCTGGATCTTGCCGGTCGCGGTCTTCGGCAGCTCGGTGACGAAGGTGACGCCGCGCGGGGCCTTGAAGTGGGCCAGCCGCTCGCGCGCGAACGCGATGACGTCCTCCTCGGTGGCGCTGCCGCCGTCGCGGAGCACCACGAAGGCCTGCGGCGTCTCGCCCCACTTCTCGTGCGGCAGGCCGACGATCGCCACCTCTTGCACCTCGGGGTGCCGGAGCAGGACTCCTTCCACCTCGACCGAGGAGATGTTCTCGCCGCCGCTGATGATCACGTCCTTGAGCCGGTCGCGGATCTCCGCGTAGCCGTCGGGGTGCACCACGGCGGCGTCCCCGGTGTGGAACCAGCCGTCACCCATGGCGCGCATCGTGGCCTCGGGGTCGTCGTAGTACCCCTCCATGACCACGTTGCCCCGCACCACGATCTCGCCGACCGTCTGCCCGTCGGCGGGCACCTCCCGGCCGTCGCTGTCGACCACCCGCAGCTCACCCGAGGTCAGCAGCTCGACCCCCTGCCGCGCCTTGAGGACGGCGCGGTCGGCCGGGGACAGCTCCTCGTGCTCGGGCAGCGGGGCGCAGACGGTGATGAACGGAGCCGTCTCGGTCAGCCCGTAGACCTGCGTCACCTCCCAGCCGAACTCCCCTTCCATCCGCTCGATGGTGGCCGCGGCCGGCGGCGCCCCGGCCGTCACCACCTGAACCCCCGCCGGCACCTCGCCGCGCACCGAGGCGGGCGCGCTGGCCAGCGCGATCAGCACCGTCGGCGCCGCGCACAGCGAGCCGACCTGCTCGTCCCTGATCAGCCCGAAGATGACGGCCGGGTCGACCTTGCGCAGGCAGACGTGCGTGCCCGCGGCCGCCGTCACCGTCCAGGTGTAGGTCCAGCCGTTGGCGTGGAACATCGGCAGCGTCCACAGGTAGCGGGACCCCACCGCCATCGGCAGGTGCAGGAGCGTGCCGATGGTGTTGATAGCGGCGTTCCGGTGCGTGATCATGACGCCCTTCGGCCGGGCCGTGGTGCCGCTGGTGTAGTTGATCGAGATCAGGTCCCGTTCGGCGATCTCCGGCCGGTCGAAGCCGGGATCGGCGGCCGCCACCGCCGCCTCGTAGTCGAGCCAGCCTTCGCCATTCCCGTCGAAGGCCACGTAATGCTCTACCCCCGGCATCCGGTCGCGGATGCCGTCCACCGCCGCCAGGTACTCCTCGGCCACGCAGAGCACGGTGGCGCCGGAGTGGTTCACGATGTAGACGAAGTCCTCCGCGGTCAGCCGGTAGTTGATCGGCACCAGGACGGCGCCGAGCTGCGGCACCGAGTAGAAGGACTCCAGCTGCGCGTGCGTGTTCGGCGAGATCGTGGCCACCCGGTCGCCTTGCGCCACGCCGAGCTCCTGCAGCGCCGAGGACCAGCGGTCGCAGCGATCGAAGAACTGCCGGTACGTCAGCCGGAGATCGCCGTCCACGACCGCCTCCCGGTCTGCGTGCAGCCTGCGGGTCCGGCGGGCGAAGTCCAGCGGCGACAGTGGCGTTTCCATGCTTGCGATTCTGACACGGGGTTCCGCCCGGCGGGAGCGGGCCCGCCGGGCGGAAGCCGGTCACTCGCTCAGCCCACTACGCAGGGCGAACTGTCTGGCGCGTGCCGCTCGCACACGCCGGCCGGGTTCTGGAAGATGCCGATCGAGGGGAGCGCCGCGCCCTCGAAGTTGAACAGGGTGAGGTTGACGTTGGGCGAGCCGATGTTCGCCCCCGGTTCCCACGGCACGCCCGGGATCCAGTCCGGCGCCCAGTAGAACAGCCCGGCGCCGAGCCCGCCGGGCACCTGGGCCAGGATGGACAGCTCGTCGGTGACGAAGGACAGCTGGCCGCCCGGGCTCGCCGGATAGCCCGGCGAGAGCTGGCTCGTCTGCCAGACGAAGTCGCCGGTGCTGTCGCCGAGCGGGGAGTTGCCGTTGGCCAGCGTCCACGGATACTGGGTCTCGGCGATCACGATCGGCTTGCGGAACTGGGTGGCGAGCGCGTCGACGTTGGCCCGCATCGCCGAGATCGCCCCGTGGAAGAAGGGGTAATAGGACAGCCCGATGACGTCGAACGGCACGCCGTGCGCGGTGAGCTGCGAGTAGAAGGCCGAGCTCAGCGCCTGATCCCCGCCCTGGTCATAGTGCATCATGATCAGCAGCTTGTGCCCGGCCGGGTTGCCCGCCTCCGCGCCCGCGACGCCCGCCTTGAGCAGCTGGGCCAGGTTGTCCCAGCCGCCGCAGTCCGTGCAGTTGACCTCGCCGACCGGCCACAGGATGCCGTTCCTGATCTCGTTCCCGATCGAGGTGAGGTCCACCGGCGTGCCCTGCTTAGCGAACGCCGTGACGACCTGCTGGGTGTACGACCTGACCGTGGCGGTGAGCTGGCCGAGGTCCTGGCCTGCCCACGCGGCCGGGATGTCCTGGTGCTGCGGGTCGGCCCAGAAGTCGGAGTACATGATGTCCAGGTAGATCTTCATCCCGGCCGCGTGCACCTGGCGGGCCAGCGCCAGGTCGCTGGCCAGGTCGCTGTAGCCGGCTGGCGGGTTCACCCAGACCCGCATCCGGACGTAGTTGGCGCCCGCCTCGCGGGTGATCGTCACCGGGGTGCCGCGCTTTCCGTTGTAGCTGAACGCGGCGCCCGCCGCGAGTTCCTGCGGGGTGAAGGACAGGTCGGTGCCGAAGTCCATGCCCGCCGCCGCGGCGTCCGGCCCGAACGCCCGGAACTCGCCCACGCACACGTCCGCCCCGGTGTCGCTGTACACGGTCAGCTCGGCGTACCTGGCCCGGGCGCCGGATGGCAGCGGGAAGTACAGCGGGTTGCCCGGGTCCAGCGCGATGTCGCCCAGCGCGGGCACCCGCTGCCAGGCCCCGGCCGTGCTGGCCAGCTCGATCGTGGCCGAAGCCGACGGGCTGGCCGCGTCCAGCGTCAGCCCCAGGTCGGCCAGCGACCTGACCTGGCCGAGGTCGACGGTCAGCGTCCCGGTGTAGCCCGAGGTGCACCAGTCAGTGTCCGCGTCGCCGTCGACCGCGTCCGCCGCGGGCTTGCCGGACTCCGCGTTGCTCGCGCTAGCCGTCCCGGCCAGCGCCCAGTTCACCGTGGGCACCGCCCCGGCGCCTCCATCCGCCCGCGCCCCCCCGTCCGCCGCCGCGCCCCCGGCGCTGCGCGCCGCGCCTCCGTCCGGGCGGGCCTGGGCTACGGTTCCCGTCGCGGCGACCACCGCGAGCGGCGCCGCCAGCACCAACGCGCAGGCCGCCGCCACGACCCGCGGCCGCCGCCCGCCCGCCAGCACCGCCGCCCACCTCGTCCTGGACCCTGGATCTTTGGATTTTTCCATCAAATTCCCCTTCGAACCAACGCGACTGTGGCCTCAAGTGGACATCTTCGCGCGTGCTCCGACAACCGGAAATCGATTGCCTTATGGGTTTCAACAAAAGATCATTTCCCCGAACGGTCCGGGCGCGTGCCCCCGGTTCGGCTCCATGCCCTCCCACCCGAGCCCCGGCTCCGCTCCACACCCCTCCCACCCGTTAACTCCACGCCCCTCCCACCCGTGAACCCTGCGGACAGGCGCCGTCCGCCGCCGGGTGCCGAACGCCGTGAAACCGGACATTCAGTGCGTTCGAACGCACTGGAACCGGGGTTTCATGCCGTTCTGGCGAGTCCAGAGCGCGAGCTTGTGATGCTGATGGGGCCAGTGTTAACTGTGCGCGGTTTGCGCGAGGGCCGGCCGCCGGGCATCCGCTCGCGCACCCGCCCCGCGCGACCGGGGCAGAACCGGCAAAGCGGCCTAAGCCGCACGAAACAGCCCGTTTCATCGTTGCGATGAGACGCGGATC
>Ga0207657_10007125_pt1 | contig 11481 bp, 5 predicted proteins | sample KBSC33metaG_FD_184316 | JGI IMG/M metagenome (GOLD analysis project Ga0207657, IMG submission 184316) | Corn rhizosphere microbial communities from Kellogg Biological Station, Michigan, USA - KBS C3-3 metaG (SPAdes) (version 2) | ecosystem: Host-associated > Plants > Roots > Rhizosphere > Soil ...
CCCGCTCGGCGAAGGCGGCATGGGCATGGTGTACCTGGCCGAGCGCAGTGAAGACGATCTGCCCCAGCGGGTCGCGCTGAAGCTGCTGCGTTTCGCCGAGGGCACGTCCAGCCAGCGCCGCTTCCGCGAAGAGCAGCGTATCCTCGCCGGGCTGCGTCACCCCAACATTGCGCACTTCATCGACGCCGGCACGCTGGCGAACGGCCAGCCGTTCCTTGCGATCGAATACGTCGACGGCACAAGCATCGAGCGCTGGTGTGTGTCGCAGCCGCTGGCGACGCGCCTGGACGTGTTCCTCAAGGTGTGCGCAGCGGTAAGCCACGCGCATGCGCAGCTGGTGATCCATCGCGACATCAAGCCGGGCAACATCCTCGTCACCGCGGCGGGCGAGCCGAAGTTGCTCGACTTCGGCATCGCCCGCCTCGTCGACGGCGGTGACGCGCGCACGCTCACGGCCACCCGCTCGCTCACGCTCGCCTATGCCAGCCCCGAACAGATCGAGGGCGCTGCGCTGGGCACCGCAACGGACGTCTATTCGCTGGGCGCGGTGCTCTACGAAATCATGACCGGTGCGCGGCCGTTCGCCGAGGCGATGACCGATCTGGCGTTGTCGCAGGCGATCGTCGGCGGCAACCTGGCCCCGCCGCATCGCATCGCGCGCGTGCCGGTCGACGTCGAGGCCATCGTGCTCAAGGCGATGCGTCGCGAACCGGCGCAGCGTTACGCGAGCGTCGCGGAACTGGCCGACGACGTGCAGCGCTATCTCGCCAGCGAGCCGGTGCGGGCGCGACGTGGCGGCCTGGCCTATCGCACGCGACGCTTCGTGCGCCGCAACCGTTACGCGCTCGCCGCGGTGGCGCTCGCGGCGCTGCTGTTGTCGGCGTTCGTCGTGGTGACCGTGGCGCAATTGCGGCGCACACAAGTGCAGCGCGAGCGCGCCGACCGCATCAACGCGTTCTTCGACTCGGTGCTCGCCGCCGCCGATCCGGCCGACATGGGTAGCGGCGCGACCCTGGCGCAGGTGCTCGAACGCACACAACGCGAAGCCGAGCAGCAACCCGACACCGATCCGGCGAACGCGATGCTGACCGAACTGACCCTCGCCCGGACCTGGTTCCAGATCGGTCGCGCCGACCGTGCGCAACACAGCGCGGAGCTTGCGATCGTCGCGGCGCAAAAGGCGCGCGACCCGACTACCGAAATCGACGCGCGCAACATGCTCGGCGCGGCGCTGTGGAGCCAGGGCCAGTATGCCGCGGCGGAAACCGAGCTGAAGCAGGCGCGCGGAATGGCGCTGCGTTCCGGCACGGGGCTCGAGAGCGGGGAAGCCGCCGTGCGCCTGTCGACGCTCGACATGAATCGCGATCGTTACGACCAGTCGCTGGAGTGGGCGCGCCTCGCCCTGTCCGAACTTCCCGCCGACGCGGTCACATTGCGCGCGGTGGCGCTCGGCAACATGGCTGGCGACGAATACATGGCGGGGCGGATCGACAGCGCGCTCGAACTCAATGCACAGGTCGTCGCGATGAAGCGCGGCCTGTATCCGGACGGACACCGGGAACTGGCGACGACGCTGCGGAATCGCGGCGCGATGCTGACCCGCGCGCACCGCTACGCCGAGGCGGACGCCGCACTGCGGGAATCACTGTCGATGATGATCGCGCTCTACGGCGAGTCGCATATCAGCGTCAACGACACTCTGGTCAAGCTGGCGCAACTGCACATCCAGCAGGACGACGCCGACGGCGCGATCCGCTACGCTGCGCGTGCGCATGCGCTAGCCGCACCGCTCGACAACTACGTCAGCGCGCGCGCAGCGAAGAAATACGCACTCGCGTTGTCGCTCGGACACCGCGACGCCGAAGCGCTGGCGGCGGCGCGCGAGAGCGTCGCGATCTACAGGAAGCATTACGCCGATGGCTATGGCGAGCTGCTCGACGCGCAAAGCGTGCTCGGGCTGGTGCAGGCGCGCGGCGGCGACGTCGGCGCCGGTCGCGCACTGGCGCAGGATGCGTACAAGCAGCTGTTGGCGAGCGACGGGGACCAACACAATTTCACCGTCGACGCGAAAACGCGTCTCGATGAAATCGATGCCCTGATGTCCACGCCGCACTGACTCTCCCGGCGCGGGGAACCGTCCTCATTGCACGATGCACGCCGGCGCGTCGCTGCTTCCTCACCTACGAATCCGGGGGTCGCATTGCGCCAGATGGAAACGAAGACGGCGCCTCGCGGCGCCGTCTTTTTTTGCGCGAGCCGCAGCCGCGGCCATCCGGACTTATTGGACAGTGAAGGTCACATCATCGAGTACGAATGAAGTCTGGTTCACGCTGCCCTCGACGCCGTTGAACTTGATCGTGACATTCGATCCAGCCGTCACCGGCACGTTGTACGAATGCAGCTGGTAACCCGTCGCGGCATTGATGTTCGAGAACGTCGCCACCGTGGTCGAGCCGACCGTCACCGTGAGTGTGTCGTAGGCGGTCGAGCCGGTCTCGGCCGTGTCGATGTGCAGATAAAACGCGAGCGTACCGGTCGTTTTGCCCGATGGGATCGTTACAGTCTGCGACACGGTGTCGGTGTGCGCCGAACCGTAGCCATCGATCCACGCAAAGCCAGCGCCGCCGTGCGCACTTTCACCCGAGCAGCCTGTCGCGCAGATCACGCCGGAGGTCGCGGTCCATGAAGCAGTGCTTTCGAAACCGGTGTTGCCGAGCAATTGCGTGGAGGTCGGCGCACTCACGGTGACGGAGGTCGTCTTCGAGCTTGTCGTGTTGTTGACGCTGTCTTTGACGGTCTCGGTCACGCTATAGGTGCCGGCTGCGGTGTAAGTGTGGCTCGGGCTCTTCGTCGTCGACGTGGCGCTGTCACCAAAATTCCACGCGTACGACCCGATCGTCCCGCCTGCGTCCGTTGAGGAATCGGTGAACGTCGCAGTCAGTCCGCTCGTCGTGAACGTGAAGTTCGCCGTCGGCGTGCCGCCAGCGCCAGGAGCCGTGTAGCTGCCTTTGAGCGTGACGCCCGAGTACGCGGCGTACGCGTTGACCATCACGTAGTAGGTGCCGGCCTGCGCCGTTGCAATCGGACACGATTCGCTGTTGCCCGACACGTACGGACGGCAGTCATAGCTCGATGTCGTCGGCGCCGACCCGAATTTCACGTACATGTCCGCATCGCCTGTGCCGCCGGACATCGTGAACGTGAGGTTCGTCGCGCCGGACGGAACCGACATCGTCCAGTTCTGCTGGTGATTGACGGTCGCGTCGGCGATCGTGATGCCGACACCGTTCTGCAGCACGTTACTCGGCGCCGTTACCGTGACCGCGTGCGTGGCGGTGCTGGTCGCGGACGTGTTGACGCTGTCCGCAACCGTTTCGGTCACGGTATAGGTACCGTTTGTGGCATAGGTGTGGCTTGGGCTCGCGGCAGTCGAAGTACTGCCATCGCCAAAGTTCCACGAATGCGTGCCGATCGTGCCGCCCGAGTCCGTCGAGGAATCGATGAAGGACGCAACCAGGCCGTTGGTCGTGAAGCTGAAGGCAGCCGCTGGCGTGCCGCCGCTCGTGTTGCTTACCGAAAAAGTCACCGCGCTGCTTGTACCAATATTGCCCGCCGCGTCGTAAGCCTTGGCCACGAGGCTGTGGTTGGCATTGCTCAGCGTGGTCGAGTCCAGCGTCATCGAATAAGGCGAACTCGTGTCGGTACCCTTGAGCGCGCTATCCACATAGAACTCGACCTTGGTCACACCAAAGTTGTCGCTGGCTGTGGCCGAGAGCGTGATCGTGCCGCTCGTGCCGAGTTCGCTCGCGCTCACGGTCGGTGGCGTGGTATCGGTGCCCGAGCCCCAGACGTCGGTAATGGGAGTCGCGCTGGCCGCGTTGCCTAGCGCGCTGAGGCCATACATGGTTTCGAGCGTACGCAGCACGCTGTAATGGTTGATCGTCTCGGCATAGTTGCCGGCCTTGACGTTGGCGCCGACGAAAATCGTGGCGATCTGGTTCGCCGACGTCGTGCTGTCGTCTTCGTCCCAGGTCACGATCAACAGGCTGTTGTGCGTCTTCGCCCAGGTCACATACGCGTCGAGATTGTTTTTCAGCCAGGTATCGCCGGTCGTCACCGAGCAATCGTGCATGTCGTCGCACAGGTTCGGAATCACGAACGAAAGCGTCGGCAGTGTGGTGAAGTCGGTGGGCAACGAGGTGTATGCCTTGTTGGTCGAGGCCGCCAGATCGGTGAAGTCCGACCACGGATTGTGCTTGCGCGCATAGCCCGAGGTGCCGGACGTGCAGCCGGTATAGCCGTCCGAAGGCATCGTTTCCGAGTAGCCGGCAAACGTGAAGCCGGCCGTGATCAGCTGGTTGCCGAGATTGTTCGCGGCGAACGATTGTGGACAGGTATCGTCCGTGACGCCTTGCGTGGACCCGGAAAACAGCGCGAGATAATTCGGCTGGCTCGGATGGGTGACGGCGAACGACTGCGTGAAGTTCGCGCCCGCGCTGGCCAGCGAATTGATGTACGGCGCTTGCGTCGTATTGCCGATTATTGTGCTCTCGCTGGTGTTCTCCTCGATCACCACGACGACATGGTCGTAGCGCGGGATCGAAACTGCCGGATTGACGGTCAGGCTCAGCGTCGTCGTGTGCGTGAGGGAACCGGACGTGCCGGTAATCGTCACGGTCGATGTCCCGGTCGTCGCCGTGCCGCTCGCGGTCAGCGTCAACGTGCTGGTGCCAGTCGTGCTACTCGGGCTGAATGAAGCGGTCACGCCAGCCGGCAAGCCGGAAGCGCTCAGCGCGACGCTGCCGCTGAATCCGTTCTGCTGGGTAACCGTGATCGTGTCGCTAACGTTCGCGCCTTGCGCGACGCTAGCGGACGTTGGCGAAGCGCTGAGACTGAAGTCTGCCGTCGCAGTACCTTGCGTCACCCATACCGGCGCCGAATAAAGCAACGTGCCATTGTCCTGCGTGACTTTGGCGTAGTAGAAGTGATTGCCATTCGCGGGAGTGATCGTCGTTACTGCGGTGCTCGAAGTCTGTGTCACCGCACCGTTGCTGCCCGGCACGCCTTCGAAGATCTGCACCTGCGACGCGCTGCGGCCGGAACCTGGCGCATAGTTCACCGTGAGCGTGAGCGCGCCGGAGTGATTGAAGCGATCGCCCATGATATGGCCGCCATCCGTGGTCAGCACGATCTGCGACGTCTTGTCGTACGTTGCATACACGTGACGCGCCTGCAGTGCGGCGAGGAAATTCGCCTGGTTCAGCGTCTGGCCGTTCGGGATCAGCACGCCGGTGCGGTTGGTGTAGCTCGCGCCCCAGTTCGAGCAGTGGTTGTCCTGATCGGAGCTGAACGCAACGTGGTAGCCGGCTTCGAGCAGGATGTTGCAGGCCGCTTCGTAGCTGGTGCGGCTTGTCTCGGTCTCGGTCGTGTTATGCGAGAACGCCGAAGAATTCATCACTTCGCATAGCGCCATGGCCTGATCGCCATCGGCGGTGTAGGCGAGTGCCGTGCTGTTGATGACAAACTGGCCGCTCGTCGCCGGATGGTTGAATTGACCCACCCAGCCGTTCGTCTTCATCAGCGTATACAAAGCGCCGTAATCGCCCTTGGCGGTGTAAATATCGCCAATCAGCTGGTTGGAGCTGTTGTATTCCCATTCGAGCAGCTTCGGCGTGTTGAAGATGTTCATGTGACCACCGTTGCTGATCACGCCCCATTCCAGGCCGGCGAGAGCGAGGAAGTTCGGATGCGCCGCGTTGAAGTTGTCGCGCATGGTCTGGCCGGACTTGTACAGATTTTGCGCGGTGGTCGGATTGGCCGATGCGTTCGTGCTGGTCGAACCGTCGAACATGTGGTTGTGCTCGGACGTCATCAGGAAGTCCAGGCCCTCGTTCATCGCATACGTGTAGGCGTCCGTCGGACTGCCGGCGCCGGTCTGCGGACTTTGTTCACTGATACATGTGCTGAGCGGGCCGCCGCCGTCGCTGAGATTGGTCTGGCTGTGCAGATTGCCCAGGTACACCGTGTACGGCAGGCCGCCGGTGGCCACCACCGAGTTGGTTGTCGCTTGCGGCCGCGCGCCCGTGGCCAGCGCCTGGAATGTCGGCATCGCCGGCTTCGGCACGTTACCGATCTGGATGTCGAACGTCTGGTCTTCCAGTTCCCGTGCGTGGGCGAACAGCGCGGCGTCGACGCGCTCTTCGACGGTGCGATAGCGCAAGCCGTTTTCGGTCAGCGGGTTCAGCGAATACGCACGCATGCGCACGCGGTAGATGCCGTCGGCAAGTCGCATCTCGTGCTCGGAGAAATTCACCGTCGCCTTGCCGGCGCCATCGGCAAGCAGCGCTTCGCCGCGCCAGCTGCGCAGTTCGAAGCCGTTCGCATCGACCAGGTCGAGGCGCCAGGCGACGGCATCGCCGTCATCGGCGCCTGGAAAACGGAATTGCAGACTGAAGTTGCGCGCGTGATGCGCATCGGCGCGGTACGGCGCGTGCAGGCTGGCTTCGAATTCGTAATGATCCAGATAATCGGAATCGCGCGACGACGCAAACGCACTGGCGGCGAATACGGCGGCGACGGCAAACGGCAAAATACGCAACGATGCGAACAACTTCATGAGCTCCTCCCAAAACGACCCGCAAAAAGTTATCGGCCTCGAATTTTCGAGACCGCTGTTTTTTCCCCAGTCTGGACCGGTGGGTAGTCGCTCTTGCGAGTGAGCGTTCGTTCGCGCAACCCCATGCGCTTACGAGTCATCCGTTCGGCCGGGCGAGAGTGAACCGTTTTTTCATTGCAAAGTCATGACGCGGGCTGCCAAGAATGTCCGGACAACTTTGCCGACTGTTAAGTTTCGGTTCCTGGCGTCTCGTCGCGTGCTTGTGCCAGTTGGGCATCAATTTCGGTGAGCCGTTGCGGCGTGCCGATATCAGACCATGACCCGCGGAAATGTTCGCCGCTGATTTTTCCATCGCGCATCGCTGCACGCAGGATCGGTGCGAGCGCGAACTTCCCGGGCGCGTGTCTGGCGAGCAGTTCGGGCCGGTAGACGCCGATGCCGGCGAACGTCAGGCGCGGCTCGTCGTGAATCAAGCCGTGCTCGAGCGCGAAATCCCCGCGCGGATGGTGCTTGGGATTGTCGACGAGGACGAGATGCGCCAGCGCAGATGGATTTTGCGGCAATGTGGAAAAATCAAAATCAGTAAAAATATCGCCATTGACGGCGACAAATGGATCGTCGCCAAACAGCGGCAGCGCGCGCAACATGCCGCCACCGGTTTCCAGCGGCTCGGGTCCTTCGTATGAGTAAGCAATGTGCAAACCCCAGCGTGCGCCGTCGCCGAGCGTGGCGGGGAACTGGTCGGCGAGATGCGAGGTGTTGATCACGACGTCGCGCACGCCCGCACGCGCGAGACTTTGCAGATGCCACTCGATCAGGCTCCTGCCGCCAACCGACAGCAACGGTTTTGGCGTTGCATCAGTCAAAGGCCGCATGCGCTCGCCGCGGCCGGCGGCGAAGATCAGGGCGCGCATGGAGCCGGGATTCGGGATTCGGGATTCGGGATTCGCAGATCGCGCGTGCCCACGGCCTGTCGCAGCAATGCGGCAAAGTCAGCGAGTTCGGGATAATGCTGCGCGACGTTCAGCACATAATCGAGCACACGCTGCAGATCCAGAAGATAGCCGGATTTTCCGTCGCGATACCACAGGCGACAGAAGATGCCGAGCACCTTGATGTGGCGCTGCAGGCCGATCAGGTCGAACCAGCGCCGGAACGTCGCGGCATCCGCGCTCGCGTCGAAGCGTTGACGATATTGTTCGGCCCACGCCGCGACACGTTCATGCGGCCAGACGATGTAGCAATCGCGCAGCAGCGAAGCCAGATCGTACGTGCACGGTCCGAGCATCGCGCCCTGGAAATCGATGACGCCGGGGTTGTTCGCCGCAGTGATCAGCAGATTGCGGCTGTGGTAATCGCGATGCATGAAACAGCGCGGCTGTTCCAGCGCGGACTGCACGAGAAACGTGAACGCCGCCTCGATGATGTCCCATTGCTCGCAGCTCGGCGCAAATCCAAGATGCCGGCGCAGGAACCATTCCGGCATCAGCTCCAGTTCCATGGCGATCTGCGCGCGATCGAAAACCGGCAATCCGGCGGTATCCACGCTCTGCATGCGCGCGAGCGCCGCGCAGGCGTCTTCGTACAGCGCGTTGGCCGTGGCGTCATTCAGTTCCGGGAGATAGGTGCGCGTGCCGAGATCCTCCATCAGCACGAATCCCTCGTTCAAATCCGCCGCAAGCACTGCGGGCGTATGCAAGCCCGCGCGATGCAGACGCGCGCCGATGTCGAGCCACGGCGCGGTGTTTTCCTTGTCCGGCGGTGCGTCCATCACGATCCATGTGCCCGCGCCGTCGCTCACGCGCCAATAGCTGCGAAAGCTGGCATCGGCAGAGGCGACCGTGGGAGCTGACACCGCAACGTGCAGATTTTCCGCGGCAAAGCGGTGCAGGGCATCGAGACGGGCGGCGGCGCTGGTCATGCGCGGCGCAGTGTAGCCGCGGCGTCGCAGGCGTGCACGTTCGGTTTCATGCGCGCGGGCATTAATATAAGTTCAAGCGACGGAGGTGCCAGCTCATGTGCGGATACGCATGCCGGTCGGTCGTTCTGTTTGCGTCGGCGTTGATGCCGCTCGTGGCGTCGTATGCGCAGATGCCGCCACCGCTGTATACGCCAAATGTCGACCTGAGCAATGCGGCGTATGCGCGCGCGCTCGCGCGGCTGCCGAACAACCAGATCGTCGTGGGCAGCAGCGATTTGAAGCGCGTCGATGGCGTCAATCAGAATTATCTGGCGCGTCTGAACAGCGACGGTTCGCTCGACAATGGCTGGAATCCGGCGCCGGACGGCGCGGTCGGCGCCGTGTGGGTCGATGCCGCGGGAACTTTGTACGTGGGCGGGTCCTTCGCCCACATCGGTGGTCAGGCGCGTGCCGGACTCGCGCGCTTTACCGCGAATGGCGCGCTCGATCCGAACTGGGCGCCAACGCAGAACGGCTTCGTCGAGGCGATTGCGGCAGGGCTTTCCGGCACCGTGTGTTTTGGCGGCACGTTTACGCAGTTTGGCTCCGCCACGCACAATCACCTTGCTTGCGTTTCCGATGTCGATGGCTCGCCGCTCGCCGGGTTCACGCCGGACGTCAACGGCACGGTGACGACACTCGTCAGCGACGCCAACAACCTGTACGTCGGCGGCTTCTTCACATCGATAAGCAGCGTGCCGCGCAGCTATGCCGCGCGTCTGCCGCTCGCCGGCGACGGTTCGCCCGATGCGTGGAACCCGACGCCGAACAGTGTGGTCGAGGCGTTTCTGCCGAACGGCGCCGGCCAGGTCTACCTCGCGGGTTTTTTCAGCGCGCTTGGCGCGACCTCGCGTGCCGGCTTGGCCAAGGTTGACGACAGCACAGGCGCCGTCGTTTCAGGATGGGATGCGCACGCGGTCGGCACTCCGTTTGCCGATATGCTCGACGTGTGCAGCGACGGTGCGGGCGGCATCGTCGTGGTCGGCACGTTCACTGCGATCGGTGGACAGCCGCGCGCGAACATGGCGCGCCTCGACGGCAGCACCGGCAACGCGATTGCCGGCTTCGATCCGGGCATCGACTACGGTTACGCCTTGCACGTGCTCGCCGAACCGGGCGGCAATTATCTCGTATCCGGTCCATTCGCCGCGCTCGGCGGCGGCGAACATCTGAGTCTCGGCCGCGTGCTCGGCGCCGGCAGCGTGGATGCGACATTCGATCCGAGTCTCGAAGCGCAAGGTTACGGGTATGTCATCGCCGCGCTGCCCACGCCGGGCAAGTTCGTTGTCGGCGGACGTTTCGTGCGCGCGAACGGCTTGATCAGGCGCAACTTGTTCAAGTTGACCTCGCCCGGCATCGTCGATCCGAACTGGATCGCCAACACGGATGCCGAAGTGCGTGCGCTGTCCGTCGACGCCAACGGACGGATTTACCTGGGCGGTTTCTTCAACCGCGTCGGCGCTTATGCACGTTCTTTCATGGCGCGCCTGCAGAACACGACCGACGGAGCGGTTGACCCGAACTGGAACGCGCAGGCCGCTTATGCGGTGTACACCATACTGGCGCGCGCCGAAGGCGTTTACGCAGCGCAGAGCTTCGGCGCGCAAAGCTATCTCGCGCGGCTGTCGACCGCGGATGGCAGCGTCGATGCCGGATGGGCGCCGCAATTGAACGGGTCGGTCAGCGGATTGGCGGTCATGGACACCGGCGATTTGCTGATCACCGGCGGTTTCAGCAGCGTCAACAGCAGCCCGCGCAACGGCGCCGCGAAACTCGGCACCGGCGCGAATGCGACACTCGACGGATCCTGGGCACCCGCGCTCGGCGGCGGCACCGGCAGCGCGATTGCGGTAGAGGGCGACAATGTTTACCTCAGCGGCTCGTTCACTACTGTCGACGCGATGCCGCGCAGCGGCTTGGCCCGCGTATCGGCCAGCGCGGCAGCCGCACTCGATCCCGACTGGACGCCGAGCGCGACTGGCGTATCCAAGTTGCTGCCACGGCCGGAAGGGGTCTACATCGCGGGAACTTTCGCCAGCGTCAACGGCGGCGGCAACGGCTATCTGGCGCGACTCGACGATGTTACCGGTGCGACCGACCCGACATGGGCATCGTATGCGAATTCCTGGGTGCTCGATCTGCTGCCATATCGGAAGACGGTCATCGCCGCCGGCTGGTTCACTTCGATCGGCGGACAATCGCGCCAGGGCGTGGCGCGGCTGCCGGTGGCCGGCGACACGATTCTTCTCGACGACTTCGAAGGCTGAACCACAGCCGATCCGGCGCTGCCGGCGGGTTGAGTTTGGCGGCTCTAAATAGTACTATTTCAGTACGATATAGAGATTGGCATGCTCCGAGTCAGCAAACTCACCGATTACGCGACGGTCATCATGACCGTGCTCGCCGACGCCGCGGATGTGCTCAGCGCGCAGGACGTCGCCGTACGTGCGCGCCTGGAGCTGCCGACCGTGAGCAAGCTGCTCAAGCAGCTCGCCCATGCGGAACTGGTCGAGTCGTTTCGCGGCGTCAATGGCGGCTACCGCCTCGCCCGCGCTCCGCAGCAGATCACGATCGCGCAGATCGTCACCGCGATGGAAGGCCCGATCGGCATGACCGAATGCAGTGCGCATGTCGGCCTCTGCGATCACGAATCGCATTGCGGCGTGCGCGTGAACTGGCAGCGCATCAATCAGGCGATTGCCCATGCGCTCGCGAGCGTGACGCTCGCCGACATGCTCAAGCCGGCGCCGCGCAAGCGCGCCGCGATTCCGCTGCAGGTGACCGCATGAGCGCCGTCGAACGCGAAATCCAGGGTGCACTGAACCGCCGTTACGACGCGGGTTTCGTCACCGATATCGAAAGCGAGAGCCTGCCGCCGGGCCTGGGTGAAGATGTCGTGCGCGCG
>Ga0207657_10007126_pt1 | contig 11481 bp, 9 predicted proteins | sample KBSC33metaG_FD_184316 | JGI IMG/M metagenome (GOLD analysis project Ga0207657, IMG submission 184316) | Corn rhizosphere microbial communities from Kellogg Biological Station, Michigan, USA - KBS C3-3 metaG (SPAdes) (version 2) | ecosystem: Host-associated > Plants > Roots > Rhizosphere > Soil ...
TTCCTGTGGGTGTTCCTGTTCGTCCCTCCGCTCGCGCCGCTGCGTGCGACGATGTTCAGCATGTGGCTCGCGTACACCGTCGTGTGGCTCGCCTACGGCATGCGCCTCGTGTCGTCGTCGCTCCTGCAGGTCAGCAACGAGCTCGAGGAAGCGGCGCGCACCGTCGGCGCGAGCCGCGGGCGCATCTCCCGCGAAATCACGCTGCCGCTGATCCGCCATGGCCTGCTTGGATCGTGGCTGCTCGTCTTCATGATCTTCGAGCGCGAATATTCGACCGGCGTGTACCTGCTCGCGCCGGGGAACGAAGTCATCGGCGCCTCGCTCGTGTCGCTGTGGCAGGGTGGTGCGATCGACATCGTCGCCGCGCTCTCGCTGATCAACATCGTGCTGGTCGCCATCGGTCTCGCGTTCGCACTGCGCTTCGGCGTGCGTTTGCGCGATTAGGACTCGAGGAATCCCATGTCCGAGCTCCAGGTCGAGAACCTGCATCTCGCCTACGGCGACAACCCGATCCTGAAAAGCGTCGACATGACGCTTCAGCGCGGCGAGGTGGTCTCGCTGCTCGGGCCGTCGGGCAGCGGCAAGACGACGCTGCTGCGCGCGGTCGCCGGCCTCGAGGCGCCGTCGCAGGGCCGCATCCTGATCGGCGACAAGGCGGTGTTCGACGGGAGCCGCGGCATCGACGTGCCGGCCGAAGGACGCAACCTCGGGCTCGTGTTCCAGTCCTACGCGCTGTGGCCGCACAAGACGGTGTTCGACAACGTCGCGTACGGCCTGCGCCTGCGCAACACGAGTCGCGGCGACATCGCGACGCGCGTGCGATCGGCACTGGACCAGCTCTCGCTCGGCGCGCTTGCGGCACGCTTTCCGCATCAGCTTTCCGGCGGTCAGCAGCAACGCGTCGCGCTCGCGCGCGCGCTCGTCTACAACCCGCCGGTCATCCTGCTCGACGAGCCGCTGTCGAATCTCGACGCGAAGCTGCGCGAGGAAGCGCGCGCATGGCTGCGCGAGCTGATCGTGCGCATGCAGTTGTCGGCCCTTTGCGTGACGCACGACCAGGCGGAGGCGCTCGCGATCTCCGATCGCATCCTGCTGTTGAATGGCGGACGCATCGAGCAGCAGGGCACGCCGCAGGAGATGTACAGCGCGCCGCAGACGCTCTTCACCGCGGACTTCATGGGGAGCAACAACCGGCTGCCGGGCCGCATCGCGGAGCTGCGCAACGGCTCCGCGTTGCTGGAAGGCAGCGGCTGGCGGCTGTGGGGCACGGCGAAGCCGGGTGTCGCCCACGGGACCGACGCCGTCGGCATGATCCGCCTCGAGCGGATACGCATCGTGCACGCGCCCGGCGACAATCGGCTGGCCGCGAAACTCTCGACGTCGATGTACCTCGGCGACCGCTGGGAGCACCTGTTCCACGTCGGCGAAGCGCGCGTGCGCGCGTATGGCGACACGCCGCTCGAAGGCGAAACGCACTGGCTCGAAGTGCCGGCGCAGGCGTTGTGGATCTTCTGACCGCGTAAAATCCGCCTGCCATGCCTGTCCTTCCCGCCGAGGCTCCATGAGCTCGGCCGACGCGCCGCGCGGACCTCGCACTCGAACGTCGCGCGCCGCGGCGCCGCGCATCTCCTCGCTCAAGTTCCTGCTCGACCTCGACCGCGCGCTGTCGACGCTCGTCGAGGGCGAATCGGTGACGGCGACCGCGGTCTCGCTGCTCGCGCGTCATCTCGGCGCCGACGCGTGCGCCTTCGACGAGATCGATCCCGCCGCATCCGTCGTCAACGACGCGACGCAAGCGCGAAAGGCGGGCGTGTCGCGGCTTACGATTCCCGTGCGCCGCGGCGCGCGCGTGGCCGCAGTGATGACGCTCGACCGGCGCGGCCGGCGTCAATGGCAGCTGGAGGAGATCGACCTCGCGAAGCTCGTCGCGCACCGCTGCGAGGAATCGCTCGAGCGCGCGCGGGCGGTGCGCCAGGCGAAGGAGAGCGCGGACCAGGTGCGACTCGTCGCCGACCACGTGCCCGCGAAAATCAGCTACGTCGATCGCGACCTTCGCTATCGCTTCAACAACGCCGCCTACGCGGACTGGTACGGCGTCGACCTGCCGCAGATCGTCGGCAGGCACGTGCGCGACGTGCTCGGAGACACGACGTACGAAGAGCGCCTGCCGTACATGCTGCGCGCGCTCGCCGGCGAGACGGTGACGTTCGAAAGCCGCAGCGAGCATCGCCGGCTCGGCATGCGGATGACCGACATCGCCTGCGTCCCGGACGTCGACGACGCCGGCAACGTGCGCGGCTTCTTCGTGATGGGCGTGGATACGACCGAGCGTCAGCGCGCCGAGGCGCAGTTGCGCGAGAGCGATCGTCGCAAGGACGAGTTCCTCGCGATGCTCGCACACGAGCTGCGCAATCCGCTCGCGCCGCTCGCGAACGCGCTCTACCTGTGGCCGATCGTGCGCCACGACGAGGCGAAGACGGCCGAGCTGCGCGAGATGATGGAACGGCAGGTCCGCCAGTTGACGCGTCTCATCGACGACCTGCTCGACGTGTCGCGGATCAGCCGCGGCAAGATCGAGCTTCGACGCAGCCCGCTTTCGCTGCGCGACGTGCTGCGCGACGCGATCGACGCTGTGCGCGCGCAGGTCGAGCAGCACGGGCAAACCCTCGCCTTCGTCGACGACGCGTGCGAGCTCGCGCTCGATGGCGATCCGGCGCGGCTGATGCAGGTGTTCGGCAATCTCCTCAACAATGCGTCGAAATACACGCACGATGGCGGCACGATCCGCGTGCTGGCGATGCGCGAGGGCGGCGAGGCCGTCGTGCGCGTCACCGACAACGGCCGCGGCATCCCGCCCCACATGCTCGACCGCATCTTCGAGATGTTCGTGCAGGTCGATCCCGCGCTCGAGTCGCATGCGGGCGGGCTCGGCATCGGCCTCGCGCTGTCGCGCCGGCTCGTCGATTTGCACGGCGGGCGCATCGAAGCGCGCAGCGGCGGCCCGGGGCACGGCACCGAGGTGACCGTCCGTCTGCCATTGAGCGCCGAGCGCGGCACCGCGCCCTCGGCGACGCCGGAAGCGCTCGCCGTGCCGCGCCGCATCCTCGTCGTCGACGAAACGAAGCCCCCCGATCGAAGCGTCCAGTAGCGAGGGGCACCGCTTGAACGACGTCGGCCACCGGCAGCACACGCCGATGATGCAGCAGTACCTGCGCGTCAAGGACGACCATCCGGATCGGCTCGTCTTCTACCGGATGGGCGACTTCTACGAGCTCTTCTACGAAGACGCCGAGCGCGCCGCGCGACTGCTCGACATCACGCTGACCGCGCGCGGGCAATCGGCGGGCGCGCCGATTCCGATGGCGGGCGTGCCGCATCACGCGCTCGAGCAGCATCTCGCGCGCCTGATCGCTCGCGGCGAAAGCGCGGTCATCGTCGACCAGATCGGCGATCCGGCGACGAGCAAGGGCCTCGTCGAGCGCAAGGTCACGCGCATCGTCACGCCGGGTACGCTGACCGATGCCGGTTTGCTCGACGCGAAGCGGGAAGCGCCGCTCGCGGCGATGGTCCGTCGGGACGGACGCGCGGGCATCGCGTGGCTCGCGCTGGCGTCGGGCCGCATGACGCTGACCGATGTCGTCGAATCCGACCTCGCGGCAGCGCTCGAGCGCATCGAGGCGGCCGAATGGCTCGTCGCGGACGATGCGCCGCCGCTTGCATTGCGCGGTGGCCCGGCCGTCCGCACCGTGCCTGCGTGGCATTTCGACGCCGCGAACGCGGCACGCGCACTCGCGCGCCAGCTCGGCACGATCGATCTGGCGGGCTTCGGCGTCGATCAAGCGCCGCTTGCCGTCGGCGCCGCCGGCGCCCTCCTCGCCTATGCAAGCGCGACGCAGCAAGGCGCGCTCGAGCACGTGCGGCTGCTGCACGTGGAGTCCGAGCGCGAGTTCATCGGCCTCGACGCCGCCACGCGGCGCAACCTGGAAGTCACGCAGACGCTCGCGGGTGAACGCGAGCCGACGCTCTACTCGCTGCTCGACGCGTGCGCGACCGCTGCCGGGAGCCGGCGGCTGCGGCATTGGCTGACGCATCCGCTGCGCGAAGCATCGCGCGCGGCGGCGCGCCACGACGCGATCGAAGCGTTCACGGGCGACGCGGCCCGTGCGCGCGACGTCGCGACGCTGCTTGCGAAAGGTGTCGACGTCGAACGGATCGTGTCGCGCATCGCGCTCGGGAGCGCCCGCCCGCGCGATCTTTCCGGTCTTCGGGACACGCTCGCGCGCCTTCCCGCGCTTCGCGACGTCGTCTCTCGCTTCGAGGCGTCGCTTCTCGACGAGATCCTCCGTGATCTCGATTGCGACCCGGCGTGGCACGCGCTCCTCGCGCGGGCGATCGCGGCCGAACCGTCGGCGCAGCTTCGCGACGGCGGCGTGATTGCCGGCGGCTACGACGCCGAGCTCGACGAACTGCGGCATATCGACGCCGGCTGCGCCGACTTCCTGCTCGCGCTCGAGCGCCGGGAGCGTGAGCGCACCGGCCTCGCGACGCTCAAGGTCGAGTACAACCGCGTGCACGGCTTCTACATCGAAGTGACGCGCGCGCAGAGCGAGCGCGTGCCCGACGATTACCGGCGCCGCCAAACGCTCAAGAATGCCGAGCGCTACACGACGCCCGAGCTCGCCGCGTTCGAGTCCAAGGCACTCTCGGCGCAGGAGCGCGCGCTCGCCTGCGAGCGGCGCTTGTACGACGCGTTGCTCGCGCAACTCGCGCCGGCGATTCCGGCGCTGCAGGCCGTCGCGTCGGCGCTCGCGAATCTCGACGTGCTCGTCACGCTGGCCGCGCGCGCGTCGGAGCTACGACTCGTGCGCCCCCGCTTCGGCCCCGACATCGGCATCGCGATCGAAGACGGTCGGCATCTCGTCGTCGAAGGGCAGGTCGACGCGTTCATTCCGAACGATCTCGCGCTCGACGCGTCGCGCCATCTCCTCGTCGTCACCGGCCCGAACATGGGCGGCAAGTCGACGTACATGCGGCAGACGGCGGTGATCGCCCTGCTTGCCTACTGCGGCATGTTCGTCCCCGCCGCGAGCGCGACGCTCGGCCCGCTCGATGCGATCTACACGCGGATCGGCTCCGCCGACGATCTCGCCGGTGGTCGCTCGACGTTCATGGTCGAGATGACCGAGGCCGCGTACATCCTGAATCGCGCGACGGAATGCAGCCTCGTGCTCATCGACGAGATCGGGCGCGGCACGTCGACGTTCGACGGGCTCGCGCTTGCGTGGGCCATCGCGCACCGGCTCGCGTCATACAACCGCAGCCTCGCGCTGTTCGCGACGCATTACTTCGAGCTGACCGCGCTGCCCTCCGAGCTGCCCGGCTGCGCCAACGTGCACCTGGACGCGATCGAGACGAAGAGCCGCCAGGGCGCGGGCATCGTGTTCCTGCACAAGGTGGAGGACGGGCCGGCGAATCGCAGCTATGGCCTGCAGGTCGCGAAGCTCGCCGGCGTGCCGCAGGACGCGTTACGCCTCGCGCAGCGCTATTTCGCGCGACTCGACAAGTTCCACGTGCGCGACGACGTGCAGCACGACCTCTTCGCCAGTGGTGTCGGAGGAGTGTCGGAGGTACCTCCGACACCGGTCGAAGCGCGTTTGCGCGCGCTCGATCCCGATGCGATGTCACCGCGCGAGGCGCTCGAAGCGCTGTACGCGCTGAAGCGCCTCCTCGGTTAGCGGCTACGCAGGTTCGCTGACGGCGGCGCGCTGTTTGGCGGTCGCGTCGCTCGCGCCACCGGTCAGCTCACGCATGGCCGCGTCGACGCCGCCTGGGCGATGGGGCACTTTCGCGAGCGCGAGGCCCATTTCGACCCCGGCGAGCGCGCCCATCAGCGTCAGGTCGTTGAAGTCGCCGAGGTGACCGATGCGGAACACCTTGCCTGCCAGCTTCGACAACCCGGTGCCGAGCGACATGTCGAAGCGCTCGAGCACGAGCTTGCGGAATGCGTCGGCGTCGTGGCCGGCGGGCATCAGCACCGCGGTCAGCGAGTTGCTGTATTCGGCCGGATTGGCGCACAGGATCTCGAGGCCCCACGCGCGCACCGCGGCGCGCGTCGCATTGCCGTGTCGTGCGTGCCGCGACCACACGTTGGGAAGCCCTTCCTCGAGCAACTGATCGAGCGCCGCGTCGAGGCCGTAGAGCAGATTCGTCGCCGGCGTCCACGGCCAATACCCATTCGCGTTCGCGGCGATGATTTCGTCCCAGCCCCAGTACGCGCGCGGCAGCTTCGCGTGCTTCGACGCCGCGCGCGCCTTCTCGCTCACGGCGTTGAACGACAGGCCGGGCGGCAGCATCAAGCCCTTCTGCGAACCGGCGACGGTCACGTCGACGCCCCACGCATCGTGCCGATATTCGATCGACGCGAGCGACGAGATCGTGTCCACCATGAAGAGCGCCGGATGCGAGGCACGGTCGATCGCCCGGCGCACGCCGGGGATGTCGCTCACGACGCCCGTCGACGTCTCGTTGTGCACGACGCACACCGCCTTGATCGCGTGATCGCGATCGTCGGCGAGCCGCGCATGGATCGCCTCGGCGCTCGCGCCGTGTCGCCAATCGCCCGGAAGGAACTCGGGCTGCAACCCCAGCCGTTCGGCGAGCCGCTTCCACAACAGCGCGAAATGGCCCGTTTCCGCCATCAGCACGCGATCGCCGGGTGAAAGCGTGTTGACGAGCGCCGCTTCCCACGCGCCCGTGCCGGACGCGGCGTAGACGACGACAGGCTCGCGCGTATCGAAGATCGAGCCTATGCGCCCGAGGATGGAAAGGCCGAGCTCTGCGAACTCCGGACCGCGATGGTCGATCGTCGGGCGATCGATCGCGCGCAGCACGCGGTCGGGAACGTTGGTGGGACCGGGAATCTGCAGGAAGTGGCGGCCTGCGGGATGGCTGTCGTAGCGCATGCGTGCGTGTGCGATCAGTGGTGATGGCCGTGCGCGCCGTGCACGTGCCCGTGCGTGATCTCTTCCTGCGTGGCCGGCCGGATCTCGAGCACCTTGCAGTCGAAGCGCAGCCGCTGCCCGGCAAGCTCGTGATTGCCGTCGAGCACGGCCTTGCCGTCGGCGATGTCGGTGATGCGCCAGACGATCTCGTTGCCGTCCTGCTCGGAGACGAGGTGACCGCCGACCGCGACGTCCGCCGGCAACTGGTCGACCGGCTCGACGCGCATCAGCTTCGTGTCGTAATCGCCGAACGCGTCGTCCGGCTCGAGCGTGATCGAGACGCTGTCGCCGACCTGCTTGTCGGCGAGCGCCTGCTCGACCTTCGGAAAGATGCCGCCGTGGCCGTGCAGGTACGCGACGGGCTCGTCCGCTTCCTCGATCAAGTGGTTGCTCGCGTCGTAGAGCTTGAACGACAGCGTGACGACGGTGTTCGTGAAGACGTTCATCGTGTGCAAAGATGGAAAGGCGCGCGGAGGCCGCGCGCCTGTCCAAGCCATTGTACGCCCCGCCGATGCCGTCACCGGTGCCTCCGCCTCGCTATACTCGCGCATGGAAATGCTCGGCGGGCGCAGCGTGGCCGCCTTCCTGCGCGAGTATTGGCACGAGCAGGCGTTGCTCGTCACCGCCGCGATACCGGGCTTCGAATGTCCGATCACGCGCGAGCGTCTGTTCGCACTCGCCGGGCGCGACGACGTCGAATCGCGCATCGTGCAACGCGACGGCGGACGCTACGCGTTGCACCAGGGTCCGTTTTCGCGCGCACGACTACGTCGCATGCCGGCGCGTGACTGGACGCTCCTCGTGCAAGGCGTCAATCTCCACGACGACGATGCCGACCGCTTGTTGCGGCGTTTCGCGTTCATTCCGTACGCGCGCCTCGACGACCTCATGGCGAGTTACGCCGCGCCCGGCGGCGGCGTCGGCCCGCACTACGATTCGTACGACGTGTTCCTGCTCCAAGGGTACGGCCGCCGCAGGTGGCGCTACGGACGTCAGCAGGACCTCGCGCTTCGACCCGGCGCACCGGTGAAAGTGCTCGCGCGGTTTTCGCCGCAGCACGAAGCGACGCTTTCCCCCGGCGACATGCTGTACCTGCCGCCGGGCTACGCACACGATGGCGTGGCCGTCGACGAATGCATGACGTATTCGATCGGCTTCCGCGCGCCGGCTTACCAGGAACTGGCCGAGGCGTTCCTCGATCATCTGCGCGATGGCGTGCACGTGGAAGGCCGCTACGCCGATCCGCATTTGCGTTCCACCGAGAACCCGGCGCGAATCGACGCCATGATGCAGCGGCAGGTCGCGCGATCGCTCGCGGCGATTCGTTGGAACGCCGGCGAGGTCGCACGCTTTCTCGGCCGCTATCTGACCGAGCCGAAGCCCTCCGTCACCTTCGTGCCGGGCGCGCCGCTGTCACGCGCGCGCTTCGCGCAACGTGTCGGCCGCCACGGAATGCAGCTCGATCCGCGGACGCAACTGCTCTACGATGCGGCTCGCTATTACGTCAACGGTGACGACGCGCCGTTGCCGGAGGCCGACCGCGAGGCGTTGCAGTCGCTGGCCGATCGGCGCATGCTCGACGCCGACGCGTGTCGCGGGCTCTCCGCGGCGACGATCGACCTCCTCCACGCCTGGCATCGCCATGGATTCCTCGTCGCCGGTCGTTGATCCGCTGCCGCCGCCCCCCGGCCTGCCGCGCGAGGCGCGTCTCGACTCGATCGCGGCGCTGACGCAGGCGCACGACGACGTCATCGCGCTCGCCACGCGTCACATCAAGGTGTTCGACGTGGACCTGTCGTGGGGCGGTTGGAACGCAACCGCGCGCTGCGACGCGCTTGCCGCCTTCCTGCGTCGCTCTCCCGGCACGCGCCTCGACATCATCGTGCACGACACGCGCTGGATCGAGGCGATGGCGGCGCGGCTCACCGCACTGCTCGCGCGGCATGCGGGCGCGATGACGATTTACCGCACGGGCAACGCAGCGCGCGGCGCCATGGACCCGCTCGTCATCGTCGACGACCTGCACTTCGTGCATCGCGCGCACGTCGAGTGGACGCGCGGCGTGCTGTCGATCGGCAGCCCCGAACGCGCGAAGCCGCTCGTCGAGCGCTTCGACGAGATCTGGGCGAGCGGCGAGCCGGGCGTCGCAGGGACGGTCCTCGGTCTGTAGCAGTGCTTACGATCGTCCGTCGAAGGATCGCTATCGACCCGCGGCCCTCATTTTCGACATCGCGCCCCCGATGCGGGCGGTGACGCCGGTACCGAGCGTCACAGCGGCGCGCCGATGCGCCGTCCGACTTCGCGGTAATGCTCGATGACTTCGCCCAAGTCACGGCGGAAGCGGTCCTTGTCGAGCTTCTCGCCGGTCGTCGCGTCCCACAGGCGGCAACCGTCCGGCGTGAACTCGTCGCCGAGCAGAAGCGGGCCGTGCGCGTCATCGATCGGATGGCCGAACTCGAGCTTGTAATCGACGAGATCGATGCCGGCGCCCGCGAACAGCGGCTTCAGCACGCGGTTCACGCGGTGCGTCAGCGCCTTCATCGCCTCGATCTCCGCCTGCGTCGCCCAGCCGAGGACCCGGATGTGATCCTCGTTGACGAGCGGGTCGTGCAGTGCGTCGCTCTTCAAAAAGAACTCGAAGATCGGCTCGGGCAGCCGCAGTCCCTCCTCGATTCCGTAGCGCTTCGCCATCGAGCCCGCGCAGACGTTGCGCACGACGCACTCGACCGGAATCATTTTCATCGCGCGCACGAGCGATTCGCGCTCGTTCAGAAGGCGCACGAAGTGGCTTCCGATGCCCGCTTCGGCGAGCCTGCCCATCACGTGCGCGTTGATGCGGTTGTTCGTCTCGCCCTTGCCTTCGAGCTTCGCGAGCTTCGCGCCGTCGAACGCCGACACGTCGTCGCGAAAATGCATGACGAGGTAGCGTGGATCGTCGGTCGCATAGACGGTCTTCGCCTTGCCGCGGTACCGCTCCTCGCGCTTTTCCATCAGGGGCTCCTCAGAGATCGCGCCATGCGAAGCCGTCGTGCTGGTCGGCGATGCCGATCCAGTCGGGCGTGCATTTCAACGCCTTCGACAACGCGGCGCGCGCCTTGTCCGGCGTATTGTTCTGCTGCGAAAGATGCGCCGCGACGACGTGACGAAGCCGCGACGTGTCGATCGCCGCGACGAGCGCGGCCGCCGCCTCGTTGTGCAGGTGACCGTAGCGGCTCGCGATGCGCTGCTTGAGCGGCCACGGGTAGTCACCTTCGTCGAGCATGTCGCGATCGTGATTGCACTCGATGACGAGGGCGTCGCATCCCGACAGGCTCGCCTCGACGTAGCGCGTGGTCGTGCCGATGTCCGTCAGGATGCCGAGACGGCGCACGCCGTCGCCGACGACGAACTGCACCGGCTCGCGCGCGTCGTGCGGCACGGGGAACGGTCGCACCTCGACCATGCCGACGGCGAACACGTCGTGGCTGTCGAAGCCGCGGATGTCGAGGCGGTCGAAGCGCTCGCCCGCCATCGTCAGCGTGCCGAACGTGAGCCAGACCGGAATTCGGTACCGCGCAGCGAACGCCGCGACGCCGCCGATGTGATCCGCGTGCTCGTGCGTGACGAGGATCGCGGTGACGCTCTCGGGCGCGAGGCCGAGGCGCGCAAGGCGCGCCACGGTGTCGCGCACGCGAAAGCCGCAGTCGATCAGGATGCGCGTGTCGCCGACCTCGACGACGAGACCGTTGCCTTCGCTGCCGCTGCCCAACGAAGCGAAGCGCACGCGCGGCGGATCGCGGTTACTTCAACTGGTCACGCAGGAGCGCGAGGATGCGCTCGCTCGCCTGGGTCTTGTCCGGATTGCCCGAAGGATCCTGCACGCTCACGGTGCTTTGCGGCGCGGTCTCCTGCGCGACCTTGATCCGGTACTGCTCGGGCTTGCTCTCGTCGTCCTTCTTGAACACGTTCATCACCTTCGACAGGAAGCCCTTCTCGCGGTCCTTGTGCAGCATGTCGGCGTCGGGATCGGCGTAGCGGACGAAGTACGTGCCGCTCGAGCGGTCGCGGTCGACGACGGTGAAGCCGGTGCGATCGAGCGCGAGGCCGACGCGCCGCCACGCGCGATCGAACGGGTCGTCGACGACCAGCTTCGCGACGCCGTCGCTCGTCTCGAGGCGCGCATGCACAGGCGCGTTGGCGACCGCGGCCGCGGACGTCGCGGCTTCGGCCACGGCTTCCGGCGCGCCGAAGCGCATCATCAGGCGCGACAGCATCTCCGCTTCGAGATTCGGGTTCGGGGGCATCAGCGCCCACGCGAAGCCCGCGGGCGTCGACGAGTTGCCGACGGTCGTCGTCGGCACCTGTTCCATGCCGCGATGCGAGACGTAGATTTCGACGGTGCCGGGCTCGCTGCCGCGCTCGATGCGCGTGCGGAACTTGTCGCGCTTGTACGTCGTGTAGAACACGTCGATGTACTTGCCGATGTACTTGCGCAGAATGT
>Ga0207657_10007127_pt1 | contig 11480 bp, 13 predicted proteins | sample KBSC33metaG_FD_184316 | JGI IMG/M metagenome (GOLD analysis project Ga0207657, IMG submission 184316) | Corn rhizosphere microbial communities from Kellogg Biological Station, Michigan, USA - KBS C3-3 metaG (SPAdes) (version 2) | ecosystem: Host-associated > Plants > Roots > Rhizosphere > Soil ...
TCGTCACCGCCGCGGCCATCACCGTGGGTGCCGTGCTCCTGCTGCGGCCGCTGTGGCTCTGGCTCACCGAGCACCTGCCCGGACGACGCCACGATGGTTTCGCTCGACGCCATCAGCGCGCGAATTTCCTTCGCCGCCGCCTCGCACCGGCCGGCAAGCGCGCGGATCTCTTCGGCGACGACGCCGAAGCCGCGCCCGGCCTCGCCGGCGCGCGCGGCCTCGATCGACGCGTTGAGCGCGAGCAGGTTCGTCTGGCGCGCGATGTCGCCGACGATGGCCACCTTTTCAGTGATGGTCTGCATCGTGAGCACGGCGTCGTGCATCGTGCGGCCACTCGACTCGGCGTTGGCAACCCCGCGCTGTGAAAGCTGCTCCATCTCGCGGTTGCTTCGCACGCTGGACGCCACGGCGTCGCTGATCTGGCCAAGGCGCTCCGTGGTGCCGGCGACCGCTGCCGCTTCGACGTTGGTGGTCTCGGACAACCGCTGTGCGGAGTTCGTGATCTCACCCACGGCTCCCGACATCGCCTCGGCGCCTGACCGAATCTCGCGGATCACGCGCGTGAGGGAGCCGATCATCGTCATGAACGCGTGGCCGAAACTGTCGCGCGCCGACCGGGGCGTGACGTGCACGGTGAGGTTTCCGCTCGAGATCTCGCCTGCCACAGCGCCCATCTCGGCGAGATAGCCGGTCATCCGCACGAACGCGTGACCGAGGACATCGCGGTCCGATCGGGGCTGGATGCGGGCACCCAGGTCGCCGTCGGCGATGGCGCTCGCGACCTCCGACATCTCCCGGCGGTAGTCCACGAGATGCTGCATGGACTCGAGCAGCTTGCCCAGCTCGTCGTCTCCCGCTTCCGGGATGCTGACCTGCACGTCGCCGACCGCGAGCTGGTCGGCGACGCGAACCGCATCCTCGAGCGGTCCGGTGATCGACTGCGTGACGAAGATGGCGAGCGCACCGAGGAGCGCGATGCAGACGAGCGTGACGAGCGCCGTGAGCAGCCACGCGGCCCGCTGGAGCAACCGGGCCCGATCGAACGCGGAGTCGATCCGCGTCCGCTGCCTTGCGAGCTCCACGACATGGCCACGCTGCGATTCGGCGACTGCCTGTCCGGCAGCGCTGGGGCGCTGGGCGGCGACCGAATCGGCGATGAGGGTGGTCAGCGCCGGATAGTCCTCGCGCTCGATGCGCGACAGGCGGCGTTCGTTGGCGAACCCGAACGCCACCGTCAGCAGCAGGATCAGCACGAGCGCCAGCGCCGCGACGAGCGGCAGGAGGCGAATCTTCTGGTGCACGCTGGCGCCGCGGGTCAGGCGGCGCAGCGTGCTTGAGGCGTCCATCAGGCGCGCGCGGGCTGGCGTTGCGGCGCGAACCACAGTGCCCAGAAACCGCACCCGGCGAGGGCCAGGGCGAGCACGAGATGCAGCACCACGTCGTAGCCACCGATCGGGACCATGCCGAGGAGACTGTCGGTAAACAGGCCGAGCACGCCGAGCAGCAGATACGCCACTCCGCTGCCGAGCGCGTATGTCACCGACGCCTTCTCGCTGCGGCCGGCGATGACTCCCCAGATGCCGAATGCGCCGTGCACGAGGTTGTGGAGCATGTTCACCGGGAAGAGCCCGAGCAGCATCACCGATGCGCCGCCCATCTTCATGCCCGGCATGCCGCCCGTGACGAGACCGAGCGCCGACACCACGATGAACACGATCCCGGAAAGAGTCGCTACTCGCTGGATGAAACGCATGATCGCCCCCGCACGCGTCATCGCGTGCCGTCGAAGTGAGCGTACCGACGAAGCTGGAAATGGAACGGCCGACCCGGTCGGGTCGGTCGGGCCACCTCACAGACTCGCGGGCCGGGCTGGAGGCAACGCCGGGCGCCTGGTCCGACGGGAGGAAACAGGGGGCAGTCGGCGCGCGTTCAGCCCGCGGAGGCGGGGTGTGACTCCGTGCGATCGCAGTGCGCGGTGAGGCACTGGTAGATCCACTCGCGTGCGGCGTCCACTTCGCCCTTGGTGATGCCGTGGCCTCCGGAAGTCCAGTGCAGCGTGACCTCGGCACCGGCTCGCCGCAGCACATCCGCGAGCCGCTCCGCCTGCTCGGGCGTCGCGATGTTGTCCGCACGACCGGCGCCGATGAACACCGCGGTGCCGTGCAGGTCGAGCAGCGTCTCCGGCTCGAAGGGAAGCATGGGACTCAGCAGCACCGCGCCACGCAACACGCCCGGCGCGCGCAACAACAGGCTGGCGGCGATGTTGGCGCCATTGGAGAAGCCGACGGCCACGATGCCGTCGGCCGCCAGCTCGTACGTGGACACCGCAGCGCTGATGAATCGCGCCAGCTCGTTCGTCCGATGCGCGAGATCCTCCTGGTCGAACACACCCTCGGCAAGCCGCCGGAAGAAGCGCGGCGCACCGCGTTCCAGCACCTTGCCGCGGGGGCTGAGCATGCCGGCGCCCGGCAGCAGCGCACGGCCCAGTGGAAGGAGGTCTTCCTCATCGCCACCGGTGCCGTGCAGGAGCAGCAGCGTCGTGCCACCGGCGCTCTCGCCCTCCGCGGTGGGCGGCACATAATGATGAATGAAGCCGAGCGCCTCTCCGCTCACATCCTCCGGACCGGTCGCTTCGGCGAACGCGGTCGCGGCCGACGCGCTGACGGGAAGGTGAATTCGCGGAAGCACCGACTCGATCTCCGCGCGATGCGGCTCATATTGCGGAGGCAGCATCAATCGCTCGCCGAGCTGCTCGACTGGTTCGTCGACGGTGAATCCCGGTGGCACGGTGGCCAACTCGAACAGGACGTGACCCGGCTCGCGGAAGTAGACGGAGAAGAAGTAGTTCCGATCGATCACCGGCGTGGGAGCGAGTCCCGCCTCGGTGACCCGATCGCGCATCTCGAGCTCGGCGCGTGGATCCTCCAGCGCGAACGCCACGTGATGCACTGTGCCCGCCCCACCGGCGCCGACGCCGAATCCGCCGACGGCGCGCACGTCCACGAAAGTGCCAGGCAGGCCATCGCCGATCGTGAACCGGCGAGTCGTTCCCTCTTCACGAAGCTGGCGAAAGCCCAGGGTATCGACGAGCACCTCCTGGGTGCGCTCTGCGCGGTCGATCCACAGTGTCACGCCGTGGAACCCGTGGATCGCCTGTTCACGTGCGATTCCGGGTGCGCCGCCCCACGCAGGACGTGCCTCGGCACCCTCCGACGCGACCAGTTCCAGCATCAATCCGTCGTGATCACGAAAGGCAATCACCTGCTCCGCGTGCGGACCGCTGCCCCGCTTCGTCGGCTGCTGGTAGGCGACACCGTGCCGCAGGAGACGCTCGACCCAGAATCCGACGGCCCCTGGGAGGATGGCAAACGAGGTAACGGCCACCTGCCCTGCACCGGCGCGTCCCTGTCGTGCGCCGGGCCAGGGAAAGAAGGTCATGATGCTGCCGGGCGTGCCGACTTCGTCCCCGTAGTACAGATGATAGGTCTGCGGATCGTCGAAGTTGACGGTGCGTTTCACGAGCCGGAGTCCGAGCACTCCCGAGTAGAAGTCGAGATTGCGCTGCGGATCGCTGGCGATTGCGCTGACGTGATGCAGACCGATGATGCCGCTCATGCGCTGTCCGCCACGGTGCGAAGTGCGCGCAGGAACTGGTCGGGATCGTTCCAGCCGCCGTCGTACCGTCTGCCGTTGACGAAGAAGGTGGGCGTACCATTCACGCCGCTGCGTACTCCGCTCCGGAAGTCCTCTCGCACGCGCGCCTTGTACGCGCCATCCTCGAGATCCTGTGCCAGCTGGTCGGAGTCGATCCCGATCTGCTCTGCATAGGAGATGAGGTCGTGGTCCTCCAGCGCCTCCTGGTTCTCATAGAGTGCATCGTGCATCTCCCAGAACTTGCCCTGCGCGCCTGCTGATTCCGCCGCTTCGGCGGCATGCTGGGCATAGGGATGCGAATCGCTGAGGGGGAAGTTGCGAAACACGAAACGAAGCTGCTTTCCGAGTGCGTGCTGCAGCGACTTGACGATGGGATATGCCATGCCGCAGTAGGGACACTGGTAATCGCCATACTCGACGAGGGTGACCGGAGCGGATTTCGAACCCTGGATGTGATCACGATCGGCGCTTACATCCGGGGTGAGGACGCCCTCGCTCATGCGCGGGCCTCCGTGTCCGCGCCGCGATCACCACGCGGTGACGCGGGACGACGCTCGTCGGCCTGCGGCCCCGTGGACGCACCACTCTTCTCCCTCAGACTCTCGAGCGCGCGAAGCACACCGTCGGCGCCCGGATTCACCCCGATCGGAGAGAGATAGCTCCAGGCGATATCACCGTTCCCATCGACGACGAACAGGGCCCGCTCGCTGACGCCGTCGCCCTCGCGATAGGCGCCGAACTGCCGAGAGACCGCACCCTTGGGCTCGAAGTCGGCGAGCAGAGGAAAATGCAGGTTGCGCGTGCGAGCGAATGCCGCGTGGCACCAGACCCCATCCACGGAGATGCCGACCATCTCTGCGCCGAGCTCCTGGAGGTCGGGGAGGACGGCGTTGAAGAGCGCCATCTCGTCGCCGCACACGGGACTCCAGTCCGCCGGATAGAAAGCGAGTACCACTGGACGCCCGCGCAGCTCGGAGAGCGAGAGCGTCTGGTCGGGCGTGCTGTGCAGGGTGAACTGCGGCGCCTGCGTTCCGGCCTGGAGGATGCCAGCGCTCTTCTGCTGCTGATTTGTCCCGGACGCCATGGTCAGAACTCCGCGAAATGAGGTGAAGTGGGCCGACAGTGATACTGATTACTGTCCGCTCCCCGGCTGCACGGGAACGAAGTTGATGTATGGAGTGGTGGGCGCCGTTCCCGGCGGCAGGCCGCGGGGCGCGGGATTTCCAGCCGCGCCAAGGCTGTGGATGTAGCGATAGATGGCGCGCAGGTCATGGTCGCTCATCTGCGCGGTGTTCATCCACGGCATGGGCGGACGTCCATGACCACCGTCGGCGGTGGTGAGGATCTGCACCCAGCGGTCCTCCGACGCGCGCTGCACCACGGTGCGCAGGTTCGCGGCGTAGGTCGTGCCCCACGGACCGCGGTAGCCTATCGGGCTTCCCGTCAACTGATCAGCGGGCGCCGTCTTGCCGCTGGACTCCGCCCACCCGACCGTGTGGCAGTCGTTGCAGCCGCCGACGAGGGTGAGATATTGACCGGCAGCGGAGTCGTTCGCCGCAAGCACCCGTGGAACGTCCGAGCTGGTGGAATACGTGCTCGACGACGTGGTGCCCGACGCCCTGTTGGAGGAGACGGTCATGCAGGCGGTGAGGAGTGCGGCGATGGCGAGGGCGCCGACGGCGCGTGGTGAGAGTGTGCGCGGCGACTCGCCAGCCGCGCCCGAAGCTTGCGGAGCTTTTCGCTGCTGGGATTCGAAGGAAGGGTGCGTCAGGCTCATTCCGGACCTCGAGTGCTCGATCGCGCATGGTACGGCCGACATGCCGCATGGCGGTCACGAACGGGCCGTGCATCTTCTGAACCAGCACTTCTACCCATGTCCGGCGCGACCATGCAGTCCTCGTCGTGGTCCGGACCTCACGGAGCCAATCGATGAATGAACCGCAGGAGTCCACCCGCAAGGCGCGACCGGGCACCGGTCGCGACAGGATCGACGAGTCGTCGGAGGAGAGCTTTCCGGCAAGCGACCCGCCGAGTTGGGAGCCACTCCATCCGGGAGCGCCCTGCGACGAGCCGCCACGCAAGGGTGATGACGCTAAACGACCTTGATCCCGCGCTCCAGAGTCTGTTTCACCGGACAGCGGTCAGCGATCTCGAGCAGCCGTTCCCGCTGTTCGTCCGACAGGGGACCGTCGAGCTCGACGCGACGCTCGATGGTGCCCAGCCCGACCTTCTCCGTCAGGCACTTCTCGCAGTCGGGCTCGTGCGCCCGCGCCTGACGCATCCAGATCACCGCGCCGGCGAGCGGCCAACCTTTGCGGTCGGCGTACATGCGTACGGTCATGGCCGTACAGCCGGCGAGCGCGGCGAGCAGAAGCTCATAGGGGGTCGGACCGGCGTCGGTGCCCTTGAGCGAGCGCGGCTCGTCGGCCACGAGGTGATGCCGGCGCGCGTTCAACTCGACGCGGAAGCCGGTGGAACCGACGCGCGCTCGAACCCACTGGTTCGCATCGGTCGGAGCGTCGAGCGGAGCAGTCATGGTTGAGTCTCCCAGTTGATCGAGGATGCACGCCTCGCCTGATCATGCAGCGACGCAGTCGCGCTCGCCACGGGTGAAGGCAGATTTGTCCGGCGTGGGCCCCAGCCTTGCGAGTCTCGCACCTGGCTGTCACCAGAACCGAGGAGGACTCATGACACGGACCATCCTGCGAAGCGCGACGCTCACGCTGCTCGTCGCTGCCGGCGCCTGCGGCGTGAAGACCAAGACGACCGACATCAGTCCGAGCATTTCTCGCAACCCGACCTGCGAGAACGCGGTGGAGGTCTACAACAGCCGCGCCGATGTGCCGAACAGCTATTACGAGCTGGCGTGGATCGAGGCGAAGGGCAATTCCGTGTGGACCACCGACGCGCAGATGCGCAGCGAGATGCGCAAGCGCGCCGCCGAATCGGGCGCCAATGGCATCATCGTCAACGACGTCTCGCAGAACAAGACGGGCGTCAACGTGCTTGGCGAAGCAGTTGGTGCGAAGACAGCCACGGCGCGGTCGAGCGGCCTGGCAATCTGGATGCCGGCCGGCGCGGACCGCACCCGACTCGCCTGCGGAACCAGCGGCTGAACCGCGTCAGTCCGCGATCACGCTGGCCTTCATGAATGGGTGAAGGTCGCAGTGATAGGGCACCGCACCGGCCGCGGGAATGGTGCGGATGTACACGTCGTTCGCATTCAGGAGGCCGGAGTTGAACGACGCGTCATCCGCGGTCACGGTGTGCGGCGTTCCGTCGGTCTCACAGTTGACCCACGCCACGCGCGCACCGGCGCTGACGTGAAGCTGGGCCGGCACGTAGGTAAACTGCTTGATGAAGACAACCGGCAGCCCCGCCGCTGCCGGTGGCGTGATGCAGTCGGCAACCGACGTCGTGCTCGTGCTGCGCTCGGAGACGCACGATCCGGCGGCGATCGCTCCAGCCGCGAGTGCGGCGAGGCCGGCCGCGCGCGCTGCGGCGCGAGAGAGTGAGTGCGTGCTCATTTCACCACCACCGTCGCCTTCATGTTCGGATGCAGACTGCAGTAGTACGTGTAGGTCCCGGGCTTGGTGAAGGTGTAGCGCCACGTGGCGTCGAGTCCGAACTGTGGTGAACCGAAGGAGCCGTCGGTGGCTGTCACCGTGTGAATGAGCGGATCGTTGTTCGTCCAGCGCACGGTGGTGCCAGCGGTGATCTCGATGCGCGATGGCACGTAGGCGAGGCCCGTGATGCGTGCATTGACGGTATCGGCGGCGGTCGTCGAACCCGGCGCTGTCTCCGCCGGTGACGCAGGCATTGCGGCGCGAGGAGTCTCCACGGCGGGTGCAGCGGCGACTGGCCCCGGCGCCGCCGGAGTGGCGTCCGGATGAAAGAAGCGGCTCAACGTCACGGGGATGGTGAATTCGAACCCGTACCGTCGCACCCCGCCGCCGCGCGACAGCCCCTGCAGCGTTGCCGTGTTGGCGTTGGAGGCGTGGATGGACAGGGTGTGCGGCGTGTTGGGCAGCGCGATATGAATCCCTGCGCTCCACACCACCTTCGCGCCGTCGACAGTGAGGCGGGCAGCATCGCCAGCGAGCGCAATGTATCGAAGAATGCGCAGGGTCCCGCCGCCTCCAAAGGCAAAGCGCGTCGGCCCACCCTCGATCGTGTCAGCGAGCACCCGCCCAAGGGCAATGAGCCGCAGCGGTCCCTGGCGTCGCGCAATCGACAGCTCGCCATCCACGCCACGCACCGACACGTTGTAGTCCACCTGACCACCGAAGTCGAACGGGCGGCCATCGTACTGCTGCCAGAGCGCATACCGCGCGAACAGCTCGTACTCGTTGGGATATCGAGGAACGAGCGCCGAGTTGGTGGCGTAGTTCACGCCGACCAGGGCGCGCGACTCGATGCCAGCGGCGATGAGAAAGGTCGGAAAGTTCGAGACCTTTCGCTCCGGCGGCGGGCTGCTGCTGAAACGATGAATGAAATTGAAGTAGAGCGTCCCGGTGTTCCCGACCCAATCCGCCGAAACGTTGTCGGGACGATCGAGCAGTGATTGCGCTGGCGCGGCCGGAGCGATGGAAGCCAGACCGGCGACGAACGATGCGATGAGGACTGGACGGCGGAGTGCGCGCACGGAGCGAAGAGGCAAGGGTGTGCGAGAGAGGAGTCATCTCGAGCACTGGGCACGGCACGTACCCGCCGCCGATCGCCTCAAGAGCGCCGTAGGAGCCGGAACGAAGCGCTACGGCGTATCGCAGCGTGACGACGGCCGTCGTTTCGTTACGGACCAGAAGTGGGTGAGCGTCTGTACGGACGACGTCCTTGGTCGCTTTGGCCCGTCGCCTCGTTCGGGACGGCTTCGTTCCTCGTCCCGGCTGGTTTCCTCGGTTCGTACGCCTCCGTGCTGCGCCGTGGCTTCTCTCCGCCCAAGGCGCAGAACGGCACCGACCCGGCGGTGCGGCCCTTCAGAACGCGCAAGTCTGACAACACGGATCAGCCGCGTGCCAGCCGCACCGCTGCGACCACGATGATGATGCCGAGCAGCGCGTTCGCGCGTGCGAGCAGCGCGGCCCGACGCCGAAAGGCGATCGCTTCGGGAGAACCGGCCTTCATGCGGCCGGCCATCGGGCCAAGCACGAAATCGTGGATCGCGCTCACCAGCACCATCGTCGCCACGGCGCTCAGCTTCACGGCGAGCGCCACGCCGGTCGTCGTGCGCCAGAACACCGGCTCCCCAAGCACGCCGTTCCAGTGCAGCCAGCCGCGGAAGTACACGTTCAGTGTGCCGGTGATGAGCAGGATGACGATAGCCCACCAGCCCAGACTACGGGCCCGCATGCCGAGTTGCTGAAACAGCCGCTGTCTCAGGGCGGGCGGCTCGACGGCGCGTAGCACCGGCGCGCCGACGACGCCGAGGAAGAACATTCCACCAAGCCAGAGCATGGCGGCGAGCACGTGAACGGTGACGTTCACATAGTAGAACGTGGTCATCGGGTGGTTCGAGGGTCAGTGCCGCGGAGCTACCGCGGTGCTACCGCGCCGCGGCTACTGCACGTTCGCCGCTGTCGCCGTCCGCGCGCGTGATCGTTGTCACAGGTTGTCGCCCCCGCGTCGCGATCGTGACGATCACGATCACGGCGACGTTCACCACGAGCGCGACGACCCCGACATTCAGCTCCGTGATCACCGGCGGCCATCCCGGAAGCAGCGTCGCGAGCGATGCGCCCGAAAGCGAGATCACCGTCACGGTCGCCTCGCCGGCGATGATTCCCGCCAGCGCGGCGCGCGCGCTGATCCTCGGCGAAGGGCCGAGTGCGAGCACGAGGGCGGGAAAGAGCTGGGTCACCACGTTGTAGCCCATGAGCAGCAGGGCAACGATGGCCTGCCCGCCGTGCAGCGTGAGGAGCACGGAAACGAGTGTCAGCGCCGGCACCATCCCGCGCGCGACGAGGGCGACCCGATGCTCGGTCGCCGATGGCCAGATCTCCTGGTAAACGTTCTTGGCGAGGATGGTCGCGGCGCTGATGAGCAGCATCGATCCCGGCACGAGCGCCGTGAGCAGTCCGGCCGCGCCGATCACGCCGATGGCCCACGGGGAGAAGCTGAGCCTGGCGATGCGAAAGAGCGAGAGATCGCCATCGGGGCCGATGAGCCCCGGAACCTTGAGCGTCGCCGCGAAGCCGACGAAGAAGACGAACAGGACGACGAGTTGATAGATCGGCAGCACAACGGCGTTCTTGCGGAACACGTCATCACTCCGCGCCGTGTACACGCCACCGAAGAACTGTGGCCAGGTGTAGACGCCGATCGACGTGAGCAGCACGGTAGAGACGAACCAGCTCGTACTGCGCCCGGTGCCACCGAGGGTGAGAAAGCCCGGTCGCGCCTTGTCGATCGCCTCGAACATCGGCCCGATGCCACCGTACCAGTGGTATGGAAGGTACAGACCCATCGCCACGACCACGACGAGGATGAGCGCATCCTTGAGTGCCGCCGTCCACGCCGAGCCGCGCACACCGGACACCACCACGTACACGATGAGGGCTGCGGCCCCGGCCCAGATGGCCGACGCGGGCGAGACGCGCCCGTACGATGCCTCCGAAACGATGATGCCGAGCCCCTTGAACTGGAGAACGAGATACGGGATGAGCGCCGCCACACCGACGAGCGCGACCACCACCCCCAGCGTCCGACTGCCGTACTGCGCGACGAAGAAGTCCGCCTGAGAGACGAAGCCGCGCCCGCGCGAGATGCGCCAGATGGCCGGCAGGAGGAAGTACGACAGGCTGTACGCCAGTGCGGGGTAGCAGAGGATGTACAGCGCCGGTGCGCCCCTGCCATACGCCCATCCGCTCCCGCCAAGGAAAGTGAACGTGGTGTACAACTCTCCGGCCATGAGCAGGAAGACGAACACGCTGCCGAACCCGCCTCCCGCCACGCTCCACTGCTCGAGCGTCATCGCGTGGCCGCGACGTGCCACGAGGCCGAGCGCGATCGAGACGGCGAACGTTGCGGCCATGATGACCAGCGCGAGCGTCATCGGGCGCGCTCCGACTCGGCGCTCGTGGGCGAAGCATTCCTCCCCTCGTTCGCGCGGTCGAGCCTGAGGAGCACCCACATGATCAGCGAGGTGGCGACGACCCAGGTCGCGATCCAGAAGAACAGGAACGGGAGCCCGAGCACCATCGGACGCACCCGATTGGCGAATGCGAGTCCACCGAGCATGCCGATCGCGGGGAGAAAACCGAGAAGATGATAGCGGCCGAGGCCGACCCTCCTCGGCTGGGTCATCGAGGATCGCTGACCAGGTACTCCTCGGCAGCGGCGACGAAGATGCGCGTCCCGTAGTCGAGCGCGCGTTCGTCGAGGTCGAACCGCTCGTGATGGTGTGGGTGCACGATGCCCTCTGCCTCGTTCCGCGCGCCGATGAAGAAGAAGGCGCCGGGCACTTCCTGCTGGTAGGCCGAGAAGTCCTCACCGCCCATCGTTGGAATTCCTTCGACGAGCGCATCGGGACCGAGCGCGCGAGTGACGGCGCGCCGGAGCAGGTCGGCCGCCTCCTGCGCGTTCACCACGGGGTGATAGCCGCGCGTGAACTCGAACCGATATCGCGCGCCGTGCGCCGCTGAAACGCCGGCGATGACACGCTCCATCAGCTGCGGCACGCGCTCAAGCCGGTCATCGCGGCCCTCGGCGCGCGCGCGAACCTGCACGTCGTCGACGGCGCCGATCACAGCTACGAGGTGCTCGTTCGTTCGGGACGCAAGCACATCGAGGTGATCGAAGAAGTGGCGGGAGTGATCGCGAGCTGGATC
>Ga0207657_10007128_pt1 | contig 11479 bp, 9 predicted proteins | sample KBSC33metaG_FD_184316 | JGI IMG/M metagenome (GOLD analysis project Ga0207657, IMG submission 184316) | Corn rhizosphere microbial communities from Kellogg Biological Station, Michigan, USA - KBS C3-3 metaG (SPAdes) (version 2) | ecosystem: Host-associated > Plants > Roots > Rhizosphere > Soil ...
CGCGGAAGACGAGCGCGAGGTAGAGCGCACCGGCGAGCCCGCTGACGTCGACCGCCACGAGTGCGACGATGCTCGCGAGGCGGCGTGCGAGGGCGCGAAACTGGACGACGGACGGAACGATCCGCGCCCGACGGATGTCGCCGCCGTCATCGCCCGAGCTTCCGGCACCGACAACGCTTTTCGTCACCACGAGAACCGCCATTGTAATGCGCCCCTCTCGATCGTTTCCGTGGGCGTCGGGACGCTCAACCGACGGCAGCCGGGCTGAGCCTGTTCGCACGACGCGCGAGCAGCGTGAGCGAGACCCCGAGCGCGCACCGCCGGAACCCGTCGAGCAGGTCGTAGTCGTGGAAGTAGGCGTGCACGTACGGCGGTAGCGGCCGGAGCGTCGCGCGCGCGAGCGCACCGAGCGAGTGCGTCGTCGGCAGCACGCCGGGCGCCGGCTCGCCGCCGCGGACCGTGCAGTCGACGAGGCCCAGCTCGCGCACGGTGCGTCGCACGTCCTCGTCCGAGTACCAGCCGCCGCCGCAGAAGAAGCGCGGCTCGAGGCCATGCTCGCGCAGCCACTCCGCGTCGCGGCGCACGCGCGCGGCCGGATCGTCTCCCGCGGCGCGCTCGACGGTCGGGCGCGCGTGCGTCGGGCTCGTCCAGTGCGTGTGCAAGCCGAACGGACCGCGCGCGGCGACCGCGCGTGCACGCTCGAGCCAGACCCGCTCGTCCTCTCCGTGCGCCGCGTCCGGCGGGCGCACGAGCGCGATCACCTCGAAGCCGCCGGGGCGCCGCTCCTGGAACGCGTCGAAGCGCGCCCACGTCGCGTCGAGGAGCGGCTGCTCGAGATGGCACGAGACGATTGCGACGGGGCTGCCAGGCACACTGTGGGCCATGTGCGGGATCTGCGGACTCTATTCCCCGTCCGGCCGTCCGCCGCCGCAGCTCGTCGATGCGATGCGCGAGCGCATCCGCCACCGCGGCCCCGACCAGGGGTCGACGGACGCGCTCGGGCGCTGCCTGCTCGGGCACCAGCGCCTCCAGGTGATCGACCCGGAGCTCGGCTACCAGCCGGTGCCGAACGAGGCCGGCGACATCACGGCGGTGTTCAACGGCGAGCTCTACAACTTCGGCGAGCTCCGCGCCGAGCTCGCGGAGCTCGGGCACGAGGTGCGCGGCCGCGGCGACACACCCGTCATCCCGCACCTCTACGAGGAGTACGGGCCGCGCTTCGTCGAGCGGCTCGACGGAATGTTCGCGATCGCGCTCTGGGACGCGCCGCGCGGCCGGCTCGTGCTCGCGCGCGACCGGCTCGGCAAGAAGCCGGTCGTCTGGACGCGCCTCGACGACGGCAGCCTCGCCTTCGCGTCGGAGCTGAAGGCGTTCCATGCGCTTCCCGGCTTCCGGCCGGAGCCGGACCTCGCAGCGCTCGACGCGTATCTCGCGCTCCAGTACGTGCCGGGCACGCGCACCGGGCTCGCCGGCGTCCACCGGCTCGAGCCCGGCTCGCTCCTCGTCGCCGAGGGCGAGTCCGTGCGAAGCGAGCGCTACTGGACGCCGGCCGTCGACGACGAGACGCGGAGTGACGAGGAGTGGCTCGAGCGCATCCGCAGCGAAGTCGGTGCCGCGGTGCGCAAGCGCCTCGTCGCCGATGTTCCGCTCGGCGCGCTCCTCTCGGGCGGGATCGACTCGACCATCGTCGTCGCGGAGATGGCGAAGGCGTCGACGAACGCCGTCCGGACGTTCACCGTCGGCTTCGCGGACGAGCGCTACGACGAGCGCCGCCCCGCACGCGCCGTCGCCGAGCGCTACGGGACCCGGCACGAGGAGGTCGTTCTCGAGCCGGACGCCGCGGAGACGCTGCCGCGGCTCGCGGCCTCGTTCGACGAGCCCCTCGGCGACGAGGCGGCCTTGCCGCTCTACCTCATTTGCGAAGCTGCGCGGCGCGAGGTGACCGTCGCGCTCGTCGGCGACGGCGGCGACGAGTCGTTCGCCGGCTACGAGCGCTACGCGGCGCTCGAGCTCGCGGACCGGGTGCCGCGCCGCGTGGGCGCGGCCGGCGCGCGGGCGCTGCGGGCGCTGCCCGCGGGCCGCCGTGAGCGCCGTGCGCCGGTCTATCGCGCGGCGCGGTTCCTCGAGGCGGCGGCGGCACCGCGCGCCGAGCGCTACGGGCAGCTGATGCAGGTCTTCACCCTCTCCGAGCGCGCGGCGCTGTGGACGCCGGAGGCGACGGCCGAGATCGGAGCGCTCCAGTCGGCGGGCTTCCTGCTCGGCGAGCCGCCCACCCGCGGCACCGCCGGCCTGCAGCTGCTCGACCTCGCCACCTATCTGCCGGGCGACCTGCTGCCGAAGTCCGACATCGCGTCGATGGCCCATTCGCTCGAGCTGCGCGCGCCGTTCCTCGACCATCGCGTGGTCGAGCTCGGTCTCTCTCTGCCCGCCTCGCTCAAGCGTCAGGGCCGCACGGGCAAGGCGGGCCTGCGGCGCGCCTTCGCCGCCGACCTGCCGCCGGCGGTCGCCGAGCGCGGCAAGTCCGGCTTCGCCGTCCCGCTCGCCGACTGGTTCCGCAACGAGCTCCGACCGCTCGCGCACGACCTCCTTCTCGACGAGCGCGCCCGCGGCCGCGGCTGGTTCCGCCCCGATGCCGTCGAGCGCCTCCTCGCCGAGCACGCGGCGGAGCAGGCCGACAACGGACACCGCCTCTGGTCGCTCGTGATGCTCGAGCTCTGGCAGCGCGAACACGTGGATTCCGCGACGCGGTCTCGGGCCGCGGCCGCGGCTCCGTGAGCAGCCGCCGGGCGTACGCCGCCCTCGCTCTCATCTGCGGGCTGCCCCGCCTGGCCGTCCTGCTGCACGAGCGAGGCTCGATCACGGGGGCGTACACCGAGAAGAGCGACACGTTCGCGGTCACGTTCGTCCACCACGCGACCTTCGGCTTCATTCCGGGCGAGCCGTCCGCCTACACGCAGCCGCTGTACGGCTGGTTCCTCATTCCCGTGTACTGGATCTTCGGGCGGAGCTGGGAGAGCATCGGCATCGCGCAGATCGTGCTGGCGGTCGTGACCGCGCTCCTCGTCTTCGAGATCGGCCGGCGGATCTCGAACGCGCGCACGGGCCTCGCGGCCGCCGCGATCGCGACGCTCAACCCCTACCTGATCTGGCACGACGTCCACGTCAACCGCGAGATCGTCGACCAGGTCTGCGCAGCCGGGCTCGTCCTGCTGACGCTCGTCGTCGCGCAGCGCCCGCGACGGCGTACCGCCGTCGCGCTCGGCGTCGTCGCGGGACTCGCGATCCTCGGCAACACGCGGCTCGTCTTCGTCCCGGTTCTGTGCGCGCTCTACCTCGTCTGGCGCCTCCCGCGCACCTGGCGGACCGCCGCGCTCGCCGGGCTCGTGATCGCCGGCTCCGCGGTCGCGATCGCGCCGTGGCTCGTGCGCAACAAGGTGAGCGTCGGCTGCTTCGCGATCACGACCGACGGCCGGGCACTCTGGAAGGCGAACAACACGCAGACGTACGGGCTCCTCTCGTCCGGGCAGTGGATCGACAACGTGCAGCACCCACCGCGGCCGGCCGACGCCTATTACACGCCGGAGGAGGCGTGGGTCGCCTACGAGCGGCCGGGTGGCCACGCGCTCGGCCGGCGGCTCTATCCCGACGAGTGCCGGCAGATGGCGTTCTTCGAGCACCTGACCTTCGTCTACTGGCGCGATCATCCCGGGCAGAAGGCGAAGCTGATGGCCCTCTCGACGAAGCTCCTCTGGCAGCCGAACGTCTTCGAGACGACGGGGCGCAACGGCGCCGGCACGAACCTCGACATCGGGCGGCGCTTCGCCGAGCCCGTGTACATGTGGGTGCTCTACGCACTCGCCGCCGCGGGTCTCTTCCTGGCGCCGCGCGCGTTCGTTGCGCTGGCACTCCTGCTGCTCGCCTATCAGACGGCCGCCGCCCTCGCCTTCGTCGGCGCGACCCGCTATCGCGTCGCCTGGGACTTCCTGCTCGCCCTCCTCGCCGCCGCCGCGCTCCGGCGCCTCGTCCAACGCGTGCAGGCGCGATGAGGGTCGCACACGTCCATCGGATCCGCGGCATCGGCGGCTCGGAACGCCACCTGCTGACCTTGCTGCCGGCGCTCGCCGAGCGCGGCATCGAGCCCGTGCTGATCGGACTCGACGACCCCGCGTCGAACCCCGTCGACTTCTACGACGCCCTGACGGTGCCCGCGGTGCGGCTTCCGTCACCGCGCGACCTCGATCCGGCGCTGCTTCTACGGCTGCTGCGCGAGCTGCGCGCCGAGGTGGTACACACGCACCTCGTTCATGCAGACGTCTACGGCGGCGTCGCCGCCCGGCTGCGCGGCGCGAAGCTCGTCTCGACGAAGCACAACGACGACCCGTTCCGCATCGGTTCGTTCCGGTACGTCGAGCGCGCGCTCGCCGCAGCGTCGGCCCGCATCGTCACGATCACCGACTCGCTGCGGCGCTTCACGATCGACCAGGTCGGCATCCCGGCGCGCAAGGTCGAGACGATCCATTACGGGATGGACGACCTGCCCGCGCCCTGGGGCGCCAACCCGGTAGACGGCGTGCCCGCGGGCGCGCGAGTCCTCCTCGCGATCTCGCGGCTCGTGCCGCAGAAGGGCGTCGACGTCGCGATCCGCGCATTGCCGCTCCTGCCCGACGACACCGTGCTCGTCGTCGTCTCGTCGACGCAGCAGGAGCGCGGTGCCCTGCTCGCGCTCGCGCGGGAGCTCGGCATCGAGCGGCGCGTGTTCCTGCTCGGCCGGGTGCCGGACGTCGCAGCGTGGCTCCGGCGCGCGGTCGTGCTCGTCCACCCGGCGCGCTGGGAGGGCTTCGGGCTCGGCGTGCTCGAGGCGATGCTCGCCGGACTGCCCGTCGTCGCCTCGGAGGTCAGCTCGCTGCCGGAGCTCGTCGTCGACGGCGAGACCGGCTATCTCGTGCGGCCGGACGACCCCGCGGCGCTCGCCGCGGCGATCCTGCGCGCGCTCGACCAGCCGGCGCTCGGCACGGCCGGACGCGAGCGGGCGCTGCGCGAGTTCTCGGTCGCCCGGATGGCCGACCGCACCGCTGCGCTCTACGCGACGCTCTAGGCCGCGCGCTCGAGCGCGCCCGCGTACAGCAGCTCGGTGCGCTCGGTGCAGAAGCTCTGGAGGAAGCGCGCATGCGCCCGCGCCCGGCCGGCCTCGCCCATCCGTCGCGCGAGCTCGAGGTCGCCCGCCAGCCGCACGATCGCGCGCTCGAGCGGCTCGGCCTCGCCCGCCGGGACGAGGATCCCCGTCTCGCCGTCGCGCACGAGCTCGCCGAGTCCGCCGATCTCGGCCGCGATGACCGGCCGCGAGCGCTCCATCGCCTCGAGCGCGACCATCCCGAAGCCCTCGCCCATCGACGGGACGACGACGACGGCGGCGCGCTCGATCGCCGACTGGATCGGCGCGACGTGACCGAGGAAGCGGATGGCGCCCGCGACGCCGAGCTCGCGGGCGAGGGCCTTCAGCGCCGGCTCGAGCGGGCCCCGGCCGGCGATCTCGAGCTCGAGCTCCGGCAGCGACCGCCGCGCCGCCGCGAAGGCGCGCAGCAAGACGACGTGGCCCTTGATCGGGATCAAACGCCCGACACACAGCAGGCGCGGGACAGTGTCGGCGTACGGTGCCGCGTCGCCTTTCGGGTCGATGCCGTAATGCACGATCTCGAAGCTCTCGTCGTCGAAGCCCTCGACGTCCTCGAGATAGCGGGCGAGGCCGCGCGAGATCGCGATGTGCACGTGCGCAAGGCTTGCGAACGCGCGGTCGGCGAGCCCGAAGTAGGGCGCCTCGCGGAACTCGTTGAAGCCGTGCTTCGTCGAGAAGCGAACGGGCACGCGCGCGGCGGTCCCGGCGAGCAGGCCGTACGCGTCCGCGTGCACGAGGTGCGTGTGCAGGAGCACCGGCCGGAGGCGCGCGAGGTGAGCGACGATGCGGACGAACGCGACCGGGTCGAAGTCGGCGCGCAGGGGGATCGCGTCGATCGGGACGCCGCGCGCGCGGAGCGCCCGTGCGAAGTCCCACGCACCCGGCTCGTTCTCGTGCAGCATCAGCATGCGCACGTCCCAGCCGCGCGCGCGGAGATGCGGCAGCAATGCGAGCAGATGCGCCTCGGAGCCGGAGATGCCGGCGACCTTTTGCAGGTGGAGAATCGGCCGGGACGTCATCGCCGCTCAACCGTAGCGATGACGCCGTCCGCCCAGTGCTCGACGGAGTGGCCAGCGGCAACGAGCTCGCGCAGCGCGGGGCGCCGGCGCCGGTCGAGTGTGCGTAGACGTTCGGCGAGCCCGTCCGCGTCGTCCCGGCCGAAGCGGAGCTCGGACGGGAGCAGGTCGTCGAACACCGGATTCGACGCGAGCACCGGCAGGCACGACGCCGCCGCCTCGTACACGACCTTGTCCGGCGCTCCGGCGCGCATGTTGTTGACGAGCACGTGGCTCCGCGCGAAGAGCTCCGGGATCGACGCGCGCGGCACCGGACCGCCGAGCTCTGCTCCCGCGGGCGCGCTCGCGACGAGGTCGCGCTTGTAGTCCTCGAAGCCCGCGTCGGAGCCGTGCGCCTCGACGTGCGCGCCCGCCAGGCCGGCCGCGCGCAGGATCGTCTCGAGGCCCTTCGACGGCGAGTAGCGGCCGAGCACGAGCACGCGCAGCGTCTCGCCGGCAGGTTCGTCGCTGCACGAGAACTCCGAAAGGTCGATCCCGTGTCCGATCGCGTGCACCTTCGACGACGCGAGCGGAAACGACCGCGCGTCGACGGAGATCACGGCGGTCGAGACGGCTGCTGCGGCGCGCACGACCGCGTGCGCCTTCCAGTGTGTGTACCAGAGCACGAGCGGTACCCGCGCCGGCCGGACGAGGGGTGCGGCGAGCACGGCGTAGAGCGGGACCATGTGCGCGACCACCCCGATCGGGCGCGGCCGCAGCTCGCGGGCGAGCGCGGCGACGAAGCGCCCGCCGCGCAGCGCCTGAGCGGGGGCGCCGAACTCGTGGACGCGGACGTTCGGCGCGATGCTGCCGGGAACCGCCCGGTCGCAGAGGACGACGAGCTCGTCGACGCGGGCGGCGAGCGCGTTCACCATCGGTACGGTCGCAGCGAGCACCGGGTCGGTCGGGTCGAGCTTCTGCGTCGCGAAGACGAGACGGCGCACTCAGAAGATGTCCGTGTCGCCGAGCGAGAGCCGCCAGGCGGCGCGCCCGTGCGGCAGCGCTGTCTCCGGCTGGAGCGAGCGGCCGATGAAGCGGATCGCGGCAGGCGTGGGTACGAACCCCGCGGCCGCATACGTCGCGTGCTCGCCGGGATTCGGCATGGCGAGCACGACGTCCGCGTCGGCGAGCCGGGCGCAGCGGTTGAGCAGGCGGACGCCGTCTTCGCCGACGAGGTCGCAGACGAGCCCGGCCGACACGCCGCGGAAGACGCCCCAGCCGACGACGGCGAAGCCGTCCGCGGTGGAGACGCTCGCGTACCGGCGCGTCGACTCGCCGTACCGCCAGTTGAGGTAAGCCGCGTCCTTCACGACGTGGTTCGCCCAGCCGGCCGCGGCGCGGCGATAGATCTCCTCGTGGTTCGGGCCGAACGACTCGAGGCCGCCGCGCACGCCTCCGGTGGGCTTGCCGCCGGCGCGGCGGCGGCGAAGGGCGCGGAGCGGATGCTTCGGACGCGCCCAGAGCCGCAGCCAGCAGAGCTCGTCCCAGCCGAGCCGGCTGACGAAGATCGGGCCGGCCATCGGATTCGTGAAGCCGAGCGCGAGCGCGGCGCCCGACTCGGCCGCGATGCGGTCGTTGTGACGCTGGAGGCCGGTGAAGACGCCCTTGCCGCGCGCTTCCGGGCCGGTCATGACGTGGATCGTGAACGTCACGTCGACGGGCTTGGAGTCGATCACCATGCGTGCGTACGACTGCGCGGCCGCGCCGACCGTCCGGCCTTCGATCTCGGCCAGGTTGACGATGAAGCGGCCGGTCGGGTTGCGCTCGAACCACCAGTCGAAGGTGTCCTCCGACCACCCCTCGCCCGCGTAGACCTCGCGCATGAGGCGGAGGAACGACGCGCGCCGCGCCGGTTCGTAGGCGACGGTCTCGAAGGCGGCCACTACTTCGAGGAGGTGCCGAGCGCCGCGTTGAACAGACGCCGCGCGCGCGTGCCCGTGACGGTGTCCTTCACCGCGATGAGATCGCACGCGCCGGCGAGCACGAGCTCGAACGTCCGTGCGGAGTAGGGCTCGACGTTGTAGCGCCGCAGCTCCAGCGGGTCGCTCGCCGGCGAGTTCGCCCCGGACACCGCCGTGAACGCGAGGTCGTAGCCTGCCTGCCGCACGAGGCTCAGGTGCACCTGCTTGTAGTGCGCCTCCGAGCCCTTCACGTACGAGAACGCGCGGACGGGGCGCTGCAGGCGCTCCTCGAGCCGGAGCTTCGAGATCGCGATCTCGCGGGCAGCCTCGTCGAGCTCGAGATCGGCGAGCGGGCGGTGGCTGAGGCCGTGCGACTCGATGCGCACGCCGAGCCGCTCGAGCTCGCCGAGCTCCTCCCAGTCGACGGTGCGGTTGATCACGCCGCTCTGGGCGAGATGCTCCTCGTGCGGCAGCGGCTGGCGGTCGCCGATGTACGCGAGCGGCACGAACTGCACGGCCGGATAGCCGTAGCGATGAAGCACCGGAGCGGCGTTCTGGAGGTTGTCGCGGTACCCGTCGTCAAAGGTGATCAGCACGGCGCCCGACGGAAGCGGTGCGCCGTCGACGTAGTGAGCGAGCACCGCGTCGAGATCGACGACCGTGTACTCGAGCTCGCGCAGCTGGGCCATCTGCCGGTCGAAGAGCTCGACGGGCATCGACATCCGGTTGCCCGGGAGGTCGTTCACCTTGTGGTACATGAGCACGCGGAGCGTCCGCTCGTCGCCGTTGACCGCCCGGATGCCGCTCGCCGTCTCGCCGATCGCGCGGTAGACGGAGTTCTTCAGGTGCTGCTTGATCTGCTCGCGCACGGTTCAGGAGTGTACGGCGCGGAAGCGCGGCCCAGACGCCGCTCCGCGCACACCCGCTCGAGGCGCGCGGAGCGCCTCTGCGCGGCGTATCACCCTCGTGACGGTTCAGTCACCGGGTCTGGCCCGGGTCTGGCCCCGGACGTGGCTCCGCCGGCAGTCCGAGCCGGCGGGACGTCGGCGAGTGCGTGACGGACGTCTGTGCCGGATCCGTCACGAAACGAGAACGGATCGCCCGGAGCCGCTGCAGACGCCGCTCCGCTCTCGTGACGGTTCCGTCACGGGGTCTGGCCCGGGTCTGGCCCCGGACGTGGCTCCGCTGGCACCGGGGGCATGCCCGGTCCGGGCGGGGCGCTCGGGTCGGCGGTCTGCGCCGGAACCGTCACGGAATGGAAACAGGTGGCGGCCACGCGAGTCGTCTCTCGCCGGGGCGCGACGCCGTTCGAGGGCGGTGCTGCGCCTCGCCTCAGCACTTCAGCACGCCGCGGACGAGCTGCTCGACGCGCGCCGCGTACTGCGCCGGCGTCACCCCCCACTCCTCGCCCGTCCGGCGCGCGGCGGCGCCGAGCCGCTCGGCGAGGGCGCGGTCGGAGAGGATCGCCGTGAGCGCCCGGGCGAGCGCGGCCGCGTCGTCCGGATCGACGAGCAGCCCGTTCACGCCGTCCGTGACGACGTCCGGAATGCCCGCGCGGTCGCCGCCGACGATCGCACGCCCCCGGCAGGCGGCCTCGAGCGCGACCCGCGGCAGCCCCTCCGAGCGCGAGGGCAGGGCGACGAGCCACGCGGCGTCCATCGCTGCGGCCACCTCGTCCGCTCCGAGCCTCGGCGACCACTCGACCTGCTCCGGCAGCTCGTCCCGGAGCCGCTGCGCCTCGCCGCGCAGCGTGCCGTCGCCGACGACGTGCAGCGTCGCGCCGGGCACCTCGCGCGCAACGACGGGCCACGCCTGCGCGAGCGTGTCGAACGCCTTGTAGCGCTCTAGCACCCCGACGAAGACGGCGCGCGGCGCGACACCGAGCGGAGCGGGCGGCCGCTCGAGAAACGCCTGGGCGTCGACGTAGGCGGGGAAGACGGCGGCCGGCTCGACGCCGGCGGCGCGCACGAGGGCGGTCGTCTGCGTCGAGACGGTGTGCACGGCATCAGCGTGGCGAACGGCGAGCGGGCCCGCCGCATCGCCGATCGGGTTCAACAGCCGCCGCCACGAAGATCCGTAGAGGCGTGTCGCCTCGTGCCAGTCGCCCTGCACGTCGAGGATGACCGGCACGCGACGCCGTACGACGGCGCGCGCGACGAGGAAGGCGAGCGTCTCGTGCACCCCCTGCACGAGTGCTGCGTCCGGCTCGAACGCCCGGAGCTCGCGCGCGATGCGGAACGGCAGCGTGCAATAGAAGAGGAGCCCGTCGAGCCGTCGCGGCCGCAGCGGCCCGAGCAGCCGGAACCGCTCGGCGCGCGTCGGCGAGCCGCCGGGCGCCGACGCCAGGCTGCGGAAGTCGAGCACCGACGCGACTGCGGCCCACTTCCGCTGCTGCGCGCCCTCGAGCGGCAGCCGGATCCGCTCGCGCGAGACGAAGAGGACGCGCGGCGTCACAGGCCGGCCGCCGCGACGACCTCGTCGGCCCAGTGCTCGACCGAATGCGAGCGCTCGACGCGGGCACGAAGCGCGCGGCCGAGCTCAGCACGTTCCACCGCCGCCGTCGCGGCGAACGCGCGCAGCTTCTGCCCGAGGTCGTCGTCGAAGCGGAGCTCGTTCGGGAGGAGCGCCGCGAACGCGGCCGCGGGCGCGAACGCCGGCACGCAGGCGGCGCAGGCCTCGAACACGACCTTGTCCGCGCCGCCGCGCGTCGCGCTGACGAGCGCGTCCGCACCTGCGAGGAGCGCGGGCACCTCGGCAGGCGCGACGGGACCGCCGATGCTCACGTTGGCAGGCGCCTGCCGCACGAGCTCGGCCCGGTGCCGCGTGTCGGCCTCGGTCTCGGTCGAGCCGTGGATCAGCAGCTCGGCGTCGAGGCCGCGCATCGCCTCGAGGAGCGCGGCATAGCCCTTGACCTCGGCATAGCGTCCGAGCGCGAGGAGGCGCAGCCGCGCGCGGCCGGGCGGGGTCGCGCACGCGAAGCGGGCGACGTCGATCCCGTGGCCGATCGCGCGCACCTTCGGCGAGCGGTACGGGAAGCTCGCCTCGTCGGCGGTGAGGACGAGGTCGACATGGTCGACGGCGCGCTCGAGCAGCGGGTTCGTGCGCCACTGCGTGTACCAGAGGAGCGTCGGCAACCGGAGACGGGCGGCGATGAGCGCGTAGATCGGCGACATGTGGGCGACGACCGCGGCCGGCCGGCGAAGGAGCGCCTCGCGCGCGAGGAGCGCGCCGAGCCGCGCGCCGCGCAGTGCCTGCGTCGGAGCGCCGAACGTCGCGACGCGGGTATTGGCGGGCAGGTGCGCGGGGCGGGCGCGGAGCGCGAGCACGGTCAGCTCGTCGACGCGGGCGGC
>Ga0207657_10007132_pt1 | contig 11476 bp, 2 predicted proteins | sample KBSC33metaG_FD_184316 | JGI IMG/M metagenome (GOLD analysis project Ga0207657, IMG submission 184316) | Corn rhizosphere microbial communities from Kellogg Biological Station, Michigan, USA - KBS C3-3 metaG (SPAdes) (version 2) | ecosystem: Host-associated > Plants > Roots > Rhizosphere > Soil ...
AATTACCAAAATGACCCTCTCAATGAGACGATTCTAACAAGCCTAAAATCATCAAAATCCAATTACTGGGTCCTGAAATTGGGATAAATTTGTATATTACTATAAATATTTTATAATATATTAGATAATTATTATATAACAATATACAAATCTATAACGGACTCTCATCGTAGATCCCTATTACCAAAAACAGAAGAAAGAGAAAAAACCTTCCCGCGACAATATTCTCAAATTTTAATAAGTAAAGTGATATTTAGCCCTTAAGTAAACTTGTCAAGCGCCCAAATATTGACCTACAAGTGGTGCAATATTTGGGAAAACCGGCCAAGCAAACCGTCCAGAAGCAAAAACTAAGAAATTAACAAAAACACAGTTTCTTCGCCGTACGGCAACTACGGTCCTAAGGACCAACTAGCAAAAAACAGCACAAAAGCAAAGCCCGCCTTTGCTTTACCTAAAGCCACCCAAAGTTCCATCAACAAACCCCTCCTAGGACTATCCCAACCACCGACAAACATGGCAGCAAGCAGCTCCTCCTTCTCTCTTGGCTCCCTATTCCAATCCCACAAACGGCCCCAGCCTACAAAAACCCCACCTAGCGAAAAGCCTGCTAGCTCTGAAGTGGAACACACTAAAGAATTTGTCGACATCATTGTAAATGACTGGTCGAAACTCACCTTCAACGTTATCTTCTCCGTTCCTACCTTGCCCGAATATGCGGACAAATATCTGTTTTACATCAATATTACCAAACTGGGGAAAGTGGCCAATTTAGTCAACTTCCCACCCCAATGGTTGTGCAAACACGACGGAACCAACCAGTTAATTCTGTTCGATCTGATGGCACAAAAAGACGGTACTGTCAACATTAATGCGAAGCAACCCAGAACAACCCGAAGTTGCGATCTTGCGACACAAATACAGCCTTATGAGCAGGCAATGAAACCATACACCAAGCGCAAGAGCCCAGACACCTCCTCCCTTATTCCATATAGCTCCTTCACAGATATAGAAACTGACAATGAATCTACCGGTAGTATCAAGGAAATTATGCAGCAACCCGCTACACAAAACAATACTGCAGACACAGGCCCACATGCAGTCCCACCTGAAAGTACTCCTGCACGCCCATCTACACCTTCTAAACAAGTTACCCAACCTATCATCTCTAGCTCAACCCTTACCCCAGCCCCAGCATCTGTACCACAAGTCACCAAGACGAGTAGAAAACGATCTAGAATCGTCTCGCCCCAAACTGTACTTCCAAATAAGGTGTCTAGAACAGTGTCAAGAACTATTCCACTAAATAGTAAAAGATCATACAGCCAAGCTGCGAAAGAGAACCTATTGATACCTGATACAGCTCCTCCTATAGAACACATGGAATGGGCTACCACAGTACTGGAAAACAGAAAAGAGCCTAATACACCCGTGGACCTTCAAACCTGGTCATATGACTCAATTGCCGATGCACTCTCAAATCTGGAAGGGATTAACAAATTCACCAGCCACATGCTTTCAGCCACACCAACTCGCCTTCCCATACCTGAGGCCATTCGGCTCAAGTTTGTTCACCATGACACTAGATTCTTTATAACCTTTACTCAAAACCCGAGGACTAAACCGGCACACCAGTTGGAATACATGGAATTATTCGAGAACGCACTCGAAGCCTACAAAACAGAAAACAATCTTACACTAACCAACCGACAAACACGCAATACAATATACTTGATGCTCAAAAAGATACTCATAAGCCATTTTCTCACAAACACTAACTTCTCCAAACTTTCACCCAAGGCAATTTACGAGCTTATCCGATATGCAAGAGGCTTCCTGCAAATTAAAAATGAGTCAGAGGAGACCCACAAACAAATAAAAGAGGAGATCACAAGAGCCATTGAAGAAAAACTACTGCCACTTCCATCACACCCCGTAGACATTTCTGAAGAGATACTGGACATCCTCCCATTCTCACTTCCCATCAAACAACGATCGCATACTAGAGGAGTAGTCAATGCCTTAAGAAAGATATACAAGTTCAAAGAGCTCCCAGATACATACTTCACGAAACTCCCCCCACTCCCGAATCACTACAAAGACCTCAGAGCAGATGTACGCAAATACTTCCCAATTAGACACAGATCGGCCCTACCCCACGTAGGCTCATACAAGAAAATGTTAGCAGACTACTACGAAATTGAAGACAGAATCCCTAGTGTATACTTTGACCTGCCCCCGGAAAAACAGCCCCTCCCTACAACTTACCAAGAGCTTAATCATAGAGTAAGAAGCTTCTTCCCATACAACCCAGCAACGACGACGACCCCCCTGGCTGACATCATTACGGAAATGAGAGAATTCTACAAATTCAAATTGTTACCAAATGATTATTTCAGTATCAAACTGTCCCTCCCATCAGATACCAGTAAAATCAGAACCAAAACCAAATTCACATTTCCAATTAAAGATGACCAAGAGGCTAAAGAATTCATAAAACAAATAGCACCATATTACAAAATCAAGCACCCCCTACCCCAACACATTATGCAGGCCAACCCTACTAACAAGCCTGCTCTCCCATCATTTGACCAGGTGATGGAGGAGATCACAATTCCCTTCCCAATCCAAACACCCAAACAACTAGTAGAGACTGTAAAAGAATTACGCAAACACTACTACTTCACGCGGCTTCCAGACGAATGGATTCAAATCCCAGCAAACTCTCCAGAGGAAAAATTAGCAGACCCACTTCGTACAGCGACTCATACACTTCCGTTACCCGACAACTTACCAGACATAAAGACCCTCCTTGATGACCAAGATATAGAACTAACACTTCCGATTACCAGACAACAGGATATAACACCAACTATGATGACTCTCCGGCAGCACTTTAAAATAGGTAGCATTCCAGACTTCATACTGAAGTTACCTCCCCTACCCGCCCCAACATGGAGCATATTCAGTACAAACAGAACAGCACGCCCCCCTTCACCTAGCACAATACAAACAATCACAAGCATCCCACAAACCCCCGAAGAACCTAGCAACATAAATTTGGATCCCTCGATGGAAGAAGAAACCAACAATACTAACTCTAACCCACCAGCAAATGAGGAACCTACCATTCCAACAACAGCTGAGGAACTCAACAACACCAACTCTGACCCTCCATTGGCCGAGACATCGCCAATGGATACAAGCTAATAGAATAATGGACACTACAACTAACACTTTCCAAGAAACAGAAACACCTACCTCCTCAGCTTCAACCCCCCAACCAACAACCCCACCTACCACACTAACAAATACAGAATCTGGTGCCCACAACCGATCTAATCCTCTGGCCCTGTCCATATGTACCCACAATGTCCGGGGCTTCAACCAAGATCTCAAAAAACAAGTCTGGGAACAATATTGCCTGGAGCACCAAATTCAAATTATTGGTTTAACCGAAACTAGACTATCCTCGTCCAATAAATATCTGACATCCAAACCATTCAAAACTGCTCACTATACGTATTTCTGGTCCTGTCTGGAGAATCCAAAGGCTGGGACCGCAATTATGATTAGTAATCACCTCACCCCCCATATACACAAGGTCACCACACACCCAGGCTATGCAATCGCCATAGATATATTCTTCAAGCACGACTTCAAATTTCGGATCATCTCTACATACCTCCCATGCGACAACCCTTCGGCACGACTCGACGCTCAGAATGAAGTTATTAAATGGATACGACAGGCTACATCACTCAACCTGCTCCCTATAGTTATGGGAGACTTCAATGCCTCCACTGACAATATACACTCAAGCGCCATTAAATACAAACTCTTACAATTCCTATCCTACAACAACATGTACAATCTAGCCACTCACACCCAGAAACAGGACAACACATGGCAGAGTTCGAGATATAGCAGCCAAATTGACTACATATGGGCATATCACCCTATACTGACATATCTCACTTCCTATGAGACTGACGACCCTCATACATGTACCCAAAGTGATCACAAGATCCTAATATCTAGGTGGTCCTTTCCATATGCCTACCAAGGCAAAATTAGACACAAGACACGAACTTACAAAAGGGTCTTTGATTACAAATCTATGGACAACAACCGATGGGAGAATTTTACAAACCAGGTTAGCTCGAACCTTAGCTCTCACAACACACCTTTAGATATTAATACTCCAGAATCCCTTGAGACAACATGGCAGAAAATCCAACTCAGCATCAACAAGGCTGCTCTGCAGCACATCCCTAATAAAAAGCACACAGTGCGTAACTTTCAACACACATTCTCCTCCACTGCTACACAACTGCACTTGAGCCTCAAAAAACTAGGTGAAATTATCAAAAAGACTAAACACTCACTAAACCAGAACCTGCCTATTCCAGACCACCTCAATTCGTGTATTAGCCAACTAAACCAAGCATGCCAGCTTCAGATACCTCTATTACCATACACTCATCAACAGTTACCTGACTGGATCAACAAAGCCAACAACGAATGGAAAAACTTATATCATGCTCGTAATATTGAAAACACCAAACAAATTTATCAACAGATCACAGACTCAATTCAAAAAAGATGCTCTAAGCTCATTACCAAACCCACTTCAATGCTTAATAGTATCCTTGATCGGCATAAAGACCCAGTCAGATTTGACAATATCAAAACAGAGCGAGACGTAATCACAGACCCACCCCTTATTAAAGCACACATACAACAACACTTTGACAACTGGACCGCAACCCGAGTGATTAATCAAAGCTTATTTGACTCTAAATGGCAATACGAGTATAGCCCTAAACACTCTATCAACCCCAATTGGTACACGACAGCTTTACAAGACTTTAGTAAAGAAGAAATACTCTCTACACTTAACCAGTTGCCCAACAACAAAGCATGCGGGCCATCAGGAATTAGCTATGAAATGCTAAAACACACAGGTCAAAACTGTATACAAGCTATTACATCACTTTTTAACAGATGTCTATCGTCTCAATCCATACCCAAGCAGTGGAAAGAGGGATATATCTTTCCAATATCTAAAAAACCTATATTTGATGGCAATTTAGCCAACACAAGACCCATAAGCCTTGTAGAGCACATCAAAAAGCTCTATACAAAGCTCCTCAATAATCGCCTCAGCAGTATCTTTTCCACACACAATATTCTGTCACCATTCAACTATGTTGCCTTGCCAGGAAACTCCACTTCCACACCCATTCATATACTCAATAACATCATCGAAGACGCCTCCTGTAACTCCAAGCAACTCTGGCTCCTATCCCAAGATATGAGCAAGGCATATGATTCTGTTAATCTCGAACTCTTACAAAAATCCCTACACAGAATTAAAATGCCCCAACAACTAATTACCACTATTGCAAACCTCCTCTCTGATCGAACAAATCAGGTCATTACCAACTTTGGTCTTACCAACCACTACTCTGTCAAAAATGGTATCGACCAAGGGGAAACAATTACTCCACTTCTCTGGAGAATATACTACGACCCCCTGATCACCCACATTTCATCGCACTACTTAGGATACAATTTGGCCACATCATGGCAAACTAGCCTCACTCACCCACACAGAAATCATCTCCGCACGTCCATATCAGTGCTAGCCTACATGGACGATACTCTATGGATTACCGAATCCAGAGAAGAACTGGAAGAAATTATCGAAACTGCAGCCTCATTTTACCAGATGGCAGACATACAAGTCAACCCAAGCAAATCCATCTTTATTACGAAACACACTGCATCAACCACTATACAATTTCGCAACCACACTCTCAACTCTATTACAATGAGTCAGCCCTTCAAATTTCTAGGCTGCTGGTTCACACTCAACAACAAACAAACTGTCCAAACCAGACTAATACAAGAAGAAGCTCTAAATCTGGCTAACATTGCCGGTACCAAAAATATAACAGACAAACAAATAGCATACGTCATTAACACGGTCATTATTCCAACTATAGAATACCGCCTACATAACATTATACTTCCCCAATCAACATGTAATAAAATCCTAGCCAAATATCTTACCATTGCAAAGCACAAGTCCCACTTATCCCGATCCACCCCTAATAGCACAATGTTAAACCACAACTTATACAATATTCGTAACATATGGGATATACAGTTGCAACACCACATCAGTAATCTCCTGCTTAGACTCAACAATACCTCCACATTGGGTATAACTACTCGTATCAGACTCCAGCAACTACAAAACAACTTATGGTCAGCGACCAATATCCTACAACACACACAGCCAATAATTGATGGGCCCAACAGACACACAACCAATTTCAAGATCATCCAACTCCTCAACCACATGGGGATTACAGTGCAGGCCAACTCCAACATCCTATGGCCACAAACAATTGAAAACAATTGCACTCCACTCGAAAGGATTCTTAGTAAACATCCCAAATACAGCACCTTCAAGCAGCAACTCAGACATAAACAAATCTTATATTTAGAGCAGCTCTGCTCCACAGACAATACAACCCTACTCACATGGCAACACATATCTCCTAGACTCCTACACCTTCCCACTGGCAGAAAACCACTCTGGTTCTCATATCTTGAAGACACTATCTTATCTCACAACGAGCAGCGAACTATTCTACCAACTATATCACCTCAAGGCTTTAATCCATTCGCCTACCAGACAATCCACATACCAAAATCTCTTAAACCCTGGACACTTACACTTCAGAATAATGAAATTATCATCGGGCAGGTTCGGAAAACATTCCGCAAAACTAACACAATCTCTATTACACACTGGCAACACAACATGAACCTATCTCAAGCCAACCAGTACCCTCTACCACCAATACAATGCTCCCGCTGCCCAGGCTGCCACCTCAACTCTAGCAGGGTTCTCAACTGCTGCACCCTTGAGGTACCAGCAGCTCTCTCTACCCAATTCTTGGGTAGAAGATCAATCAACAAACAGCTCAAGTTCAACGCAAATTACATAGACCTCATATACTCATCTGCAATTAAGCAGCCAATAACTATTCCACCTCCCCCTACAATACACATTACAGACACTCTTACCTCGGTCCTTTTCCAGGACAACCCTGCCTCACTAGACCTTCTCCATATAGCACACACCAATGCCGGCCAATATGATTTTACATTTTACACAGACGGTTCCGTTATAGACATTGGGACTAACCAATGCTCGATGGGCATCGGCTGGGTACAAATTCATAGCGACCAGATCATCCACAAGTTCACAGCTCAACTACAAAACTGGCCCTCATCATACAAAGCAGAGCTCCTTGCTATTCTTTCAGCTATCTCAACGGTACCACGCAACTCCACTATAAATATCTTCACAGACTCCCAGTCCGTCATTTCCAAATATAACAAGCTTAAATCAATCCCTAAACAATCCTCCAAATACTACAAGTTTAACTCCTGGCCCATTTGGCATACACTCTTGAATGTTACCCATGCATTCAATATTAAGCTTAATCTGCATAAGATCAAAGCCCACGCAGATAATAGCTTCAACAACCAAGCAGATCTCTTAGCCAGAGCCCACTCTGGGGCACACAAACTACTCTTCAACCATGCCAACATCCACAACCCCTCCTTCTTTCTGCAGTGGGAGAATCACCCAGTAGAAGGGTCTACTAGACGCTTCATTAAAAACATATGTAAGGCACATATCATTGCAATGTGGTCCTCACAGAAACGCGCCTCAGAATGGGCACACTTCTCACACTTCATAGATTGGAACGCCACCTGGCTCTACTTCAACAACAACCAAAAGAGTTCCAACAATTTCACAAATCCCAAACTAAACCATCTCAAATCTTTCAAAATTAAAAACCTTCTTAACAATCTGCCTACCTACTCACACCTTCACAGCATACTCCCTAATATATTCCCCTCACCTAACTGCTTTCATTGCAACCTCCCTGTATCCTCTACTCATTGGCTAACGTGCCAAAATACCTCTCTTCTCAATCAAATCATCCATTCAGCTATATCAAAAGTTACACAAAGCGCAGATACTGACTTACCACCTCACCAACTATCCGACCTCATACGAGCAATCTATACACACCCATCCTTCAACCCCACGCCCACATTTCTAGATCCCTACTCTCTTTACTCTACAATTAGAGGACTAGTCCCAGCTCCTCTAATCCAATCATTACAACCCTTCAACATTCCCTACAAGCAAGCTTCTCAGATAGTCATCAAGACCCTTCTCGAAATATCTGATGAGGTTTACGAACAAATATGGAAACCATATTGCTCCACACTGGCCCAATGGAAGAAAACCAACAACATTTCGCTCAGACACAACTCCTCTCAGCCGCTACCGGTACATCATTTTCCTCGGGCCAAACCCCGTCGACGCACAGCACCCACCTACCACTGCCCCTGTGGATTCCCAGACCAGCTACATACAGACAACAATACATGCCCGCCACTAGGGCAAGCATCCCGCAAAATCAGTATTTGGTCCACTATGTGGATCAAATACAGTACTCCCACTAATCATATTTTAACCATTCAAATCTAGGTGAGTCTTGACCACTCTAGTAGGTTTAGGTCGCAGATAAATTAGTCTGAGCTCTTATTCTTGCATGTAATTTATATGTAATTGTCACTGCATAATTTAAGTCGTTGTTTATTTTTTTATTTTTTTATTTTTTTTTTGTTGTTAAGGTGAGGTTTTGTCTCTATCTTTATTGATAAACTGTGTGAGATTCCTCTTGGGGTTTCTCAATATTATACAAATATTTAATACAGTTTATATTACAAGAGTTGAAACTCAGACTATAGACAAAATTAAATTATCTAATTTATCTGCAACCTAAACCTACTAGAGTGGTTAAAACTCACCTAGATTTGGATGTGGAGTATAGAGTTAGTATTTGTACTATATTTAATCCATTGATAGGACCAGATATCAATTTTTCGAAGAGCTCGGCCAATAGGTGGACATGTATTTGTATCTTCATCATGCAACTGGTCAGGAAGACCACAAATACAACTATAAGTATAGTGAATTCTAGTATGTTTATATATAGAAGTATGTGGATTTGGAAGAATAGTAGATATTGAACCAGAATATTGAGAGGTTTTCCATTGGGCAAGTTTAGCACAGTATGGTTTCCAGAGTTGTTCATAAGAATTATGAGAAATATTTAAAAGAATTTTGATAGCAGTATTGGAAGCTATCTTGTAAGAGGAATATTGAGATATAGTATTAATTAGTGAGAGTGGGATAAAGCCTTGGATAGTAGTAATGAATGAAGGAGTATTAAAGGGAGAATGGTAGGTAGGATTTAGGCATTGGTGATTAATAAGATTTGTACGAAGTTGTTGAATTTGAATATTTGTTATATCTGGGAGATCTGAAAAAGAAAATTGTGTAATAGTATTATGAATAATTTGAGATATATTATTATAGCTAGTACAGAATAGCCAATGAAATTGGCTCTCAGATTGGTTACAAGAAATACATTTTGTATGTTTGGAATGTTTAGGATTTAGAGAGTTAAGGTAAGGCAATGTAGGAAGCATATGGAGTAAATTTTTAATTCGGAATGATTTGGATTGGCAAAGTTGAAAGTTAGTATAATTGTATGAGCGTTTGTAGTTGTTGTTAAGGAAGAGCCACGTAGCATTCCAATCAATTTGGGTTGCTATAGGAATAATATGTTGAATTCTATTTTGTGATGACCACATTGCAATAATATGTGCATTGCAAATGTTTTTAATACAACGACGTGTAGGTTGCTCTATATTGAAGTGTTTATATTGTAAATAGAATGAGGGGTTATAGATATTATTAGGAAGAAATTCTAAAATAGAGGAATTTGTATGGTTTTTTGCTAATTGATCAGCAAGATTATTAAATTTGTTATCACTATGGGCTGGAACTTTATGTAAGGTGATAGTATATGAATATGATTGGATAAAATGTAAGAGAGTATGCCAAATAGGCCAATAGTTGTATGAATATATTTTGCTAGGGTTATATTTAGCATGTAAAAGGGCCTTGTATTTAGAGATAATAGATTGTGAATCAGTATATATATGAATAGTGCTATTTCGAGGACATGTACAAATAGCTGATAGTATTGCAATTAGTTCTGCTTTGTATGATGATGGCCAGTGTTGAATTTGTGCAGAGAATTGATGAATTATTGAGTCATTGAAAGTTTGTATCCAGGCAATGCCCATTGAGCATCTTGAATTGCCAAGATTAATAACAGATCCATCAGTATAGAAAGTAAATTCTGAAAAGGTGGTATTTGCTTGTGCAATTGATTGCAGTATATTTGTTGCAGTATTAGAAGAAAAAATATCATTTATAGCTGTGAGATAGATTGTTATAGAAGGTAAAGATGGTATTGAGACTGAATGGCGAGATGCAATAGAGAAAAGTAAGTCAAGATAATTGGCATTGAGCTTGAGTTTGTTTGATATTTGTTTGTAAACTTTTCTACCCAGGAATTTAGTAGATAAGGTTGCAGAAATATCAATAGTGCAACAGCTTTGAATTCTTTTTGAATTAAGAGAACAACCTGTACATGGATAGCAGATGATATTAGAAGTTGGGTATAATGTTGTCTTGGTTTCATCAATTTCAGAAGTCCAGTGTGTAATGGAAATAGTATTGGTTTGTTGGTTGAAGCGTCTAGCTTTTCCCATAATAATAGTTTGTTCTTTGTATGTTATGAGCCAAGGTTTGTTTTTGGTATTAAAATGGCCAGTAGTATAAGATAAGGAGTTGACTGAAGGTAATTGGAGTGTAGATATAAGTTGTCTAGTGATAGAGTTAGTGGTGATTTTGTTTTCTAGTATAGTAAACCATTTGGGTATCTTGCCCGGTATAAGAGAATTAATCCTTGGTGAGATGTGTTCCCATGTAAGGAGTACAGAATTATCAAAAGATGTAAGTTGTTCAAGAAATATAATATGTTTTGATCGTAGTTGGCGTTTAAATATTGGATAGTTGGTATGAGTTTGTAATATGTTTTCAAGTGGTGTATAAGGTAGATCAATAGTATAAGGTTGCATTATATCTGAGTGTGCATGAATTGATAATTCTAGATGTTTTAAAAGTTGGATAATTTTGAAAGTTGTAGTATTTTTGTTAGCTCCATCTATTTTGGGATTAGGATGTAATAGTATATTAGTAGTAGACCATAGATTATTTTGTAGTTGTTGTAATCTAATATGTGTACTAGTGCCTAATAATTCTTTGTTATTTAGTCGAGAAGTTAGGTTGGATATGTGATGTTGTAACTGGATATCCCAAATATTCTTGATACCATAAATATTATGGTTGAGCATTGTGCTATTAGGAGTAGATTTAGCTAATCTAGCTTTGTGTTTTGCAACTGTAAGATATTTTGCAAGGATTTTGTTACATAATGATTGAGATAAAACAATA
>Ga0207657_10007134_pt1 | contig 11475 bp, 9 predicted proteins | sample KBSC33metaG_FD_184316 | JGI IMG/M metagenome (GOLD analysis project Ga0207657, IMG submission 184316) | Corn rhizosphere microbial communities from Kellogg Biological Station, Michigan, USA - KBS C3-3 metaG (SPAdes) (version 2) | ecosystem: Host-associated > Plants > Roots > Rhizosphere > Soil ...
AGCTCTATGAAAATATTCTCGAGCGATTTTCCGCCGTTCTTATTGCGCAGACTATCCAATGAATCATTAGCAACTATTTTGCCTTTATTAATAATGATCACCTGGCTGCAAACAGCTTCCACTTCCTGCATTATGTGAGTTGACAGAACGATGGTTTTGGTTTTCCCCAGGTCACGTATCAATTGCCGGATACCGATTAACTGATTTGGATCGAGGCCAGAAGTTGGTTCGTCCAGGATCAGCACCTGCGGATCGTGCAAAATGGCTTGCGCTAAACCTACACGCTGGCGGTACCCTTTAGATAGCTGACCGATTTTTTTATGACGTTCGGGAGTTAAGCCGGTTTGCTCAATGATCTCATCGATACGTTTTTCGGGCTGATGTATTTTATGAATATTGGCAATGAATTGCAGCGATTCGCGAACATACATATCCGGGTAAAGCGGGTTACTTTCTGGGAGGTAGCCGATATTGCGCTTCACTTCCACTGCCTGCGTTTCCACATCAAAACCGCATACCGATGCCTTACCCGATGTTTGTGGGATATAGCCGGTCAGGATTTTCATTGTAGTCGACTTCCCTGCCCCATTCGGGCCAAGAAAACCCAGCACGCCGGGTGATGCACTAAATGAAATACCATCAACAGCCTTTTGCGAGCCGTAAACTTTAGTCAATGATTCAACGCTGATGCTCATGCTTCAAATGTAGAAGATAGATTTGAGATTTGAGATATGAGACATGAGAGAATTTCCCCTTTGTCATTCTGAACGAGAGCGAAGAATCTATTATGGGATCCGTAAGGTTGCAACAATTTGAAAATGAGTCTATAATACCGATGCGCGCCATTAAGATATCACTCGCGACAGATGCCTCACTCTCGTTCAGCATGACAAATGAGGATTATTGAAGAATTCCGTCTATTCCGGAAACCTCGGTAACAGTGCGGTCCTTGCTTTTAATAGTGAAGTAAATAACAACAGCGCTACCGGCATCGCGTTCTAACCGTCCGGCTTTGAATGTGTAAGTATTATGATCTTCTGCAAGGCCGTTTGTGCTTTTAAATGCCGTTGCAAAGTGCGGCATTACCGAAGTCACTGATTTGCTGAATTTCAACAATATACGTGTATCCGTCAACGGACCGGTTTCCTTGTTACCAAAGTAAAGAGTAGTTACATAGCTATTTCCTGTGCTTTCCCTCTGAAGTGACTTAATAAGAAATAATTTACTCTTTATACCGGCATTAATCAGCACTTTGGCAACTATCGTCTTTCCATCGCGGTCGTAAGCATTGTATTCTTTTGGGGTGGATTTATCTTGCGCAGTAACGACAACTGTGCATAATAAAAAAATAGCTGTCAGAAAGTTTTGCATGATGGGTCAATTGTAGTATGAATTTACTAATAATTATTGTCTGAACCGCTGATTTGTCTGATTAAATGATTTCGCTGATGAATTACTAGCCAAAATCATTATGCAATCCGAAATTGGAAATCCGACATCCGAAATAAAAAAATATCTTTGCGCTGTTATGAGTATACCAACCGACGAACTTTTTAAGAATGTAATATCTCACGCAAAGGAATATGGCTTTGTATTCCAGTCAAGCGAAATATACGACGGTTTGAGCGCTGTGTACGACTACGGTCAGAATGGTGCCGAACTGAAAAACAATATCAAAACCTACTGGTGGAAGGCCATGGTGCAGATGAACGAGAATATCGTCGGGATCGACTCGGCCATTTTTATGCACCCAAAGATTTGGGAAGCCAGCGGGCATGTAGCGGGCTTTAATGATCCGATGATCGATAATAAAGACTCCAAAAAACGTTACCGTGCCGACCAGTTATTGGAAGACAGGATAGCGCAATACGACAGCGAAAATAAAACCGATCTGGCTGAAGAGTTGCAGATTGAAATGGATAAGGCGTTGAAAAGCGACGATTTGACCCGTTTACGTGAGCTTATTATAGAGCATAACATTACTGATCCTATCGGCGGCACCGCCAACTGGACCGACGTTCGTCAGTTTAACCTGATGTTCAGCACACAGATGGGTGCTGTGGCAGATGATGCCGATGTGATCTATCTCCGTCCAGAAACGGCACAGGGTATATTCGTCAACTACCTGAACGTTCAAAAATCAGGCAGGATGAAAATACCTTTCGGTATCGCGCAAATCGGTAAAGCTTTCCGTAACGAAGTGATAGCCCGCCAATTCATTATCCGTATGCGCGAATTCGAGCAGATGGAAATGCAATTTTTTATTCGTCCCGGCTCACAAAAAGAATGGTTTGAACATTGGAAACAAACCCGGCTGAAATGGCACCTGGCCTTGGGTACTGCCCCTGCCAAATATCGTTTCCACGAACATACCAAACTGGCACATTATGCCGATGCTGCTTTCGATATCGAGTACCAGTTCCCATTTGGTTTCAAAGAAGTGGAAGGTATCCACAGCCGTACTGATTTCGACTTAGGCCAGCACCAGAAGTTTTCAGGCAAGAAATTGCAATATTTCGATCCGGAGATCAACCAAAACTACGTACCTTATGTGATCGAGACCTCTATTGGTTTGGACCGTATGTTCCTGCTTACACTCATCAATGCATATGAGGAAGAAGACTTGAGTACACCTGAAAAGCAGGATAGCCGCACAGTTTTACGCCTGCACCCTTGCCTGGCGCCTGTAAAAGCAGCTATCTTCCCGCTAACCAAAAAGGACGGTTTGCCGGAAAAAGCACGTGAGATCATGGACAAACTGAAGGTTGATTTCAATTTATACTACGAAGAAAAAGATGCTATCGGTAAACGTTACCGCCGCCAGGATGCAATCGGAACACCTTTCTGCATTACTGTTGATCATCAGACTTTAGAAGACAATACTGTTACTATCCGTTACCGCGACACCATGCAACAGGAGCGCGTTCCCTCCGATCAGCTACAAAAGATAATCGGCGAACTGGTAAGCTGGAAGAACGTATTATAACCAAAACACACCATTTACAAGAAAGAGCCTGGCCAATAAAACCAGGCTCTTTCTTTTTTAAACCACGGGCTTTTTAGCAGCCCTACTAAGTAATTAAGCACTTATCTATGTATGGTTGATTTTTTTAAGATAAAATAAAACAAATTTATGGTCTGCTATCGTATAAGAGATAAGTGAGTGCATCTAAGGCGGTTAACACAAGCTAATTACCTTAAAATACCACGTTTATATAGGTTAGTATACATTAAATGTCATTAACGGTCATCAAATATTTTAAACCTTTTTTAATAATAATTCTTCTGTCGGTCGCTGTAAAAGTGTCGGCTGCTGTTTATACTCCTTATAATTCGGGGCTATATAACGCTGCTAATCTGAGAGTCGATAGCCTGCGCAATTTATTGGCTACTTCAAAGGAAAACCCAACTGATACCATAACCATCAACCGTGTAAACAAATTAGCGGCCGAATTTGTCGACGTAAACCCGGACAGCACTTTGTACTATGCCAGGCTGGCAATCAACCGTTCGTTAGCAATAAAATATAAAATTGGGATCGCAGACGGTATGGTTTCGACAGCGAGGGTATACTCTTTAAAAGGGGATTACGCTGCAGCAAAGAAAAATTTTAATGGCGCAAGATTGCTTTATGACACCATGAAGGATGAGGCTGGGCTTGCCGGTTGTTATATAGAGATTGGCCGCATGTATAACAATATCGCTGATTATAATCAGGCTTCGGATTATTTTCAGAAAGCGCTTATTATATATAAGAAATTAAAAGATGAAAGCGGTATCGCTCAAAGCTACCACACTATCGGGATGGTGTCTGACAATATCGGTAAATCGTCACTAGCCCTTGATAATTACTTCAAATCACTTGCCATTAATTTAAAGCTGAATGATAAACTTTCCTCGGCAAAGGACTACAATAATATTGGTGTGATTATGCAAGGCATGGAATTGTATCCCAAATCAATGGAATACTACAAACGTGCCATCAAGATATGGCAGGAATCTAAAAACCTGCAGGGTATCAGCACCGCGTATGAAAACATGGGCGAGATCATGATAGCGGAGAAAAAATATGACGATGCTATCGCCTACTTGAATAAGTCGTTAAAACTAACCAAAGGCCTGGATGACAAAAATGGTTTAAGCTCTTTGTATGCCGATTTTGGCTTGTGCTATGCTTACAAACAACAATATGGCAGTGCCTTAAATTATCTGGCCCAGGCGTTAAAGATGTCGAAGGATTACAAAATTGATTATAATAAAGCCGTCTCTTATATCGACTATGCCATAGTTTATAACCTACAAAAAGATTATCAAAAGGCTTATAAATACGCTAAAATGGCTGACGACTTGTCAAACAAAATGGGCAGTCTTGCCAATCGTACCAGTGCCTCTATGCAATTGAGCGAAGCCCTTGGCGGCTTGGGTAGGTTTGAAGACGCTTACAAAGCACAAAAAAAATACGTTGAGTTAAGGGACAGCCTGAAAAGTGACGAAAGTGTACGTAAGCTGACTTCATTTAACCTTGAATCAGTTTTTAATGAAAAACAACGCGTGCTCGCGGAACAACATCAGCGCCAGGATGACCTATATCAGCAAAAAATACAAAGGCAGGGATTATTAAGCGCTATTTTTTTCCTGATCATACTGGGGATGGCGGCTATCCTGATCGTCTACTATAAGGCTAAGCTGAAACAGCAAAAGATCAATACCATACTTGAAGATAAGAACGCCGAGGTTATACAACAAAAAGCAGACCTGAATGACCAGGCTCATAAACTAAATGACCTGAACAATCTTAAAGACAGGCTTATTTCTGTTCTGGCACATGACCTGAGGGCTCCATTAAGTACACTGCGTGGCCTTTTTGGCTTATTGGAAGACGATACTATATCGCACGATCAATTCCTGACGATGATACCGCAAGCGCTGAAAAAACTGGAATACACCTCTGACTTTTTAGATACCCTGCTATTCTGGGTTAATAGCCAGATGGAGAATTTCGATAGTTCAGCGAAGAGTTTCCCTATTAAGGATGTTATTTCGTACGAAGTAAGCAATTACGCCGAACAGGCTACCGAAAAGGGCATCAAGCTGATGGACGGTGTATCTGGAAGTATTACGGTGGCAGCTGACCCTAACTCAATTCGTATAGTTACTCGTAATCTGATTACTAACGCTATCAAATTCTCCCGTAAAGACGATACCATTGTGGTAAGCGCTCAACAACGGGATGATAATTTCATTTTAGTATCCGTCAAAGATAGTGGTGTGGGCATGACTGAAAAGCAGCTGAACAAACTGTTTAAGAGCAAAGTAGATAGCGGAACCGGTACAAACAATGAATCGGGAACCGGAATGGGGCTGCTATTCTGTAAAGACCTGATCGAGAAATGTAACGGTAAGATATGGGTCGAAAGCGTTCAGGGATCCGGCACAGAATTTTTCTTCACGCTGCCGACTGGCACATTTAGTTCAATAAAAGAAGAGGAGCCGGCGTTACTGCCTGAAACTCCCCTCCTATCATAAATTTTTCTTAGCGATTAGTTATTTACACCGCCAACGCCTTTGTCAATGGTGCCATTGGTATATTTTAACGGATCCACTTTTTTAGGATCGCCCTGGTATACCCAAACTATATTGCCGATATATTTACGGAAGGCATCACTCACCTGTTCGGCGGTTAGTTTTTTTACATCATTGACCAAAGAATATGACCGACGCCAGTTATTAAATATAATCTCATTGGTGGCCAGTGATGCGGCCTGCGCGGCATTGGTTTCCTGGCGATAATAGAAGCCGGTAAGATAAGTTACCTTCATATCGGCTACTTCATCAGATTTAAAACCTTCAGCTTTGATCTTGTCAACCAACCTGTCGAATACCTCAATATACTTATTTGGCTGGGTTGTCGAAACTGAGAATTTGGCAACTGAGGTCGCTCCATAACTAAACCAAGCCTGAGGCGCATAAGATAACCCATTATTGGTGCGAACATCAAGAAAATGACGGTTTGCAAATATGCGCATAGCTACATTAAAAGCATCGAAATCAGGAGTTCCCGCTTCAGGTCCGCCGCTGATACCTTCTACATAGTTAGTGGCCAGATCGCGCTGCTCTGCCGAAAATGTGTTTTTGTAGGTGCGGAAGTCTTCTTTTTTCAATTCAAAAGGTGCACCTTGTTTTATACCGTTCAACAGTTGACTTACTTTTTGCTCAATAACTGTTCTGTCTAAATCGGCCACGATCACGATTAACATACGTGACCTGGTTAAAATGGATTTATAATAAGCCTTGGCTTCTTCTGCAGTGATCTTGTTGATATTATCTACTGTACCGCTGGGGTCTTTTGCATAATCGCGGCCGGCAAAAGCCACCCTGTTAGCATATTTATCAATAGCTGCATCCGGGCGACCCTCGCTTTGCTTTAAATTATTGACAGCATCTTGTTTAACGCGGGTAAATTCCTTGGCATCAAAAGCCGGTACAGTCATCATTTCAGCATAAAGCGGCCAAACGGTTTCAAAGTCGCCCTTAATACAGTTCATTTTCACAATGGAATAATCTTTCCCGCTAAAACCATATACATCGGCTCCTACTTTATCTAATTGATTTTTAAAACTGTTTTTATCGTGCTTCATCGTACCGCACTCGCTTAGCCCGCTTAATGCCAACGATTCAATACCTGTTTTATCAGCAGCATAGTTGCGCACACCGCCCTTAATGGCTGTTTGTATTTCAACAATATCATTTCCGCTTGGCTGAACAATGACCTTTACACCATTGATGGTCATATCGTAGGGTTTTGCTTGCTGTGCTTTTGCCGCCTGAAGATTAAATGCAGCAACGCCGATAAGCAGTATAAATATTTTCTTTTTCATGATGATTCAGTTTAAGGTTATTTGGCTGCAAAGAATGAACCGGCGTTTAATTGTTTATTTAATTCAGGATTAATGATCAACCCCGCGACCATCGGTTTGCCTGCTATATATTTTTTGATATATTTCATTATATCCTCGCGGGTAACTTTCTGATAGTTATCATCATTATCGGTAAAATAATTCAGCGAAGTACTGCACCAGTTATAGCTTACCTGGCTTGGCAGGCTTGATGGTTTTTCCATGTTATGAATGCGGGTACGCAGCAAAATAGCCTTTGCATCGTTTAACTGTTCGTCTGTAAAGTAATCCGGATTAGCAAACTGATTTACCTGGTTGACAATTTCTGCATAACATTCTTTCACCTTATTTGGATTAGGAGTAACAAACAGATCGATAGGCCCTACGTATTTACAGGTGGTATAACTAAAAGAAACACCTGACGCTAATCCTTTGTCAACCAACGCCTGCTGCAATTTTGATGAGTTTAAACCCAAAATGGTCGAAAATACATCGGCAGAAATAGTGGAAGCAGAATCTGTCAAATAAGACGGCCCCTGCCACGCAAATTGCATCTCGGGTGTTTGTGCAATAGTAGTTTCTTTTACAAAGTAATCGCTTTTGTCCAGCGGCTTAAACGGGGGTATAGGGTATTTTTGGATTGGATCGAAACCACTGCTTTCCCAATCACCAAATATCTTTTCAGCCATTGCAAATGCTTCTTCATGTTTCACATCGCCGCAGATGGTAAGTAAACTATTGTTAGGGAAATAATATTTGTTTTTGATGATCATCATCTTCTCCGGCGTAGCTGTATTGATCACCTCGTGGATACCGATAGGGTTTTTACGGGTGATCAGATCGCCCCAAAGATGCTGCTGCACATTATACCAAAGCTGGAAACCTGGGTCGCTTTCAGCGCGTTGAAATTCGCCGTCAACTACCGGGCGCTCCTTTTTCATATCCTCTTCCCGATAGATCGGGAAACGGATAGCCGCATTCATAAATTTCAATCCTGCTTTCAGGCTGTCACGGTCGAACGTAAAAAAGTAGTTTACACGCTCCACATTGGTGGTGCCGTTCCATATAGCGCCTAATTGCTGGGTGCGTTTAAGGAATTTCTCCTGGTCGGGATAATCCCTGTTCGCCTTAAAGAACATGTGCTCGAATAAATGCGACAGACCGCTATACTCGGGGCCTTCGGTGTACGCCCCATTTTTCACAGCGATCTCGATCGTCGCCAGCGGCACTTTGCTGTTTTCGATCACGACAACTTCCAATCCGTTTGAAAGCTTTTTCCAGTAATATCCCTTTGGCAACCGCGGTTGTGCCATTGTCTGAAATGCCAGTAAGAAAAGGGATGTCGAAAATAGTAGAAGTTTTACTCTTTTTAATATCATACGATGCAGTTTAGATGTAAGACTATAAATATACTACTTACGTTACGAAACGATATGTGCCAATGTCACATTTTATTTTTTGGAAATAAAAAAGGGAACCCCAAACCCGGAATTCCCTTTTTCAATAATGACAATTTGCTATTAAATATACTGAACGTTCAAAGTAATTGGCACACTCAAAGCTTTTGAAATGATACAGCCCGATTTCGCACCTTCAGCAATTTCCTTAAATTTCTCTTCGGATACACCATCAATAGGTGAACCTTTAATTTCCAGGTGAATGCCGTTGACTGCTAAAGCTTGCAGGTCAAGGTCAAGAATAGCCTCGGTATTCAGATCATTTGCAGTAAAACCAGCCTGAGCTAAAGCAGCACTAACCGCCATAGTGAAGCAACCTGCATGTGCTGCTGCCAATAACTCTTCAGGGTTAGTACCGACACCATCGGCAAAACGGGTTTTGAATGAATATTGTGTGTTATTTAAAATAGTGCTTTGGGTGCTTATTTCCCCCTTGCCTTCCATTAAGTTGCCATTCCAATGGGCTTTTGCTGTGCGTTTCATAGTTGGTTCCTTGTTTAAAGTGTGAATGTATTTGATTGAATTAAATTCGTTATAATTCTATATTAAGTTTACCATTTGGCCCTTTCATACTGCACCGGCCATTTAATTTCGTATCCAAGTTTGTGTGCTGCACGCAGTGGGAAATAAGGATCGCGCAATAGCTCACGCGCCAGCAATACCATATCAGCTTCACCATTTTTAATAATTTCATCAGCCTGCTCCGCTTGGGTGATCAATCCAACTGCACCGGTCATAATACCGGACTCTTTGCGAATTCGCTCCGCAAACTGCACCTGGTAACCAGGTTTCAAAGGGATTTTTGCGAGGATATTTCCCCCCGATGAGCAATCTACCAAATCTACGCATGCTTCCTTCAATTTTTTAGCGAGATTAACAGAGTCATCGGCAGTCCACCCACCCTCGGTCCAGTCTGTTGAGGATATGCGCACGAACAATGGATTTTCAGCAGGCCAGCTTTCTTTTACTGCCGCTATAACCTCCAACAACAAACGAATACGGTTTTCAAACGAACCGCCATATTCATCAGTACGATGATTACTCAAAGGCGAATAAAACTCGTGAATCAGGTATCCATGTGCAGCATGTATTTCGATCACTTTAAAACCTGCTTTAAGTGCCCTTTCGGCAGCGGCTTTAAAATCAGCCTTTATTTTTTCTATTCCGGCCTTATCGAGCTCTAGCGGCACTTCTTCTGTTTCTGAAAATGCTACCGGGCTTGGTGCTAATGCCTTCCAGCCATTTTCATTAACCGATGGTATCTGTTTGTTGCCCTTCCATGGCACTTCATGACTGGCTTTACGGCCTGCATGCGCTAACTGCACTCCGGCGACCGCGCCGTGCTCATGAATAAAATTGGTGATATGCTTTAGTTTTTCGATGTGTTCGTCTTTCCATATACCCAAGTCACCCGAACTAATACGCCCTTCAGGCGAAACAGCCGCTGCCTCGGTAATGACCAATGCAGCCCCTCCTACCGACCGACTGCCAAGATGTACGAGGTGCCAGTCATTTGCAAAGCCGTCAACTGATGAATATTCGCACATGGGTGATACCACGATACGATTTCTGAACTCGGTGCTCTTTATTTTAAGGGGAGAAAATAAGTCAGACATAGGTATTTTTTGTGCAAATATAGGTTAACTAACACGGAAGGCACTCTCATAGTTTTGTAAAATAAGGCGTTGCGCTAAATGGTAGTCGACCGAACATTTACGCGATTCCGAGGTTAAATAGCAGAGTAAATTTGTATTTTTAGATAAAAAGACCTCCTAACTAAAGCCGGATTCAATTTTGACTACATACACTACCCTTATTATTTTAAGCGGACTGGTAATTTTTTCGTACCTGTTTGATCTGCTCGCCGGGAAAACCAAAATACCGTCTGTACTGCTGTTATTATTTCTGGGAATCCTCATTAAACAGCTGGTAGACTACTTTAATTTCAAAACTTTTGATTTTACGAAGATATTGCCTGCCCTGGGTACACTTGGGCTAATTCTGATCGTGTTTGAAGGCGCATTGGAACTTAAATACAGCAAAGAAAAGAATGCTATTATTAAAAAGACCTTCTTTTCTGCATTAATCACCCTGTTGCTTACCTGTGCTTCAATCACGTTTATGATCAGCTACCTTACGCATCAGAATTTTTATTTATGCTTTGTAAACTCTATCCCTTTTTGTGTAGTGAGCTCGTCTATTGCAATACCTTCATCAGCAGGTATCAGCAAAACTAAACGGGAGTTTATCATTTATGAATCTTCCTTTTCAGATATCTTGGCGATCATCCTTTTCAACTTCGCCATCAGCAATCAGCAATTTGACATCTCTGCCTTTACCGGTCTTGGTTTCGAGCTGATCATTATTCTTTTGTTTGCCGCCATTTCATGCGTTTGTCTGCTTTACCTGATCGGACACATCAAACATCATATCAAATTCTTCCTGATCATCTCGCTGATAACATTAGTTTATGCGATAGGCCAATCCTATCATTTATCCGCATTGATAGTAGTATTATCATTGGGGCTATTTTTGAATAACGCTGGCCAAATTCGCCTGCCCTGGTTCCGTAAGTTCTTCCTATATCCGACCTATGCATTTGAGTTGAAGCAGTTGTTCCAGCTATCAGCCGAAAGTGCATTTGTAATGCGTACTTTCTTTTTTATACTCTTTGGTTATTCAATGGATGTTTACCAACTAGAAAACATTTCCATCCTCATCATTGGTGGAACGATTCTGTTGGCTATATATCTGATCAGGTTTATATACATTAAACTGGTATCTAAAATTGATCTGATGCCTGAACTGGTTTTAGTTCCCCGCGGACTGATCAGCGTATTACTTTACTACAATCTGCCTAAAGAATTAAAAATAAAAGGTGTTGAAACCGGTTTGCTGTTTGTAGTGATACTGGGTACCAGCATCATCATGAGCCTGGGATTGCTTGTCAGCAAAAGAGAAAAGCACGTAAAAGTGAATCCGGATATTATTTAATCAAATTTATCTTCGCGTCTTACCAATAACACTTCATCCCCTTCCAAAGGCAAATAACCATACTCATAACAAAAATGATAAGTTTTGCCATTTTGGGTTTGATAGGTTCGGGTATGATATTCAAAATT
>Ga0207657_10007135_pt1 | contig 11475 bp, 10 predicted proteins | sample KBSC33metaG_FD_184316 | JGI IMG/M metagenome (GOLD analysis project Ga0207657, IMG submission 184316) | Corn rhizosphere microbial communities from Kellogg Biological Station, Michigan, USA - KBS C3-3 metaG (SPAdes) (version 2) | ecosystem: Host-associated > Plants > Roots > Rhizosphere > Soil ...
GGCCTGGGCAGCGAGCGCGATCCGGACAGCGGCGCGCCGCTCAATCCCATGCTGAAGAAGAAGGCCTTGATCGCCAGCGCTATCGCGGCGGTCGTGTGGATAGGCTTTTACGCCGCCGTCGGCTTTGGCTGGCTGGAACTGTAAACTCAGGCAGAAAACAGAAAGGCCGGAGCTTTTGGCTCCGGCCTTTAAATTTTCTCCCCGAACTTGGCCGTTCTGTGCGGTCACGTTCTTTTATGGGTTTGCTTGATATAGTGATTTTGACACCCTGTCACGAAATAAGTGGAATTATTGCAGTGCACAACAAGCAATTTAATTTCATAGGGGTCCTGGCGGCCGTTGCCGTGCTGAGCTGGACCAGTGTGCCGGGCGCCGCTGCCACCATGGCCCAGCCTTCCAAGCCCGATCCTCTGCTGGATGGGGGCCCAACCGCCCCTTGCGCCGCCGGCGCGGACTATGCCGCCGGGATCGATACCGGCGGCCAGGCCGTGGTCCCCGCCGATGTCGCGGCCGGACGCGTGCCCTTGCCCGACGCGGTCGCCATTCCGCTTGGCAACAATCGGGGCAACAATCGCGGCGGCAACCGGGGCCGCGCGCGCGGACCTGTGCCGAATGGTGACAGCGCTTACGTCAGCCTGGACGGCAAGAAGCTGGAACCGCTTCTCAACCCCGCGCCCTGTATCGATCCGGGACGCTGACCCCCGCAAAAAAATACCCCCATATTTCTGCGGTTCCATTAAATGGCCGGTAACGCCTGACCACTTACCCTTATTTTAAGGCTGGTTGGGTTTCAGGCTGATCGGGTGTGTGGGGAATAGGGGCAGGACGATGTTTCAGGATAGCTGGACGCTTTACGACGACGAGCCAATACGTCCCAAGAAATGGATCTTCCATCCGCGCAAGCGCTCGGTGATGGCTCCGCTTCTGACTCTTGGCGCCGCGGTGCTGGTGCTGTTCGAGGCCTTCAGCCGCTTCTAATAAGCCCGGCCGATCAAGATCTCTTCCACGCCGGGCGCGCCGGTAAACAGGCAGGGCGCAAAATTCTCCGGTTGCTGCAGCGGCGCATTGCGGATCGTAAGCTTCAGCCCCTTCAATTTCTGGTCCACCTTTTCCAGTTCCGCGCCCGCCGGCTTTGACCAGGACACTTTCAGCCAGCCCTTGAAGTCCTCGTCGCTGCCCGCGAAATAATCCTCCAAGCCCTTCCAGTCCGTCACGCCGCTTTTGATATTGGCGTCCAGCCGCGCCTTGGCCTCGGCATACAGGCCGTGCTGGATCTCGGCCAGCAGCTGCACGGCTTTCTCTTCCAGAAATTCCTGCCGGGGCAGGGCGATGGACTTGACCTTGTCGCCGTCGCGCAGCTGGTCGCGGCGCATATAGGTGATCTGGCCGCCGGCCGCGTCGCGCGGGCCGATCTCGATGATGATGGGGGCGCCGCGCCGCACCCAGTTCCAGCGCTTTTCCGCCGACTTGATCTTCTTGGCATCCAGATGGGCGCGCAGCGGCAGGCCGAAGGCGCGCTCCTTGTTCAGCATCGCCACCAGCTCTTCGCAGTACTTCAAGACGTCGGCGTCTTCCGGCTTGTCGCGCAGCATCGGCACCACCACGATCTGCTTGGGCGCGATGGCGGGCGGCAGGCGCAGCCCGTCGTCATCGCCATGGGTCATGATCACGCCCCCGATCAGGCGGGTGGAAACACCCCAGCTGGTGGTGTTGCAGAAATCCATCCCGCCGGCATCGTTCTGGAAGCGGATATTCTGGGCCTCGGCGAAATGTGTGCCCAGGAAATGCGAGGTGCCGGCCTGCAGCGCCTTGCCGTCCTGCATCATGGCTTCGATGGAATAGGTATTCACCGCGCCGGGGAAACGTTCATTCTCCGGCTTCTCGCCCGCGATCACCGGCATGGCCAGCACGTCTTCGGCGAAGCTGCGATAGACTTCCAGCATCTTGAGGGTCTCATCCACCGCGTCCTGAACGCTGGCATGGGCGGTATGGCCTTCCTGCCAGAGGAATTCGGTGGTGCGCAGGAACAAGCGGGGACGCATTTCCCAGCGCACCACATTGGCCCATTGGTTGATCAGCAGCGGCAGGTCGCGATAGCTCTTGATCCAACGGGCAAAGGCGTCGCCGATGATGGTTTCGCTGGTCGGGCGCACCACCAGCGGCTCTTCCAGCTTGGCGTCGGGATCGGGCTGCAGCTTGCCGTCGATCATCTTCAGCCGGTGATGGGTGACGATCGCCATCTCCTTGGCGAAGCCTTCGACATGCTCGGCCTCCTTGGCGATGAAGGAGAGCGGGATGAACATGGGAAAGTAGCAATTGTCGTGGCCGGTGGCCTTGATGCGGCGGTCCAGCTCCTGCTGGATCTGCTCCCACACGCCATAGCCCCAGGGCTTGATCACCATCGCCCCGCGCACCGGCGAGGTCTCGGCCATGTCGGCGTCGCGCACCACCGCCTGGTACCAGTCGGCGAACCGGCTGCGGTTGATATCGAGGGCGCGCTGCATGGGAAAGGCTCCGGAAAGGTCGAGGGTTATTAGCCCGCCCTGCGGGACCTGAACAGCAGGAAGGTGAGCAGGCCGGCCAGGCCGCACGCCGCCATCAGCCCGGTCAGCGGCATCGCCGTGGAGGGCGTGACAAAGGACCCCATGGCCATGGAGGCCAGGGTGCCGCCGCCATAGAGCAGGATGCCGGCCAGCGCCGATGCCATGCCCGCGGCGTGCCCGAAATCACGCAGGGCAAGCCCCATCGCGGTGGCGTTGATGGGGCCGATCAGTCCGCAATAGATGAAGATGATGGATACCAGGCCGCCGATGCCGCCCCAGCCCAGAAAGACGAGGCCCATCGCCAGCACCGCGGTCACGGCATTGGCGATCAGGCAGGTGAGGAACAGCGGCTCGCCGGGTCGGTGCTTCAACCAATAGGCCGCGCCCTGGCTGAAAATGATCAGTCCGATGCCGTTGAGCACAAAGGTGAAGCCGAAATATTGCGGCCGCACGCCGAAAATGTCGATCACCACATGCGGCCAGCCGGTGAGGAAGACATAGATGCCGGCGCAGGTCAGGGTGGAGGGAATGATGAAACGGAAAAAACGCGGGTCCCGCAGGATCGCCCAATAATCCTTCAGCACATGCAGAGGATGCAGCCTGCGGTCCGAACCGGGATGGCTTTCCGGCAGCAGTTTCCAGACAAAGCCCCAGGTCAGCAGCGCGGCGCCGCCTTGCAGCCAGAACAGGCTGCGCCAACCCGTCAGCGGCAACAGCCAGCCGCCGACAAAGGGCGCGAACAAAGGCGAGGCCGACAGGATCAGCAGCATCTGGGCGAAGATGCGTGCCGCCTGATCGGGCGGAAACAGATCGCGGACACAGGCGCGCGCCAGCACGGTGCCGGCGCAGCCGCCCACCGCTTCGACAAAGCGGGCGATATCCAGGGTGAGGGGATCGCGAGCCAGGGCGCATCCGGTGGCGCCCAGAACATAGAGCGCCAGCCCGCCAAGGATCGGCCAGCGCCGCCCGAACCGGTCGGAGAGGGGGCCGACCATCACCTGGCCCAGGCACAGGCCCAGGAAAAACGCCGCCAGGGAATGTTCGATGGAGGCAATGGGAACATCGAATTCGCGGGCGATGCTGGGCAGCGCCGGCAGGTACAGATCGATGCCGATGGGGGTAAAGACCGTCAGCAGCCCGAACAAAGCGATCAGCTCGATGCGTCGTGCCCGGGTGAAGGAATCGCTGGGGGCGGGAACCATCAAAGGGGTATGGGGCCAGCGGCAAAAGGGTGCAAGGCTTTGCGATTGCCGGGCAGGCATGACGCCCTTACGGTGGCCGCATGCCTGAATCAGCGCCTAAAAATACGCCAAAAAACATTGGCCCCTTCGCGCCCTTCGAATGGATGATCGCGGCCCGCTATCTGCGTGCCAAGCGGCGGGAGAGTTTCATTTCGGTGATCTCGCTTTTTTCGCTGATCGGCATCGCCCTGGGCGTCGCCACCCTGATCATCGTGATGAGCGTGATGAACGGCTTCAAGGTCGAGCTGCTCAAAAGCATCCTGGGACTTTCCGGCCATGTCACCATCCAGTCGCAGTTGGGCACGATGCAGAATTATGACGCGGTGGCGGGACGCATTCGCGCCGTGCCCGGCGTGGTGCGCGCCACCCCGGTGGTGGACGGGCAGGTGATGGCCAGCCGCAACGGCGCCAATGAGGGTGTGATCGTGCGCGGCATCCGCGCCGCCGATCTCGCCAAGACCCAAGTGGTGGCCGAGAAACTGCGCGCCGGAGCGCTGCGCTATTTCGACCGCGAGGATGTGGTGATTGTCGGTTCGGGCCTTGCCGCCAAGCTGGGCGTGCGGGTGGACGGCGACATCACCCTGATCGCGCCCAAGGGCAACATCACCCCCTTCGGCACCACGCCGCGGGTCAAGACCTATCATGTGATCAGCCTGTTCCGCGTCGGCAACACGCTTTACGACAACAATTACATCTTCATGCCGCTGAACGAGGCCCAGCTCTATTTCAATTATGGCGACAGCGTCAGCGGCATCGAGGTGATGGTCACCGATCCGGAAGCCAATCTGGCCATGCTGCCGGCGCTGACCCAGGCAGCCGGGGCGCAGACCCGCGCGGTGCCGTGGCAGAATATCAACAGCGCGTTCTTTGAAGCGGTTCAGGTCGAGCGCAATGTGATGTTCCTGATCCTGTCGCTGATCATCCTGGTGGCGGCGCTGAATATCGTGTCGGGGCTGATCATGCTGGTGAAGGACAAATCGGCGGACATCGCCATCCTGCGCACCATGGGTGCGACGCGCGGCGCGGTGATGCGGGTCTTCCTGATCGCCGGGATGAGCATCGGGGTCACCGGGACCTTGCTGGGTTTTGGCCTGGGCGTGGCGTTCTGCGCCAATATCGAAAGCATCCGCCAGGCCTTGCAGAGTCTGACCGGAACGCCCTTGTTCGACGACACCGTCTATTTCCTGTCCCGCATTCCCGCCGAACTGGACGCCGTGCAGGTGGCGGGCGTGGTGGCGATGGCGCTGGTGCTGACTTTCCTGGCGACCTTGTATCCGTCCTGGCGGGCGGCGCGGCTCGATCCGGTCGAGGCGCTGCGTTATGAGTGAAGTGTTGCGCCTGCAAGACATCACCCGCCTGTACCGCGAGGGTGAAGGCCAGCTGGAAGTGTTCAGCGGGCTGAGCCTGTCGATCAACGCCGGCGAGATCGTTGCCCTGGTCGGTCCCAGCGGCGCGGGCAAATCCTCGCTGCTGCATATCGCGGGTTTGTTGGAAGCGCCCACCAGCGGCGAGATTTTCATCGAGGGCGCCGCGACCAGCGGTTTGCCGGACAGCGAGCGCACCCGTATCCGCCGCGACCGGGTGGGCTTTGTCTATCAGGCCCATCATCTGTTGCCGGAATTCGATGCCCTGGAAAATGTGGTGCTGCCGCAAATGATCGCCGGCCACAGCCGCTCGGAGGCGGCCCGCGAAGCGGCCCGACTGCTGGAGAGTCTGGGGTTGGGACAGCGGCTCACCCACCGGCCGGCGCAATTGTCGGGCGGCGAGCAGCAGCGGGTCGCCATTGCCCGCGCCTTGGCCAACAAGCCGCGCCTGCTGCTGGCCGACGAGCCCACCGGCAATCTGGACCCCAAGACCTCCGGCGGGGTGTTCGACGCCCTGATCGAGATCACCCGCGCCCAGGGCCTGGCGGCCCTGATCGCCACCCACAATTTCGAGCTGGCGGCGCGCATGGACCGGGTTTTGATGTTGCACCAAGGACGGCTGATCGAAGGCACGCAGCCGCGCTGACGCCGCGCTTTCCCTCAAAAAACGTTCTAACCCTGTGTTTACATGGTTAACAAATCGTACCATTTTCAAACGGTCACGATTTGTTCTTGCGCTGGAACAAGAACCAAAGTAGAACAAATCCCTACAGAGGGAGATCGACATGCTTTGGGCCAAGGATGCGGCGGCGGGTGCGGGTTTGGTGCTTTTCATGGTGTGGGCCTTTGTGCTGGCCAGCGGCGCCCATGCCGCCTTGAACCATCTTCCGGTCTGATCCACGGCCATGGCTGTGGATAGCGGGTTGGCGGGCCCCCTATGGGAGCCGGGCTGGTCGATAGTGGGTCCCTGACTCTTTATCCGGAAAAAGCCCGTCATGGCGTCCTTCGTCCATCTGCGCGTCAAGAGCGCCTATTCGCTGCTCGAGGGCGCGGTGCGGCCCAAGGAGCTGGTCGAACTGGCGCGCTATGCCGGCACTCCCGCGGCGGCGGTCACCGACACCAACAATCTGTTCGGCGTCTATGAGATCGCCGACACAATGGCCAAGGGGGGCATTCAGCCCATCGTGGGGGCAACCCTGTCGGTGGAGTTTGCCCCCCGCGCACCCCACCAGACCGGATCGCGCAAGAAACCGCCGCATCTGCCGCTGCTGGTCCAGAACGAGACCGGCTATCAGAACCTCACCAAGCTGCTCTCCGCCGCCTATCTGGATGTGGAAGCCGGCGACTGGGCGCATGTGAAGGCGGAAAAGCTTTTCGCCCATGCCGGGGGGCTGATCGCGCTGACCGGCGGACCGGGCGGGCTCATCAACCAGCTTTTGCTGGATGGCCAGCGCGAAGCGGCCGAGGCCGCTCTGGCGCGGCTGGCGGCTGCTTTTCCCGGCCGGCTGTATGTCGAGATTCAGCGCCACGGCCTGGCGGAAGAGCGCGCCACCGAAGAGGCGCTGCTGGACATGGCCTATGCCCAGAAGCTGCCGCTGGTGGCCACCAATGACGTGCATTTCGGCAAGGCCAATATGTACGAGGCCCATGACGCCCTGCTGTGCATCGCCGACGGCGCCTTTGTCAGCCAGGACGACCGCCGCCGCCTGACCCGCGAGCACCGCTTCAAGACGGCCAGCGAAATGCAGGCCCAGTTCGCCGATCTTCCCGAGGCGATCGAGAACAGCGTCGAGATCGCGCGCCGCTGCGCCTTCAAGCCCGGCAAGCGCAAACCGATCCTGCCGGTGTTCGTGCCGGAATCCGGCAAGACGGCGGAAGAGGAATTGAAGGCCCAGGCCGAGGAAGGCCTGTCGCGGCGCCTTTCGGGCGCCAAGCTGGCGGCCGAGCGCAGCGTCTATGACGAGCGGCTGAGCTATGAGCTGGGCATCATCAACCGCATGGGCTTTCCCGGCTACTTCCTGATCGTGTCGGACTTCATGAAATGGACGCGGGCGCGGGGCATTCCGGTGGGCGTGCGCGGTTCCGGTGCGTCCTCGCTGGTGGCTTGGGCGCTGGACATCACCAACCTGGACCCGCTGCGCTTCGGCCTGTTCTTTGAGCGCTTCCTCAATCCCGAACGCCTGTCCATGCCGGACTTCGATATCGATTTCTGCCAGGAGCGGCGCGACGAGGTGGTGCGCTATGTGCGCGACAAATACGGCGCCGACCGGGTGGCGCAGATCATCGCCCTGGGAAGCCTGCAGGCGCGCGCGGCGGTGCGCGATGCGGGCCGGGTCTTGCAGATGCCGCTGGGCCTGGTGGACCGCATCGCCAAGCTGATTCCCAATCCGCCGGGCAAGAGCATTTCCCTGCGCGAAGCGGTGGACAGCGAGCCGCGTTTGCAACAGATCGCCGAGCAGGAACCCATCGCCCAGCGCCTGTTCGAGATTACCGAAAAGATCGAGGGCCTGTACCGCCACGCCTCCACCCATCCCGCCGGCGTGGTGATCGGCGACCGGCCGCTGGACGAGATTTTGCCGCTCTATCGCGATCCGCGCTCCGACATGCCGGTGACCCAGTTCGACTATGAGGATGCGGAAAAAGCCGGGCTGGTGAAGTTCGACTTTCTGGGCCTCAAGACCCTGACGGTGATCGCCAAGGCCGAGGAGCTGCTGAAGAAACGCGGCGTCCAGCTGCACACCCAGACCATCGACTTCGACGATGTGAACACGTTCGAGATGCTCAGCCGCGGCGACAGCGTGGGCGTGTTCCAGATGGAAGGCGCCGGCATGCGCGACCTGCTGCGCAAGATGAAGCCGAACCACATCAACGATCTGGTGGCTTTGGTGGCGCTCTACCGCCCCGGTCCGATGGACGCCATTCCCACCTATATCGCGCGCAAGAACGGCAAGGAGCAGGTCGAATATCTCCATCCCGCCCTGGAGCCGATCCTGAGCGAAACCTATGGCGTGATGACCTATCAGGACGATGTGATGCGCATCGCCCGCGAATTGGCCGGTTACACCATGGGCGAGGCCGATATCCTGCGCCGCGCCATGGGCAAGAAGATCCCGGCGGAAATGATCCCGCAGCGCGAGAAATTCATGAAGGGCGCGGCGGAGCGCGGCATCACAAGGCAGGTGGCGGAAACCATCTTCGAACAGGCGGAGAAATTCGCCGGTTACGGCTTCAACAAGGGCCATGCCGCGGCTTACGCCCAGGTCGCCTATCAGACCGCCTATCTGAAGACCAATTATCCCGTCGAATTCCTGGCCGCTTCCATGACCCTGGATATCGGCAATACCGACCGGCTCAATATTTTCCGGCAGGAGGCGCAGCGGCTGGGCGTGAAGGTGGCCCCGCCCGACATCAACCGCAGCGAAGCGGTGTTCACCTGCGACGCGCCGGCCAACACGGTGTTCTATGCCTTGGCGGCGGTCAAAGGCGTGGGCCGCCAGGCGATGGACCATGTGGTGGAGGCCCGCCAGGCCGGCGGCAAATTCAAGTCGCTGTCGGATTTCGCCCGCCGGGTGGATCCGCGCCTGGTCAACAAGCGCGCCTTTGAAAATCTGGCGCGCGCCGGCGCCTTCGACAGTCTCAATCCCAATCGCCGTCAGGTGGTGGAAAATTCCGACCGCATCCTGGGCGGAGCGCAGGCGGCCCAGCGCGAGCGCGAAAGCGGTCAGGTCTCAATGTTCGGCGGTGACAGCGGGGCGGGCGAGGAAATTCGCCTGTCCGCCATGCCCGACTGGCCGGTGCATGAGCGGCTGGGCGAGGAATTTTCCGCCATGGGCTTTTATCTCTCCGGCCATCCGCTGGATTCCTATGGCCCGGCGCTCAAGCGGCTGGGGGCGTCCACCTATGCCGCGCTGCTGGAAGACCGCCGCCGGGGCGGCTTCAAGGCCAAGATCGCGGGCACCCTGATCAAGAAAAGCGAGCGGCGCGGGCGCAACGACCAGATGTATGCCTTTGTCGCTTTCTCCGATCCTACCGGCATGTTCGAGGTGATGCTGTTTCCCGAAGTGCTGGCGGCCTGCCGGCCCTTGCTGGAAGCAGGCAAGTCGCTGCTCATCACGGCATCGGCGGAATGGGACGGCGAGGAACTGAAACTGCGCGCCGCCTCGATCATCGACCTGGATGCGGCGGCGGCCCAGGCGGGCGAGGGCATGGTGGTGCGGCTGTCGGATACCGCGTCGCTGGCCGCGCTGTATGCCGAGCTGGCCCAGGCCGGAAAAGGCCTGGTGAATATCGTGGTGCCGGGCGGGGCAGGCGAGGAAGTGGAAATCGAACTCAAGAAACGCATCGCGGTGAACGCCACCTTGCGCAACCGCGTCGCCGCCTTGCCGGGCGTCGCCTCAGTCGAAGCGGTCTAGAAAATCATGAGCGACAATTCCCGTTATGACGGCAAGCCGCTGCTGCGATTGCTGGAGCTGTATGTTCTGCATGCGCTGGGTGAGCTGCCGCAGGCGGAACAGGAAAGCCTGGAGCGGCTGGCGCCCAAGCTGCAGTCGATATATGGCGGCAATGGCCAATGGCACGAAGCGCTTGAGGCGGGGGTTCGCATGCCCGCGGACATGTCGCACGGGATCCGGGAGATGTGGGCCAAGAATCTCGAAATCGCCCAGGCCAAGAATGTGCCCGCGCTATCGCCGCAGAAATTCGCGGAGATGTTCGTGGACGAGAATCTCACGACTTGAACGGTTAAACACTATTTGTCATGGCCGGGCTTGACCCGGCCATCCCATCTATCAAGCTGCACGATGGATGGCCGGCTCGGAGGCCGGCCATGACAGGGGAGCTAGAGTTTCCGGATCGCGCCTTCCAGCCGGTCCAGCGCCTGTTCCAGCCGCGCCGGGTCCTGCGCGAAACAGATGCGCAAGTAGGAATCGTCCCGCGCATCGCCCAGGCTGAAGGCCCAGCCGGGCGATACCCCCACCTTGTCGTCCCGCACCATATTTTGGCAGAAGCCCAGACTGTCCTTCAGCCCGTCGACATGCAGGAAGCCGTAGAACGCCCCGTCGGGCTTGAACCAGCGCACCCGGTTCTGGCGGCCGATCCAGGCTTGCACCACATCGCGTCCGTTGCGGCAGCGCTCCAGCAACGTCGCGCGGAAATCATCGCCTTGCGGCGACAGCGCCGCCAGGGCGCCATACTGGGCGAAATGCGTCGAGCCCGTGTTGTTGCACTGGGCCATGGCGGCGGCGGCGTTCTCCAGGCTTTTGGGATGGGTGAGCCAGCCGATGCGCCAGCCGGTCATCGCCCAGGGTTTGGAAAAGCTGTTGATCGCGAACACCGCATCCTCGTCATCGGCGATGGAGAGGAAGGAGGGCGCATGCCGCGCGCCGTCATAGATCAGGGTGCCATAGACCTCGTCGGCCAGGATGGCGATGCCGCGCGCCCGGCAGAAATCCAGAATCTGTTTCTGTTCCTGCGCCGTCAGCATCCAGCCGGTGGGATTGCCGGGCGAGGCCAGGAACATTGCCTTGGTCCGTCCGTCACAGGCATCGAACAATTTGTTCAGGTCCAGATGCCAGCGTCCCGCCTGCCAGTCTTCTTCCAGCCGCACCAGCCGGGGTTCGGCCCCCACCACTTTGGTGGCCTGAAAGATGTTGGGCCAGATCGGCGAGACGATCACCACATTGTCGCCGCCCTCGCAGCACATCTGCAACGCGGTCACCACCGCCAGCATGGCGCCGCCGGGAACCGTGATGCGCTCCAGCGCGATGTCGGCGCCCAGCGTGCGCTTGTGGAAGTCGCGGATGGCCTCGCGCAGCGGCTGGATGCCGCGCGCATTGGTGTAAAAAGTCCGTCCGTCTTCCAACGCCGTGATCGCCGCCTGGCGAATGAAGGGCGGCGTCACCAGATCGGTCTCGCCGAACCACAAGGGCAGGACATCGGGATTGCCCAGCCCCAGGGCGGTCACCTGGCTGATGCCGGAGGGCTTCATCTCGCGGATAACGGAACGGACGGGGTTTTTCGCGGTCATGGGGCGTGACTAGCATGGTTTTTGCCGCTGTCCACGGCACTGGACCATGGTCCCCGGCCGGTTCCGGCGGCCGGGCTGGTCCTTGTGGCGATTGGACGGACCTGGCTGCGGTCCCGGCTGGTCGAACCGGCGGCAAAAGCCAGGGTTTCCGCGGATTTCAGGTCCAGAAAGGCCCCGCTTGGCGCTTGCGGTCCCGCGCCCAAGTCCGTATAAGCCCGCCATCTCGCATGCGTGGGTGGCTTTCGGCAGGTGTTCTGCCGTCGCCGTCCGGTGTTCCTCCAGGGGGATAACCCGCGCATCTG
>Ga0207657_10007139_pt1 | contig 11472 bp, 6 predicted proteins | sample KBSC33metaG_FD_184316 | JGI IMG/M metagenome (GOLD analysis project Ga0207657, IMG submission 184316) | Corn rhizosphere microbial communities from Kellogg Biological Station, Michigan, USA - KBS C3-3 metaG (SPAdes) (version 2) | ecosystem: Host-associated > Plants > Roots > Rhizosphere > Soil ...
GCCGCCGCCCAGCCGCTGCATCCGTCCGGGTGGCGCCTCGACGCCAGCCAGAATTTCGAGCGCCGATTCGAACGCCACGCCGCTCACCAGGAGAACGCCCAGCACGCCGAGCAGATTCGCCGCGTTGAATGCGCCGACCAGCGGGGTTGTGATCCGGCCTTTGCCCCACGGTGTCTCGACGCTGAACGCCAGGCCCCCGGCCGGCAGTGTCGTGATCCCGCTGCCGGCGATGTCGGCGGCGCCGAAGCCATAGCTCAGCACCTTGTGCCCATGGCCGCGCGCGCTGTCGAGCAGGCTCTGGCCGAACGCGTCGTCGGCGTTGATCACGCCGACGCGCAGGCCCGGCCATGCGAACAGCTTCGCTTTCGCCGCACCGTACGCCGCCATCGTCGCGTGATAGTCGAGATGATCGCGCGACAGGTTGGTGAACAGGGCGACGTCGAACGCTACGCCGTTGACCCGCCCCTGATCGATGCCGTGCGAAGAGACCTCCATCACTGCGCTCTTGGCGCCTGCGGCGCGATACTGGGCGAGCATTTGATGCAGCAGCGCCGCGTCGGGCGTCGTGTTGGCCCCTGGCTCGAGCGCACCGATCAGGCCGTTGCCCAGCGTGCCGAGCACCGCGGCGCGCCGTCCGGCGGCGTCCAACCCGGCAGCGATCCAGTGCGCGCACGATGTCTTGCCATTGGTGCCTGTGACGCCGACCATCCACAGGTCGCGCGATGGATGCCCGTACACGGCGTCGGCGATATAGCCGAGCTTGCTCTTCAGCTCCTCGACCGGCAGGTGCGGCAGCTTCCACGCGCGATTCCAGTTGAAGCCCTGCGTTTCCCAGAGGATCGCGCCCGCGCCGCGGGCAATCGCGTCGGGAATGTGCGCGCGGCCGTCGTGCTGCGCTCCGGGGTACGCGGCGAACGCGTCGCCCGGGCCGAGCCGGCGACTGTCCGAGCTGATGCGCGCTATCGCGACGTTCAGCCGGCCGAGCAGTTCGGCGGCGTCGAAATCGGCGGCGGTCGCCGTGCTCACGTTTCCTCGCGCACCGCAGCGTCGTCCGGAGGAACGACGACGGTGTTAGACGGCGCATCGGGCGCGACGCCGAGCAGACGCAGCGCGCCGCCCATAACATCGGCGAATACGGGCGCCGCGACGGTGCCGCCGTAATACTGGCCGGCGCCGGGCTCGTCCAGCATGACGGCGACGATCAGGCGGGGATCCGACACCGGCGCGAAGCCGACGAAAGACGAGACATACTTGTCGCCGTACACGCGTCCGTCGAGCTTGTGCGCGGTGCCGGTTTTGCCGGCGACGCGGTAGCCCGCGATCTGGGCCTTGGGCGCGGTGCCGCCGGGCTGGACGACCATCTCGAGCATGTGCCGGACCGCCCGCGCGGTTTGCGCGCTGATCACCGGGCGGCCGGCAACGGCGCCGTCGACCTTGAGCAGCGACACCGGCTTCAGCTCGCCGTCGCTGGCGAATATCGTGTAGGCGCGCGCGAGCTGCACCAGGTTGACCGAGATGCCGTGACCGTACGCCATCGTCGCCTGCTCGATCGGACGCCACGTCTTCGCCGCGCGCAATCGACCCGACACTTCGCCGGGGAATCCGGTCTGCGGCTGCGCGCCGAATCCGGCGCCGGAAAGCATCCGCCACATCGTCTCCGATGGCAGCGACAGCGCGATCTTGGCCGCGCCGACGTTCGACGACTTCTGGATCACCTGCTCGACCGTCAGCGCGCCTTCGCGATGCGCGTCGTGGATCGTCGCGTGGCCGATCGTCAGCGTGCCCGGCGCGGTGTCGATGATCGTCTGCGGCTTGACCTTGCCGGCATCGAGCGCGGCGGCGATCGTGAACGGCTTCAGCGTCGACCCTGGCTCGAAGGTATCGATCAGCGCGCGATTGCGCATGTGATCGCGGGCGGTCCGCTGCCGGTTGTTCGGGTTGAACGCCGGCCAGTTCGCCAATGCCAGAATCTCGCCGGTCTTCGCATCGAGCATGACCAGCGCGCCCGCCTTCGCCTTGTTCGACTCGACCGCCGCCTTGAGCTCGCGAAAGGCCAGGTACTGCAGCCTGCTGTCGATCGACAAGGCGAGATCGCGGCCTTCCTGCGGCGCGCGTATGCTCGCCACGTCCTCGACGATCTCTCCGCGACGATTGATGATCACGCGCCTGCTGCCGGCGTGTCCGCCCAGCCAGCTTTGTTGCGCGAGCTCGATACCCTCCTGGCCGACATCGCGATCGCCGGTGAAACCGACGATCTGGCTCATCACTTCGCCGCCCGGGTAGTAGCGCCAATACTCGTTTTCGTCGTGGATGCCGTCGATCTTCAGTGCGGCGATGTGGGCAGCCGCCTGCGGCGCGACCGGCTTTTTCAGGTAGACGAAGTCGCCGCCCTGCGCGAGCTTCTGCTTGAGCGAGCTCGTCGGCAGATCGAGGGCGGCGGCGAGCGCCTTCAACTGGTCGGGTGTCGCATCGACCTGATCGGGCCAGGCCCAGACCGCCTTGACCGGCGTGCTGATCGCCAGCGGATCGCCGAAGCGATCGACGATGCGGCCGCGATGCGCGGGCACCTCGATGTCGCGGCTGTAGCGCGAGCTTCCCTGCTCCTGAAGAAATCCGTTGTCGATCTTCTGCAGATAAAGCGAGCGGCCGAGCAGTCCGATCAGGAGCAGAAGCAGGCCGCCGAAGACCAGCGGAGCGCGCAGGCGCGGCAGGCGTGGCGCGTCCTGCGCGTTGGTTCGGAAAGTGTGCGCGAATCTCATCGCGGCGCGGCCTCGACGATGCGCACTCGCGCCGGTGCGGGCAATTGCATGCGCAACTGCTCGCGCGCGATCTTTTCGACGCGCGCCGGCATCGCCCAGGTCGATTGCTCGATCTGCAGCTGTCCGTATTCGACGTCGTAGGCGCGGCTTTGCGCCTGCTCGCGCTCGAGGTCGACGAAGAGCTTCCGCGCCTGGTAGCGCGAAGTGACCAGCGACAATGCGCAAACGACCAGCAAGGCCAGCAGTGCAAGGTTGAGACGCGCCATCGATTTAGGGCCCTAGCTGCCCTTCGGTGCGCTCGGCGACGCGCAAGGTCGCGCTCCGCGCGCGCGGATTCGCCGCGAGCTCGGCGTCAGACGGCCGGATGGCGCGGCCGATGGTCTTGAGCGGCGGCGTCGGCAGCGCCGCGCTGGCGATCGCCAGTCTGGCGAGTCGTGCGTCGCCGCCGTACGGCTGGCTGCCGCGGCGAAAGGCCTGCTTCACCATCCGATCCTCGAGCGAATGAAAGCTGATGACGGCGAACCGGCCGCCTGGGGCCAGACGCTCGGGGATGCGTTCGAGCGCTAGCGACAATTCCTGAAGCTCCTGATTGATGAAAATCCGTACAGCCTGGAAAGTCCGCGTGGCCGGATCCTGACTCCAATCACCCCGCGCCCTCGCGCCGAGGGCTTTTGCCACGAGTGCGGCCAGTTGCTGCGTCCGGACGATCGGCCGCTCCGTGCGAGCCGCAACAATCGCTCTTGCAATCTGTTGAGCAAACCGTTCTTCACCATAGTCCGCGATCACTCCCCTGAGTTCACGTTCCGATGCCTGCGCGATCCATTCCGCCGCGCTGATGCCGCGCGTCGGATCCATGCGCATGTCGAGCGGTCCATCCGCGCGCAGAGAAAATCCGCGCGCCGGGTCGTCGATCTGGGGTGAAGAGATGCCGAGGTCGAGCAGCACGCCTTGGGCTTGCGCAATGCCGCACGCGTCGAGTTCTGCGCCAAGCTCGGAGAACCATGCGCGCCGAAAGACGAAGCGCGGATCGGTCCACCCTTTCGCGACGGCCTCCGCCGCGGGATCGCGATCGAGCGCGACCAGCCTGCCGCGCGGACCGAGGAGCGAGAGGATGCGGCGCGAATGTCCGCCGCGGCCGAACGTGGCATCGACGTAAACACCATCCGCCTTGATTTGCAGCGCCGCGACGGCTTCTTCGAGCAGTGCCGGCGCATGGTCGCCATCCGGCATCAGAGCGAGAAACCATCGAGCTCGGGCGGAAGATCGCCTGACGGGAAGACGACCGCCGAGCTCGTTCGCTCGAGCCAACGGGCTTCGTCCCAGAGCTCGAACTTGTTGCCCTGCCCGACCAGGATCACGCGCCTGTCGAGCGCTGCGTATTGCCGCAGCGCCGGCGGCACGAGAATGCGTCCCGCCGCATCGAGCACGACGTCGTCGGCATGCCCGACGAGCAATCGCTGCAGGCTGCGAAGTTTGTCGTTGAAGCTCGAGAGCGCCATCAGCCGCTGCTGAATCGGCTCCCACTCCGACAGCGGATAGAGCAACAGGCAGTGTCCGGGATCGGCGGTCAGCACCAGATGCCCGTCATCGCGCGCGGCCAGTGTTTCGCGATGCTTGGCCGGGATCGCCAGCCGGCCTTTGTTGTCCAGTGCCAATTGCGTGACGCCTCGAAACACCTGCTCCTCCCTCGCTTCACGCCGCGCCGCCGTGGGTACCCACTTTCACCCACTTTTTCCCACTTAGCCACTATAGAGGAAGGGAATCGGCCTGGTCAAGACAAATTCGTTTTCCGAACAAGGACTTAGCTCAACTGTTGTATACATGATCAAATTACTTTAAAAATAATGACTTATGGTGTTTTATGAATGTATTGCAATAATATTACGCGGTAACAGCCATACGACCGGCGGTCAGAGGCCGCTAAACCGCCCGTCCGGCGGCTTCATGACGCCGGCATGGCCGCGGCCGGGTGGCGCAATCAAGTTTGTGGCGGTTTCATGGCGTCATTCGGGCCGAGACCGGCCGTTGTATCGGCGAATCGTGGCCAATCCGGATGTACGTCAATGTCGTCAGCGAGCGCTCGGGATCTCCGCAACGCACGCCGAAAACAAAATGAGAAGGACTCGTGATGTCGCGCAATCGCCGCCATTGGCGGCGCCCCGACGCGGCTGAAACACGAGTCGAATTTTTTGCACGCCAGGCGCAGACCCGCCGCGTCGTCACGCTCCGCGAAAGCCGAACACGCGAGCGCGGCTTGACGTTCGTGCCGGGCTGCCGCTACGCTCGGTGCGTTTTTCGCGCTTCCGTCGAACGGTCGCGTTCGCATGCTCGCGGCGAGGACGCCGCATTCCCTCTGGACCGAGTGAATCCACCGCATCAGCCGCGCCATCCGGGTTCGCCTCGCGCCACGCGTTGCCGCACCCCAGGTGCGATTGCAGCTGTGTTCGTGCTGACGCTGCAACTGGGGCTTGCCTCGCGCTGCGGCGTGGCCTTCGCCGACGAACCGATGCAGGCCTACAAGGTCGAGGTGATCGCGCCCGCGCCGGTGAAGGCCGCCGTCGAGCGCAGCCTCGACCTCGTCCGCTGGCAGTCGTACGCCGAGATCACGCCCGAATTCTTCGACCTGCTCGTTGCCGACGCGCGCTCGCAGGCGCGCGACGCCGCGGAGGCGCAGGGTTATTTCGCGGCGAAAGTCGAAAGCGAGATCGACCGCTCGACGACACCGGCGACAGTGCGGCTGCGCATCGAGCCGGGCGAGGCGACGACGGTGACCTCGGTCGACTTGACCGTCGTCGGAGCCGCCGCGCGCGGCGGTCCCGGAGGACGCGCGCTGATCGAGCGGATGCGCAAGGACTGGTCGCTGCCCAAAGGCGCCGTCTTCCGCCAGAGCGAATGGACCAGCGCCAAAAGCGCCGCCGTGCGGGTGCTCGCCGCCGACCGCTATGCGGCGGCCAAGCTGGCCGAGAGCCGCGCCGATGTCGATCCGGAAACGCACAGCGCGGCGCTGAGCGTGACCGTCGATAGCGGCCCGCCCTTTCGCTTCGGCGCCCTCGACGTCACCGGCGTGGAAAAGTACAGCGAGTCGCTGGTCAGGAACCTGGTGACCTTCGCGCCCGGCGATCCGTATTCGGCCGAAGCGCTGCAGATCTTCCTTCGCCGGCTCAACGGCTCGGGTTATTTCGCCAGCGCCCAGGCGACGGTCGAAGCGGAGCCGGCGGAAGCCGATGCGGCGCCGGTGCATCTGCGCCTGATCGAGGCACCGCGAAAAAAAATCAGCGCCGGCGCAGGCTTCTCGACCGACACGCTGTACCGCGCGCAGTTGAGCTACGATGATTTCAACATCGACGATAAAGGCCTGCGCTTCCACGCCGATCTCGACGTCCAGGCCAAGATCCAGAGCGCGACCGTGCGGCTGACGATGCCGCCGCGCGTGCCGCAATACACCGACACCTATTCGGCCAACCTCGCGCACACCGATATTTCCGGATTGGAGACCAACGAATTCACCGCCGGCTGGAAGCGCAAGACCGCGGCCGAGCGCGACCAGACGAGCTACGGCGTCGCCTTCTATGCGTCGCAGCTGATGCCGACCAGCGCCGAATCGGCCGACGCGCACGCACTGTTCTTCGACTACGGCCGGACCTGGCGCAACGTCGACGACCTGCTGTCGCCGGCGCGCGGCTACGCGATCAATGCGCAGATCGGCGCCGCGCCGCCGGGCGTATCGACTGCCGCGCTGGGACGCGGCGTCGTCCAGTTCGCCGCCTGGCTGCCGATCGACACCAGGACGCAGTTGAGCTTCAGAGCGGAAGGAGGTGCCGTCGCGGCCCGCAGCGCGCGCGAGGTGCCGATCGCGCTCTTGTTCCGGACCGGCGGCGATACGACGGTGCGTGGTTATGCGTTCGACAGCCTCGGGCCCCGCATCGGCGATGCGACGGTCGGCGGCCGCTATTACGCGATCGGCAGCGTTGAGCTCGTGCGCTGGATCGCCCCCACGTGGGGGATCGCCGCGTTCGTCGACGCCGGCAATGCCGCCGACCGCGTCTCCGACTTGAAGCCCGTGTACGGCTACGGCGTCGGCGCGCGGCTGCGCACGCCGATCGGCCCGATGCGGCTCGACGTCGCCTACGGCGAGGAAGCGCGCACGGTGCGCCTGCATCTTTCGGTGGGCCTGTCGTTCTGATGGGCGCGCTCGCTGCGATCAGGCGAACGTCGACGGCGCTGTCGATCGTCGCGCTGCTGATCGTCGCGACCATCGGCGCCGCCCTGTGGTTCGCCGCCAGCGACGCGGGACTGCGCTGGGCCAGCGGCGAGGCGGCCGCGCGCAGCGGCGGACGGCTGACGATAGAAGGCGCCACGGGCTCGCTCGGCGGCACCGTGCGCATCGCACGGCTGCGCTATGCGGATGAAGACTTGAGCCTGGTTGCCGACGATGTCGCGTTCACCTGGTCGCCGCGCGCGCTGCTCTCGCGCACCGTCCTCGTCGACACCTTGTCGGCAGCGAAGGTGACGCTGGAGTTCAAGCCCAGCGCCGGGCCCAGCGCGCCGCCGGCGTCGCTCGCGCTGCCCTGGCCGATCGACGTGCGGCGCGCCGACATCGCCGCGCTGATCGTCGCCAGCGGGCCGAACCGCTGGCGCGTAACGCAGCTTGGATTCCACTATACCGGTGCGATCGAGCGGCACGCGCTCGACGCATTGACGCTCGACAGCGAATGGGGCTCGGTGCGCGGCCGACTGGCGATTGCCGCAACGCCTCCGTTCGCAGCCGAAGGCCGCATCGACTTCGCCGGCACCGAGGCGGCCCGGCGCGCGGTCGCCACGGTAACGGTCGGCGGCGATCTCACAACGCTCTCGCTGACGGGCGGCGGAGGTGCCTACGATGCGCGAGCAACCGGCGCCGCGCGCATCGCGCCGTTCGAATCGCGCCGGCTGCGCGACTTCGAGCTCCAGCTCGAGAACGTCGATCTCGCGCGCATCGACACGGCGCTGCCGCATACCGACTTGCAAGCCACGCTCAAGGGCACCGGCCGCGACGACGGCGGCGTGCGCGGTGCATTGACGGCGCGCAATGCCCTCGCCGGTCCGTGGTCGGCCGGACGGCTGCCGCTGGTCAGCCTGAAGTCGGAATTCGCCTCGGACGGAGAACGTATCGAGCTCGACGGACTCGACGCCGGGCTCGGCGATGCGGGCCGCGTCAGCGGCGCCGCCGGCCTCGATCGCGGCGCCGCAAGCTGGCAGCTCGCGGTGCGCGACCTCGACCTCCATCGCATCGTGGCCGACTTGAAGCCGACGCGGCTCGCCGGCACGTTCGCCGGCCGGATGCGGCTCGACAACGTCGACGCCGACGGCGAGATCAGTGGCGATCTGAGACAGGCGGACATGGCGCTCGCCTTCCGCGCCGCTGTCGCGCACGGCGTTGTCGACGTCGGCACGTTCCGCGCGCAAGCTCGCGGCGGCACGCTGCAGGGCACCGCGACTTTCGCGCTTGCAGGCACCCAGGCGTTCAAGGTGAACGCAGTGGCGGCGGCGCTTAATCCGGCGAGCTTCGGCCACTATCCGGTCGCATCGCTTTCGGGCAAGGCAAGCGCGCAGGGCGCGCTCAAGCCCGTGTGGTCGGCAGCGGTTTCGTTCGAGCTCGCGCGCAACAGCAGCCTTCGCGGCCGGCCGCTCGTCGGAGCCGGCAAGCTCGCGATCGCGCCCGGCAGCGTTCGCGATGCCCATGTGGCGTTGAGCGCCGGCGCGAACCAGCTGAGCTTGAACGGCAATTTCGGCCGCCCCGGCGACGTGCTCGGCTTCGCGCTGGACGCGCGCGATCCGGCTGCGCTCGACGCACGGCTCGGCGGCCGCCTGCGCGCCAATGGAAAGATCGCCGGGACCTGGGACCGGCCGACGCTCGCGTTCACCGCGACCGGCGACGGCCTTCGCTTCGACACCGAATTCGCCGCGGCGACGCTCGCCGTCGAAGGCGAGGTCGGCGCCGGCGCCGATCGTTCGCTGCGGTTTTCGCTGGCCGCGAGTGCGCTGCGTGCCGACACGGTTACGGCGCGCACTTTGCGCGCCACTGTCGAGGGTACGCTCGCGCACCACCAGGCGAACATCGACGCCGCCGGCAATGCCGCCGAGGGTGACGTCGCGCTGACGACGCGCCTCGAAGGCGGCTGGACGGGTGATGCTTCGACCGGCGCCTGGAAGGGGCGCATCGTCTCGCTGGAAAGTCGAGGCAAGTATCCGCTGACCCTCGCGCAGCCGGCGGTGCTCGAAGCCGGAACGCACCGGATTTCCCTGACAGGCCTGCGCGGCACGCTGGCGGGCGGGCGCTTTGCGGTCGACGAAGTACGCTGGCAGGAAGGCCGTCTGTCCAGCCGCGGCGAGTTCTCTTCGCTGCCGGCGGCGCCGCTGCTGGCGTTCACCGGGGCGGCGCCTCGCGTGTCGTCGACGCTGACGCTGGCTGGACGATGGTCGTTCGCCGCGACGCCGCGCATCACCGGAACTTTGTCGCTATCGCGCGAAGGCGGCGATCTCGCACCGGTCGACGCACCCCAACTCGCGCTCGGACTGACGCGCGCCGAGCTCGTGGCCGAATTCGTCGACGACCGCGTGCGCGCAACGCTGGTCGCGCGCTCGCGCCTGGCCGACGCCGACGTAAGCGCCGATCTCGCGCCCGCACCAGAGGCCGCGGGCCGCTTCGGCGCCGGCGCACCACTGACCTTGTCGGCCCGCGTGAATGCGACGTCGCTGCGTGCGCTGCAAGGCATCGCCGGCACGACCGCGATCATCGATGGGCGAGTCAAGCTCGACCTCACCGGCCACGGCACGCTGGACAGCGTGCGGTTTTCAGGCACCGTCGAAGGCGACGACCTCAAGTTCGAAGCCGCACAGTACGGCGTCGCATTGAAGGACGGGCATTTGCGCGCGCGGCTGACCGAGCAGGCGGTCAGCGTCAGCGAATTCTCGTTTGCCGCGGGAGAGGGCCGTTTCGTCGCCAGCGGCACGCTGCCGGCCTCGCGCGATATCGAAGGCGCACGGCTCACGTGGAAAGCCGACAAGCTCGCGCTGTTCAACCGGCCGGACACCAAGCTCACGCTCACCGGGGCAGGCACGCTGTCGTTCCAGCGCGGCAGCGTGACGCTTGCCGGCGCGCTGAAAGCCGACGAAGGCTACTTCGAGTTTCGCCCGGCCGGCACCGACGTTCCCGGCGACGACGTGATCGTTCGCGGCCGTGAAAAGAGACCGTCGCGCGACATCGCGCAACGGGTGCCGTTCGACGTCGACCTCGATCTCGATTTCGGCGACAAGCTGAGGTTCGTCGGCGAAGGGTTCGATACGGGCCTGGGCGGCAAGCTGCGCGTCAAAACGACAAGCGCCCACGATCTCATCGCCAACGGCACGATCGACATCGTCCGTGGCACTTATACGACCTTCGGCCAGCGGCTGGTGATCCAGCGCGGCAAGCTGTACTTCAACGGCCCGCCGGACAATCCAGGTCTCGACGTGCTCGCGTTGCGCAAGAACCTCCCGGTCGAGGCCGGCGTCGAGGTCACCGGAACGGTGCGCGTACCGCGCGTGCAATTGACGTCGAATCCGCCGGTGCCCGACAACGAAAAGCTTGCGTGGCTGGTGCTCGGGCACGGGCTCGACAGCACCAGCAGTGCGGACGCGGCACTGCTTCAGGCGGCGCTCGCGGCGCTCGGCGGGCCGAACGCGACGCCGTTCGGGCAGCGCATCGCGCAGACGATCGGCGTCGACGAAATAAGCGTCCATTCCGCCTACGACCCGCAGCAAAGCGGAACTGCCGGCCAGGTCGTCGCGTTCAGCAAGCGCTTGAGCGACAAGCTGACGCTGGTTTACGAGCAGGGACGGTCGGTGGCGAACAATGCGATCAAGCTCGAGTATTCGCTGACCCACGCGCTCACGATACGCGCCGAGGCCGGACTGATCAGCGGCATTGGCGTCTATTACAGCCGCTCGTACGACTGACGCTCGACGGATTTCCCTGCGCCACGCGATTGGGCCGCGAAATGAGGCGCTCGCTCGCTTGCGAAGAGGTGGCGCGCCCGACAGGAGTCGAACCTGTGACCTTTGGCTTCGGAAACCAACACTCTATCCAACTGAGCTACGGGCGCACGCAGTCGGATTCTACCCGCGGCGCACCGGAGCGTCCATTGCGGTTGCGCAAGTGCGTGACGCGATCGTGGTGCGCATTTCGCGCGAGATTTCCCCGCGCGTTATAATGCGCGCCTTGTCTTGACGCAGCGCGCGCCGGGACGCGGCGTGCCGGCGCGTCCGACGATGTTTCTCCGGCCTTTGCCAGGAATTCTTGCGATGAGCGATGAGCACACCTCACCGATAAAAACACCCAAGCAACTGGCGATCGTGCTCGTGCTTGCCTTCCTGGTGCCGATCGCGCTTTTTCTGCTCTTGTCGCAATTGGTGACCGGCATCAGGCGTGACGACACCGGCGAGACCGAGGCGATGGTGCTTGCGCGCATCAAGCCGGTCGGCGAAGTCACGCTCGCCGGAGCGGCCGGTGCGCGAGCCAGCATGGGCGGCGAGCAGGTGTTCCAGGCGGTTTGCAAGACTTGTCACGAGGCAGGAATCGCCGGCGCACCTAAGGTCGGCGACAAGGCGGCGTGGGCCGGGCCGATAAAGAAGGGCTACGAAACGCTGGTGCAGCACGCGCTCAACGGCTTCCAGGAGCCGGGCAAGGTCATGC
>Ga0207657_10007144_pt1 | contig 11468 bp, 11 predicted proteins | sample KBSC33metaG_FD_184316 | JGI IMG/M metagenome (GOLD analysis project Ga0207657, IMG submission 184316) | Corn rhizosphere microbial communities from Kellogg Biological Station, Michigan, USA - KBS C3-3 metaG (SPAdes) (version 2) | ecosystem: Host-associated > Plants > Roots > Rhizosphere > Soil ...
CGCTCCGCGAAGTCGAAGCGCGTGACCGGCGCGGCGCACGGCAATCGCCCCAGGCTCCTCGACGGACGCGTGCAGACACGTCTCAAGGGGTGGCTCACCTGCGACGGCGAGTTCTTCATCGGTCCGCGCTACATCCGTCTGCTCGAGGCGGTGGGCGTCGCCGGCACGATCCGTGGTGCGTGCGAGCAGTGCGACATGAGCTATCGCACGTGCATCAATCGCATCCGTCACATGGAGCGCATCCTCGGCGCACCGATCCTCGAGATCTCGCGCGGCGGCGCGGAGCACGGGAGCGCCAGGCTCACGCCGCTCGCGAGCCGATTGATCAACGTCTATCACGAGTGGCATCGCGCGATCGTGGAGGCGAGCGACAATGCCGCGCGGCGACTGCTGAAGGCGTAGCTCCTACAGCGCGGGCGCCGGCGCGTGCTGCGGGGTGGGTCGCATCAGCAGCGCGCCCACGGCGATGAAGCCCAGCCCACCGACGATCAGGAACAGCCAGTCGAGAATGGGGATGTGCACGGGCAGGTCGCGCACGTGGTGCAGATTCAGAATCTCGTGATCGATGATCCCCTCGACGAGATTGAAGATTCCCCACCCGGCGACGAGCTGGCCCGAGAACGCGCGCGTCGCGGGGATCGCGAGCCCCCGCGATGCGTCGGACTGGAACATGTAGATGCCGACGAGTGTGATCAGCCACGCGGCCGCATGGAAGAGACCGTCCCAGCGCATGTTCTGCTCGAGCGCCTGCATCGTCGTGGGCGGGAGCACGGACGATCCCATGTTGTGCCAGTGCATGATCTGGTGAAAGAGAATTCCGTCGGCGAAACCGCCGAGTCCGATGCCGATGACGATGCCGGCGCGGCGACTCATGCGCACGGTGGGATCGGCGACGCGGCGCATCACGACGCCTGCGCCGGCGTACCGGTGACGAGCACGCGACGGCTCACGCCGCTGTCGCTTTTGAGCAAACCCAACATGGAGCTCCTGCACGGAAGGTGATCGGCTGACGAGGCAATGCGAATGCCAGCCGGGGAGCACGCCACCCGATTCCCGATAGGCAGTGTGTTGCACATCGGAAATGGCCGGCGTAGAATCCCTGCTCCCGTGCCATGCTCCGGCACTCGCAGAGTTCTCCCGACTTCACGACCATGCACTTCCGTCTCTCACGACTCGCGATCGCAGCCGCCTCTCTCGTCGCGTGCACCGCCGCCGCCCAGGGCGTCACGGACGCGGCGATCGGCGGCATCACCTACACACGGTCCGGCGATACGACCGTGCCGGTTCGCGCGCAGATCGCGATCGTGAATCGCGCGACGGGCGCGCGGCTCGATCTCGAGAGCGATGCGAATGGGCGCTTTTCCGCGGAGCATCTGCTGCCGGGCGGCCCGTACCGCGTCGACGCGAGTGCCGAGGGTCGCCGGGCCACGAGAGACGGCATCACCTTGAGTCTGGGACAGCGTCTCTCCCTGCAGCTCGTGCTCGCGCCCGACACCGCGCGGCTCGCGGAGGTGGTGGTGAGAGCGCAGAGCCCCGCGCTGTCGGCGTCGCGCACGGGTGCGTCGCACACGGTGAGCGACAGCGCGATTCGGCGGCTCCCACTCCTGAGCAGGGATTTCACCGAGCTCCTGCAGACAGCTCCCGAGGTGACGGGGACGTCCGTGTCCGGCGCGAACAACCGGATGAACGACATCCAGGTGGATGGCGCGAGCGACAACGACTACTTCGGGCTGAGCCGAGGCACGGGAACACCGGGCGGGCAGGAGGGGGCGCGCTCGCTGCCGCTCGAGGCCGTTCAGGAATTCCAGATCCAGACCGCGCCCTTCGACGTGCGGCAGGGGAGCTTCACGGGCGGGCAGATCAACGCGATCACGAAGTCGGGCACGAATGCGTTCCACGGCTCGCTGTTCGGCTTCTACCAGGGGCAGGGGCTCGCGGGACACGACACTGCAGGACATGCGAGCCCCGATTTCAACGTGGAGCAGTACGGCGGCTCGGTCGGCGGACCGATCATCGAGAACCGGCTGCACTTCTTCGCGGCGGCCGAGCTCCGGCATCGCGTGACTCCATTCTCCGGTCCGACCATCGGTTCGACGACGAACGTCGGCATCACGGCGGACAGCGCGCAGCGATTCGCGTCGATCCTGAACGGCTACGGCATCACACCGGGATCGTTCGGTGGGTTCAACACCACGAGCGATGCGCAGAACGTGTTCGCGAAGCTGTCCGCGATCACTGGCAGCTCCGGAACCGCGGAGCTCAGCCTCAACTACGCGCACGGGATCACGGAGGACTCGATCTCGCCCGCGCGCGCGATCAACGGGGACTACCGGCTCACGTCGGCCGCGTTCGCGCCCGAAGCGCGCACGTGGGCGGGACACGGGAAATGGTCGTCGCTGTTCGGCGAGTGGTCGAACGAGCTGCTCGCCGGCTACGCGGTCACGAACGAGCCGCGCAGCACCGCGAGCGATGCGCCCGCCGTGTTCGTGCAGAACGTGGGCTCCGCCGGCACGCGGCTCATCGCGGGCGCCGATCCATCGAGCCAGCTGCTCACGCTCAGGCAGCGCGATGCCGAGCTGACCGACAACGTGACGCGCACGATCGGCGCCCACACGGTCACGGTGGGTGCGGCGGCCGAGCTGATGCACTTCACCTTCGGCAACTTCTCGAATGCGATCGGGCAGTACGTGTTCTTCGATCTCGACTCGCTGGCGGCCGGGCGCCCCTCGCGCTTCATGCGCAATCTCGCCCTCGACCCGGGTGCGGCGACGTCCGACTTCGGCGTGCACCAGTACTCGCTCTACGCGCAGGACGCGTGGAGCGCGACGCGCGATCTCGACGTGACCTTCGGCCTGCGCGCCGATCGCACGTCGTTCCCGGACGCGCCGCGGCAGAACGACGCGCTCGCCGCGAGCAGCTTCGGGATCAACACGAGCGCGTTCATCTCGCCCGTCACCCAGCTGTCGCCCCGGCTCGGCTTCCACTGGAGCGTGCGCGACGGCACGGCGCTGCGCGGAGGCGTGGGTGTGTTCACGGGGCGCGATCCGTACAGCTGGATGTCCTTCGCGTACTCGAACACGGGCACGGGCGCGGTGCTCCTCAATTGCGCGAATGCGGCCGCGCCGGAATTCGTGGCGGACCCGAATGCGCAGCCGTCGACGTGTGCGGGTGGCGCGGTGCCGACGTCGGCCGCGTCGCTCTCGTACTTCGTGAACGACTTCCAGCTGCCGCAGGCGCTCAAGGCGGCGGTCGGCGCGGACCAGCAGCTTCCGTGGGGGCTGGTCGGATCGCTCGACTTCACGTACGTCCACGGGATGAACGCGCTCTACATCACGGACGACAATCTCGCGGGGCCGGTCGGAACGCTGAGCGGCGAGGGCGGGCGAGTGATGTACGGGACTGTGGCCGCCACGTCGAAGAAGGGCTCGGTGCCGACGGTGACGCCGAACGTGGTGTCCGCCAGGTACGGGCCGATTCTGCGGAACGCGAACAGGAGTGGCGACCGAACGTACATCGCTACCGCGCAGATCCAGAAGGCATGGAGCAACGGCACGGAGCTCGGCGTCGCGTACACGCACATGAACGCGAAGGACTACTTCTCGCTGCGCGATGCGCAGTCGGTATCGAACTACGGTTTCTCGACGGTGGACGGCACGCTCGAGTCGCGCAATCTCGCGATCTCGACCTACGACATCCCGAACAAGATCACGATCACCGCCACGAGAAATCTTCCCTGGGGCTTCCAGCTCTCCGCCATCTACCTCGGCCGCTCGGGCACGCCGTACACGTACATCGTGAATGGCGACGCGAACGGTGACGGCGTGGGGAACAAGGTGGGCGCGTTCGATCGTCAGGCGGACGATGCGATCTACGTTCCGAGGAGCACATCCGACATCACGCTCGTGCGCGACAGTGCGGCGAGTGCGACCGTGAACGTCCTCGTCCCGGCGCATGCGAGTGCGTACGACAGTCTCGAGGCGTACATCAACAGCCAGTCGTGCCTGCGCAACAACCGCGGCAGGATCCTGCCGCGCAACGCGTGCACGAATCCGTGGCAGAACATTCTGAACGCGCGCCTGGCGAAGTCGCTGCGCCTCGGGCCGGGTGGGCGGGACGTGGAGCTGATCGCGGACGTGTTCAACGTGCTGAATCTGCTGAATGGAAGCTGGGGACTCATTCGTGAGACCGGCACGCTGGCTGGCGCGGGCACGGAAGATGTGCCGCTCCTGCGGCTGCGCGGCACCGATCCCGCGAACGGCCGCAACGCGTACGATGTGACGCTGCCGGGGACGCAGGTGGTGAACGTGGATGCATCGCGATGGCGAATGCAGCTCGGCGCGCGGGTGTCGTTCTAGACGTGCACGGTCTGACGTTTGCGTCCGGCGCGCGGAACACATGCACTAACAAGAGGAATACGGATCTAACGGATCGAACGGATTGAACGGATAAAGGCGGCATGCAGTTATCCGTTAGTTCCGTTTGTTGTCCGTTCGATCCGTTTTCAAAAAATGTTGATGCATGTGCTCCGCGCCTCGACAACTCCACGCCACCAACTAGCGTCGCCGCGTCTTCTTCTTCGCCTTTCCGGCCTTCGGCGCGAGCAGCAGCTCGAAGTGCTGTCGCAGCTGCGTCACGGTGCGATCGAAGGGCTCGACCGAACCGTACGAGCGTGAGAGCATCACGCCGCCTTCCATGATCGCGAGCACGTAGGTCGCGAGCGCGTCGAGATCGGTGCCGCGCGGAAGGCGGGGCTTCAGCTCCTCGATGCACTCGCGCACGGCGCCGATCCAGCCCTGGAAGTTCTGCGCGATGAGCGCGTGGGCGGGGCGATTCTCGGGATCGATCTCGAGGGCGAGGCGGCCGAGTGGGCAGCCGTATCTGGAGTCGGTGGCGAGAATGCGCTCGCGGTAGCCGGCCAGGATGGCGAAGATGCGGCCCACCGGATCAGCGGTCTGCGCGAAGGCCGGGTCGACGATCATGGGCCGGAGCGCGAAGAGATAGCCCTCGAGCACCTCGCGGAGGAGCGCTTCCTTGCTCTCGAAGAAGTGGTAGAAGCTTCCCGAGTTCACCCTCGCATGGTCGAGGAGATCGGCCATGCTGGTACCGGCATAGCCGCGTTCCCAGAAGAGGAAGCGGGCGGAGTCGATCAGGCGGTCGCGTGTGGGGGCGTTCTGGGACATGTCGGAAGAAAGTTGTTGACAGATCAGTATAGTGGTATTTACTTGATCGTTCAACCAAGTCAACCGAGGTCTTCGCATGCGTCCGTTCTTCGTGGCAGCAGCGCTCGTGACGGCGGCAGTGGCAGCACAGCGGCTCATCCTTCCCCACCCTGCATCCGCCGCCGTGGCGCCGAGCGCCGGCGCCTCGGAGAAGATGCTCCGCCTCGAGATCACGGTTCCCGCGACACGCGCGGACGTGTGGAAGGCGTTCTCCACGAGCGAGGGGCTGAGCACCTGGCTCGCGCCGAACTCGAACGTCGAGCTCAAGCCCGGCGGCGAGTGGATGGTGCACTTCCCCGGCGGAAGCACCGGCGGCGGCAACATCGTGAGCTTCGTGCCGGAGAAGGAGATCGTCCTCGAGGCACTCGCCCCCGACCAGTTCCCCACCGTGCGCGCGCAGCGGACGACCGCGCGCTTCGAGCTCGAGGATCACGGCACGGGAACGCTCGTGCGCCTCACGCAGACCGGATGGCAGGACGGCGACGAGTGGGACCGCGCCTACGAGTATCTGACCGCGGGAAACGCCCAGCTCATGGCGACGCTGCATCGCCGCTTCGTGAGCGGTCCGATCGACTGGTCGAAGATGTCCGACAAGCACTGAGGATCGATCTCGATGAACGGCGCGCGTGTAACCGTGCGGCGTCTTCAGTGGTGAGGACCGAGCTCACACACTGGAGGCGCCATGAACGACTCGATGACTCGCGCGCAGGAATGCGCCATGATGGTGGTTGCGATCGCGGTGGTCGCGATCGTCATCGCTGCCCCGATCGTAGCACTGGGCCCGAGCGCCAGTTGGCGCGCGAAGGCCGCGAGCGGACTCACGATGCTCGAGGCGCTGATCACGGTGATCAGACGCGTGCTGGGATTGTGAAGATGATCGCCCCGCTCGACGGAATTGGTGGTGCGGCGTCGTTCAACACAAATGCACGGCCATCGCCTTGAACGACGCCCACACCTCGCTCCCCTCCCGCAGCTCGAGCTCCTGCGCCGAGCGCGTGGTCAGCGCCGCGACGATCGGCACGCGCGGCGCGATCACGCCCGCGGCGCCGCTCGACACATCCACCGTCACTCGCGTCAACGCGCCCGTGGTCGCGATCTCGCTCACCACGCCCTGGAACTGATTTCGCGCCGAGCTCTCCTGCGGTGCCGGCGCGATCAGCACCTCCTCCGCGCGAATCACCGCGTGCCCCGGCCCTGGCGGCGCATCGCCGATCGTGTACAGCGTCAATCCCGCGGATACGAACTCGATCGCGTGGTGCCCGCCCGCCAGCATCTGCGCGCTCGCCGCGCCATCCAGAAAATCCGGAGCCGCATCGCTCAGGTATCGCACCTCCCCCGCATACACATTCTCGGCGCCGAGAAATTCCGCGATGTAGGGCGACGCCGGCTCGCGAAACAGCCGCTCCGGCGGTCCGTGCTGCAGCACATGCCCCTGATCGATCAGGATCGCGACGTCGCCGAGCAGCCCCGCCTCGGTGAAGTCGTGCGTCACCTGCAGCACGGTGATCCCCTGCTCGCGCGCGATCTCGCGAACGGTGCGCCGCACCAGCATCCGCCGCCGCGGGTCCAGCGCGCTGAACGGCTCATCGAGCAGCAGCACCTTCGGCCGCGGCGCCAGCGCACGCGCGATCGCCACCAGCTGGCGCTCACCGCCCGACAAGCCCCGCACCTCGCGCGCATAGAGCTCGCTCGCACCGATCCGCGCCGCGAGCGCGTCGGCGTACGCCACATCCGCCGCCCCATAGCGCACGTTCTCCTGCACGGACAGATGCGGAAAGAGATAGCCGTGCTGGTACACGATTCCCGCGTTCCTCTTCTCGGGGGTCACGCGCGTCATGTCCTGCCCGCTCAGCGCCAATGCGCCGCCGCGCAGCGGGATGATTCCCGCGATCGTCTCCAGCAGCGTCGTCTTCCCCGATCCCGCCGGCCCGATCACCACGCCGTACTTTCCCGTGGGCACCACGAAGCTCACGTCGCGAAGCTCGAACTCGCCCACGCGCGCGCTCAGCGCCTTCGCTTCGATCACTGGAGCATCAGCGCTCCACTCCGCGAGCCCCGCAGCGCACGAAGCGCGAACAGCGGCACGAACGCGAGCAGCGCGAGCACCGCGGCTACCGGCAGCGCCTCATCCAATCCGTAGCTCGTGAAGCGATCGTAGCTCAACACGCTCGCGACCTTCGGATTGTACGTCAGAATCACGATCGCGCCGAACTCGCTCACCGCGCGCGCCCACACCACCACTCCCGCCGCCACGAGCCCGCGCGAGGATAGCGGAAGCGTCACGCGCCGGAACGCACGCCATGCCGGGTCGCCGAGCGAGCGCGCCACGGCTTCGTATCGCGTGTCCACGCGCGCGAACGCCTCGCGCGTCGCGCTTACGTACAACGGCGCGGACACGAACAGCATCGCGCACACGATGCCGAGCGGCGAGCCCACCACGCGGATGCCGAGGTCCAGCAGCGTGCCGCCCACGGGTGTCTGCCGCCCGAGCACGAGCAGCAGCGCGATGCCCGCCACGGGATGCGGAATCAGCAGTGGGAGATCGATGAGCGCCGCCACGAGCGCGCGTCCGCGGAACTGACGCCGCTCGAGCAGATACGCGAGCGGCGTTCCGCCCAGAATCGCCAGTGCCGTCGCACTCGTCGCGGTGAGCGCGGTGAGCGCGAGCGCGTTTCGGAGCTCGACATCCGTCGTCAGATGCCGGAGACCGTCGGCGCCACCGGCGCCGATCAGACGGGCGATCGGAGCAACCAGAAAGAGCAGGAAAACCGAGCCGCAGAACGCGGCGATCACGCTGGCCGCGCGGTGCGCCTTTCGCATGGAGCCAAGCTAGTGTCGAACAAAGCCCCCGCAAGACTCGCAGAAACTCCCCCCATTCACCATCGTACGTTTCCCGAGTCCCGACATCTTTTCCGGAGCCCCGTTCCCTTGGCAGAGCCAGCGATCGACATTCAGCAAGTCCGAAAATCGTTCGACGGCCACGTTGCGGTACGAAATCTCTCGCTGCAGGTGCCTTCGGGAACCGTCTACGGCCTGCTCGGCCCCAACGGCGCCGGCAAGACGACGACGATCCGCATGATCCTCGACATCATCGAGCCGGACTCCGGCACGATCGACATCCTCGGCCACTCCAGCATCCGCGGACGCGATGGCAATCGCATCGGCTATCTCCCCGAGGAGCGCGGACTGTACAAGAAGATGCAGGTGCGCCGGGTCCTCCGATTTCTCGCCGAGCTGAAAGGCGTGAACGGGCGCGAGGCGGACAAGCGCATCGAGCGCTGGCTCGCGCGTCTCTCGCTCACCGGGGCCGACAAGGATTGGGGAAACGCACGAGTCGAGGAGCTGTCGCGCGGCATGCAGCAGAAAGTGCAGTTCATAGGCGCGCTGCTGCACGAGCCCGAGCTGATCATTCTCGACGAGCCGTTCAGCGGGCTCGATCCGATGAACGCGCAGGCCCTCAAGGACACGATCGTCGAGCTTCGCCGGGAGGGGCGCACGATCATCTTCAGCACGCACGTGATGGAGAACGCCGAGCGCCTCTGCGATGCGCTGTGCATCATCGCGAACGGAGAGAAGGTGCTCGACGGCTCCATCGCCTCCGTCAAGGCCGATCACGGCGGCCAGTACATCGCCGTCGCCCTCGGCGACGATCGCTCACCCGCCATCAACGACATCCTCGCCGATCGCTCGCTCGTGGCCAGGCTCGACGATTCCAACCGAACCGTGGAGATCGAGCTCGCTCCGAATGCGAGCCCGCAGCTCCTGCTTCGCCGGCTCGTGGAGGCAGGCGCCATCATCGAGCGATTCGAGCTCGTGCAGCCATCGCTGCACCGCATCTTCATCGACACGGTGGGCGCCTCGGGCGTCGAGCCGGGGATGAGCGGACATGGATAAGCTCTTCGCGATCATCAAGCGCGAGTATCTCGAGCGCATCCGCTCGAAGTGGTTCATCTTCAGCACCGCGATCGGTCCCATCTTCTTCGGCATCATCGTCATCGTCCCGATGGTGATCTCGAGCCGCACCAAGCCGTCGCCCGATCTCTCGCACATCGTCATTCTCGACGCCACGGGCACCCAGCTCGGCCTTCGCGTGTCGAGCGAGCTCGGGGGCGGCATCTCCTCGAACGAGCCCTCTCGCGCGGTCGTGCGCGCGGTCCAGCCATCCGGGCTCGCGCAGGCCGAGAGCGCGGCGACGCGCGAAGTCATGCGCACACGGGATCCGATGATGGGCTACCTCGTGCTCGATTCGGCCACCCTCGCGGGCAAGAGCGAGCGATACGCCGGCCGCAACGCCTCCGCACTCGTGGATGTGAAGGAGATCGAGGGCGCCGTGCAGCGCAGCCTTCTCGCGCAGCGGCTCGAGCACGAGGGGTTGCAGCCATCGCGCATCAAGTCGCTCACGGACGTGAACCTGGACATGAACGCGGAGCGGCTCACCGAGCGCGGGCGCGAAGCGGGAGGGCTCGCGAGCGCGCTCTTCTCGTACGTGCTCGCGTTCGTGCTCTACATGATGCTCGTGATCTACGGCCAGCAGATCCTGCGCGGAGTGATGGAGGAGAAGACGTCGCGCGTGGCCGAGGTCGTGATCTCGAGCGTGTCCACGGACGCGCTGCTCGCCGGGAAGGTGATCGGAGTGGGCGCGGCATCGCTCACGCAGATGGTGCTCTGGACGATCTCGAGCTTTCTCGTGTACAAGGGACGCGGTGCGATCCTGGCGGGCTTCGGCGTGCCCAACGTTCAGATCCCGATGCCGCACATCGGCGTCGCCGTGGGGCTTCTCCTGCTGCTCTTCTTCGTGCTCGGCTTCATCTTCTACGCCGCGCTCTTCGCGGCCATGGGCTCGACGGTGACGAACGAGCAGGATGTGCAGCAGGCCTCGATGCCCGTGATGCTCCTGCTCATCGCGTCGATCGTGTTCGTGCAGCCGATCCTGCTCGATCCCACGAGCTCGTTCTCGAAGGTCATGTCCTGGCTCCCGTTCTCGGCGCCCATCCTCATGCCGCTGCGCATGACGATGATCCAGGTATCCGGGATCGAGATCGCGGGCACGCTCGCGGGACTGCTCGCGGGTTGCCTCGTCGCGACATGGTTCGCCGCGCGTATCTATCGGGTGGGGATGCTGATGTACGGGAAGCGGCCGAGCTTTCGCGAGATGGGGCGGTGGGTCCGGCGCGCGACGTGATCGCGCGCCTCGTGCGGGATCAGGGAGCGCGCGGCGTGCGGTAGTCGCGCACGCGATCGGTGCGCCGCTTGAGCTCCTGAATCGCGGTGCGCCTGCGCAGCGAGACGCCGAGCACTCCGTTCCAGAGCGCGGCGACGGTGCCGAGCATCCAGCCGACGATCGACAGGATCTCGACGGTGCGGACGCGCCATGCCGATGTCGCGTGTGGAGGGAGCACGAGCGCCGAATCCGCGCGTCGCTCGGCGATGAGCGACACGAGAACGGAAACGCCGGCGATGAGGAACACGAGCACCGCGAGCCACGCGATGCGCCGGGGCGCACCGCCGGCGCCGCCAAACACGCGGCTCCGGCGCGCGATCACCAGCGCCAACGTCGTTCCGACGAGCCATTGCGCGCCGCCAACGAGCGGCACGAGTTGCTCGCTCGTCAGGCGTCCCTCCCCTTGAAGGCGCGGCCGAGCAGATAGCCGATCGCGCCCGCGATCAGGAGCGTACGTCCGGGATTTTCCCGCACGTGCCGCTCGAGACCCTCCTGAAACGAGGATACGTTCGTGTTGCGCAGCCAGTCCGCGCTGCGCTCCATGCCGGTCGCCACACGCTCGCTCGTCTCCTGGACGCGCTGCTTCGTGGTCGCGATCGCGTTGTCGATCTTCTTCGTGTTGGTCGCCCGCTGGCGCAGCCGGCCCGCACCCGTCTCCAGCTTGTCGGCCAGCTGCGTCTTCATCTGCACCGCGCGGTCACGCACCGAAGCTGTCGGCTCCTCCACCTTGTCGTATACCTGAGGCGCGCTCGCCGGCGCGTTCGGCTCGCTTGCCGGTGCATTCCCGAAGGCGCTCGACTCGCCGAACTTCTCGTGGTCGCTCATCCCGCCGACCTGGTCGTTCTGATCCTGATCCATGACCCGCTCCCGCTATTGGGTTGAATGGTCGGAAACCAGCAGAGCCTGTGCCACCTGCGGCTCAGCTCGCGCAGTACGAGTCGAAGGCCCCCACGAGGTCCTGGGCGATCTCCGCGGATGAGCGTCCCTCGATGCGATTGCGCTCGAGCATGAACACGACCTTGCCATCC
>Ga0207657_10007146_pt1 | contig 11467 bp, 10 predicted proteins | sample KBSC33metaG_FD_184316 | JGI IMG/M metagenome (GOLD analysis project Ga0207657, IMG submission 184316) | Corn rhizosphere microbial communities from Kellogg Biological Station, Michigan, USA - KBS C3-3 metaG (SPAdes) (version 2) | ecosystem: Host-associated > Plants > Roots > Rhizosphere > Soil ...
TCGACCAGGCGCTGTCCCGGTTCGCCCGGGCGTACGCGGACCAGACCGAGGCCGACCACGCCCGCCTGCTCGTCGCGGTCCAGCAAGGGGTCCTGCCCTCCGATCCCGACCATTGATGCTTGTTTCCGTCCCGGCCGGGGTATCAGCGATTGTCCGCTGCTGCTGGCTGGCGCAGCGCTGACCCAACAGCTATCGTGCTCGACCGGTCGATCTGTCTGGAGGTACCGGTGTTCGGCATTCGGTTCCGCGCCATTGCCGCCGCTGCCCTGCTCGCCGCCGTGGCGACGGTGGCCGGGGTGTCGACGACCCAGCATCGGGCCGGGGCTGATCCGCTGCTCGTGGACTGGACGGCGCTGCTGCCGGGGCTGACCGACGGCTACGACCCGGGCAGCTCGAACGTCTGCGTCTCCGGCAAGGTGCAGTGCATCGACGCGGTCGTCCGGGAGATGCAGAAGCGGGCCGAGCCGCTGATGGACAGCTGCTCGCACCAGGCGCTGTTCGCGCTGACGTACCTGCGGGTGACGCAGGCATACGCGTGGAGCGCCAGGCAGCCTGGTTACTACGCCGATCCGGGCTGGACCAACCACGCTGTCGCGGTGTTCGCCAAGTACTACCTGGGCGCGTTCGACAAGTGGACGGCCGACAGCAATTCGTCCGAGGTGCCGCGGGCCTGGAAGATCGCGTTCAACGCGGCGCGGGACGGCCGGGTTTCCGCGGCTGGCAACTTCTTCCTCGGTCTCAATGCGCACATCAACCACGACCTCGCGCTGGCGATGGAAGCCGCCGGCCTCACCGGGCCGGACGGCAGCTCGGAGAAGGCCAACTTCACCAGGATCAACGTGCTCCTCAACTCGGTGACCCTGCCGTTGATCGCGGAGCTGTCCGCGCGGCTGGACCCGAGCATGGACGACACGTCACTGCCGCTGTCGCTCGACGCGGTCGCCACCGGCCAGGTCATGTGGACCTGGCGGGAGCAGGCCTGGCGCAACGCCGAGCTGCTCGCCAGCTCGACGCCGCTGACCAGGAACCTGGTCATCGCGACGATCGACGCCAACTCGATCACCCAGGCGACGACGTACGCGACCACGATGGCCTACGCCCCGCCGGTGACGAGCCGCGCCGACCGGGACAGCTGGTGCGCCGGCCACCACGACGACCCGGCGCCGCAGGCCTACCCGTTCGGCTTCCCCACCGACTGAAGCTGGCCCCGCACCGCGGCGGTGGTGCGGGCCACGTCACCGGTGGCGAGGACGTCGAGCATCGCGCCGCGCAGCACCGCCAGGACCGCCGTCCGCTCGGCGGCCCCGGAGGCGGTGCGGCGGCGGGGGACCGGCTGGCTCGCGGCGAGCAGCTCGAGCCAGTCGTCGACGGTGCGGGCGGCGAACCCGGACCACGGTCCGTCCGGCTCGACCAGCGACCGCGCATAGGCCTCGACCCACAGCGTCAGCAGGCCGCGCCGGTCGGGCGCGGCCAGCCACTCCCACACCCGCCAGGCGATGGCGGCCAGGTCGCCCGGTGGTGCTGACCCGAGGAACCGCAACTCGTCCGCCCGGGCCCGCTCCAGCAGCGCCCGTACCAGCCCGTCCTTGGAGCCGAAGAGGAACAGCAGGACCCGCGGGCTGGATCCGATCGCCTCGGCCAGCGGGCGCAGCGACATCGACGCCAGCCCGTGCTCCAGCGCGTAGCCGTACGCGCGCTCCAGCAGTTCCTCCCGGCGTGCGGTCACTGCGCTAGTCTACTGAAACAGTCGTTTCAGTGACTCGGGAGGTGTCGATGACCGCGACGATCCGGACCCTTGGCCGACCCGGCGACCTGGGCTGGGTGATCGGGGCGCACGGCGAGGTGTACGCGGCGGAGTTCGGCTGGGACGCCAGCTTCGAGGCGCTCGTCGCCCGCATCGTCGCCGACTACGCGGCGACGGCCGACCCGGAGCGGGAGGCGGCCTGGATCGCCGAGACGGCGGCCGGCGAGCGGGTCGGTTGCGTCTTCTGCGTGGCCGAGGACGAGCACACCGCACGGCTGCGGATCCTGCTGGTCGTGCCGTCCGCCCGGGGCGAGCGGCTCGGCGCGCGCCTGGTGGACGAGTGCGTGCGGTTCGCCAGGGCGGCCGGATACAAGCGCATGGTGCTCTGGACCAACGACCCGCTGGTCGCGGCACGGCGGATCTACCAGGCCGCGGGATTCGTGCTCACCGGCGAGGAGCCACACCACAGCTACGGCGTCGACCTGGTCGGCCAGACGTTCGAGCTGGAGCTGTGATCAGCCCGGCGTCGGGGTGAGGATGACCTCGGCCGGGGCGGCGTCGCCGGGATAGGCGAGCGCCTCACCGACCACGGACAGGCAGACCAGCGAGCCGGGCCGCGGCCGGTCGTGGCCGGCCACTCGGGCCAGCACCTCGGTGCCGCCGGGGATCAGCTCCAGCCGGACGGACGCGTCGTGGCCGTAGTAGCTGACGTCGCGGACCCTGGCCTCGACGCCGCCGCTGCCAGCCGCGGAGAGCACCAGCTGCTCCGGGCGGAGCAGGATCCGGGCCGGGCCGGAGATCGAGCCCGCGACAGCGCCCCGGACGGCCAGTGAGCCGAGCTCGCAGGTCGCGTGCCCGTCGCAGACCGAGGCCGGCAGCAGCACCGCCTCGCCGACGAACCCGGCCACCCCGGCGTCCGTGGGCGAGCCGTAGACGGTCTCCGGCGCGGCCAGCTGCACCAGCCGGCCGTTCCGCATCACCGCGACCTGGTCGGCCAGCGAGAGTGCCTCGGCCTGGTCGTGGGTGACCAGCACCGCGGTCGTCTCGGCGGCGACCAGCGCGTCGGCCACCGCCCGCCGGGTCGACTCGCGCAGGGCCGCGTCCAGCGACGAGAACGGCTCGTCGAGCAGCACGATCGACGGCCTGGGGGCCAGCGCCCTGGCCAGCGCGACCCGTTGCTGCTGGCCGCCGGACAGCTCGTGCGGGTGCCGGCCGGCCAGCGCCGGGGACAACCCGACCAGCCCCAGCAGCTCGGCGACCCGCTCGGCCGAGCGCTGCTTGCGGGGCAGCCCGAAGCCGACGTTCGCGGCCACCGACAGGTGCGGGAACAGCGCGCCCTCCTGCGGCACGTAGCCGACCCGGCGGTGTCGCGGCGGCCGCGGCCGGCCGGCCCCGGCGACGGTCTCGCCGCCGAGCGCGATCGTGCCGGAGTCCGGGTCGTCGAAGCCGGCCACCAGCCGCAGCAGCGTGGTCTTGCCGCAGCCGGACGGCCCGAGCACCGCGGTGAGCGTCCGCGCCGGCACGTGCAGGTCCACCCCGCGCAGCACCTGGGTGGAGCCGAACGCCTTGGTGACGCCGGAGAGGGTGAGTGCCGTCACGCGGTCCCCCTTCTCGCTTGCCGGGTGAGCAGGTATGTCGCGGGCGCGGACAGCGCCACGAGCAGCGCCGCGTACGGCGCGGCGGCCCCGTACGCGAGGCTGCTGCTCTGGTTCCAGAACTCCGTGGCCAGCGTCCGGGTGCCCAGCGGGGACAGCAGCAGGGTCGCGGTCAGCTCGGTGACCACCGCGAGGAAGACCAGCGCGGCGCCGGCGCCGAGGCCCGGTGCGATCAGCGGCAGGGTGACCCGGCGCAGCGTGCCGATCGTGCCTTCGCCGAGGCTGCGGGCGACCGAGTCGAGCACCGGCGGGGCCTGCGCCAGCGCGGCCCTGGCGGTGACCACGGCCCGGGGGATGAACAGGATCGCGTAGCCGGCGATCAGCAGCGGGGCGGTCTGGTAGAGCGGCGTGGCGGCCCGGATCGAGATCGTGACCAGCGCCAGCGCGACCACGATCCCGGGCAGCGCGCTGGAGATGTACGTGCTGCCCTCCAGCAGCGCCGACACCCGGCCGCGGTGGCGCACCGCCAGCCACGCCGCCGGGATCGCGAGCACCACCGTGACGAGCGCCGCGACCGCGCCGAGGCTCAGCGACGTGCCGGCCGCCTGCAGCAGCCGGTGCGTGTCGACGCCGGTCGAGCTGCCGGCCAGCAGCCAGCGCACGATCGACCCGATCGGCACCCCGAGCGCGAGCACGACGAGCGCGGCCAGCCCGGCCAGCACCGGCCACCTCGCCGGACCGAGCGGCGCGCGGGCGACCGGCCGGGGCGCGCCGCCGCCGATCCGCGCGTACCGCGACCGGCCGCGCAGGCCCAGGTCGGCCAGCAGCAGCGCCAGGCAGAGCAGCACGAGCACACCGGCCAGCATGGTCGCCGCCGAGCTGTTGAACGACGACTGGAACTGGTCGTAGATCGCGGTGGTGAACGTCGGGTAGCGCAGCAGCGCCAGCGCGCCGAACTCACTCAGCAGGTGCAGCGAGACCAGCAGCGCGCCGCCGAGCAGGGCCGGTCGCAGCTGCGGCAGCACCACCCGGACGAAGCCGGCCCAGCGCCCGAGGCCGAGCGAGTATGCCGACTCCTCCAGGCCGGGGTCGAGCCCGCGCAACGCCGCCGCGGCCGGCAGGAAGACCAGCGGGAAGTAGGACAGCGTGGTGATCGTGACCGCGCCGGCGTAGCCGTCAAGGCCCGGTGCGATCGAGATCCAGCCGAACGCGTTGACGAACGACGGCACCGCGAGCGGCGCCACCAGCAGCACCGTCCACAGGCGACGGCCGGGCAGGTCGGAGCGCTCGACCAGCCAGGCCGCGGCGACGCCGAGGGCGAGGCTGAGCGCGACGGCACCGGCGGTCAGCCGGACGGTGTTCCAGAGCAGATCGGCGGTGCGCTGCCGGAAGATCAGCCGGGACGCCTCGGCCCAGCCGGTCTGCACCGCCTCGTACGCGACGAAGGCGAGCGGGAGCAGGGTCAGCGCCGCCACCGCGAGCCCGGCCAGCACCAGCAGCGCCGGGGGCCGGGGGCCGCGACGGCGGCCGACCGGTGCGGCGGCGTCGGCGGGGGCGGCGGTGACGGCGACCATGGCTAGAGGAGCCCAGCCTGCTGCATCATCGAGACCACCTGCGGGCCGTTGAGCGAGCCGATGTCGACTTTCGGTGGGTCGAGCTCGGACAGTGGCTTGAGTTTCGGGTTGGCGGCGACGCCGTTGCCCAGCGGGTATTCCAGCGCCTTGCTGTCGACCAGCGCCTGCTGGCCCTGCTTGCCGGTCAGGTAGTTGACCAGCTTCTGCGCGTCCTCGGCGTGCTTGCTCGACTTGAGCACGCCGGCGCCCGAGGTGGACAGGAACGCGCCGGGGTCCTGGTGGCCGAAGAACTCCAGCTGCACGTTCTTGCTGTTGGCGCCGGACTCGGCCTGGTCCTGGTACCAGTAGTAGTGGTAGATGATCCCGGTCCTGATCTCGCCCGCGTTCACCGCGGACAGGATCGCGACGTTGTTGCGGTAGATCTTGGCGTTGGACTCGAGCCCCTTCAGCCACTCCTGCGCCTTGCTCTGGCCCTCGACCGCGACCACCGCGCTGACGATCGCCTGGAAGTCGGCGCCGGACGGGGCGATGCCGACCTGGCCCTTCCACCGCGGGTCGGCCAGGTCCATGATCGAGGCCGGCAGCTGTGCCTTCGGCACCGACTGCGTGTTGTACGCGAGCACGGTCGAGCGGCCGGCGAACCCGATCCAGTCCTTCTTCGACGACACGTACGCGGCCGGGACGTGCGCCATCGTGTCCTCGTCGAGCGGCGCGAACAGGCCCTTGTCGGACACCAGCGTCATGGCCGGCGAGTTCTCGGTGAGGAAGACGTCGGCCGGGGACGCGGAGCCTTCCTGGACGATCTGGTTGGCCAGCTCGAAGTCGCTGCCGTTGCGCAGGGTGACGTCGATCCCGGTGTCCTTGGCGAAGCCCTTGAGCATCGTGGCGACCAGGTCTTCGTGCTGCGCGTTGTAGACGACCAGCTCGGTCTTCGAGCCGGATCCGAGCCCGCATCCGGCCGCCAGGGACAAGACCGCTGCCCCGACGACCGCCGCCACCGTCGTACCGCGCCAGCGCATGAAAGGCAGCTCCATCGTCCGTTCGTTAGGTTAGGACAACCTTAGCTGCCGCGCGACAACAGCGCGCCCCCGTCCCCGGGACAGGGGGGCGCGCCAGGCGTGTGCAGGCGGACAGCGTGAGCCGGGACACGTTGCCCGTGCGGGTCGCCGGCCTCCGGATACGGCGGCCATGCGGTGGGTGCCGGGCTGGTGGGTGTCTCGGTACGATATAAGCGGAGGCGCCTCCGCTATGTCCCGGACCGGGTGGAGGACACACGAGTGTGACGGAGGAGGTATTCGTGCAGACCCGCCCGTTGCGCGCCGACGCCCAGCGCAACCGGGACCGGCTGCTCGCGGTGGCGGTGCGCGCGTTCTCCCAGGACGGCCCGGACGTCCCGCTGGACGCGATCGCCCGCGAGGCCGGGGTCGGGATCGGCACGCTCTACCGGCACTTCCCGACCCGGGAGGCGCTGGTCGAGGCGGCGTACCGGACCGAGCTCGACAAGCTCTGCGACGCCGCCCCGGCCCTGCTGACGACGCTGCCACCGGACCGGGCCCTGCGAGCCTGGATGGACCGGTTCGTCGACTACATGACCACCAAGCGCGGCATGGCCGAGGCGCTCAAGGCGGTGATCGCCTCCGGCGGCAACCCGTACGCGGTGAGCCGCGACCGGCTGCTGACCGCGGTCGGCTCGCTGCTCGACGCCGGCATCGCGGCCGGTGTGCTCCGGGCGGACGTGCCGGCCGCCGACGTGCTCACCTCGCTGTCCGGGGTGACGCTGGCCGCGACCGAGCGGGAACAGGCCGGCCGGTTGCTCGACCTGCTCGTCGACGGGCTCGTCCGGGTTGCTGCGGGGCGTTAGTCCCCGCCGGGTGTCCAGTTCCGGTCCCGGCCGGTCGCACCGAGCAGCCGGTCGAAGGGCGGGGCGTCCGCCGGCACGGCGACCGAGGGACCGAACGGGCCGCCCTCGAGGTCGGCGAAGCGCTCAGCGAACGCGAGCGCGGCCCGCACCAGCACCGGATCCGGCCGGTACGGCTGGCCGGTGCCGCGGGCCAGGTCCCAGCCGTGCACGACCAGCTCGTCGGCGACCACCGCGGCGGTCAGCTCGGCCGGCAGCGTCACCCCGCCGACCGTGGCCTCGCCGGCCCAGGCGGCCGGGTCCCGCCACGCCTCCACCAGCGCCTCCAGCCGGGTTCGCAGCAGGTCGCGCCAGCCGGCCGGCAGGTCAGCGGTCGGCTCGGGCGCGTCGTGCCGCGGCGTCTTGCGGGCGCCGTCGGTGAACGCGTCGGTCAGCCCGATCAGGTGGTCGAGCACGACCGCGACCGGCCAGCCCGGGCACGGGGTCGGGTCACCGAACTGCCGCTCGGTGACCCCGTCCGCGAGCCGCCCGATCTCCACCGCGGCCGGGGCGAGGTCGTAGGGGACAGTCATGCCCGCGTTCGTACCACGGGCGGCAACCGCGGTTGCGGTGAGTCCCGTGTGGACGGACGGCGCCGGCGGGTCACGGGTGGAACAGCGCGGTGCCGGTGGCGGCGTCGAAGACGTGCGCGCGGCGGGCGTCGAGCCGGACCCGCACCGCGTCGCCGGTCCGGACCTGCTGCCGCGCCGGGTAGAGCGCGCGCAGCGTCGCCCCGCCGGCCGCGGACAGCCCGGCGCCGGGGGCGGTGACCGGCGGGGCGCCGACCGCGAGCGTCACCGCGTGGTGCCGGCCGGTGTACTCGACGCCGGTCACCACCGCATCCACCGGCACCGTGTCCGCCGCCCCGCCCGCCTCCCGCCCCGCCGCCGGGCCCGCCTCAGTGTCCGGGTCCGTCCATACGTCCTCGGCGCGGAAGCCGAGCACGAGCGGACGATCGTCCACTTCGGACGGTGCCGGCCCCCACAGCGGGAGCGTGACGCCGCCGACCTGGTAGCCGGCCAGCTCGCCGGCGTGCACCAGCCGCCCCGGCACCAGGCCGATCGGCGCGACCATCGCCGCGACGACGAGGTCGGCCGGCCGGTCGTAGAGCGTGCCGGGCGGGTCGAGCTGGCGCACCCGGCCCTCGTGCAGCAGCGCGACCCGGTCGGCGAGGGCGAGCGCCTCGGTCGGGTCGTGCGTCACGTACAGCGTGGTGACCGCGAGCGAGCGCACCACCTCGACGATCCGGCGGCGCACCCGCAGGCGCTCGGCCGCGTCCAGGTGGGCCAGCGGCTCGTCGAGCAGGAACACCCGCGGCGTCTGCACCAGTGCCCGGCCGATGCCGACCAACCCGCGCTCGCCCTCGGAGAGCTGGTCCGGCTTGCGGTGCAGGATCCGGCTCATCCGCAGCTGCCCGGCCCGGCCGGCCACCCGACGGTCCACTTCGGACCGCGGCACCCGGCGGGCCCGCAGCCCCCAGCCCATGTTGTCGGCCGCGTCCAGGAACGGGATCAGCGCGCCGTCCTCGAAGACCATCGCGACCCGCCGCTCGCCCGGCGACATCCTGGTCGCCGGCTCGCCGTCGATGACGACCTCGCCGGCGCGCAGCGGCAGCAGCCCGGCAACGGTGCGCAGCAGCGTCGACTTGCCGCTGCCGGACGCGCCGAGCACGGCGAGCAGCTCGCCCGGGGCGGCGAGCAGCGTGACGTCCCGCAACGCGACCACGTCGCCACGGACCACGGTGACCGCGCGTACGCCGGTCTCGCCGTCCATGCGGTCCATCGTGCCGCCGCTGGCAACACCATGTCGCCACCCGTGTCCGGAACCGGTGTCTGGTCGTGACGTGAGGTGCGGTACGGGTGCGACACTCGGGGGCAATGCCGTCAGTTCCCCCGCCCGACCCCGCGGAGTGACCCTGCGCGACGTCGCGGGCGTAGCGGCCGCCGCAGAGCATCCGGTTGCCGCCGTCCGGGCTGACCGTCGGGAGTCATCCGGCTCTGAGCGGGACATCACAGCACCGGCCGCGCGGCAACATCGGTACCGTCGTCCGGTGCGTCGCGTTGCCTTGGCCGTCGCCGCCGCGCTGCTGCTGACCGCGGCGTGCTCGAGCGGTGGCGATACGGTCAGCGGTGCCCGGCCGAGCGCGTCCGCGTCCGGTGCGGCCAGCCTGGCCGGGGTCTGCCCGGCCACCGTGATCGTCCAGTCCAACTGGTGGGCGCAGGCCGAGGACGGTGCCATCTACCACCTGCTCGGCGGCGACCTGCGGGTCGACAAGCAGCACAAGCGGGTGACCGGGTCGCTGGTCGCCGACGGCGTGGACACCGGGGTCAAGCTGCAGATCCGCTCCGGCGGCCCGGCGAACGGGTTCGTCCCGGCGGCGAGCGTGCTCTACACCGACCCGTCGGTGTTGCTGGCCACCGCGGACACCGACCAGGCCATGCAGCTGGCCTCGACCCGCCCGATCAAGGCCGTGGTCGCGCCGATGGAGCGGTCGCCGGTGGTGCTGATGTTCGACCCGGCGCAGCACTCGTTCCGGACGATCTCCGACATCGGCCGGACCGACACCCGGGTGCTCTACTTCCAGGGCGCGACGTACATGGAATACCTGATCGGGTCGGGGCAGCTGAAGCGCTCGCAGACCGATCCCGGGTACGCCGGCACGCCGGACCGGTGGGTCGCCGCCCGCGGCTCGATCGTGCAGCAGGGCTTCCTCACCAACGAGCCGTTCGCGTACGAGAACGAGCTGCCGGCCTGGAACAAGAAGGTCGCCTGGCTGCTGGTCGCGGACGCCGGCTACCCGGTCTACCCGGAGACGCTGACCATCCGGCCGGACCACGAACGGGCCAACGCCACCTGCCTCAAGCGGCTGGTCCCGATGATCCAGCGGTCGGCCGTGGGCTACCTGGCCGACCCGGGTGCGACGAACGCGCTGATCGTGCAGCTGACCAAGGACTACGACGCCTACCCGTACTCGCCGCAGCGGGCGGCGTACGCGGCCAGGGTGATGCGGGACAACGGCATCGTCGGGAACGGGCCGGACGAGACGCTGGGCAACTTCGACCGGGCCAGGGTGACCCGGTTGCTCGACATCGTCCGGCCGGTGTTCGCCCGCGAGCGGGCGCCGCTGCCGGCCGGGCTGACGGTGGACGACGTGGTCACCAACGCCTACATCGACCCGAGGGTCGGCGCCGGCTCCTGACGCAGGGGACTGTGATCCGTCTCTCGCCCGGGGGCCGGTCCTGGGACGTTTCTGTCGGACCCTGAGTCCAAGCTGTGAAGCTGAAATGCCGGGAGGGGTCCGCAGCGTTCGCCCCGCGCGGAACTCGGTTGCCGACGTTTCGTGAAGGCTCTTAGCATTTTCCGCGGGTCTGGACCCCAGCCTGCAGACGGGAGAAGTCGTGACCAGCTCGCCCAGCACCGAAACTCTGGCCTCAGGGGCGGTGGCGAAAGACCCGAGACGGTGGCTCGCGCTGGCCGTGATCGCCTCGTCCCAGCTCATGGTCATCCTCGACGCGTCCATCGTGAACATCGCGCTGCCGTCGGCGCAGCGTGACCTCGGGATCTCGGACGCCGACCGGCAGTGGGTCGTCACCGCCTACACGCTGGCCTTCGGCGGCCTGCTGCTGCTCGGCGGCCGGATCGCCGACTACGCCGGTCGCAAGCGCACGCTGCTGATCGGCCTCGGCGGGTTCGCGTTCGCGTCCGCGCTCGGCGGGTTCGCCGGCAACGCCGAGATGCTGTTCGCCGCCCGCGCCCTGCAAGGTGCGTTCGCCGCGCTGCTGGCGCCGGCCGCGCTGGCCCTCATCACGGTGACGTTCACCGAGCCGAGGGAGCGGGCCAAGGCGTTCAGCGTGGTCGGCGGCATCGCCGGCGGCGGCGCCGCGATCGGCCTCGTGGTCGGCGGCGTGCTCACCGAGTACGCGTCGTGGCGCTGGTGCCTCGGTGTCAACGTGCCGATCGCGATCCTCGTGATCCTGGCCGCGATCCCGATCGTCAAGGAGAGCAAGGCGCAGGGCAGCACGAAGTACGACATCCCGGGTGCGGTCCTGTCCACGCTCGGCCTGGTCTCGCTGGTCTACGGGTTCACCGAGGCGGCCAAGCCGGACGTCGGCTGGGGCGCTCCTAGCACGATCGCCTTCCTGGTCGCGGCCGGCGTGCTGCTGGTCGGGTTCGTGCTCTGGGAGCAGCGCACGAGCAACCCCCTGCTGCCGCTGCGGATCGCCCTCGACCGCAACCGCGGCGGGTCCTACCTGGTGTTCTTGCTGGTCGGCGCCGGGCTGTTCGCGATGTTCCTGTTCCTGACCTTCTACTTGCAGGTCGTCCTGCAATACAGCCCGCTGCGGGCGTCCGCGGCGCTGCTGCCGTTCAGCGCCGGCATCATCGTCGGGGCCGGCCTGATGTCCCAGCTGATGCCGAAGCTCGGGCCGAAGCCGCTGATGGTGACTGGCCTGGCGATGGCCACGATCGGCATGCTGTGGCTGACCCAGATCGACGTGGGCACCAGCTACGCGACGCACGTGCTGCCGTCACAGGTGGTGATGAGCCTCGGCATGGCGGCGGTCTTCGTGCCGGCGTCGAGCACGGCGCTGGTCGGTATCGACCCGCACGATGCCGGGGTGGGCAGCGCGCTGCTCAACACCACCCAGCAGATCGGCGG
>Ga0207657_10007148_pt1 | contig 11465 bp, 11 predicted proteins | sample KBSC33metaG_FD_184316 | JGI IMG/M metagenome (GOLD analysis project Ga0207657, IMG submission 184316) | Corn rhizosphere microbial communities from Kellogg Biological Station, Michigan, USA - KBS C3-3 metaG (SPAdes) (version 2) | ecosystem: Host-associated > Plants > Roots > Rhizosphere > Soil ...
GAGCAAATTCTTGTCCTGGGCGGCGCGCTGCACCTCGCTCAAGGTGACGCCGGCCTCCACCGTCAGGGTCATGCCGCCCGGGTCCAGGCCGCGAAGCCTGTTCAGCCTCTTGGTGGACAGCAGCACTTCGCCATGGAATGGAATCTGCCCGCCCACCAATCCGGTATTACCGCCCTGGGGTACGATAGCGGTGCCGGTTTCGTGACAGACGGCAAGAATGGCGGAAACTTCCGCCGTGCTGGCGGGCTTGAGCAAAAGCTGAGATTGGCCGCGATATTTGCCGCGCCATTCTTCCAGATAGGGTGCGATCTCGCCCGGGTCGGTGGAAAATCCCTTGGCCCCGACCGTCTCTTTCAGCCGATCTTCGACAGCCAAAATCATCTGAGGCTCATCTGGGCGCGGCCGCGCGCCTGAGCCGGTCATTGATGGCCTCGCCGATGCCGTGATCGGGGATCGGCGAAACCGCGATCTTGGTGGCACTCTTGTCCAGCTCGCGCAGCATGGCGAAGAGATTGGCGGCGGCTTCCTTCAAATCGCCGCCGGGGCTGAGATTCAACTTGGCGCCCGGCGCCGCGCCGAAACCCAGCAGCACTTCGCCGGACTCGATCTCGCTTGCATTCAGCCGCAGGCTGGCGCGCGGCGCATAGTGGCTGGGCAATTGTCCCGGCGACTGGATCAGGCTGCCTGGCGCGCCCAGGGGGCCGATCAGATCCTCGATCTCCTCGCGCGGTATGGCGCCGGGGCGCAGCAGCAAGGGGCGGTCGCCGTCAAATCCGATCACGGTGGATTCAATGCCCAAGGTGGCGCTGCCGGCATCGAGAATGAAATCCAGCTTGCCGCCCAGGCTTTCGGCGACATGGGCCGCGGTGGTGGCGGTGATCTGGCCGGACTGGTTGGCGGACGGTCCCGCGACGGGGCGGCCGGTTTCCTTGAGCAGCGCGATGGCGGCGGGATGCGACGGCGCACGCAAGGCCACCGTGTCCAGGCCGGCGCTGACCAAAAGCGACAAGGGTGAATTCTTGCGGCGTGGCAGGACCAGGGTGAGGGCGCCGGGCCAGAACTTCTGCGCCAACGCCTGGGCGCGGGGCGAAAGTTCCACATGCCGCCGCGCTTCTTCCAGATCGGCGACATGCACGATCAGGGGATTGAACAAGGGCCGGCCCTTGGCGGCGAAAATCGCGGCCACGGCTTCGCCATTGGTGGCGTCGGCGCCCAGGCCGTAAACGGTTTCGGTCGGGAAGGCGACAAGCCCGCCCGCCTTGAGGATGCGCGCCGCTTCGGCGACGCCCTTGGCGTCGGCAATCGCGGTCTTGGTCTGGATATCGATCATGGCCGGGCAATTTAGCGCACAGCCCCCTGATGTCGAGGGCCAAGGCCCGGCAGCCCGGTGCCGAAGGCCTCATTTCGTGCCATAGAAGCAACAAAGGGGGCATCATGTCGCTGGCGGGCAAGACAGTGTTCATCACCGGCGCCAGCCGGGGCATCGGGCTGGCCATCGCGCTGCGCTGCGCGCGCGACGGCGCCAATATCGCCATTGCCGCCAAAAGTGTTACCGAAGATCCGCGCCTGCCGGGCACCATCGCCGGCGCCGCGGCCCAGATCGAACAGGCGGGCGGCAAGGCGCTGGCTTTTGCCTGTGACATCCGCTTCGAGGATCAGGTGCTGGCGGCGGTCGAGGCCTGCGCCGCGAAATTCGGCGGCATCGATATCTGCATCAACAATGCCAGCGCGATTTCCCTGACCGGTACCGAAGACACGGCGATGAAGCGTTACGACTTGATGCATCAGGTCAATGCGCGCGGAAGCTTCCTGGTTTCCAAGGCTTGCATCCCGCATCTGAAGAAAGCGGCGAACCCGCATGTGCTGATGCTGTCGCCGCCGCTCGATCTTGCGCCGAAATGGTTCGCGCCGCACCCCGCCTACACCATGGCCAAATACGGCATGAGCCTGTGCGTGCTGGGCATGGCGGAAGAATTTCGCGGCCGCATCGCCTTCAATGCGCTATGGCCGCGCACCGCCATCGCCACCGCCGCGATTCGCAATATCCTGGCGGGAGACGAGGGGATGTCCCATTGCCGCAAGCCCGACATCGTCGCCGACGCCGCCTGGCATGTCTTCAACAAGCCGAAAAGCTTCAGCGGAAACTTCCTGATCGATGACAATTTCCTGGCAGACAATGGCGTGACGGATTTCGATGCCTACCGCGTCGATCCCGGCAAGGACCTGATGCCGGATTTCTTCGTGCCGGACGATGCAACGCCACCGCCCGGCGTTTCGCTGAAAGCCGTCAGTTAGGCTTCTTATTTTCCCGGGGCTGCTCGTTGGCCGGCGTCCAGGGGGCCACGGCCGGCGCCGCCACGGGCACCGGTGCGCTGACCTCGGCGCCTTGCAGGGCTTCCCGTACCCGCTTCTTGATGTCGGACAGGGTGACGAGATAGTTGCTGTTGCGCACCCAGGCATGGACCGTCAGCGTCGTGGAAATCGGCCCCAGATTATCGACCTCGACGATCGGCGCCGGAGCCTTGAGGATGCTGGACTCGCGGGCCAGGCTTTCCAGGATGGATTTCTGCACGGCATCGATGCTTTCGCCGCGGTCGATCTCGACGGAGAAGCTGGTGCGCCGCGTCGGTTCGCGCGAGGCGTTGATGATGGTGCCGGAAAACAGAGTGGCGTTGGGAATGGAGACGAAGTTGCCGTCCTCGGTGACGATCTCGGTGCGGAACAGTCCGATCTCCCTTACCGTGCCCGCCACATCCCCAACCCTGATTTTCTCATAGACCCGGAAGGGGCGCAGGATCAGCAGCATCACCCCGGAGGCCACATTCGACAGCGTGCCTTGCAGCGCCAGGCCGATGGCCAGGCCCGCAGCGCCCAGCAAGGCGATCAGCGAGGTGGTCTGGACTCCGAACTGGCTGAGCACCGCCACCACCGTGATCGCCAGTATGCCGTAGCGCACGAAGTTGGAGATCAGCGGCTTCAAGGTGTCGTCGATGTAATGACTGCTGTCGATCAGGTCGTGCACCCAGCGCCCGATCCAGCGTGCCGCCACCCAGCCCGCGATCAGGATCAGCACCGCGATAAGGAAATTCACCGCGCCGTTGACCATCATCACGGTGAGGGCGGGAATCGCCTCCCGGACGTCGGCCGGCATGGCGCCAACGTCGGGAAGCTTGGGGGACAATGCAAACAGGGCCATGTTCATGAACTTTGTTACCAGGGTCGGCGCTCGATTGGTAACGCTTGACCGCGAAGTTGGTTTTGGAACCTATAACCGCATGCGGATCGCGCCGGTCACCACCGTCTTCAGTTATGCGGCGATTTTGGCGGCAATGTGTTTTCCGCTGGACGCTTATGCGGCATCCGAGGAGCGATTTATACCGGACTGCGCGGGAACGGTGGAGGTCGCCCATGCCACCGTCTCGCATGTGACGCCAACCGGCGGTTTGATCCTGCCCGACGGACGCGCCTTGACGTTGGAAGGCATCCGCTTGCCGCTGGACCCCATGTTGGCGACTCCCGTGCGGACGGCGATTTTGGGCATGGTCCAATCGGGCACGGTGAGTTTCACCGCCGGCCCGCCCCTTCACGACCGCTATGGCCGGTTGCGGGTTCAAGGCTTCGGCCGCGAATGGCTGCAGGCTGCGCTGCTGGAACAGGGGCTGGCGCGGGTGGCGATATCTCCCGACCGCAGCGAATGCGCGCCGGACCTGTATGAGGCCGAAGCCCGGGGCAGGGCCAGGCGCGCGGGCCTGTGGGCCCTGCCGGCTTTCCGGATCCGTACACCGCAGGACAGCGCCAAAGGCGGGTTCCAGATCGTGGAAGGCACCGTCAGCCATATCGGCCGGGCCGATGGACGGACCTTTCTGGATTTCGGCGGCGATGGCCGATGGAGCTTTTCCGCGCTGATCGCGCCGGGCGACCGGCGCGCCTTCCGCGACTTCGATCTGGACGGCCTGGCGGGGCGCCGTGTCCGCGTTCGCGGGGTTGTGCAGGATTATCGCGGACGCCCGGAGATTGCCTTGTCCAACCCTTTTCAGATCGAACTGCTCGACAATTGACACCATGCCCGAAACAAAAAAGCCCGGCATTTCTGCCGGGCCTTCCTGATGCGATAGAGGATCGCGTTTGGGACGATTTTAAGCCGCCTTCTTGGTCAGCATGCCTTCGACGCGCTTGACCGCAGTCGGCTCGTCGGTCTTTTCGACGGCCGCGACTTCGCGGGCCATGCGGGCCAGGGCTTTTTCATAAAGCTGACGTTCGGAATAGGACTGTTCCGGCTGGCCGCCGGCGCGGTGCAGGTCACGCACCACTTCGGCGATCGAAACCAGGTCACCGGAGTCGATCTTGGCTTCGTATTCCTGGGCGCGGCGCGACCACATGGTGCGCTTGATGCGGGCGCGGCCCTTGAGGGTGTTGAGGGCGCCGGCCACGACTTCCGGCGAGCTGAGCTTGCGCATGCCCACGGCCTTGGCCTTGAGGGTGGGGACGCGCAGGGTCATCTTGTCCTTTTCGAACTCGATGATGAACAATTCCAGACGCGCGCCGGCAACTTCCTTTTCCTCGATGCCGGAGACCTTGCCCACGCCATGGGTCGGATAGACGACATGGTCGTTGGTCTTGAACTCATACTTCTTGTTGGAGTTGGCAGGCACCTTCTTGACGGGCGGGGCAACGGGCTTGGGCGGGGTCTTGACGGCGGTCATCTTTTTTCCTGTGCGGACGAAACTGGCCAATCCACCGGTGGGGGCCGGATGGCGGCTGGCGTCCTGTGTCTCTGAACAGTCAGGAGGCTATCACAAGATTGTCGAAAAAGGAAGAAAAAACCGCGCCATCCCATTGATTTCGCGATGTTTATTCAAGCTTGCCGAAAGGGCAGGCAATTCAACCCTTTGTGACGGTTGTTCCGTGCGCGGAGCACAGCCGGAACGTGTGGCCCGGCTAGGAGCCCGAACCGGGATTGGGGCTGAAAAACTTCTCGAACTTGTCCGGAACGCCCTGCATCTCCTTGGCATCCGCCGGGGGCTCGCCCTTTTGGGCGATATTGGGCCAGGATTTGGCATATTCGGCATTCACCGACAGCCACTTTTCCAGGCCCGATTCGGTATCGGCCTTGATCGCTTCGGGCGGGCATTCCGGCTCGCAGACCCCGCAATCGATGCATTCGTCGGGGTTGATGACCAGCATGTTTTCGCCTTCGTAGAAGCAGTCCACGGGGCAGACCTCGACGCAATCCATGAACTTGCACTTGATGCAGGCTTCGGTGACGACATAGGTCATAGGCAGGCTCCAAGCGGCCGTTTATCGGAAAACCGGGCTGTGCTTACGGCGCGTCGGCCCGGGAGGCAAGGGTATTGAGGCCGCAGTAATTGCGAATAATTCTCAATTAATCGAGGATCTCGTAAAGGGCCTGCGCATCCTTCGCCGAACCACGCTTTTCCGCGATCGCCAGCACCCGCACCGCGATCACCCGCGCGCCCTTGCCCAAAGTGAGGACGTCCCCTGCCTTCAGCACATGGCCGGGCTTTGTCACCTTCACCCCGTTCAGACGGACACGGCCCGCCGCCGTTGCGGCCTGCGCCAGCGGCCGCGTGCGATAGAAGCGGGCACAGAACAGCCATTTGTCGAGACGGCTCACCGCAGGCGGAGCGCAGCCAACCCCGCGAATGGCGAATTGGGATCCGGCGGCGCGGGTTTGGGCGCTTGCGCGCGGCGGCGCGGCTTTTCCTTGGCGCGTCGCCATACCGGCTTGGCGCCCGCCACCGCCACGCTCCGCCAGCCCAGCGCGGCGATAACCGTGCCGGCTTCTTCCTTGCTCGCGCCCAGCAGCGACACAAGTTTGGTCATCACCGTCTCCGCATCGGTGCCGGAGGAGAGCGCCTGTTCCAGTTCATCCTCCAGCCGTTCCAGCATGTCGAAGCGGATGGCGCGCCCGCCAAGGACTGCAAAGCCGGCGGGATGCAGAGCGGCGGCATCCGCATCCTTGTCGGCGGCGAAGGATGTCAGTCCTGGCGCGGGCGGAGCAGGCGGCGCCTCTTTGCGGGTCCACACGCCCCACAACAAGGTGAGCAAGGCCGCCGCGTCGGGCCGCAGCAGCTTGGGCAGATAGACGGTGCGCCGTCCGAACCACACCCCGAAAGGACGCAGCGCCCGCACCAGCACGCCCAGTTTTTCCGGCAGCGCCAGCGGGGCGCGGTCCAGGGCGGCGAAGTTTTCCGCCAGTTGATGGGCGATGCCGCGCGCCTGGCCGCTCAAGGCGCTTTCCTGGCCCGTCTTGGCTTCGGCGGCGTCGCGCAGCGCCAGAAGCGGTCCCAGCTTGGCGGCAATCCGCGCCGCGACCCAGGCCTGGAGCCGTGCCTGCAAGGCGTCGGTCTTCACATGCGCGTCCGCCAGCATCTCGATAGTGGGCGCCAGCGGCGAGGGCCCCGCCGTGAGGCGGCCCACAATGGCGCCTTCCCACCACAGCTTGCCATGCTCGCTGAGCGTGATGGCCTTGTCGTCCGCGGCCGCAAGCGCCGCGCTGCGCGTGGCGATTTCGCTTTCCAAACCTTTCAGCGCCGCGGCGCGCAAGGTGCGGCCGTGAATCCCCACCGCGCGCGGGTCCGGCACGAAGCGAAAGCCTTCCAGCTTGCCGATGGCCTCGCCGCCGATGGAGACGCCGCCGGCTTCATCCAGCGCCAATGACGCGAATTCGTCGTCGCGCAAATGCTTCATCAGCACCGAAGTGCGCCGGTCGATGAAACGTTGCGTCAGCCTTTCATGCAGCGCATCCGACAGCCGGTCTTCCACCGCGCGGGTGACGCCCTGCCAATGGGCGCCGTCGCGCGTCCAGCCCTGGCGATGGGCGGCATAGGTATAGGTGCGGATCTGCGCCAGCCGCCCCGACAAAGTGGCGACGTCGCCCTCGATGACATCGGCGCGGGCAATCTGGCGCGCCAGCCAGTCGTCGGGAATGACATGGGCTTCCCCGCTGAGAAACAGGAAGATGTTGCGCACCAGCTTGATATGCTCGTCCGTGGAAAGCTTGCGAAAGTCGGGCAACTGGCAGACGTCCCACAGCTGCGCGACCCGGTCACGCGAGGCCGCCACGGCCTTGATCTCGTCATCCGCCGAAAGGAATTTCAACGCCGTCGCATCGCTGGAAGGGCGGGCCCGCGTCAGTCCGCGTTCCGGCGGCGGTGCATCCAGGCTGTCGTTCAAGGCATCGAGGCTGCGGAAATCCAGATCGGAATTGCGCCATTGCAATACCCGCACCGGCTCGTACCGGTGGGTTTCCACCCGCTGCACCAGTTCGTCCTCGAAGGGCTCGCAATCGCCGGTGACGCCGAACGTGCCGTCATTCATATAGCGCCCGGCGCGGCCCGCGATCTGGCCGATCTCGTCGGGCCGCAACGAACGCATGCGGGCGCCGTCGAACTTGTCGCGCGCCGCGAAGGCGACATGGTCGACATCCATGTTCAGTCCCATGCCGATGGCGTCGGTCGCCACCAGGAAATCCACATCGCCCGATTGATACAGTTCGACCTGGGCATTGCGCGTGCGCGGAGACAGCGCGCCCAGCACCACCGCAGCCCCGCCGCGCTGGCGGCGGATCAGTTCGGCGACGCCATAGACATCCTCCGCGGAAAATCCCACCACCGCCGAGCGGCGGGGCAGGCGGGTGAGTTTTTTCGCGCCGCTATAGGCAAGGTCGGAAAAGCGCGCCCGGCTGATGAACCAGGCCCTGGGAATGAATTTCTGGATGATGCCGCGCATGGTGTCGCTGCCCAGCAGCATGGTTTCTTCCAGGCCCCGGGCATGCAGCAGCCGGTCGGTGAAAACATGGCCGCGCTCGGGATCGGCGCAGAGCTGGATCTCGTCGATCACCAGGCAGGCGACCGGAATATCCAGCGGCATGGCTTCGACGGTGCAGACGTAAAATCGCGGCGCCTTGGGAACGATCTTCTCTTCGCCGGTGATCAGCGCGACCTCCTGCGGTCCGCGCATCTTCACGATCCGGTCATAAACCTCGCGCGCCAGCAGGCGCAGCGGCAGCCCGATCATGCCGGACTTGTGGGCCAGCATGCGTTCGATGGCGAAGAAGGTCTTGCCGGTATTGGTCGGCCCCAGGACCGCGGTGACCTTGGCGGCGGCTTTCATGGTCATGGATGTCCGCCTGGCCGGTTGCGGGTTGGGATGGGGCAATAGCTGCGTCGCAATAGCGGCTTACCCCGCATGGAACGGCCGGCTTCCCCCCCCTGTATCGGCCACAATCGATGGCTGTGGATGCAACACCGGGAAACAGCACATAAGTAGAACATTAGAAGTCCGAATCACTAACCAATTTAATATCTGCGTTTGTTCTCATACATTTAGCCGGTTTCGGCCACCGGCAAACCACCACATCTAGTGGTCCTTCCGACCAATCGGGCTTTGTCTGGCCCCGGCGACTCTATTCCGTACCCTGATCAATACGTGGAACTTTCGCTGACATTTTCAGGGCTTAAAGCCTTTGGGCACCTGGCCGTCCACCTTCACGGAATTGGCCAGGATCGCCAGCACGCCATATTTGGTGTCGGCCCAAATTCGGACGGGTACGGAGTAATCATGGCCCGTCACCGTGCTGGGCAAGGTGACGAACCAGGCGTGGATCACGGGGAATTCCTCATTCTGTTTGAGCACCCGCGGCCGGAAGCCCGCGATCTGGCGATAGCGCGCATCGCATTGCACACCCTTGCCCTGATACAGGCCGCTGTCGAGCCGGACATCGACGTCGCGCACCTTGGTGATTTCGATGTCATAGCGGCGGCGGCCGTCGAACACCGGCGCGGTGAGGGCGCAGGGATTGCCCGCCTGCGCCGACACACCGCTGAAAATCAGGGTTATGGCGCTCAAGGGATCCAGGGTGTTCTTGGTGTCGTCGGGCTTCACTTCAAAACCGGTGGTGGAATAGACCGGATCGGCATAGAGGCGCGGCGGCGCGCCGTTTTCATAGGTCAGCGAGACTTCCTGCTTCTTGCCGGCGCGGCCGGTGTAGAAACTGTCATAGAGGCCGGGCGTAAAATTCTTCGCGCCCAGTTTGCCGGTTGACGTCGCCTGGATTTCCGACTGCCAGAAGGCGTTCACCACACCGGAGGTCTGCAAGGTCGAGACCGAATGATAGTCTCCGGCGCGCAGGGTGGCATCCAGGCTCATCTGGCCCATGGTGATACCCCCCGCATAGAGGGTCATGGCGACCTCCAGCCGGGAGCCCGGCTGGCTGGGGCCATCGCTGGCGGCGCCGCCCGCGGCAAGCGCAGGCAGGCTCCAGGCCAGGGCAGGGATCAGAAGGAAAGCGGTTTTCTGCATGGCGACCCGTGTTCGGCCTGTATCAGAACGGCCGGAATGTGCCTGTTTATATTGGTGCTTTTGGGGCGAAGGCCAAGCCCAAACCGCGTCCGGGCAGTGATGGCTTGACCATCGCGCCCGATTTGCCTATGTACCCCCCTCTTTTGCGGGGACAACCCGCTGAAATCCTTGCGAATCGTGAGAATTGCCCATGTCCCGCCGCTGCGAATTGACCGGTAAAGGCACCCAGGTTGGCCACAATGTCAGCCATGCCAACAACAAGACCAAGCGGATCTACCGCCCGAATCTGCAGACCATCGCGCTGGCCAGCGAGATCTTGGGCAACAGCTACAAGCTGCGCATTTCCATGAACGCGCTGCGTTCCGTCGACCGCAATGGCGGCCTGGACCCCTTCATCCTGAAGTCCAAGGACAGCGTGCTGTCGCCCAAGGCGCTGCGCCTGAAGCGCGCCATCGCCAAGAAGGCCGCCGCCAAGGCGGCCTGACGTCTCGCCGGTCACCGGCGCGCCCGCACCACATGACCGCCGGCTCTATCGGGGTGAATGCGTTTGCCCAAATAGCGCGCGCCGATTTCGCGCGGCCCCAGATCTTCGATCTCCGCGAAATCCCGCAATAGCCCCGCAATGTCCGGCGGCTGAAAATGGGACCGGAACGGTTCGCCCAGCGCCGCGACGCGCTCCGCCAGCGCTAAGAAATTCTTGCGCTGCCTGGGCGCGTAATTTTCCGGCGGCTCTGAATAGTCGAAGACGATTTCGCTGCCGGGCACGCTGGCGACAAAGCGCAATGTCGCATCGATCGCATCCCGCGTCAGGTAGGGCACGACCCCCAGCCAGACAAAGAATGCCGGTATGGATGCATCGAAGCCGGCAGAGGCCAGAGCATCGGAAAGTCGCTGATGCTCGAAATCGACGGGCGCGAAGCACAAGCTTTTCGGCAGGGCGATATCCATCGCGGCGAGATGTCGGCGTTTCCATTCTTGGGTGGTGGGGTGGTCCACTTCAAACACTGTCACATAGGGATTTCGCAAGGCGCTGGTGTCCAGCCCGGCGCCCAGCACCACCACCTGGCGCAGGCCTCGCGCCGCCGCCGCCTCCAGGCGGTCTTGCGCAAACCGGCTGCGCGCCGCCACAAACAAACGCATATGGCGGTGCTGTTGTGTGGCGCGCTCAGCGATCAACGCCTGGGCATCCGGGCCCAATATGGATTTGGCGAAGGGATCGCTGAAAATCCGCCCGCCTTCCAAGACTTGATGAACGGCGCGATGAACCGCCACGCCGAGTGCCGTACGACTGGGTCCCTGGAACGACATCAGGCCCGTTTGCGGCCGCGGCCCGGCACAGCGTCTTCCGCGAACAGATCGATCAGCTGTTCGGTCATGGCGCCGCCCAGCTGCTCAGCATCCACGATGGTAACCGCCTTGCGGTAATAGCGCGTCACGTCATGGCCGATGCCGATGGCGGTGAGTTCGACGCTGGAGCGGGTCTCGATTTCCTCGATCACCCGCCTGAGATGCTTTTCCAGGTAATTGCCGCTGTTGACCGACAGGGTGGAATCGTCCACCGGCGCGCCGTCGGAAATCACCATCAGGATCTTGCGCTGTTCGGGGCGCGCCACGATGCGGTTGTGCGCCCAGGTCAGCGCCTCGCCGTCGATATTTTCCTTCAGCAGGCCTTCGCGCATCATCAGGCCAAGATTGCGCTTGGCCCGCCGCCAGGGCTCGTCGCCGGATTTGTAGATGATGTGGCGCAGGTCGTTGAGCCGGCCCGGCCCGGGTGGCTTGCCGGCGCTCAGCCACTTCTCGCGCGCCTGGCCGCCCTTCCAGGCGCGGGTGGTGAAGCCCAGTATTTCCGTCTTCACGCCCACCCGTTCCAGGGTGCGGCCCAGTATGTCGGCGCACATCGCCGCCACCATGATGGGGCGCCCGCGCATCGAGCCGGAATTGTCCAGCAGCAAGGTCACGCAGGTATCGCGGAAAGTGGTGTCCTTCTCGCGCTTGAAGGACAAGGGATACATGGGATCGATGATGATGCGGGTGAGGCGGGAGGCATCCAGCATGCCTTCCTCCAGGTCATATTCCCAATGGCGGTTCTGCTGCGCCAGAAGCAGGCGTTGCAGCTTGTTGGCCAGGCGCGACACCACGCC
>Ga0207657_10007149_pt1 | contig 11465 bp, 8 predicted proteins | sample KBSC33metaG_FD_184316 | JGI IMG/M metagenome (GOLD analysis project Ga0207657, IMG submission 184316) | Corn rhizosphere microbial communities from Kellogg Biological Station, Michigan, USA - KBS C3-3 metaG (SPAdes) (version 2) | ecosystem: Host-associated > Plants > Roots > Rhizosphere > Soil ...
GGGCGTGAGGCGACCGTGAGGTCGGCCACGGCCCCGATCGAGGCCAGCGCCTCGCCGCGAAACCCCAGCGTCCGGATGTCGTCGAGCCCGTCGTCGCGGAGCTTTGAGGTCGCATGCCGCTCGACCGACAGCATGAGGTCGGCTTCGCCCATGCCGAACCCGTCATCCTCGACCCGGATCAGCCCGAGCCCGCCGCCTGCCGTGGTCAGCCGGATGCGCGTTGCACCGGCGTCGATGGCATTTTCGATCAGCTCCTTGACGACGCTCGCCGGCCGCTCGACCACCTCGCCGGCGGCGATCCTATTGATGAGTTCGTCGGGCAGTTGCCGGATCGGCATGGGCGATTCTCCTTGGCCGGAGCTTAGCGCAAGCCGACCCCTGATGCTGCCCGGTTCTTGCGTCGCCCGCCGCTCCCGCCTGATCCCTCTCCCTCGCACGGCCTTGCATTGGCCATCGGCCCCATCGTCTCCCTCCCCCTTGAGGGGAGGGATCAAGGGTGGGGGTACCCTCCGCCGGGCATTGAGTTTGCAGCAACCCCCACCCGGCTGCCGCCACCCTCCCTCAAGGGGGAGGGGAACCCAGCCTCACGGCTCCATCACACCCTCCCCCTTGCGGGGAGGGCTGGGGTGGGGGTCCTGCCTCCGGCGCAATGCCCACAACTCACCCGGGATAAACCGCCACCCGCGTCCACGCGCGTGGCGCAACACTCACCTGCACCTCGCCATCACGCACCGGCAAGCTCTCGCCCGCCTCGCCCGACAGGCTCGTCCGGTTGGCCCGCGCCGGCCTGAGTTCGCCGGCCCCAAGCTTGACCTCGACCGCCTTGTCGCTCGGGTTGAGCAGCGTCAGCGCGACGCCCTTGCCTTCCGGCTCGAGCCGCGTCAGCAACACTTCGCCAAGCTCCGCGCGGAGCAGCGATCCCGCTTCGTGCCGTACCGGCCCGCGCCCGGCATAGAGGTGGCCGGCGAGCGGTTGCACGCGGGCCAGCGCCCCCTGTACCGCCGTGCCGAGCGGCTGCTTCTCTCCCGCCAGCAGCCAGAACCGGAAGCGGATCTGCGCCCCCTGGTCCGCCTGGAAATTCGTCGACCAGTAATTGTTGGTGAGCCAGGCGATCGGCGTCGGCCGCTCGCGCGCCACCCGCCCGTCCGGCTCGCCGAAGCGGCCGAAGGTAAAGCCGCCGAACAGCCAGAGCGGCGCGTCGGGACAGGCAATGATCAGCTCGCGCCTGGCATCGGCGATGCGCACAAAGCGCTGCGTGGTGACATAGTGGCGGCTGGCATAGGGCAATTGTTCGTCATCGAGCTTCAGCGTCGCCCCGCCCGTCTCGAAGTCGACGTCCCAGCCGGCGCCGAGCGCCGTCGGCAGCGGCAGGTAGAGCGCATGCGGCGCGGCGTCCGGTGCCTTGGTCACCACCGCCTCGATGCCGAGCGCCGGATCGTCCGGCAGCAGCCGGTAGATCACCTCCACCCGGTCGCCGGAGGGCAGCGTGAAATGCTGGGCGATCTCGGCGCTGCCGCGCCGCAGCGTCGCGTGCATGTCCTCGATCACCCCGGCATCGCGCTCCGCCTGCCAGTCATGATGCCACGCCTTGTGCCAGTCGGGCGATTCGAGCTCGACCACGTCGAACATGTCGGTGCGGATGCCCGAAGCGATACGCTCCAGCACCGGCACGCCGAATTTCAGCTGGTCCGCCGCCGGCCCTGCCACCTCGATACCGTCGAGCTTGTACGAAGCGACGCCACCCGACGGATCGAGCATCAGCGTCACCCGCCCATTCGACAGCACGCCATCCTTCGCCACCAGTTTGTCCGTCGGCGCCGGTTTCACCTCGGCCGCCGGCAGGGTGAGGTAGGAGAGGCCCGGCACGCTGAACGGCACCGTCCAATAGGCACGGTCGTCGCTGAGGTCGGACAGCACCACGTCCTGGCGCTGGATACGGTGCGAATCCGGCCCCGAGGGCACCAGGTCTTCGAGCCCGAAGCCGCGCTGCGGGTCGGGCGCCCCCGCCATCGGCGGCAGGTAGGGCAACCGCAGGGATTGCGTCACCGCGAACGGATGCGGGTTGTAGACCAATAGCGTCGGCGCCTCGCCGCCCGCCTCGCCCGCCAACGCCTCGAGCCCGTCGCGTCGCAGCATGCGGGCGACGCTCGCCCCATCGGCTGCCGTCGCCAGCTTCAGCAATTGCTGGGTGCGCGTTTCGGGTGAAAACGGATGGCTGATCGACCGGTCGGCGCCCCAGGTGTGCTCGGCATAGAGCGCCAGGCCTTCGCGCGCCCGCTCGGTGAGCGCCGCGGAGCGATAATGCTGCTTGCCCGGCCGCCATGCCTCGAGGCCGAGCGCCGCGTCAAGGTCGCGCTGGCCGCGCAGCATCTGCGCCGTCTCGTGCGCCGTGCTGCCGGCGCCGAAATTCCACCAATCGGTCCAGTCGCCCCTGAGCGTCGGCAGGGTCTCGGCCGGCTGCGCCCGAACCCGGTCGAAAAACTCGGTGATCGTGCCGAGCCGGAGCTTCACCCCGCCCGAGGCGGCATTGCCCTCGTTGAAGCGGCGGACGAAATCGGGGATCGCCGCCTGCGGCGACGCGTTGTCGTGGTAGCGCACATTGGTGAGCTGCTGCATCAGGAAGGGATGCGGATAGCCCCCGTCCTCCCAGCGCTTGGTCCAGGCCGGCACGCGCGCCCGCGCTTCCTCCATGTCGAGCGGAATCCTGAGGCTTTTGTCGCTGGTGACGCCGTAGATGAAGCCATTATAGGCTGTGATCGTCCGGCCGCCCGGCGCCTGCCAGTTGAAGGCCCGCGGCCAGGGCTTCAGCGCATGCCCGTAATGCTCGTTGATGGCCATCGAGATGCCGGTGATGCCGTGGTCGAGCAGCGCATCGACGACGCCCCAGGGCAACCCGTTGACGTCGGTGTTCATTGCCGAGCGTACCGGAATGCCGAGGCTGCGCAGGAATCTCAGCGCCCTGAGGCCGTCGACCACCATGGAGTGGTCCATCAGCGGCGTCATGTGCCAGCCCATGCCGGCGACGTCGAACTGGCCGTTCTTCACCGCCGCCATGAAGCGGTCGTGATCCTTGCTGGTGGCGTGCTGCCACCAGTCGACGGTGATGCCGGTGACCTCGCAGGTCCAGCGGAATTTCGCATCGTCCGGATAGTCCGCGGTGCGCTCGGCGATATCCAGCGCCTCGTCGATGAAACGGCGATGCAGTTCCATCACCACCGGCTGCGGATGGGTGTAGCCGATGTCGGTATGGGAATGATGGACAAACAGAATTTCGTTGATCATGGGAGGTCCCTGTCTGCCGCCCTCAGGCGGTCTGGAAATCGGCGATGGCGATCGCCATCGGCGTACCGATGGCAAGGTTCTGCAACGGTTCGCCCAACTCCCCGTCCGCGACCGGAAAGACCGTCACGCGATCCGCATCCTGGTTGGCGACGATGAGATGCCGCCCATCCGGCGACAGGGCGAAATCGCGCGGCGTGGCGCCGCCGGAGGGCCAGCGGAAACGCTGCGTCAGCCTGCCGGTCGTTTCGTCGACCGTCGCGCCGATGATCTCGTTGCACTCGCGCAGCCCGGCGAGGAGATGCCTGCCGTCGGCCGTCAGCAGGATGCCCGCCGGCTGCACGATGGCCGAACCGGTCTGGGGAATGCCGAACTGGTCGATGAGGCGCAGCGTGCCGCTCCTTCCGTCCACCTCGAACGACCACAGTGATGCGAGGAGTTCCGCCACCATGAACAGCCGCCGGCCATCCGCGCTGCAGGCGAGGTGCCGCGGCCCGGTCCCCGGGGGCAGCGCGAAATCGGCCTCGGGCCGGGCCGTCAGGCTGCCGTCGGCGCCCAGCGCATAAACGACGATGCGGTCCATGCCGAGATCGGCGACATGAAGCCAGCGCCCGTCCGGCGAGGGCAGGACGCAATGGGCGTGCGCCCGCTCCTGCCGCGCCGCATTGGGACCGCTGCCGAAATGCGTGGCACTGGCCACCGCCGGCAGCAGCGCGCCGTTCGGCCCGACCGGAAATACGTCGACAGCGCCCTCCGGCGCCCCCTCGGGCACCACGGCATTGTAGTTCGCGACGATCAGGAACCGTCCGTCGGGTGTGAAGCGCGCATGGCAGGCGGTCTGCCCGCTCGATGGCTGCCGGCCCAGCAGCATGAGCTTGCCATCCGGGCCGATGGCAAAGCTCGCCACCCAGCTCCGGTCGGTCCCCGGCACCTCGCAGATGGCGTGCAGCCGTCGCCGCGGCGCATCGACCACCAGCCAACTGGTGTCGTCGATGCCGCGATATTCGGCCACCGGGCGGAGCTGGCCCGTCGCCGGCTCGAGGGCAAAGCTGGTGATGCCGCGCCCATTGGCCTCGCCATAATTGGGCGCCGGCCGCGTCAGGCTGCCAGTGAAGGCAAGGATCGGCAAATCTCTCTCCCTTGAAGCGGCCGCGCGCCTGCTACCGGTCCCCCGCGGCGGGCCACCCTGCCCATCCGATCGCGGCTTCGGCACGCATTGACACCGCTAGTATGGTAGTCCTACATTCGCTTGGCAAGAGCGAACAGAGAGCTGGATGAGCAACACGACGAACGCGGTCCTGGTGACCGGGGCAGCGATGGGAATAGGCCGTGCGGTCGCCGAAGCGCTGGCCGCGGAAGGCCGGCCGCTGGTGCTTTTCGACCGCGACGCAAAGGCTTTGCAGCAGGCCGCGGCCGCCCTAGGCGGCAACGTCGTCGCCCACACTGGCTCGGTTGCCAACCTGCCCGATTGCGAAGCCGCCGTACGGCTCGCCGTCGAGCGCTTCGGCGGCCTCGCGGGCGTCTCCCACAATGCCGGCATCCAGCGCTACGGCGACGTCATCACCACCTCCGAAGCGCTCTGGAACGAGGTCATGGACGTCAATTTGCGCGGCGGCTTCAACGTCGCCAAGGCGGCGATGCCCGAGCTGCGCCGCAACAAGGGCGTCATCGTGCTGATGGCCTCGGTGCAGGGCATGGCGGCACAAAAAGGCGCGCTGGCCTATGTCGTCGCCAAGCACGGCATGATTGGCCTGGTCACCGGCATGGCGATGGACGAAGCCGAGCACGGCGTGCGCGTGCTTGGCGTCGCACCCGGCTCCGTCGACACCCCGATGCTGCGCGATGCCATCGCGCTCGATCCCCACCCCGACGCCCTCAACCGCGAGATCGACGCCATGCACCCCCTCGGCCGGCGCGCCCGGCCGGAAGAGGTCGCCAACGTGGTCGCCTTCCTGCTCTCCGACAAGGCGTCGTTCATGACCGGCGAGACGGTGCGGGTCGATGGCGGGCTGATGTCGCGCATCCCGGGCGCGCCGAAGACGGAAGACCAGCCGGCATGAAAATCGTCGACATCAAGGCCACCACCGTCGCCATGCCGCTCGAGGCGCCGCTGCGCCACGCGGCCGGCGCCCATTGGGGGCGGTTCGTGCGCACCATCGTCGAAATCGTCACCGACGAGGGGCTTTCCGGCTGGGGGGAACTCGGCGGCGGCGGCGAGACGGCGGAGAATTCCGTGCGCGGCCTCCTGCCCTATCTCAAGGGCCACGATCCGCTGCAGCTCGAGCAGTTGCGCTGGAAGATCATGAATCCGGTGGCCAGCCTCTACAATTCGCGCATGCAGGTGCACGCGGCGCTCGAAATGGCCTGCATCGACGTTGCCGGCAAGGCCCTCGGCATTCGCGCCTGCGACCTGCTCGGCGGAGCGGTGCGGGAAACCATCCCGTTCGCCAGCTATCTGTTCTATCGCTACGCCAGCCCCGAGAACGGCTTCGGCGACGAGTTCACCGCCGAGGCCGTCGTCGCCGAGGCGAAGCGCCAGAAGCGCCTCAACGGCTTCAAGACGCACAAGCTCAAGGGGGGAGTGTTCGCTCCCGAGCACGACGTCGAGGTGTTTTCCGCCCTCGCCGACGCCTTCCCCGGCGACCGTTTCCGGCTCGACCCCAACAGCGTCTGGTCGGTCGAGGAATCGATCTGGGTGGCGAGCCAGATCGCCCACATCCGCAACGACTATTTCGAGGACCCCTGCTTCGGCCTCGAAGGCATGCGGCGGGTGCGCGAGCGCATCTCGATCCCCACCGCCACCAATACCGTCGTGGTGAATTTCGAACAGCTCGCCCAGTGCATCAAGCACGATGCGGTGGATGTAATCCTGCTCGACACCACCTTCTGGGGCGGCCTCCGCCAGGCCTACAAGGCCGGCCAGGTGCTCGAAACCTTCCAGTTCGGCGCCAGCGTCCATTCCTCGGGCGAGCTCGGCATCCAGCTCGCCTCGATGCTGCACCTCGGCGCCGCCTTGCCCAATCTGGGCTTCGCCGCCGACGCCCACTACCATCATCTGCTCGATGACATCATCGTCGGCGGCAAGCTCAAATACGTCGACGGCGCCATCGCCCTGCCCACGGGGCCCGGGCTCGGCGTCGAGGTCGACCGCGACAAGCTCGCCCACTACGCCGACTATTACCGCAAGGTCGGCGGCTACACCTACGATCGCGATCCCCGCCGTCCCGACTGGTATTCGATCCAGCCCGAGATGCGCTACGCCGATCCGGCGGCGGTTTGAGGGAGCGCGCATGGCAACTGTTACCCTCAGGGATATCGTCAAGGTCTACGGCGACTTCGTCGCCATCAAGGGCGTCGATCTCGACATCGACGACGGTACCTTCGTGGTGCTGGTCGGACCTTCCGGTTGCGGCAAGTCCACCATCCTCAGGATGATCGCCGGGCTCGAGACGATCTCCTACGGCGAGCTCAAGATCAACGACCGGCTGGTCAACGACCTGCCGTCGCGCGAGCGCGGCATCGCCATGGTGTTCCAGAGTTACGCGCTCTATCCGCACATGAGCGTCAACGGCAATCTGAGCTTCGGCCTCAGGATCACCGGCGTCCCCAAGCCGGAGATCGAGCGCCGGCGCGGCGATGCGGCCCGCCTGCTCGGGCTCGACCCCTATCTCGACCGCCGCCCCTCGCAGCTGTCGGGCGGGCAGCGCCAGCGCGTCGCCATCGGTCGCGCCATGGTGCGCGAGCCCGAAGTGTTCCTGTTCGACGAGCCGCTATCCAACCTCGACGCCAAGCTCCGGACCCAGACCCGCCTCGAGATCAAGCGCCTGCAGCGCCAGCTCGGCGCCACCGTGGTGTTCGTCACCCACGACCAGGTCGAGGCGATGACGCTGGCCGACCGTATCGTCGTGCTGCAGGATGGCCGGGTGGAGCAGATCGGCAGCCCGCTCGACGTGTTCGAGCGGCCGCGCAACCAGTTCGTCGCCGGCTTCATCGGCGCCCCCTCGATGAACTTCCTCGATGCCGTCGTCGGCGACAGCGGCACCGTGACGGCAGGCGGCCTCATCGTGCCGATCGATGCCGCCCTCTACGACCTGCCGCCCCCCGGCACGCCGGTGGTGCTCGGCATCCGGCCCGAGGACGTGGTGCCGGAAGGCCACGGCACCAGGCCGGCGCTTGGCGTCGATTTCGACGCCGCCGTCGGCCTCTCCGAAATGCTCGGCAACGAAAGCCTGCTGTTCACCGAATTGGGCGGCACCGAGATCGTCGCCCGCATGCAGCATCCGCGGGTCGTGCCGCCCGGCGAAGTGGTGAAATTCCGCCTCGACGGGGCCCGCGCCCATCTGTTCGACAGTGAAAGTAAGACCTCGATCCGGCGCTAGCCGGTCCATAAGTCAACGGGAGAGAGAAATGTCGCACTTCAGATCCATCACCGCGGTGGCCGTCGCCTCGGCGGCCATCTTTGCCGTCGGGGGCGCCGTCGCCGCCGACCTCAGCCTCTATTCGGACAAGACCCCCTGGGACGCCGGCATGACCCAGCTCGCCGACCAGGCCAGCAAGGCCTCCGGCCAGACCATCAAGCTGCAGGACATCACCCCGACCGACAAGTACCAGGCGTTCATGCAGACCTCGATCGCCGGCAACAACGTGCCGGCCTTCTTCACCTGGTGGAACGGCCAGCAGCTCTCCGACCTCGCCGCGACCGGCGCCATCGCCGACCTCACCCCCTATTGGGACCAGGCCATCAAGGACGGCAATTTCTCCGCCGCCCAGAAGGATCTCGTCAGTGTCGACGGCAAGCCCTACGGCATCCTGCTCAACGTCGCCAACTGGGTGGTGTTCTACAACACCAAGGATTTCGAGAAGGCCGGCATCAGCGCCCCGCCCAAGACCTGGGACGAACTGATGGCCGATTGCGACAAGCTCAAGGCCGCCGGCATCACCCCGTTCAATGCCCCGACCTCGGGCGGCTGGATGCCGTTCATCTGGTTCTCGCAACTGGTGCTCGGCACCAACCCCGACGCCTTCGTCGGGCTGACCTCCAACAAGACCGCCTATGACGGCCCCGAAGTGCACAAGGCGTTCCAGATCTGGGGCGACATGTACAAGAAGGGCTATTTCACCGACCCGCGCGAGCAGGACGATTCCAAGTTCTTCGCCGACGGCAGCGCCGCCATGTTCCTCATCGGGGACTGGCACTCGGGCCAGTTCGCCACCATGGGGATGAAGCCGGGCGTCGACTTCAAGACCTTCCTGATGCCGTCCGTCACCCCCGACGTGCCGCAATCGGTGATCGTCGAGGCCTCGCCGATCGTCGTCTCCAAGGCGGCGCTCGATGCCAACCCGGACCTCGGCAAGGCGATCACCGCCATGATGAGCCCGGAAGCCTCCAACGCGCTGGGCTCCACCGTGCAGGTCTATAACGGCAACCTCAAGGGCACCCCGCCGAACGAGATCATCAAGGCCGACAACGACCTCGTCGCCGCCGCCAAGCCGCGGGCGCTGGTGCGCTGGTGGGAAGCCGTGCCGTCCCAGATCCAGGGCGATCTCGTGGCGCAGATGGGCTCCTTCATGCTGAACCCGACGCCGGACAATGGCGAGAAGGTGATGAAGCAGATGCAGGCGATCAACGCCGACTATTGGGCCAGCAAGTAACGGTCTTCGCCCCCGCCAGCCACGCCTCGGTGCGGCTGGCCTCTACTCCATTGTCCACTCACCGGGTCATTCCCGCGAAAGCGGGAATCCCTGTTTGGGTCGGCACCGACCGAGTTTGCAGGTAACGGAGATTCCCGCTTTCGCGGGAATCTCCTGGCGGATGAATCGCTCTTCGTCGTCATTACAGGAAGCCGCAGAATCCCATGCCCGCCCCCGCCCCTCCATCGCTGCTGACGCCCGAGCTGCTCGGACAGGCGCGGGCCCGCGAGCGGCGCGTCGCCTGGCAGCAGACGCGGGTGGCGTGGCTGTTCATCGCCCCGGCGGTGCTGATGGTCGGGCTGTTCCTGTTGCTGCCGGTCGTCGTCAACGTCATCCTGAGCTTCACCAAATGGCAGAAGTTCACCGGGCTCGACAAATTCGCCGGCGGCTCCAACTACGCCCGCCTGTTCGCGGTGCCCTACTTTTCCGAGGCGCTGACCAACACCGCCTTCTGGGTGGTCGGGGCCATCGTGCTGCCGCTCGCCGTGGCGCTGGGTCTCGCGCTGCTGCTGCGCAACATCGCCTTCCAGGAAACCTTCAAGAGCCTCTATTTCCTGCCGAAAGTCCTGGCCCCCACGGCGGTCGGCGCCATCTGGTATTACGTTTACGCACCGCATGGGGTGATCAACTCGATCGTCTCCGGCCTGACCGGCCACCCCTTCGATTTCGGCTGGCTCTACAACGACAATACCGTCACCCCGGCGGTGATCGTCACCTTCGTCTGGCAGACAGTGGGCATCACCATGGTGCTGCTGCTGCTCGGGCTGGCCGCGATTCCGAAGGACCCCATCGAGGCGGCCCGCGTCGATGGCGCCTCGCCGGGCCAGATCTTCCGCCACATCGTCTGGCCGCTGCTGCTGCCGACCGTGCTGGTGGTCACTATTCTCAATGTTGCCGCCGGCTTCACCACCTTCGACCTGCTGTGGGTGATGGCAAGCGATTATCCGGGCAAGCGCACCCTCTCGCTCGCCGTCTACATGTACTACGAATCCTTCTCCAATGGCGGCTGGGCCTATGGCTCGGCCGTCGCGGTGGTGCTCGGCTTCATGGTCATCGTGGCGAGCGCCGCACTGGCGTGGATCCAGTCGCGCGTCGAAAGGAACATCCGCTAGAAGCGGAGACTTGCGGAGCGATTCCGCAACACTGCAAGGGCTGTAGGGGAACCTCATGGCGGTCGATATCACCGACCCGAAATTCATCGCCGGCCTGATCGAACGGGAACGCCGGCACGCCCGTCGCGGCGGCGGCTGGATCGTGCTGCCGATCGCCCTGCTGACCATCATCTACCTGCTGCCGTTCTATTATCTCGTCGTCACGGTGTTCAAGACGACGCCCGAATACGCCCAGAAGGGCGTGCTGGAACTGCCCGATTCCCTTGCTCCCTTCATCGATAACGTGATGCAGGCGTGGAACATCGCCCACCTTGCCTCGGCCGGCTTCAACTCGCTGACCTATGGCCTGGTCGGGGCGGCGCTCGCGGTGTTCTTCGCCGCCGCCGCCGCCTATGGCATGACCCGGCTGAAACTGCTCGGCGCCACTGGCTGGTTCATGCTGATCTTCACCGGCACGCTGTTCCCGTTCCAGATGTACCTGGTGCCGCTGCTGTTCGGCTATCAGCGGCTCGGCATCACCAATTCCTGGCTCGGCATGGTGCTGCTCTATACCGCGGTCTGCATCCCCTTCCCGCTGCTGGTGCTGCGCAATTCCTTCGGCGGCCTCAGCCACGAGATCGACGAGGCGGCGCGGGTGGAAGGGGCCAGCGAATGGCGCATCTTCCGCTCGATCATCGTCCCCAACAGCCTTGGGCCGCTGGTGGCGCTGTTCCTGCTGCAGTTCACCTTCATCTGGAACGATTTGCTGTTCTCCTCGATCCTGGCCAACGGCATCGAGGTGCGCTCCATCATGGTGGCGCTGCAATCGCTGCAGGGCACCTACTCCACCCTTGGCCCCAATGTGGTGATCACCGCCACGCTGATTTCGAGCGTGCCCACCGTGCTGCTCTTCGTCCTGCTCAGGCGCTATTTCATGGCCGGCCTGCAGCTCGACAACAAGTGAGGGCCCCGTGAGCAAGGCACCCTTTGTCATCGACGGCCGCTCCGAGCGGACCTACCCCTACCGGCAGGACAGCGGTTCGATCGCCACCCAGATCTACGATCGGCTGATGACGCAGATCCTCGACATGGAGCTGCGCCCGTTCCAGGAGCTGTCGGAGGCCCGGCTCGCCGCCGAGCTCGGCGTCAGCCGCACCCCCGTGCGCGAGGCCTTCGCCCGGCTGGCCCGGCGCGGCCTCGTCGACATCTTCCCCCAGCGCGGCACGCTGGTCTCCCCGCTCAGTCTCAAGCGCGTCGAGCGCTCCCGCTTCATTCGCGAAGCGCTCGAACGGCCGCTGGCCCGCCTGGCCGCCGAGCACCTGGCGCCCGATCTCGAGGCCTTGCTGGAGCGCGAGATCGCCTTGCAGCGCACCTTCGCCGGGCTCGTCGACGACCAGAGCTTCA